>Ga0114954_1000100_pt1 | contig 31571 bp, 30 predicted proteins | sample Porto_4metaG_FD_87299 | JGI IMG/M metagenome (GOLD analysis project Ga0114954, IMG submission 87299) | Marine algal microbial communities from Porto, Portugal - Porto_4 metaG | ecosystem: Host-associated > Algae > Red algae > Unclassified | place: Portugal: Porto | collected 2015-02-02
CGGTAATATTTTTCAGAAGAATTCTTTTTGCGAATATTACGTTTCTGTTAAATTTATGATAAAATCAGAAATTAGGTGTAAAAGAATTCGGGTGTAACCTGATTTTGAATATCGAGGAGGAAAAGACGGGAATGTTTGCGCGAGATATCGGAATTGACCTAGGTACGGCTAATGTATTAATTCATGTTAAAGGTAAGGGTATTGTATTAAATGAGCCATCTGTTGTGGCAATTGATCGTAATACAGGTAAAGTATTAGCAGTAGGTGAAGAAGCAAGAAGTATGGTGGGACGTACGCCTGGTAATATTGTAGCAATTCGTCCACTTAAAGATGGTGTAATCGCAGATTTCGAAATTACAGAAGCGATGTTAAAGTATTTCATTAACAAGTTGGACGTAAAGAGCTTCTTTTCAAAACCTCGCATTTTAATTTGTTGTCCAACAAATATCACATCGGTAGAACAAAAAGCAATTCGTGAAGCTGCTGAACGTTCAGGTGGTAAAACAGTATTTTTAGAAGAAGAACCAAAAGTAGCCGCAGTTGGTGCTGGTATGGAAATCTTCCAACCAAGCGGTAACATGGTTGTTGATATTGGTGGAGGTACAACAGATATCGCTGTACTATCTATGGGTGATATTGTTACCTCTTCTTCTATCAAAATGGCTGGCGATAAGTTTGATATGGAGATCTTAAACTACGTTAAACGTAAGTATAAGCTATTAATTGGAGAACGTACTTCAGAAAATATTAAAATTAAAGTCGGTACAGTATTCCCAGGTGCACGTAGTGAAGAGCTTGAAATTCGTGGACGTGACATGGTAACAGGTTTACCACGTACAATTACAGTATGCTCTGAAGAAATTACAGAAGCACTAAAAGAAGACGCGGCTATCATTGTACAAGCTGCAAAAGGCGTACTAGAGCGCACACCACCAGAACTATCTGCGGACATTATCGACCGTGGTGTTATTTTAACAGGCGGTGGAGCTTTACTACACGGTATCGACATGCTTCTAGCAGAAGAATTAAAGGTACCAGTATTAATTGCTGAAAACCCAATGCAATGTGTTGCGGTTGGTACAGGTATTATGTTAGAGAATATCGACAAATTACCACGTCGTGCTTTGAAATAAAGTGAAACTTTCATCAGTGGGGCACCCAACTGATTATTATTTCAAAAATAGCTGGATAAAGTAGAAGGAACTAAGGTGTAAACCTTAGTTCTTTTTTATTTTTCTATTTTTTTATTTCGTTTTTTTGCGAAAATGAGAGAAAAATAAAGAAAAACGAAGGAAACAGGTGGAATATTCATATATATGGTTAAATTTAATATTTCCTTATTTGAAAACGTTTATAATATAATGAGTCGAATACGACATTAAGGCAAATAATGTTTCAATACATATTGCCTTTCCCTAATCTGGGCATACACTCTTTTCTACCTCCGTGTCAGTTGCAGGAATGTGCAACTATTTTAAGGGAATAGAGTGTGTGCATTTTTTTATATTGAGAAGTAAGTATACTAAATATAAAAATTCACTTTGTAATGACAAACGATAAACAAAATGGGATAATAACAATATGTCCAAGTGGTAAGACCAATATTACAAAAGGGGCGATCATTACATGCTGAATATAGAACAAATTAAAGAAATCATTCCTCACCGCTATCCATTTTTACTTGTTGATAAAATATTAGAAGTAGATGAAGGAAAAAGAGCGGTTGGAATTAAAAATGTATCTGCAAACGAAGAATTCTTTAACGGACACTTCCCTGACTATGCAGTTATGCCTGGCGTACTTATTGTAGAAGCGTTAGCGCAAGTCGGAGCGGTTGCTGTATTAAAGAAAGAAGAAAACCGCGGAAGACTTGCTTTCTTCGCAGGTATCGACAATTGTCGTTTCAAAAAACAAGTACGCCCTGGTGATCAACTTCGCCTAGAAGTTGAAATGACACGTGTACGTGGACCGATCGGAAAAGGGAAAGCCATTGCGACAGTAGATGGTGAAGTTGCATGTGAAGCTGAAATTACATTTGCAATTGGTGATAAAAAAGAATAGAGAACAAATAAAAAAACTCCTTGTGAACGTACAAGGAGTTTTTTTGTTTATTTTATAAAACGATAAAATAATAATATACAAACTAATCAGAAAATTTATTGTAAATAGATGGTAATTACCATATGATTTACTTTATCATTTATTTAGAAAATAGGATAAGTGATAAAGGTAATGAAGAAGTAAGGGCATTGTCATATTGTTAAGGCACTTATATAAGACAAAGTAGAATGTTATTGATTATGATGAGATGTGGGGAAATCAGCAATACAAAATATTAATTAGACGTATGAAATCGAGCATAAGAGAGAGAAAAGGGAAATGTCGCATTTCACAAAAGGAGATTATGAATATGTTCGGGAGAAAGAAAAGAAAATCATTACGACAATTAATTGCACATAAAGAGCCTAAATCGCGTATTACAGAACAATATCGTAACATTCGTACAAACATTGAATTTACATCTGTAGATAGTCATGTTCGTTCTATTATCGTTACCTCGGCAGATCCAGGTGATGGGAAAACAACGACAATCGCAAACTTAGCAGTTGTTTTCGGTCAACAAGGAAAGAAAGTTTTATTAATTGGAGCTGACTTGCGTAAGCCGACGATACAAAACTTATTTGCCATTCATAGTTCAAATGGGTTAACGAACTTATTATCAGGACAAGCAAAGCTTATGCAATGCATTCAACAAACAGATATAGAGAACGTATATTTAATGGCAGCAGGTCCAATCCCGCCAAACCCAGCTGAACTATTAGGGAGCCGGGCAATGGACGAAGCGTTGCTAGAAGCATATAACATGTTTGATATTATTTTAATCGACACACCACCTGTCCTTGCGGTTACGGATGCACAAATACTTGCGAATAAATGCGATGGAATCGTGCTCGTTGTACGCAGCGAAAAGACAGAAAAAGATAAAATCGTAAAAGCGAAACAAATATTAGATAAAGCATCAGGAAAACTACTAGGTGTTGTATTAAACGATAAAAGAGAAGAAAAAGAGCAATATGGTTATTACTAAAACAATAAAAAGCCAACAAAATTTTTTGTTGGCTTTTTATTGTTTTCTGAAAATTATTTATCAAGTTATACACTATAAAAAACATGATATGATAAAATTTTTGGGAAATGATTGGAATGTGTTGTCATATTTAAGATTATTTTGTAAGATTAAACTTGTTTCTTGTGAACAAAAGTAGAACTGAAGGATTAAAAATAAAAAATGTAAGATTTATATGTTATAATTTTTCCTATGTGTAAATTTTAGAAAGTTGGAGGAACCTATGGAAGAAACAATTAATCTAAAAGAGTTATTTCATATCTTAAAAAAACGTTTAGCAATGATCCTCGTAATCGCCTTTGGTGCAGCTATTGTAAGTGCTATCATTAGCTTCTTCTTTATGACACCAATCTATCAATCTTCGACGCAAATTCTTGTTAACCAGAAGAAGCAAGAAGGGGCAGCGATTCAGTTTAATGAAGTGCAAACAAATATTCAATTAACAAATACATACAAGGTTATTATTAAAAGCCCTGTTATTTTGGATCAAGTGAAAGAAAAACTAGGTTTAAATATAACAGTACAAGAGCTAAACAATAAAATTGAAGTAGCTAATGAGAAAGACTCACAAGTAGTAGTGGTAACTGCGCAAGATAAAGACCCAAAACTGGCTCGTGATATTGCTAACACAACTGCAGAAGTGTTTCAAGGTGAAGTTGCTAAAATTATGAGTGTAGATAACGTAACAGTATTATCAAAAGCAGAAGTTGCAGAAAATCTATCTCCAATTAAACCACGTCCAATGCTAAATGTAGCAATTGCTTTCGTTGTTGGTTTAATGGCTTCAGTTGGTCTTGCATTCTTACTAGAATACTTAGATAACACAGTGAAAAAAGAAGAAGATGTAGAAAGCTTACTTGGCTTACCAGTGTTAGGTATTGTCGCTCGTATGGATGAAGAAACATTGAACGTGAAATCACACGCTCCATCATCAAGAAAAGTGAGGGGACAAACAATTGGCTCTTAATTTATTTAAAAAGAAAAAGAATCATCGTCAACGTCGTCAATTAATTGCTCATCAACAACCGAAATCACCAATTTCAGAGCAATATCGTAATATTCGAACGAATATCGAATTTGCAGCTATTGATACGAATTTACATTCGTTAATGGTAACATCTGCAAATCCAAGCGAAGGGAAAACGACAACGACAGCGAATATGGCAGTTGTGTTTGCTCAACAAGGAAAGAAAGTATTATTAATTGATGCGGATATGCGTAAACCAGCGATGCATCAAATGTTCCAAGTTGATAATATTTTCGGACTGACGAACGTATTAACGCATAGTGAACGTTTAGAAAAATGTGTGCAAACAACATTAGTTGATAATCTACACTTTTTAGCTTGTGGTCCCATCCCACCAAATCCAGCAGAATTGTTAGGTTCAAAATCAATGAAAGAACTTCTTGGACAAGCATACAGCATGTACGATCTAGTTATTTTTGATATGCCACCTATTTTAGCTGTTACCGATGCGCAAATTATGGCAAATATATGTGATGCTTCTATCCTTGTCGTTCGTAGTGAATCGACTGAGAAGGAAACAGCAGTCAAGGCAAAAGGGTTGTTAGAATCGGCTAAAGGTAAATTGTTAGGCGCTGTTCTGAACGATCGTGAACGTGAAGAAGGCTTATATTATTATTACGGTGCAAACTAATGAAAAGAGTGAGATATGGTTGAAACATATCTCCTTTTTTCCCTTGAATATGAGATGTCTCATATTCAAGGGAAAAAAGGATTGCTAGGAAAGAGGGAGGATAACACAAATGATTGATTTACATTGTCACATTTTACATGGCATCGATGATGGTGCACAAACAGTAACAGATAGTTTAGCGATGGCGCAACAAGCCGTAGCAGAAGGAATACATACAATTGTCGCAACGCCACACCATCAAAATGGGAAATATATAAATGAACGTACCTCAATTATTCATCACGTAAAACAACTAAATGATGAACTACAACAACATGAAATTCCACTGAAAATTTTACCTGGGCAAGAGGTCAGGTTATATGGTGATTTATTAGAAGACTATGAAGCTGGTAAAATCGTTACTTTAAACGAAACAAATAAATACATATTCATTGAATTTCCATCTAATCACGTACCTCGTTATGCTGAACAATTATTATATGAACTGCGAGTTAAGGGAATGATTCCAATTATCGTTCACCCAGAACGTAATGCCGAGTTAATCGAGCGGCCAGATAAGTTATATAATCTTGTTAATAAAGGTGCACTCACACAAGTAACAGCAGGTAGTTTATTAGGGAAATTCGGTAAAAAAATTAAAAAGTTTTCACTACAACTTGTTGAACATAATTTAACACATATGGTCGCTTCAGATGCACATAACACAACGTCAAGAGGATTTCATTTAGCGGAAAGCTATGAATTAATTGAGAAAGAATTCGGAATGAGTGTTATGAGTGATTTGAAAGAAAATCCATACTTATTGATTAGCGGAAAAGCAATTTATAAAGAAGATCCAGAACAAATTCGTCGTAAAAAATTGTTCGGTATTTTTTAAATAAAGAACAGGTGATGTCTCCTAACCGTTATCAATGGAGGCACTCGGTTGTGCTGTGGGTAGAAAATTTATCTTCGAACCTACCTTAGACGCTTGTCGTCGGGAGTATGGCGTGAGGTTGGGTTAGATGCCCATAATTTATTTATGATAGAAACTCTACCTATGGAGTTAAAGCTATGACTTTATAGGTAGGGTTTTTGTTATTGTTACATATAAATAAAAAGATGTGGAGGACTAACATTGAAAAAAGTAAGAAAAGCAATTATTCCAGCTGCTGGACTGGGAACGAGATTTTTACCAGCGACGAAAGCGATGCCGAAAGAAATGTTGCCAATCGTTGATAAGCCGACAATCCAATACATAATAGAAGAAGCGATTGAATCGGGAATTGAAGATATTATTATTGTTACTGGAAAAGGAAAGCGCGCGATTGAAGATCATTTTGATCATTCTTTTGAACTAGAACAAAACCTTTTAGAAAAAGGAAAGTATGAAATGCTTGAAAAAGTACAAGCTTCTTCAAGAATTAATATTCATTACATAAGACAGAAAGAGCCAAAAGGACTTGGTCATGCAGTATGGTGTGCACGTAAGTTTATTGGAAATGAACCATTTGCGGTATTACTTGGTGATGATATTGTACAAGCTGAAACGCCATGTTTACGTCAATTAATGGATCAATATGAAGGTACACAGTCGTCAGTTATTGGTGTACAAACAGTACCTGAAAATGAAACACATCGTTACGGTATTATCGATCCAGTTGAACAAAATAATCGTCGTTATCAAGTACGTCAATTTGTTGAAAAACCAGCCGAAGGAACAGCACCATCAAATTTAGCGATTATGGGTCGTTACGTATTAACACCAGAAATTTTTATGTTCTTAGAGAACCAACAGACAGGTGCTGGTGGGGAAATCCAGCTGACAGATGCGATTCAACGATTAAATGAAATTCAGCGTGTATTTGCTTATGACTTTGAAGGAACTCGCTATGATGTTGGTGAGAAATTTGGATTTATTAAGACGACAATTGACATGGCATTACAGCATGAAGAACTAAAAGAAGATTTGATGAAATATATGAATACATTAGTTAGCAAAGAGAATGTATTTGTATAAAAGGGAGGAAGGGGAAAATTGGAAGAAAGAAATTTGATAAGTAAAACTGAAACTGAAACTTTTGATACTGCTAGAAAGCAAAATGTTTTGTATTTATTAATGAAAAGAGTAATAGATATTGTAGGTGCAATTATAGGTTTAATTATATTCTCCCCATTTTTTATTATAATCCCTATTCTTTATATGCGTGGAGAGGGGAAAGGACCAGTATTTTTTAGGCAATCTAGAATAGGTCAAAATAGTGAATCTTTTGGGATATATAAATTCCGTTCCATGGTAATTGATGCTGAGGGCAAACTAAAGCAAAATGAAGTGCTTTATAAAAAGTATATAGATAATAACTATAAACTTGAGCCAGAAGAAGATCCCCGTATTACGAGTGTAGGGCGTTTTTTAAGAAAAACGAGTTTGGATGAATTACCTCAGTTTATTAATGTTCTTAAGGGCGATATGAGTTTAGTTGGGCCAAGACCAGTAGTTCAAGAGGAACTACTAGAATATGGGGAAAGAAAAGATGAATTTTTATCTGTGAAGCCAGGAATTACAGGATACTGGCAGATTAGTGGAAGAAGTGATGTTGGATACCCTGAAAGAGTAGATTTAGAATTATATTATGTATACAATGCATCATTATTTTTCGATATAAAAATTCTATTTTTAACTGTAGTAAATGTGATACTGAGAAAAGGCGCTTATTAATTAACTTTATTGTTGTAAAATGGGAAGGGTGTTACAGATGAATGAAAAGATTTGTGTAGTAGGATTGGGTTATATTGGATTACCAACAGCAAGCTTATTGGCCACTAAAGGATTTCAGGTATATGGTGTAGATGTAAATGAATCTGCTGTAGAAATGATTAATAGTGGAAAAGTACATATTTATGAACCAGATTTAGATATTATGGTAAAAGCCGCTGTGCAAAGTGGAAATTTAAAGGCGGGAATTGTACCAGAAGCTTCAGATATTTTCATATTAGCTGTTCCAACACCGTTTAAGGGTGATCATAAGCCAGATTTAACTTATGTTGAACAGGCAACGAAAACAATAGCACCATACATAAAACCAGGTGATTTAGTAATTTTAGAATCTACAAGTCCAGTAGGAACAACAGAAAAAGTGACAGAATGGATTTTAGAAGAGCGTGAAGATTTAACTGTGACAGAAGAAATTAACTCAAATAAAGGAGCTTTCTTTGTAGCACACTGTCCTGAAAGGGTATTACCAGGACATATTTTAAGGGAATTAGTAGAAAATGATCGAATAATAGGTGGCATTAACCAAAATTCTACGAAGAAAACAGTAGATTTTTACAAGAAATTTGTCAAAGGTAAAATACTTGAAACAAATGCTAGAACAGCTGAAATGGCAAAGTTAACAGAAAACTCATTCCGAGATGTGAACATTGCATTTGCTAATGAATTATCTATGATTTGTGATGAACTTCATATTAATGTTTGGGAGTTAATAAATTTAGCCAATAGACATCCTCGTGTGAATATTTTACAACCAGGACCAGGAGTAGGGGGACATTGTATTGCTGTAGATCCTTGGTTTATTGTAGACGCAGCGCCAGAACAAGCTAAACTTATCCGTACAGCTCGACAGGTAAATGATTATAAACCAGGTTATGTTGTAGATAAGATTCGTGAAAAGGCAGATAAATTTAAAAATCCTATTATTGCTTGTTTAGGTTTAGCATTTAAGGCTAATATAGATGATTTACGTGAAAGTCCATCTGTTGAAATTGTGGAGTATTTAGCTAGTCAGCAATTAGGTGAAATTATTGTATCTGAACCCAATATTCAGCAACTACCTGAGAAATTAAGCAAGTTAGGAATTGAATTAGATTCAACGGCTTCTACTATTTCAAAGGCAGATATAATTGTGTTATTGGTAGATCATGATGCATATAAAGATATTGACCGTTTAACATTAAATGAAAAAGTTGTTATTGATACAAGAGGCGTATGGAAATGAAAAAGAATAAATATTTTTTAATTGGCCCTTATCCCCCTCCTTTAGGGGGAGTAAGTGTCTATATTTATCGTTCGAAAAAAAGATTGGAATCAATGGGTGTTGAGGCTGAAGTAATAGATTTCTCGAGGATGTCAATTTATGAGAAGATTAAATTTTTGTTAATCACGAGTTTTCTGTCACCGTCGTATCATACATTTCATTTGGACGGATTTAAATTTCCTTTAATGTTAATGTTAATATTTAGGCCATTTAAATCTCATATCATTTTACATCATCACTCAATTCGAAGACTAGATAACCTAGGTAGGATTCAAAAATGGATTGCTAGGATATTTGTAAGAAAAATTGATGAATGTATTATGGTAGGAGCACATTTGAAGGATGGTTATGTGAAAAATAACCTTCAATTACCAAAGAAAATAACTATTCAATCACCCTTTGTCCCCCCCCCAATGGAAGATGAACAAAAAATTATGGATACTTATTCATATGAAACTAAAAAATTTATAGCACAAGCACATCCTCTTATAGTGGGCAATGCTTCTGTAATTACATTTCATAATGGGTTTGACTTATATGGTTTAGATATAAGTATTAAAATGATTGATAAATTAAAAGAAAAGCATAAAGATATCGGATTAATTTTTGCTCTTGCAGAAATTGGTGACGAGGCTTATTTTGATGAAATTAAAAAAAAGATAAATTTAAGTGGGCTTGAAAATAATATTCATTTTATTACAGGACAAAAAGAATTATGGCCGCTTTTTAAACATGCAAATTTAATGGTGCGCCCAACATATAGTGACGGATATGGAATTAGTATAGAAGAAGCGTTATATTTGGAATGTCCAGCAATTGCTAGTGATGTGTGTAAGAGACCGGAAGGAACAGTACTGTTTAAAAATAGAGATTTAGATGATTTTATAACTAAAGTAGAAAATAGTATAGGCCAGATGAATGGGGTATCGAAGGAGAAAGTATAATATGAAGCATCGTTTAATAACCCTTATTAACAAGATACGTAATAACCTAGTGCAGTTAGGTAAAAAGGGTTTTTTTAGTTTGTTACTTACTAAATTCTTGATCCAATTCTTAGGATTCGGGAGTATTATATTAGTTGCTAAATTTATTAATCCTGAAAGTATGGCACAAATAAGAAGCTTACAAACATATTTAACACTAGCTGTTATACTAGGAACTTTTGGTCTAGATACCGCTATATTAAAGTTTTGTGCTGAGAAGAGAGAAGACAACCAAAAAGAGAAAATCCTTTCTTATTCCGTTCGGAATAGTTTGTTATTTTCTTTTGTATCCATTCTGTTATTTAATTTGTTTTTAATATTTATCTCTAAACAATATTCGATTCATTGGGGCATATATACTTTATGTGTACCAATATTAACTTTAACAAATATATTAATTAATTATCTCTTAGCTTTAAAGAAGGTTAATAAAATGGCTAGTATACAAGCGATTATAAAAGTGCAGGGTGCATTGTTTATAATTATTGGTACTTGGTTATTTGGTGTGAAAGGTTTTATTATCTCTACGGTTTTAGGATTGGCTATTGGTTTATATCCTCTATTTAAAGAGGCAAATCCTGTGAAGAGATTAGATAATTCAAGCATAGATATACCTAAGCAATTTTGGGGAATTGCTTTTTTTAGTTTTCTGGCTAATTTTGTAAATAACATAGGGAACTATGCAGATATTATTATTATGGATAACTTTATAACTGATCGTGTTGAAATGGGATATTATTCAATCGCTACAATATTTCTTCTAGGTGCTACTCAAATCACAGCAACTTTGCAAAATATATATACACCTTATTTGACAGAAAAAAGCAATGATTATAAAGGTTTAAAAGTGATGGCCTTTAATCTGCAAAAGAAGGCTATTATTTTAAGTGTAGTTGCAGGAGTAGCGGTGTATATTGGTTCTTTAGTATTCGTTCCTTTCTTTTATGGGGAATCATACAAAAGTACAATCACATATACAGGAATACTCATGATTAAATATGTGTTGTATTCATCGTATGCTATTATGGGTGTTACCTTATTAGCGATGGGTAAGATGAAAGAAAATTTTTATGTGACACTTATCTCAGCACCTATTGCCTTATTGATTAATTATGTAGCTTCACAATACTTTGGCATTATAGGAATTGCATGGGCGCAAATAGCTAATGGTTTCATTATGTTGACTTTACAATATACAATAGTAATCCGTGTCTTTAAGAAATTAGACAAAAAAACATTTTTAAAATTTAGAGAGATCATATAAATAGGAGAAGAATCTTTTATGCCTTATTATTTAAAAAAGGTTAAGGAATTAACCCCTAAAGAAGTAGTAGATAAAGTTAGCAAGAAAGCGAAAAATAAAATACTAAAAAAAACAGAGGAGTTAGTAGATAGGCATACTTCTACGTATTCCAAAAATACTAACAGCTATGAAATTGAAAGTCTATTATCCGAGTACGTAATATATAATTTTTCTAATGCAGAAATCTTACAAATCCAAGAGATATCATCATTATATCTTAATCATTACTTTGATTTATTAGGATCTGGTTGGGAGAATATAAAATATAACATGGACTGCAAAGGAATAGAAGAATTTAAATATAACGCTCCTGTAGTAGATTTAAATAATGATATCACATGCCTTATTAATGAAAAAAATAGGGAATATAGTAAAAATTTGAGGGATATGATATCGACTCACTATATTCCAATTGATTGGCGCTTAGATTTTAAGTCAGGTTATTATTGGGATTCACAGTTACATTATTCGAAAGTTTCCTATGGAAAGCATATAGGAGTAGATGTTAAGGTCCCGTGGGAATTATCACGTATGCAGCATCTAGTTCAATATGTTTGGGCATATTTACTAGCCAAGCAAGGAAAAAAGGGTTTCGAAGAACCTGAAATATATGTGAAAGAGTTTCAGGATGAAGTATTAGATTTTATCTCTATGAACCCTCCTAAATTTGGTGTGAATTGGGTTTGTACTATGGACGTTGCAATCCGAGCGGCAAATTGGCTACTGGTTTATGATTTATTTAGGGTACATGGTGTGAGTTTTTCTCAAGAATTTCAAAAAGTATTTAGTCTTTCTATTTATGATCACGGAAAATTTATTTATAATCATTTAGAACGTGATAGCGAGGTACGCAATAATCATTACTATTCCAATATTGTAGGGTTATTTTTTATTGCAGCATATCTACCTGTAACAGGGGAAACAAAAGAATGGCTGTGTTTCGCATTTCAAGAAAATATTCAAGAGATGCAGAAACAATTTTATAAAGATGGAGCAAATTTTGAGCAATCAACAGCATATCATCGCTTATCAGGGGAATTAGCACTATATGCGACTTCTTTAGGATATGCATTGTCAGAAACTAAAAAAGACATTTTAAGAAAATATAGTATAGAGAAACACCTTTCAATTTGTAAGAAGAAAGGTTTTAATCATGATAAAAAAGGTTTTTGGAAAGTGCAAGAAGATGTATTGTTCCCTGATTGGTATATAGATAGATTAGAAAAAATTGCAGAATTTACTATGGATATAACTAAGCCTAATAAAGAAATTATCCAGTTTGGTGATAATGATAGTGGGCGATTTTTTAAGATACAACCGATATACCAGAAAATGTATGTGGAAAATGCCAAAGAGTTATATTTAAATTTAAAAAATTATAATGCACTTGGTGATGATAAAATCTATTGGGATGAAAAATTCTTAGACCATCGCTATTTAGTAGCTGGAATTAATGCATTTTTTGAGAGAGCTGATTTTTACCAGTATGTGAATGGGGAATCAATAGAATACAAGATAGTAAAAGATTTAATACAAGGAAGAGTTAAAGAGAAAAGTAAACAAAGCCAACATATAAGTTATAAAAATAAGTCGATAAATCTATTAAATAAAGTAGATGAGAAAAATATACGTTTATTTAAAGAAAGATCGCAATTTGTTGAATATGTCTATCCAGCAAATTTGAACCTGATAGATAATTTGAAAATTATTTCTTATCCCGAGTTTGGTATGTACATTTACACTTCAAATAATTTATATTTAGCAATTAAATGTGGACCTCTTGGAAGTAGTGGAAAAGGTAGTCATGATCATAATGATCAACTTAGTATTGAATTGACGATAGATGGGAAAGAAATTATAAAAGATCCTGGAACGTATTTATATACAGCTATTCCTGAAAAAAGAAACTTATTTAGATCTACAGGTGCACATTTTACAATTCAAATGGGTAATAAAGAACAAAATGATTATTATCAAGGGTTACCAGGATTATTTATGCTAAAAGAAAATACGCAAAGCAAGTGTCTAGAGTTTGATTTAACAAGATTTATAGGATGTCATAGTGGATTTGGAGAGAAAGTATATAGAGTTATAGACATTTTGCATGATAGAGTAGTTATTTCCGATTATGGTTCTAATCAAAAAATTACGGGTTTTAATTATTATTCAAATGGTTATGGGAAAATTACTAGTCTAATAGAAACTTAATTTTGGAGGAAATATGAGGAGAATACATGAATTAGATTCCTTAAGAGGAATAGCAGCTGTTACGGTTATGTTTAGCCATTATCTTTTAATTTTCCCAGCATTCTTTTCTAATGAAAGTAATGACATAGGAGTTAATGTGATGAAATACACCCCTTTACATATTTTCTGGGCGGGGCATGAAGCTGTTATCTTATTTTTTATACTAAGTGGATTGGTTTTAACAATTCCTTTTATTAATACTGAAAAGATTAATTATGGAAATTATATATTTAAAAGGATTTTCAGAATATATATACCTTATATATTTGCTGTGTTAATAGCTATAGTATCTAGAGTTCTGTTTTACACAGGACCAAAAAATGGGCTAAGTGATTGGTTTAATAGTCTTTGGAGTAATGGTTTTGAGTATAAATTGTTTTTCGAACATGTATTATTTATAGGTAGCTTTAATAATAATGCTTACGATCCAGTACTATGGTCGTTAATACATGAAATGAGAATATCATTGATTTTTCCTTTTATTATTTACATTGTGAAAAGATGCAGTGTACAAAAAAGCCTTTGTATAGCCATGATTTGCTCGATTATGGGTATAAGTCTAACTAAAATATCAAATTCTAGGTTGGATATTGATGTAGATTATTTTATGACGCTACATTATACAGCTATGTTTATTGTGGGTTCCATTTTAGCTATAAACTTAAATGGAATATTACAGAGTAAATATGTAAAAAAATCTGGAATTTATTTATTCTTAGGAGGAATATCATTTTACACTTATAGATGGTGGTTTTTCCCAAAAAAAGCGGTTTTTCATAAAGAAATAATAGGAGATTGGATGACTGTTTTAGGAGTAGTATTAATAATTTGCTGCCTTTTAAGGGATCCTTTATCAAGTTTTATGAAATATTCTGTGTTTCAATTTTTAGGGAAAATATCATATAGCCTGTATCTTTATCATTCTATAGTAATGTTAACGCTGATACATTTACTGTATGGATATCTTAATATTTATATGATATTAATTCTTTCTATAGTAGGGTCGTTATTAGTCGCATTCTTAGCTCAGTATTTTGTTGAAAGAAATTCAATAAAACTAGGGAAAAATCTTAGTTTAATAGAGTATAAATTAAAATATTTCAAAGGTAGTTAGGGTGAATAGGTTGCAAAATTATACTATTATTAAAAAAAGCTTGATTATAAAAACATTTATACTTTTAGCGGCTTTTTTAGCTTTTCTAACACTCGAGCCTTTTTTTGTATGGGGAAATAGATTAAAAGAGTTAGTGGGCTGTGTTTATATTACATATTTCTTTTTAATTGCTGCTAAATATAATGTTATTTCAAGGAAAGATATAAAGTTAGCGTTTTTTACAATTTTTTTAATTTTACTATATAGTTTTAGATACGACGAAGTATATAAAATTCTATATAGTTTTTTATTTTTATGTGCTGTACTTGTTCCATTTGTACTATTAATAAATGAAATAAAGTTAAAGATATATGATTGTTTTATTAAAATAATAGCTATCTCATATATTCCTGCAATAATTGTGGCATTCTTACTGCTATTGGGCATTGATTTAAGTTGGGATAATTTAATTAGTTATTCTACAAGTAAATCAAATTACCGACAATATTTATGGAGTGCAAACTATGCAGTATACTACGGATTTTCTGAGCAGTACTTTTTCTCGTATGGAGGAAGTATTGATAGAATATGTGCTATGTTCAATGAACCAGGTGTAGTTGGAACAGTGAGTGCTTTGATTTTAATTTCTAAAAAATTAAAATTAGATAGGTTATACGAAAAAATAATATTAATAGCGGGAATTTTATCTTTATCTATGGCTTTTTATACTTTAATCGGATTGTACCTGTTAATAAAAAATAAAAAGCATTTAATTTTATTTTTTATTGCTTATATTCTTCTATTTTCTTTTACCCCAAAAGATTCGTATTTATACAATAGGATACTTTATAGATTTGAGATAAATTCAGAAGGTTTGGCTGGAAATAATCGAACAAATGAAGGATTTGAGTATGTATACAAAGACTTTAAAGCAGGAAATATAAAAGAGCAGTTTTTGGGGATAGGGGAGAAGGAGTATTTTAACAAGGCGTTAAATTATAAGTCAGAAGCACTTTCCTGGAAAACTTTCATGGTTATTAATGGATATTTACTATTTATACTTCATGTGCTATTTTTCCTATATCTAAGCCTTAAGGAAAAAAACAAAGCAAGTATTATTTTTGCAGTTTTTTATTTCATGGCTATATATCAAAGGCCTTTCGACTTCTCATTAGGATATTGGTTAATATTCTTTGCTGGTATTCTATACAGTTTAAATAAAGAAAAAAATACAGTTAATAATACAAGTTTATCGAGGGGAAATTTAAATGAAGAAAAAAGCATTATTTGCAACTAGTAACTATTGGAATTCACCATTCCAAGTAGGTACACATCATATTGCTAAAGAATTAGTGAGAAAAGGGTGGGAAATTGCTTATATTTCAGCCCCAATCTCACCTATTCATCGAATGTTCTCACCTACTAAGGAATTCTATGATCGATATGAGATTTACAAAAAAGGTGGGGAAACTTTTGAGGGCGGAAAGGTTTGGTCGTACGTACCTGGGGCTTTATTAACACCAAATAATAAACCTATTTTAAGAAGTGAAATTATATATAATCATTGGGATAAACTCGGATACCCTAATATAAAAAAGTTAATAGAACTTAAAAATTTTAGGGAAGTGGACTTACTTTATTTTGATAATGGTCTCCAAAATTACTTGTTAGATTTTATAAATTATAAAAAATCAGTTTTTAGGATGGCAGATAAAAACTCTGGTTTTTCTAATAGTACAAAAGCACTTGAGAAAGCAGAAACAAAGTTATCTCAAAGTGTAGATCGAGTTTTATATACTGCACATACGTTAGAGGATCACGTAAATGGTTTAAAACCTAAAGATACATTATATTTCCCAAACGGTGTTAACTTAGCGCACTTTTTAGAAAAAAAAGAGCAACCTGTTGAATATAAATCTATTGATAAACCAATTGTTGTTTATGTAGGTGCAATAGAAGAATGGTTTGATTTTAACTTATTTAATGAGATGGCTAAAAGAATGTCAGACTTTGCTTTTGTAGTAATAGGTCCCGATAAATTAGCTAAGCAGCACATTAATGAAATTGAGAATGTTCATATTTTAGGTAGAAGGAGTTATGATCAACTCCCAGCATATCTTCAATATGCTAACGTGGGGATTATACCTTTTAATGTTAAAGAGTACGCTCATTTGTTAGATTATGTAAATCCATTAAAGTTGTATGAATATATGGTTTCTGGTATTCCAGTAGTTAGTAGCAAATGGAAAGAGTTGGAGTTAATAAATAGTCCAGCGCAATTAGCTGAAAACCTTGATCAATTTATAGAAGCTATTAAAGAAGCGGTGAGAGATACGGATAAAGAAAAATATATTAGCTTTGCAAAACAACATAGTTGGACTAGTAGGGTAGATAATTTGCTAGTAGAAGTATTAGAATAGGGGATTAATTGTGAAAAAAAAAGTGCTATTAATAACGGTTAGAGCAGATTATGGCGGAGGGCCTGAACATGTATATCGATTGATAAAAAATATGGATTCCAATATAGAGTATTATGTCGCTTGTCCAGAAGAAGAACCATATTGGGATAGATATACACGTCTATTAGGCGAAGGAAAGTTAATAAAAATCCCTCATAGAAAATTCAAATTGAAATACTATTTGGAAATGCTAAGTTTTGTAAAGAAAAATAATATTGATATTATTCATTCACATGGAAAGGGAGCAGGTATTTACAGTCGATTATTAAAAGTTTTCACTCCAAAAAATGTAAAAATTGTACATACTTTTCATGGCATACACTTAGATTATAAGAATTTTATAAATAAAATTTATATTTTTATAGAGAGATTTTTATCTTATTTCACAGATTCTTTTATTTGTGTGTCAGATGGGGAACGGGATAAAGTAAATAATGTGAAATTAGTTCAAAATAATAAACTCAATGTTATTGTAAATGGTGTGGAAATTCCAAAGGATCATGTAGTTAATAATAATCAAACTTTTAACATCGTTTCAGTAACGAGGTTTGATAATCAAAAAAACTCGAAAAAATCTATAGAGATAATGGAAACCCTTATTAAAGGGCATGGATATGAAGAGTCTACCTTAACTTTTATAGGTCAGGGACCTCAAATGAAAGAATTACAAGATTATGTAAACATGAGGAAACTAGAGAGGAATATTATATTTTTCGGTCCCACGCAAAATGTAATTAAGGAAATGCAGAAATATAACATGTATTTGTCATCTGCAAAGTGGGAAGGTATGCCTTTAGCGGTATTAGAGGCAATGTCAGTGGGGTTGCCTGCAGTATTGTCTAATGTAGTTGGAAACCGGGATATTGTGGAACATGGTAAAGATGGTTATTTATACGAATTAGATGATACGGATAAAATAGTTGACTTAATGGTTCAATTAAAAGATGAAAAATGGATTGATATGTCGACTAAAGCGAGAGAAAAGATTATTAGTAAATATAGTGTGCAGCAAATGGTAAAAGGTACAAAACAAATATATTCTAAGATTAGTGGTGTTTCTAAATGAAAATAGCAATTGTACATGATTGGTTTGTGACGTATGCGGGTGCTGAAAAAGTTGTAGAGCAAATGTTAGATGTTTTTCCAGAAGCGGATTTATTTAGCGTTGTGGATCATCTAGGAGAGAATAGAGGATTTATAAAAAATAAAGAAGTAAAAACTACCTTTATTCAAAAATTACCTTTCTCAAAGAAAAAATATAGAAATTATTTACCATTAATGCCTTTAGCAATTGAACAATTGGATTTATCTCAATATGATGTAATCCTTTCTAGCTCACATGCTGTAGCAAAAGGAGTCTTAACTGGTCCAGATCAGATACATATTTCATATGTACATTCGCCTATTCGTTATGCTTGGGATTTGCAACATCAATATTTGAGAGAGTCTAAATTAGACAAAGGAATTAAAGGATTGATAACAAAATCCATTTTACATAAGGTTAGAAATTGGGATTATCGTACTGCAAATGGCGTTGATTATTTCATTGGGAATTCAAATTTTATTGGGCGTAGAATATGGAAGGTATATAGAAGGGAATCAGAGGTAATATATCCGCCTGTTGATATTTCTGCATTTACATTACATGAACAAAAAGAAGATTTTTATTTAACGGCATCACGTATGGTTCCATATAAAAAAATTGATTTAATTGTAGAAGCCTTTGCAAATATGCCAGATAAAAAGTTGGTTGTTATTGGAGACGGACCAGATTTTGAAAAAGTGAAAGCCAAGGCTAAAGGTAATATTCAAATTTTAGGTTATCAATCATTTGAGGTACTTAAGGATCATATGCAACGTGCAAAAGGCTTTGTATTTGCTGCAGAAGAAGATTTTGGCATTACACCAGTAGAAGCACAGGCTTGTGGTACACCTGTTATTACGTATGGTAAGGGTGGAGCTACAGAAACTGTGTTAGATTTAAATCATGAGAAACCAACTGGCCTATTCTTTAAAGAGCAAACTGTTGGAAGTATTGTTGAGAAGATTAATGAATTTGAAAAAAGTTATGATAAGTTTACTCCATCTAATTGTAGGGAGAATGCTATAAGATTTTCTCCGGAGAGATTTAGAGAAGAGATTAGAAGTATTGTAGAGGAAAAATATAATGAAAAATTTCTAGGGTGAGGAGATAATATCTTCACCTTTTTTATTTTTTGTAAGGGAGTGGAAATATGAAATTAATATTATTATCTGGTGGTTCTGGAAAACGTTTATGGCCACTATCAAATGATTCGCGTTCTAAGCAATTTTTAAAAGTACTTAAAAATGAGAATGATGAAATGCAATCTATGGTTCAAAGAGTATGGGGCCAATTAACAAGCTTAGGTATTGAAAATGATGCAGTTATTGCTACAAGTAAATCTCAAGTAGATATGATTAATAGTCAACTAGGAAATGATGTACCTATTATCATTGAGCCAGAACGTCGTGATACATTCCCGGCAATCGCTCTTGCTGCTTCATATTTATATTCTAAAGAGCACGTTGATTTGGATGAGGTTGTAGGGGTATTACCTGTAGATCCATACGTAGAAAATAGTTTCTTTGAAAGGTTATTGGATTTAGAAAAGGCACTAAATTCTTCAAATGCAGATCTAGGTTTAATGGGGGTTACTCCTACATATCCATCTGAAAAATATGGTTATATTGTTCCCGATATAGAGGAGGGCACACAGGAACTCATTCAAGTAAGTCATTTTAAAGAAAAGCCAGCCACTACCGAGGCGGAAGAGTTACTAAAACAAAATGCGCTTTGGAACAGCGGTGTATTTGCATTTAAATTAGATAAAATTATCTCCCTATTAGATCAAAAAGGACTTCCTGTTCAATATGATGTCCTAGTTCAACAATATGCAAGTTTACCAAAGATAAGTTTTGACTATGAAGTAGTAGAGAAAACGGAAAATATTGTTGCACTTCCTTATAACGGTTCATGGAAAGATCTTGGAACTTGGAATACCCTTACAGAAGAAATGGGGATGAACATCCTTGGTAAGGGGAATATGGGGATTGAATGTGAGCAAAACCATATTATTAATGAGCTAGATATCCCAGTTTCTGTACTAGGTCTTTCTAACATAATTGTAGCTGCTAGTCCAGATGGTATTTTAGTTTCAGAAAAAGATGCAAGTCCTCGAGTGAAAGAATTAGTAGGGGATTGGGATCAAAGGCCAATGTATGAAGAGCGTCGCTGGGGTTGGTACCGTGTACTAGATCATACTAAATATGATGATGGAAACGAAGTATTAACAAAGCGCATTGGTATTACAGCTAGTAAAAATTTAAGCTATCAATATCATCATAATAGAAGTGAAGTTTGGACAATTGTAAAAGGTGAAGGTATTTTTGTATTAGATAATGAGATACGAGTTGTTCGCCCTGGGGATGTGTTAGAAATTCAGCCGGGACAGAAGCATGCAATTAAGGCTGTTACAGATTTAGAGTTTATTGAAGTACAATCAGGTAGCGAATTAGTTGAGGAAGATATTGTTCGGATTTATATGCAATGGAAAGAAATAGAGGAAGTTTGTTATTTGAAAGGTTAAAAATTAGTAGTGAGAGTAGCTAGAGGTGGAGTTATTTTGTATAAAGAACCGTTATTTTTTCAACCCGTGTTACAGGAAAGGATTTGGGGGGGAGAATCTTTAAAAGAATTTGATTATGATTTACCTTCCCAAACGGTCGGTGAGTGTTGGGGGATTTCTGCTCATTTAAATGGTCCAAGTATTGTAATGGGTGGTAAATATAAAGGCTTAACATTAAAGCAACTGTGGGATGAACATAGAACGTTATTTGGAGACCATCAAGCTGAACGGTTTCCGTTACTAACAAAAATTTTAGATGCAAAGAAGGATTTGTCTGTACAAGTACATCCAAATGATGAATTTGCAAATATCCATGAAAATGGTGAGTTAGGAAAAACGGAATGCTGGTATATTATTGATTGTGAAGAAAATGCTGAAATAGTGTATGGTCATACTGCTAAAAATAATGATGAATTTAAATATATGGTTGAAAATAGTGACTGGGGTCGCTTATTATGCCGTAGATCAATTAAACCAGGGGATTTTTTCTACGTACCAAGTGGAACTATCCATGCGTTATGTGAAGGAACATTAGTATTAGAGACACAACAAAGTTCAGATACGACATATCGTGTGTATGATTATGATCGTGTTGATAATGATGGGAATAAGCGAGAACTACATGTTGAAAAATCAGTTGCTGTATCAACAATTCCCCATGAGGATTATAAGGTTTATCCTGAAATTGAAAAAAAGAATGGTGCTATTATTACTAAGTATGTAAGAGAAAAGTACTTTTCAGTTTATAAATGGGAGATTGAAATGGAAGCATCTTTTCAGCAGAATCAACCATTTCAATTAGTTAGTGTAGTTGAAGGAGAAGCGACTTTAAGAACCGTAAGTGAGGAATTTATTATAAAAAAAGGAAATCATTTTATTCTTCCTTCTGGAATCGAAAGTTTTGTTATAAAAGGAAATGTGACTTTAATCGTATCTCATCCATAGAATAGGTCACATTAATTTTAAGATTTAGCTTTATCATTTATTAGTATTGCTATAATATAATGAAGAGGTCTTAGTGTTTTATTTGTAATTATAAGCAAAGAGGGTATAAGAATGAAAAAGAAAATTTTATTTTGGATTCTCGGTATAATAGGTGTTCTTATTATTGGAGGCGGCGCATATGCATATCATGTTTATTCTAATGTATCCAATACATTAGATGCTGTGCATAAACCGTTAGATCGTGAAAAATCAGATAAGCGATCAGAAAAAGTAGATGTAGCAGATAAAAAACCAATCTCAATTTTGTTAATGGGAAGCGATCAACGAAAAGATGAGGTCGGACGATCAGATTCTCTAATGTTGTTTACTTTAAATCCAAAGACAAAATCTATGAAGATCACAAGCATACCACGTGATTCTTATACAGAAATTGTTGGGAAAGGTAAAAAAGATAAGATTAACCATGCTTATGCATTTGGTGGTATTGATATGGCTGTGAAAACAGTTGAGAATTTTCTTAATGTACCAGTGGATCATTATATAGAAGTAAACATGGCTGGCTTTAAAGATATTGTTGATGCTGTTGGTGGAGTAGATATTAATAATGATATGGACTTTACAATTGATGGCGTTCATTATGCAAAAGGTGACTTGCATTTAAAAGGGGATAAGGCATTACTATATTCTAGAATGAGATATCAAGATCCACGTGGCGACTTCGGTCGTCAAATGCGTCAGCGCCAAGTTATCCAAGCTGTAATTAAAAAGGGCGCAAGTGTATCTTCTCTAGCAAGTTACGGTGACGTGTTAAAAGCAATTGAGAAAAACGTTAAAACAAGTTTAACGCAAGATCAAATGTTTGATATTCAAAAGAACTATAAAGATTGCATGCAGAATAGTGAAGAGATTCAAATCCCAGGTGACGGTCATAAAGCCGCTGATGGTATTTGGTATTACTATGTTCCAGATGCAGCGAAACAAGATTTAACGAATAAGTTAAGAGCACATCTTGAATTGACTAAGTAATATGTAATAACCCAACTCCTTTGGAAGGAGTTGGGTTTATTTTTGCATGGATTTATATTAATATTATATGTTGTGAGATTAATAGATGAGGTGAATCGATGAATAAGAAAGCAGTACTTGTTCTTGTTGTTTTTGTATTGTTTGTTGCTTCGATTGTGAGCGGTAAATTGTACTGGAATAAGAAAGTTGCAAATGCAACGGGACAGACGAGTGAAGTGACGAAGACAAAGGCTGAAGTGAAAGATAGCGGAGCGAAGAAAGAAGAGAAAAAAGCAGAGAAAAAGCAAGATGCGAAGTCATCTTTTAATGAAGCATATGCAAAGAATTTGCCAGATGAAGTGAAAGAGAAGTTGAAGAAAGCTGCTAAAGAGAAAAAGGCAGTGAATCTTGTTATTGTTGGTGATGAAGCTTCTTCATCTGAAAAGGATGCTTGGGCAGCTAAGTTAACAGCTAATTTAGAAACTGCTTACGGTAAAGGTTTATGGAATGTGACAGTAAAGGAATATAAGGGTGAAAGTACAGAAGAGTTAATCGCGAATAAGCGTGATAAAGAGATCGCGAAAGAAAAGCCAGATGTGATTTTATTTGAGCCACCATTTATTACTGATAACGGTAAAACTGGTAATGGGAATTCTGTTGCGAGTACACAGAAGTTTGTTCAAGCACTTTCTACTAGTGCAAAAGGCGCTACAATTATGATTCAACCATCAAACCCAGTGTATGGTGCGAAGAATTATCCGAAAGCAATTGAGGCATTAAAGCAGTTTGCGACGCAAAATGGTTATACATATGTTGATCACTGGGGAGCATGGCCTGATGCAGCAACAAAGGCTATTTTACCGTACTTACAAGAAGAGTTTGGTTTCCCAAGTGCTAAAGGACATGAAGTTTGGGCACAATATGTAACGGATTATTTCGTAGCTAAGTAATGAAAGATACACCAAAGGTATGCGAGAAATCGTATGCCTTTTATTTATAATATGTGGTAAGTTACTGTTCAAGTTTGGTGGTTATTTGTTATAGCATAAGTAATTTGCTTTCATTTATACAACACGATCACTCCAAAAATCTGACTTTCCCTTTGAAAAATTTGGTGTCAAATAGTATGATGGTGTAGGAAACGGAGAAAATAACGGAGATATGTGAGTGATTTTATTCCGTTATATTACTTTAAATAGATGTTATTGCGAGGATTTTTATATGGGATTTAAACAAGAAATTAGAAAATTTATTGAAGGAAATAAGCTAGTTCGTACATTGTTAAAAAAGCCTTTAGAATATCGTGCGAATAAGCAATTGCAATTAGTACGAAACAATATTAAACAATATGGAGTAGAGTGTTTACTATTAGTGCAAGAAGCTTTTAAAGAGCATGATCAAGAATTTTGGTTAGATTATGGCACGTTACTTGGCGCTGTGCGAGAAAAAGATTTCATAAGCCATGATTTAGATATGGATATTGGTACTTTTAATATAAGTGAAGAGAAGAAAAGAGCACTAGAGAAAACGTTAAATGATAAAGGTGTTAAGACGTTTAGGGAGTTCACAGTTGATGGTCATGTTGTAGAGCAAACTTTCACTTATAAAGGAACTCATATCGATCTTTTCTATTATTTTTCGGAAGATCCTAATAAAGTATGGTGTTACTTCTTTGAAGGAACGGATGAGATGTCGACGCAGGAAAGAGGAACTGAAAAGATCCTTACAGGCTGGAAAACGAAAACAGCAAGTTCTACATTGTTAGGAACGAAATTAATGCCATTCAAGGGCGAAGAATTCCCTGTTCCTTCAAATGTTGAAGAGTATCTTATTGAAAACTATGGTCCTAATTATATGATTAAGGATGAGAATTGGGATTTTGCAAATTCTGCTAGTAATATTAAAGTTGTGTCAGCCAATAAGGTTGAGGCTATTTATAAATAAAAAGAAGTGCCCCTGTGCAAAATAAGCAGGGGCACTTCTTTTTATTTTAGATGATAGGAGAAATGTAAAACTGTATTTACTGAAATTTTACAACAAATTTACATTACACCTTATTAGTGATAATATTAATGTTGCGTTCAAATTTTGAATGTATTATCGATGTTATGGGGGACCACATATGCAACATGTGCTTGATATATTAGAAATTATTAATAAAGAACCAAATTTAAGTCAGAAGAAAATTGCAGAACGTAGTGGGATATCTACCGGAAAAGTGAATTATATTATAAATGATTTGACGAAAAAAAATTATGTTGTTAGTGAAAAAAATGGAAAACATATAAGCTATTATGTGAAAGAACAGGGTCTTAAATTTTTGCAGAGCGAGTTAGCTACACTGCAGAAAAAAAAGATTCGTATTCATCAGCGAGAGTATAAAAAAGTTAAGCAAGCAGTTATTCTTGCGGCAGGAAATCGTAAGGAATTAGGTAAACCATCTGGGTTATTATCCATTGGTGATAAAATACTTTTAAATCGAAATTTAGAGATATTACACAATAACGGAATTGAAAAAGTTGTTATTGTTTCTGGATATAAAAAAGAAAAATTTGCTTCTTGGAATAAAGAGCAAGGAGTATACTTTGTAGAAAATCCGAAATATAAATGGACAGGCTCTATGGCTTCACTTTCAAGTGTTCAAAGTTTAATTACAGATGATTTTCTATTAATTGAAGATGATATTTTAATAGAAGAAGATGCGATTTCTCAATTGCTACAATATCCGGAACGGGACTGTGTATTGATTACGAATGAAAGTGGTTCTGGTGATGAGGCATTTGTAGAGATTCAAAACGGGAACTTGTATAAAATTTCGAAAGATGTTCATCAATTAAATCGTATTGATGGCGAGATGATTGGAATTTCAAAACTTTCTTATGATGTTTTTCTTAATATGTTGGAGCTGTTTAATCATAATCAAAATCCGTATGTGAATTATGAATATTTACTTCTTGATGTTGCAAGAACATATGATATTGGGCATATCAAATTACAAAATATTGTATGGGCAGAAATTGATACAAAACAGCAATATGAAGTTGTGAGGAATAAAATTTACCCTCGTTTATTGAGAAAAGAAGCAGAGTTTAAAGAAAAACAAATTAAAGGCCACGTTATGGAGGCTTTAAATATTTCAGAAGATGCTATTACAAATATTCAACCATTTGGTGGTATGACAAATACGAATTTCAAGGTAAGTGTCGGGGATTCAGAATATGTACTTCGTATTCCAGGAAGCGGTACAGAAGAAATGATTAGTCGTCATGATGAAATGGTGAATTCTAATTTGGCAAGTGAGCTAGGAATTGACGCTGAGCTTCTATACTTTAATGAAGAAACAGGTGTTAAGTTAGCAGAGCTTATTTCAAATGCAGAAACATTGAATCCGAAAACGGCGCGACGTAGCGATAATATGCAGTTAACGGCAGCTATTTTGAAGGAATTACATGAATCAAGTGCAGCGATGAGTAATACGTTTAATGTATTTGAGAAAATTGAGCATTATGAAGGTTTATTAAGTAAATCAAATGGTTCAAACTTTGCTGATTATAAAAAGGTAAAGAAGCAAGTTATGCGATTAAAAGCAATGTATGAGGAAATGGATGTTCAGTTAACACCTTGCCATAATGACACTGTTGCTGAAAACTTTGTGAAAAACGGAGAAAACAAGATGTATTTAATCGACTGGGAGTATGGCGGCTTGAATGATCCGATGTGGGATATTGCAGCGCATAGTTTAGAGTGTGAATTCTCAGCTGAAGATGAAGAGTTATTTTTAGATTACTATTTTAATGGAAAAGTAGAAGAAATGCATCGACAAAGAATCTTATTAAATAAAATTTTCCAAGACTTTTTATGGAGTATTTGGACAAAGATTAAAGAAGCAGCGGGTAGTGACTTCGGAACATATGGAATGGATCGTTATACGCGTGCAAAAGAAAATTTACAGTTATTTTTAGAGTACTATGGAGGATACCAGTATGAATCGAAAGCAAAGTAGAGGGATTTTTTATGGTGTGTTCTCCGGATTTGCTTGGGCTATAGATACGGTTTTAATTGGGATTATATTATCCTCGACAGTTATGTTGGAAACGGAGCAAGTTATATTCCTTGCGCCGCTTGTTAGCACCTTTTTACATGATTTTATGTCGACATTGTGGATGATGGTCTATATGGGACTTAAAGGTCAATTACGAACAGCACTTTCTAAATTAAAAACAAGAAGTGGTCGTTTCGTAATGTTAGGTGCTTTAATGGGCGGACCTTTAGGGATGACGTTTTATGTATTAGCTGTAAAGTATATAGGGGCTTCGTATACGGCAGCAATTTCAGCCATATATCCAGCCGTTGGAGCATTTTTTGCATTTATGTTTTTAAAAGAACGTTTACGCTCTTGGAATTGGTTAGGGCTTGTAATAAGCATTAGTAGTATTATTATTCTTGGCTTTACCGGTGATGGATTTGCAACACAAAACTACATGTTAGGTTTTATTTTTGTTTTGATTTGTATTATAGGTTGGGGATTAGAATGTGTTATTTGTGCCTACGGTATGAAGGATGGGGAAGTTTCACCAGAAGAGGCGTTGCAAATTCGCCAACTTGTTTCGTCTGTAACATATGGACTGATCATTTTACCGACATTAGGCGGGCATTTTTTAACGAAAGAAGTTATGGTAAGTAGTGAATTTATCTTAATTATCTTTGTGGCGTTAATTGGGACGGCTTCGTACATTTTTTACTATAAAGCAATCCATGAACTGGGCCCAACGAAAGCTATGGGGCTGAATATTACATATTCAGCTTGGGCGATTTGGATTTCTATATTAGTAATGGGAACACCATTTTCTTGGAAATTAATTATTTGTTGTTTATTCATTATTGTAGGGGCTGTTTTAACAGTCGCGGATGCAAATGAATTTATTAAGAGAAAGAAATATAAAGGAGAGGTAGCATGAGAGCGATTTTATTAGCAGCTGGTATGGGGACACGCTTGCGCCCATTAACATTAACGAAACCAAAGTCATTAGTAGAGGTAAACGGGAAACCGATGCTAGAACGACAAATTGAATATTTACAAGAGATTGGTATAGATGAAATTATTGTTGTTACTGGATATTTATCGGAAAAATTTAATTATCTTGTTGATAAATATGAAAATATACGTCTTGTATATAACGATAAATATAATGTGTATAACAATATTTATACGATGTATGTAGTGCGTGAATATTTGGCAGATGCGTATGTGGTAGATGCTGATGTGTATTTACATCGTAATATATTTATTGAAAAACCAGAGTCATCTTTATACTTTAGTGCAAGGAAAGAAGATTTCCGCAATGAATGGATTATTAAGCACGATGAGAGCAAGAAAGTGTACGATATTGAAATTGGTGACGGTCATGATGATTACATTTTATGTGGCCTTTCCTATTGGTGTAAGGACGATGCGGATTATATCGTAAAAGAGTTAGAAAAAGCAGTGGAGCAAGAAGACTTTAGTGAGCTGTATTGGGATAATATTGTGAAAGATAATATTGGTCATCTGAATGTTCATTTATATGAAATTGATAGCAATGACAGCTTTGAAATAGATTCTATCGAGGATTTAGAGAAGGTTGAAGAGAAGCTTGCCGCTTTAAGAAGTTAGTTGTCGTTACGGTTCACATTATATTATTTTAAATGAATGTTTATGGTAAAATATAGGTAAGCATAAAATGTATGAGAGAAACTATATATTTGTTGTATTGAGTATAGTAGGAGGAATAACATGAGTTCAATTTTGGTTTGTGGCGGAGCTGGCTACATCGGTTCACACGCTGTGAAAAAATTAGTAGATGAAGGTTTATCTGTAGTAGTAGTTGATAATTTACAAACAGGTCATGAAGATGCCATTACAGAAGGCGCAAAGTTTTATAAAGGAGACCTTCGTGATAAAAGTTTCTTAAGAGATGTCTTTACACAAGAAAATATTGACGCGGTTATGCATTTCGCGGCTGATTCTTTAGTTGGTGTTAGTATGGAGAAACCTCTTCAATATTATAACAACAACGTGTATGGCGCACTTTGCTTATTAGAAGTAATGGACGAGTTTAAAGTAGATAAGTTCATTTTCTCTTCTACTGCGGCAACTTACGGCGAAGTAGATGTGGATCTTATTACTGAGGAAACTGTAACAAATCCAACGAATACGTATGGCGAGACAAAATTAGCAATTGAAAAAATGCTTCATTGGTATAGCCAAGCGTCTAACTTAAAATATAAGGTCTTCAGATACTTTAACGTGGCTGGGGCAACTCCAAATGGTATTATTGGGGAAGATCATCGTCCAGAGACACATTTAATTCCTCTTGTATTGCAAGTGGCGTTAGGTCAACGTGAGAAAATTATGATGTTTGGTGAAGATTATAATACACCAGATGGTACTTGTATTCGTGATTATATTCATGTTGAAGATTTAGTAGCGGCTCATTTCTTAGGACTTAAAGACCTACAAAACGGCGGAGAAAGTGATTTCTATAACTTAGGAAACGGTAATGGTTTCAGTGTAAAAGAAATCGTTGATGCAGTTCGTGAAGTTACAAATCATGAAATTCCTGCTGAGGTAGCACCGCGTCGTGCGGGAGATCCAGCACGTTTAGTTGCTTCTTCTCAGAAGGCGAAAGAGAAGTTAGGATGGGATCCTCAGTATGTAAATGTGAAAACAATCATTGAGCATGCTTGGAATTGGCATCAAAAACAACCGAATGGATATGCTAAGTAAATATAATAAGTGAAAGAGAGGGTATTGTCGTTCAACATATGTTCGACAATATCCTCTCTTTTTTTGTATGATTTTTGCTATACTAAACTGTACTATAATACAGGATGGAAGGAGGATAAGGATGAAAATACTTGTAGTTGATGATGAATCGAGTATTCGTAATTTGATTCGAATGCAGTTAGAGATGGAAGGATATGAAGTATTAGTAGCGGCTGATGGTAGAGAAGCGCTAGAGAAGTGGAATGAAGGACCGGATGTATTGATTTTGGATGTTATGCTTCCAGATACAGATGGGTATGAGTTACTTCGCTTGTTCCGTGAGAAGGATAGGGATATTCCAGTACTCATGTTAACTGCAAAGAGTCAGATGAATGATAAATTGCTCGGCTTGCAGCTCGGTGCGGATGATTATGTAACGAAGCCTTTCAATTATGCGGAGCTCATTCTTCGTGTGAAGAATATGAGTCGGCGTGTGAAGAAGGAAGAGGTTACGGCAAGCCACGAAGTAATTCGAGCTGGAGAGTTAATAATTTGTCCTAAGGAAAGAAAATTACATGTTAGTGGACAAGAGATTCAGTTAACGTACCGAGAATTTAATTTATGTCAGCTGTTTGTTTCAAATCCACAGCGTGTATTTATGAGAGATGAGTTACTCGAGAAAGTGTGGGGCTTTGAGTATATCGGAAATACGAGAGCGGTTGATATTATGGTGCAAAGATTACGTAAGAAGCTTGGTACGAGCGGAGAATATATTAAAACAATTTATGGCGTTGGCTATAAGCTGGATTGTTAAGTGGTGATAATATGTCGTTAAAACGGAATATGGTATTTGGAATAGTTGGATTGTTGATTCCAATTCTTTTTCTTTTGTATACGGTTGTTTATATTTCACTAGAGAAGAATATGTATCATAATGCAGCAGATTCTCTTGAGAAGTTAAGTGTAGAGGCACAAATTTATACGATGAATTATTTAGAGAAAGAAGCAGAAATCGAGACGTTAGGTCCGAATTCGCTTTTAATTGCTTCGTACTTAGCGAAGCGGATGGATGTTCGTGTACAGATGATAGGAAAGAATGGAGATGTTGTTGCAGATACACAAAAAGGAGCGTTACTTCATCGAAATATTGATATTGAGAGTTCTTTGAAGGGTAAGAAAGCTTATGTTTTTGCGGAAGGAGAGCCAGCGCCCATTCTTTTGTTTTCAAGCCCGGTTTATTATGGAAACGATGTCATTGGGAGTATTCGTTTTATAGATGAGTTAACGGGTGAGAAGGAAGTTTTAACAAATGTGAGCTGGACTTTTCTAATGACATCTCTTTGTTTAGTGGCTGCAGGTATTTTCTTTGCGGTTCGTTTAGCTAGGTCTCTTCATAGGCCAATTGATCAGTTGAGACAAATGGCAAAGCGGCTTGCGAATGGCGATTATGAAAGTAAGATTGAGCTAAATGAGTATGTGGAAATTGCACAGCTTTCAGCATCCTTTAATGCGATGGCTGATGGAATTGAACTGCATATTAAGCAATTGAAGGAAGAAAAAGAGAAACAGAAAGATTTCTTGGACCGTATTACGCATGAGTTGAAGACACCACTTACGGCAATTATCGGTTATGTTGATTTAATTCCGAAGTTACACTCGAAGGAAGATGTGCAAGAGAGTCTCCGGTATGTAGCTGTAGAAAGTGAGCGTCTATTATCACTTGTAGAGGAATTACTTAAGTCTTCAAAGTACGGGACGAGTACGTTTGAAGTGTCACCTACAGTTGTGAATATAAAAGAATTAGCAGAAGAAGCAGTTTCAATTGTGAAACCTCGTCTGCAGCAATTTGAGATTGAAGTGATAAATGAGTTAACGGATGTACATGTCGTTGCGGATTTTGATAAGACGAAGCAAATCTTTTTAAATGTACTTGATAATGCAATTAAATATAGTGATGCTACGCAAATTCGCATGAATGTAATTGTAAGTGAGCATGAGGCGAAGGTTTTTGTTCATGATGATGGTATCGGTATAGATGAGGATGTACTTGCCGAGTGGAATGGGTCTCCAGAAGGGAAAATGCTTCTTTCTAGTTATGGGAACGGCTATGGTTTGTATATTTGTCAGGAGATTATGAATAAGCAAGGCGGAAGTATGCGAATTGAGAGCAGTGAAGAGATTGGTACTACGATATTTATTACATTTTTGCTTCCAAGACGAATGGAAGACATAAAAAACTTGAAAGCGGTTAAATGATACATTTATGAAACAATTATGCGGTATTTTCGAAACAACGTTTTTTTATCTTGGAGGTAGGCAGAAATGAAAAGGCTATCATTTCAA
>Ga0114954_1000104_pt1 | contig 30981 bp, 37 predicted proteins | sample Porto_4metaG_FD_87299 | JGI IMG/M metagenome (GOLD analysis project Ga0114954, IMG submission 87299) | Marine algal microbial communities from Porto, Portugal - Porto_4 metaG | ecosystem: Host-associated > Algae > Red algae > Unclassified | place: Portugal: Porto | collected 2015-02-02
TAAAATGCTACCACTAAAAGCACTCCACCTTTTTTCTTTTTTCTCATTACTAGGAAGACCTGGCCTAAGCGCTTGAACTGGTGGAATCTTTCTAACCATAAAGGCTGGTATAATAGCCCCTATAATAGACATAACAATTCCTAGTAAAAACGTAATGAGTAAAATCTCGCCTGAAATCGAGAATGATTCTTTCCCTGCCCCCTCAATATTCACCCATTTATTAATAAATGATGCAGCGATTGTTTGCGTACCTGCTCCAAGAATAACTCCTGCTAGCGATCCGATTGCCCCAATACATAAAGCCTCTAATAAGACGACTAATATAATTTGATTTGGATTACTACCGAGTGCACGTAATAATGCCCATTGCTTAAATCGACTTCTGACAGATAAGAAGAAACTTCCCATTATTAAAAGAGCTACAACAAATAAGGCAATACCACCTAAACTAAAAATTAATGGCTTCATTACATTTAGTCGTTCAAATGCCTTATCTACATAAGTACGTTGGTCCACCTTTATATTTTCTATCTTCTTATTTACATCAAGAGCAATCGCTCTCTTCACATTTACATCGGCTGTTTTCACTTGAACGAGATTGAACTGATTTAGTAGATTTAATTCTTTTTGAAGCCAATGGATGGGAAAATAAGCCCCATGCCCCATTGCCGCCATTAACGGTGGATTTAAAATACCGACGACTTTCACAGTCTTTTCTCCATGCTGTGGGAATGGCAGTTTAATTGTATCTCCCACCCGTATATTTTCACGGTCTGTATACCCTTTTGTTAGTGCTACTTCAGCCCCTTCTTTCGGATATCGACCTTCAAATATTTTATAAGAATGTATTTCTGGAGAATCTTGCTCAACACCCCAATAGGACGGTTTCCCCGATAACTCTTTATAGTGTGGGAAAGGATATGGTATAAGTACTTTTGATATTTTTTCAGCATTTTCTAAGCCATCTATTCCTTTTAAACTTTCATTATTTAAATACATATCATTTTTTATATAGCCAAATTGTAAATTATAATCTCCATACCGACTTACTACTTGTTCCTTCACACTTTGCTCTACTGATTGATTGCCTAGCAATAACATCGTCGCTAACATAACACCTAAAGCTGCACCGAGGGCAATCAACATATTTCGCAACCAATTTTGTTTCATCGATTTTACCGCATACTTAATTACCCATCGCATCACCTTTACCTCCTACTTTAAAGTGACGATTCATAATCTCTTGAATGTGGATAACTTGTTGCGGGATATTTCGAAATTTCCATCCTTTACTTTCAGCATGCTCATGAATCACCTCACCATCTAATAAGAAAACGACTTTATCAGCATGGGCCGCTACGAACGGATCGTGCGTTACAATGACAGCTGTTTGCCCTAATTCATCACATGCATTGCGAAGTGCCGCAATAATATTTTTGCTGTTTTCTGAATCTAACGCCCCTGTTGGCTCATCAGCTAATATAATAGCTGGCTCATTTGCAAAGGCTCTTGCTATCGCAACCCTTTGCTGTTGCCCACCTGATAACTGTGCTGGTAAATGCTTTTCTTTTCCTTTCAATCCAACGAGCTCTAATAAACGATTTGCTGTCACCGTTGCCTTCTTTTGTGAAACATTATCTAATAATAAAGGCAACCCTACATTTTCCTCCGCATTAAACACTGGAATTAAATTAAACTGTTGAAAAATAAAACCGATTTTATGCCTTCTAAATAAAGCGAGCTCTTTTTCTTTTAATGTTGAAATCTCCGTACCATCAACTCGAATACTACCTACTGATGGAATATCTAATCCACCTAACAGCTGAAGTAAGGTCGTTTTCCCCGATCCACTTGCCCCCATAATACAAACAAAATCTCCTTTTTGAATTTGAAGATTAATATCTTTTAAGATCTTTACTTTACTATCTCCAATATCAAACGATTTTTCTAACCCTTCAATTTCAATAATATTCATCCCGATATCCCCTTCTCTCTCTATTTACCAATCTATATATTCTATTCAAAAATGCAAAATCCCTACTATTTTGTATTTTTTTGTCACATACTAACATTTATATTAACCGGCATTAAGTGCCCGATTAGTGTAAGCAAATAATCAGTGCGGGATGGATAGCCCCCACCGATTAAAATTTCACTCTATTTCTCACGTCAGAAAAGTTGATTCTCGCAACGAAAGTAACCATAATAGTTACACGAATATATAAAAACTATTCACATATCCACAAGTAGGAGGAAGAACAATGAAACATGTAATCGTTTATGCACACCCGAATACAGAAAGCTTTAACCATGCAATTTTAGAAACTGTAAAAGGTGAATTAGAAGGAAAAGGCCATGAAGTACACGTTCGTGATTTATACGAATTAAACTTCAATCCAGTATTAGGTGCTTCCGATTTCATCTCATTTTCCCAAGGAAACACACCAGAAGATATTAAAGAAGAACAAAAGCATATCACTTGGGCTGATAGTATTACATTCATTTACCCAGTTTGGTGGGCAGGTCTTCCTGCTATTTTAAAAGGATACGTTGACCGTGTATTTAGCCACGGCTTCGCTTATGCTTACGGTGAAAATGGTATTGAAAAGTTATTAAGCAGTAAAAAAGGATTGTTATTATCTACGATGGGAAATTCGGAAGAAGTATACACAGCAGGCGGTATGTTTGATGCAATGAAAAAAACAGCAGATGTTGGTATTTTTGAATTTACAGGCATTGAAACACTTGAGCATACATTCTATACAAGTGTTCCTTCTGTGGATGACAGTGTGCGTAAACAATATCTTGAAGAGGTTAAAGATGTTGTGAATCGTGCATTTTAATAAAAAAAACTCCGGCTTTAACAACCGGAGTTTTTCATTTCATCATTAATTTCGGAATATACCTTTGAAGAATGCTTTCTAATTCATTCATATCTTCCTGTCTAATAAGTAAATTCACATTGTCATTCATTTTTTCTCGCCCGCGATATAAAAATATATTTTCTTTTGGATTTTCCCATGTTGATGTTTTATAGCCTTTCAATTCTTCGTATGAATAAAAGTTTAATCCGTCTACTACACCTTTTTCATATATTTTTACACTTTTAATAAGATGGGTCGCTATTAAAGTCATAAAACAACTTGCTACAGCATAACTACCTGACTGAATGAGAAACTGTTCAAGTGTGCCAATATCACCACTTACGTATTGAGCATATATATACATACATTGTCCGATAAAGTACGCTGGTCCAAGTAAGGCAATCCAACGTCGTTTCACCCGAGGATATGCTGCAATAAGCTTTCCCGCGCTTTTTTTCATTTCATTTATTTTATATATCTTCCATAGAATAAAAAACAAAACACATAATGTAAAAACAAACATAATACATGACATCCAGTACATTCTTATTCTCTCCCCCTTACATCATTACATTTAAATTTTACATTTTATATACTTATAGTACATATGCAATTATGCATAAAAAAACAGGTAACCTCTTCCGGTTACCTGCATTTCATTACATCTTCTCAATCCACTCCGTCAAGTTATGCACAACTTGCGTCGGTTGAACTTCGTATTCTGTTAACTTCTCCACAGTTGTGACTCCAGTGTGGACAAGAAGGGTATGCATACCAGCATTTACTCCCGCTAAAATGTCCGTATCGTAGTTATCCCCAACCATTAATGCCTCATCTTTTCCTATGCCAAGCACTTTTAACGCTTGTTCCATAATGATTGATTCTGGTTTTCCGATAAAGATTGGCTCCACACCTGTTGATACTGTAACAACTGATGTTAATGAACCGTTACCTGGTAATAATCCACGCTCAGTTGGAATAGCAATATCTCCATTTGTAGAAATAAACGTTGCACCATTACGTACAGCAAGACATGCTTTTGCTAATTTTTCATATGTGATGTCGCGATCTAAACCAACAACAACGAAATCAGGGTTTTCATCCACAAGTTCAAATCCTTTTTCCACAAGAGCATCATGTAAGCCTTCTTCACCAATCATGTATACAGTTGCATCTTGTTTACGTTCATAAATGAAATTCGCTGTCGCCATACTCGTTGTGAATACTTGCTCTGCTTTCGCTGGAATATCGAAACGAACAAGTTTTTCTGCAACTTGTTCTGGTTTACGAGTTGAGTTATTCGTAACGAATAAATACGGAATGCCACGCTCTCCTAATGCTTTCACGAAGTCGCTTGCTTCTTCAATTTGTTCTTCACCACGATACATCGTACCGTCTAAGTCAATTAGATAACCTTTATACATCTATTATGTCTCTCCTTCTATGCTAGAGTTCTCATCTATCATACCACTCTTATATTACCCCCTTTTCCAAAAGAAAAAAACGCTTTACCTTAAAGCGCCCCAGAACGTTCATTTTTTCTCTTTTACTTGGTAAGAACAACTACAATCACCCTCGCACATGTTTGCTAGCGTATTTACATCTGCATTCGCAAATAAACGCTTATACATCTCTTTTTCATCTGCACATACTTGCGGGAATCTCTCTGCAATTTCCTTTAACGGACAGTTTTGCTTTTCAATTACGAAAGAGTTCTCTCCATCTCTCTTTATTTGAACCATATAACCATTTTTCTCTTGCATTGCTGCTACCTCTTGCACTTTATATGCTAAGTTCTTTTGATTACTGATTCTCTTTTGCAATTTTTCTTCCATTCGCTTCGTTCTTTCTTTCAAAACGTAACGAAGTATTTTTTCATCGCCCATTCGAGCTAAATCTTCTAGCATATCAATCGCAAATTGCTTATATTCTTTCGGGAATGTATCTTCTCCCTTTTCACTTAACCCGTACAAATAAGTTGGTCTTCCGACATGTTGCCTGACCATCTTAGAATAAATGAACCCATCTTTCTCAAGATTACTTAAATGTCTTCGGATCGCCATTTCTGTAATCTCTAAAACGTCAGCTAATTCTGCTACCGTATGCTCTCCCTTTACTTTCAACAATTGGACAATCTCGTCTTTCGTAGTGCGTGCTTCCCCCATGCTTTACCCTTCTCCCTTTTCCCTTTTCTTTCTCACATACAATATAAGATCCCCAAAAGGTATTCCCGGGGATCTCATAAGCATAATTATTCTGGTACAAATGCAGATACAGGCCCTAATTCCTTCTCTAAATAACTGCGAATATTTGCTGGGTAGTTCTCTACCACTGCAATATGTTTTTGAATCGTCTTATATAATTCATCATGATTCATTTGAATATAATCTTGCGTAAGCATTTTTCGAAGAAGGATAACTTCTTTCATTCCTTGTCCTTCTTCTGCACTTATCACTCGCTCATCCATTAAAATATCGATAATATCTTCATAGCTTCCTGGATCGCGCATAATAAATCCATCAATCATCGCATTCCCTACATCTAATACAGTATCAATCATAAGATGGGCTATGCGCTCTAATGCATAAAATTCAAACTCGGTTTCATATATCTTCTTCTCTTGAAATGTATTTGTTGCTCGTTCTAAACATACTAGCATTTGTTCTATTTTTTTTCTGTCTACGAAGTACATTCATGTCACCTACCTGGAAATTAAAGCATTTACATTTTAATTGTAACGCTTTCTTCTGAAAAAATCGACAATTTTTCGAATTCACCTTTTCTCCGTTATTTGTTATAGTTATATTTGTATGATTTTTGAAATTGGAGGAATGAAATCTTGGAACGTGAACTCGCACTAGAAATTGTCCGTGTAACAGAAGCAGCAGCATTAGCATCCGCACAGTGGATGGGCCGCGGAAAGAAAAATGAAGCAGATGATGCAGCAACTACAGCTATGCGTGATATGTTCGATTCAGTAAACATGGCAGGTACAGTTGTAATTGGTGAAGGAGAACTTGATGAAGCACCGATGTTATATATTGGTGAAGAACTAGGAACAGGTAACGGTCCAGAAGTAGATATAGCCGTTGATCCATTAGAAGGTACAAACATCGTTGCAAAAGGTCTTGCAAATGCAATGGCAGTTATCGCAATCGCAGATAAAGGAAACCTTCTTCACGCTCCTGATATGTACATGGAAAAAATCGCGGTTGGTCCAAAAGCAGCTGGTAAAATTAGCTTAGATGATCCAATTGAAAAAACAATTGAAATTGTAGCAGAAGCTAACAATAAAAAGATTCGTGATCTAACAGTTATCATTCAAGAACGTGAACGTCATCAAGATATTATTGACCGTGTTCGTGCAAAAGGGGCTCGCGTGAAATTATTTGGTGATGGCGATGTTGGTGCATCAATCGCAACAGCACTACCTGGAACAGGTATCGACTTATTCGTAGGTGTTGGCGGAGCTCCAGAAGGCGTTATTTCTGCAGCAGCATTAAAATGCCTTGAAGGTGAAATGCAAGCTCGCTTAGTTCCAATGAACGAAGAAGAAGAAGCTCGTTGTCGTGAAATGGGATTAGAAGATCCTCGTCAACTTCTTATGTTAGATGACTTAGTATCTGGTGATGATGCAATCTTCTCAGCAACAGGTGTTTCTGCTGGTGAGTTATTAGACGGCGTGAAATTCCTAGGCGGAGATTTAGCTGAAACATATTCTATCGTTATGCGTTACAAAACAAGAACAGTACGTTTCATTAAAACGCATCACCATTTAGATCATAAACCACACTTAAACTTAGATATTTAATAAAGGAGCCATGTGTATGGAAGAACGTTTCTTTCTGTACGACGATACTGTCGCTACAAAAACTCGTTTCGTTAGCTTTATGGGAGAAAATGAGCGTCATGATTTAGCGCTTTTATACTCCGATCGTCATTACGGTAAAACAATTGTCCTTGATATGCAGAGCAATAAATTTGCAATCATCGGTCCTGACGATTTAAACGAACCAGGCTACTTAGAGCACGCATTTTCTATGACTGAAGAAATTGCAGAAGAATTACGCTCATTTTTATTTGAACTTATATAACTTATCTCAAACACCAGCTATTTTAGCTGGTGTTTTTTCACTGTAATTATTTTGAATTTTCAATCTCTTGTGGTATACTTATGTACAAATCTATTTGGATAGAAAGGACGTTATCTACGTATGCCAACATTTACTTTGTAATGGACCAGCAATTGGATAGCATTACTCTCAAAAAAGCACCGTGCTTTTTCAAGGGAGTAGTCTGCCCATTCCCATTACAAAGGAACGTAACGCATCTGTAGTATGATGTTTACGGAGGTTCCTCTTTGGGGAACCTCCTTTTATTTTTGTCTACTTCTCATGTCTTCATACTACAAGACATCCAAATAGCTGTATTACGTTCCTTTACCACTACTATAAGAGGTGAAGGAAAATGCAGAAAGTACAACTTTCTTGGAGTTTATATGAAAATCAGCAAAACACAATCGAAAAATATTGTAAAAATTGCGGACGTAATACCCTATTTACTGATACGAATATTCGCAGGCATAACGCCAATGGAAAAAACATATACCGCTTTGCCATTTATAAATGCCCGAACGATCATACGTGGAATCAAAAACTGCGCATTTATAAATCATTTACTGATCATGTGGAAACAATCGATATGATTCAGCAAGACCAAACAGAAACGACTACTACCATTTCTATGACACAACATAAAGAAAGTGGCATAATTGAAATCACGATTGTATTAGACATCGTTTTTGGCTCCCACCGAATTGATAAAGTGTTATCCACATATATTTCAGATTGGAGCCGTACTACCATTGTGGATAAAATTAAAAGTGGGGATATTCAATTGAACGGACAACAAATGAAACCAAATAAACAACTCTCTGAAGGCGATTATATTTCAATTTGTTTATAAGGAGGTGCCTCATGCTAAACGTGAGAAAAGGTACGATGGATTTATTAGAAGGATTAGATAGAATGTATACAGAATGTAAAAAAGCGCTCTTACAAAATCAAATTTACCAATGGGATGATTCTTATCCAGCTCGAGAACATATTTCCTATCACTTAGAACAAGATGAACTCTATTGCTTGTTTGAGGATGATTCACTCGTTGGTGCTGTCGTGTTAAACGAGTGGCAGTCTCCCGAATATAAACGAATTGATTGGTCAGAAACAGACGGACGCTTTCTTATCGTCCACTCTTTCGTTATCCATCCTCTCTCGCAAGGAAAAGGATATAGTAAAGTACTTTTATCTTTTTGGGAAAGTGAAGCAAGACGGAAAGGTTACAATGGCATACGCCTAGATTGCTTTACTCGCAATCCGGTTTCATTAAGTCTATATGAAAAAAACGATTATATTTGCCGAGGTGCTGTTTATTTTGAAAGTAAACAGCCTCCTCACAACTGGTATAATTGCTATGAAAAAATCCTCTTACAATCGTAAGAGGATTTTTTTATTTCTTCACTTTTCGTAATACGAAGTGTGCACAACCGAAGTTACAGTACTCGTATAAATACTCTGATAAAGTACTAATTTTCGTATCATATGTCGCACGTTGGTTACTATCATCAAAGAATCCGCGCAATCTAAGTTGCTCATATCCCCAGTCTCCAACGATATAATCATATTTATTTAAAATTTCTGCATAGCGCTCTTTAAATGCTTCTTCACTAAAACCGTCACGAAAGTTTTTAATTACTTCGTACTGAACATTATTAATGCTCACCGTAGCATGAATTTCTTGCTTTTGCTCCATCATTAACTTCCTCTCTAAGCATTCTTCTTTTTATCGTATCACAAAGCATAACAACCAACAATTTCAAATACAAAAAATTGCAAATTAGTACATGCTATGGAGAAGGAGGTGATACATCGTGAAAAAACAAATTTTACTTTCCCTTCTCACTCTTTCCCTATTTGCAGGCTGCCAATCAACGAATAAAGCCGAAATGGAACGTGAGGAAGGAAGCCGTGTTCTTGTTTCCAACAAAAACGACATGTATCATACGGAAAATACAAATACACGATTAACGAGAGTCGGTTATTCATCTAAACAAAAGCATGAAGTATCTAACAAACAAGTAGGGGCCATTAACCGTGAGAAAGTTGCTGAAATGATTACAAGCATGACAGTCAAACTTCCTGACGTTACAAACGCTGCTACGCTCGTTACCGATGATGAAGTATTTGTTGTATACCGTGCAAACACAACGGATCCGAAACTCGTAGCGGATCAAGTATATAAAGCTGCTTTGTCCATCGTTCCTCGCTATTATAAAGCATATGTATCGACAGACCAAAAGTTGATTTCTCAAATTCAAGGACTGCAATCTGGTGCATTAAATGATACAGAATATACGCAAAGCCTCGATATGTTAAAACGGGAAATGAGTAAAAATCCTCATTTGAACAATACAGAGGATCAGACTTTAAATGATATGATTAAAAAGTAAAACAGGTGGAGAAAACCTCCACCTGTTTTACTTTTTATTTTTTATTACGATCCGCATAAACCTCCATCGCATCACACATAAACTGTGCTAACCCTTCGCCAAACTTATCAATATTTTTCGTGAAGCGCTCATCAGCGACGTACATTTGACCGAGTCCCTTGAAGGCTTCTAATGAATATTCACCAAAGTTTTGCAAGTAATCATACCATACTTTAATAGCTTCTTGTGCCTCTTTAGAATCAGGTGCACCATGTCTAAGCGCCGCTAAATTTCTGTAAATAGTATTAAACTCTTCCTGATTCTCTTTTGACATACCTTTTGCATATTCGTTCGCTTTATCTACAGCTGTATCTCCCCATCTTTCACGCGCTTCTTCTTCATATGGGTTATGGCTAAAATCAAATCCTTCAAATTTCTCTTTGTTCGTCATTTCAATCTCTCCTTTTGTATGCTGAATTGTTTTATCAATCGTCGCAATCACCTTATCTAACCTCGCACGTTTTTCAAGAAGCATTTTCTTATGAAGCTGTAATGCTTCTTCGCGATCAAATGACGGACTCATGATAATTTCTTTAATTTTCTTCAAAGGGAAGCCTAGCTCTTTAAAAAATAAAATTTGCTGCAGTGTCTCTAAATTTTCGTCAGAATACAGACGATATCCAGATTCTGTCGTCTCGTCTGGGGTTAACAACCCAATTTCATCGTAATGATGCAGTGTGCGCACACTAATTCCAACTAAATCAGCTACTTCTTTTACTCTCATTGTCATTTGTATCTCCCCCTTAATACATACGATAAAGTATGACGCAACGTTAGAGTCAATAAGTAAATTCATTTTATCCCTCTATTTGCGAGCAGTAATACCCTCACCTCAAAATTCGGGGAATAGACAACACTCCCATTGATTAAAGTTTCAATTTATCTCTAAAAGTTTCATCTCTCCCATATTTCATGCATAATAGATATGTACATATATTAGAAAGCGGTGAAAGTATGGTTTCAAATACTGTAATTGCCAGCATCATTATGCAACTCGTTGTTTCGGTTCTGGTCCCAATTATTGTACTCGTTTATTTCCGTAAAAAATATAATATTAATTGGAAAGTGGTCGGAGTTGGTGTTCTTATCTTTATCGGATTTACCCAAATTCTCGAAACACCATTTCATCTATTTATGCGCGGTAATCCAGCAATCGCTCCATTTTTAGAAAATCCATTTGTCTTCGCACTTTATGGCGGGCTAACTGCTGGTATTTTTGAAGAATTAGGACGCTTCGTTGCCTTCTTCTTCCTACTAAAAAAATATCTAGAATATAAAGATGGCTTTGCTTACGGAATTGGTCACGGCGGGATAGAATCTATTTTAGTTGGCGGATTCTCTGCATTGCAAACTCTTATATTCGCAAATGCTATTAACGATGGTAGCTTCGCTCAAATGGCAGAAAAACTACCTCAATTAAATCTTGTAAAGGACATGTTAATCGAGCAGCCTGCCTATTTTTACTTCCTTGGTAGCGTAGAAAGAATTATGGCACTCGTATTGCAAATTGCCTTTACAATGCTTGTTTTATACGCAGTAAAACAAAAGAAGTACATCTTCCTTGTATATGCTATATTATTCCACGCATTTGTAGACTTTTTCGCAGCACTTTACCAAACAAAAACGATCAACATCTTTGTTGCAGAAGGGATTACTCTTCTACTAACAATTTGTGCTCTCGTTGTGATTCGCAAAATGAAAGTGAAATTAATGAGTGTGCCGGAGTAAAAAATAACCCACCAGTTGGTGGGTTATTTTTTACTCCGCACTAACGGGCAGTAGGACTCTCACCTCAAAGTTCGGCAAATGCAGAGAAGTTAGGCGGGAGATCAACTACCCGATTGGTTCAACTAATAATCAGTGGACAAATCCCCCACTGATTAAAGTTTCACTTTATAAGGATTATCACAATGATGATAACTTTTGCCCTCTTGCAGCTCCCTCTTTGTTTCTGCATCTATAACGATATACTTATGAAACTCTTCTACTTCATTTTGAGTAAAAGAAGCAAAGAAGTACACTTGGCGATCAGGGTGAACAAAAAAATCTTGAAGCACCACTCTACTTCGACAACCGACAGCTGTTTTTTGTAGGAAAGAAAATTCTTCATCAGGCACTTCTTTAAATGAGATTTTTTTACGAACACTATATGCTACATTTTTGTATTCTTTATAAATTTTCTTATCTAACTGTTTATAAAACACATCCTCACTCACAAATGGCTTATTTCGATTACTTGGATAATCTAACTTTTGATTGGATTCTGCATATGTTGTGGATAATTGCATAAGAAAACAAATAATGAATACAATGCACATCATTTTTTCATAGTGACACCTCAATTTTTTTTATCCACATTACTTTTCCACATACTTAAATCGCTAGTCCGTTTCCAAGAAAAAGGAATTTTTTCCACATTTGTCGAAGTATATAGCGTCAACTTGAAAGATGGGGATGAATTATGAATAAAATTATTGTAATACGACATTGTTCCGCAACTGGACAAAAACGTGATGCCGAATTAACGACTGCCGGAAAAAATCAAGCTAATATCCTTGCTACATTCCTTTTAGAAAATCAGATACAAATAGATCATATTATTTCGAGCCCATTTGTCCGAGCTATCGATTCTATTCGGCCCTATGCGCTCCAAGCTAACCTATCTATCGAAGAGGATGAACGATTAGCTGAACGTATATTAAGCAACGTTCCGATGGATGATTGGATGCCAAAACTAGAATCTACTTTTACAAACATAGATATTGCCTTTTCAGGCGGAGAGTCAACAAAACAAGCGACGGACCGTGCTATATCGCTTATCCAAGACGTTTTAAAATTAAACCATACTACAACACTACTCGTTACACATGGAAACTTACTTACACTCATTTTAAAGCACTTTGATCATACGATCGGCTTTAATGAATGGAGAACTTTAACGAATCCTGATGTTTACGAAATTACAATTGGTGAACAAAGTATCATAAAGCGATTATGGGAAGCATCGTCCAAGTAGTATCCCTTTCCAAAACACTCAGTTGACGCCACGAGAAGAGACTGTATTAACAATAGAGAGGGGTATCATTCCATATGTATGAAGATGTACTTTCTTTACTACATAAAACAAATATTTCTTATGAAAAGTTTGAACACGAGCCAGTGCTTGATTATGAGACAGATCGTATCGTGCGTGAAAGACTCGGTTTGCAAGGTACTCCAAGTAAAAGCTTATTTTTAAAATCAAAATCCGGAGATTATTTCGTATTTTTTACGTTAGAGGGTACTCGGCTCGACCGAGGAGAAATGAAAGAAATAACAGGAGAAAGCTTATCACTTTGCTCTCCACATGAGTTACGAGAAAAAACTGGTTGCACCCCTGGCTGTGTAGCTCCTTTCGGTTATTCACAAGATGTAACGATTATTGTGGATAGTTCCATTTATACGTACGATAAAATTTTGATTACACCTGGTGTACCCGAATTTACAATTGAATTATCCACAGAGGAATTAAAAAAAATTGTATTCACATGCCCAAATACTGTTTTAGAGTACAAACAAAAAGAGAGCTAATGGTTAGCTCTCTTTTTTCATTATTTGGCTTCTGCTGTTTTTTCTTTTGCAGAACGTACTTGCTCGTCCGCATGATAAGAAGAACGTACAAGTGGGCCAGCTTCACAGTGGCTAAATCCTTTGCTAAGTGCAATTTCTTTAAGCTCTGCAAATTCTGCTGGTGGGTAATATTTAAGAACTGGTAAATGCTTCTTAGATGGTTGTAGGTATTGCCCAAGAGTTAAAATATCCACATTGTTTGCACGTAAGTCATCCATTGCTTCAATTAAATCTTCTCTCGTTTCACCTAAGCCCACCATAATGCTCGATTTAGTTGGAATATCAGGCTGCATTTCTTTCGCTCGACGTAAAAACTCTAATGAACGATCATATTTTGCTCTAGCGCGAACTCGGTCAGATAATCGACGTACTGTTTCAATGTTATGGTTTAAAATATCTGGTTTTGCATCCATTAACATTTTTAAGTTTTCTTCTACTCCACCCATATCAGATGGTAATACTTCGATAGACGTGAATGGGTTTTTACGACGTACTGCTCGTACTGTTTCAGCAAAAACAGCTGCTCCCCCGTCCTTTAAATCATCACGTGCAACCGCTGTTATAACGACGTGCTTTAAGCCCATTTGTACTACTGAATCTGCTACGCGTTCTGGTTCTTGTAAATCAAGCTCAGTTGGTAAGCCTGTTTTAACCGCACAAAAACGACAAGCACGTGTACAAACCGCACCTAAAATCATAAATGTTGCTGTTTTTCTTACAGCCCAGCATTCATGAATATTCGGACATTTTGCCTCTTCACAAACGGTATGAAGATTTTTAGAACGCATCATTTTCTTTAAGCCTGTATAGTTTTCATTCGTGTTTAACTTAATTTTCAACCATTCGGGCTTGCGCTTATACTCTGTTTGTTTTGTCATGGTTATCAACTCCGCACAATATGAAATAGTTTACCGTGTTCGCTTCTTTCAATGTAACATATCTATTCTAACGTATGAAAGCGATTTGCTCAAATGAAGATTCTAAGATTTTTTCCAATCGTTCCCTATAATGAAATACTCCGTATATCCCACACTAAAAAGAGTGATGTTGTGAAAGGAGTCTATTTCATGCTTCGAAAAATTTCTCTTTTGCTTTCAATTTGCTTTCTTCTCCACCAAAACATCGCTTACGGTGAAGATAATCAGCAAAGCATATACGAAAAGCGCATGGCACTATATAAAGAAACCGAGCAGTCTTCAGGCATTCCGTGGTATTACTTAGCTGCAATGGATCAATATGAAAGAAATATACGGAGCGTAAGAAAAGATATTCCGAAAAAACCAGATGCCATCATTTCCCTTTATTTCAAACCAGAAATATGGGCTGGACCTATTAATAGTAACGATACTCTCCCCCATACAATTTCTCTATTTGGCGGAATAGGTTTAGATGGTGACAAAGATGGATTTGCAAATGCAAGTAGCGACCGTGATCTTCTGCATACCGCAGCGACTATTTTAAGGAAACAAGGAACGTCAGAAGACCGTATTAAAATTATGCTCTGGGAATATTATAGACGTGCAAAAACAGTTGATTTAATTAGTGAATACGCCCGAATTTATAAACATTATGGACGTATTAATTTAGAGGGAAATGCTTTTCCTCTCCCAATTCGCAGTGACCATAGCTACCGTAGTACTTTCGGCGCTGGAAGAAGTTTTGGAGGAAGAAGAGTTCATGAAGGAACCGATATTTTTGCAGGATATGGTGTACCAGTAAGATCGACTTGCTATGGCATTATTGAGACAAAAGGATGGAACCGTCTTGGTGGATGGCGTATCGGCATTCGCGATCTGCATAATAATTACCATTATTACGCACATTTAGGCGGGTTCTCAAAAGAAATACAGCTTGGACAAATTGTTGAGCCAGGAAAAGTAATCGGATTTGTTGGTAGCACCGGTTATGGACCTCCTGGTACAGCCGGAAAATTTCCGCCCCACTTACATTTTGGCATGTATAAAGACAATGGCTATACAGAATGGGCCTTCGATCCATACATGCATTTAAGCTTGTGGGAACGCAAAGAACGAGCAAATACAAAACGATAACCGTAGCAGATTGCTACGGTTATTTTTTATCCCGCTATTTGCCCGGCAGTAAGATCCCTACCTCAAAATTCAGCGAAAGCAAAGGCGTTCGGTCGGTTGGGGATCAACTGCCCGTAAAAGCCCCCCACTGATTAAAGTTTCACTTTATATTCGCTAACTATCCGTTTTCTTTTTATCCGGTACAACAACGCCACCGCTTCCATAATAAGTAGGCACTTCTCCTTGAACAATGCGCGTTGCAATCGGAACATCTTGTTTCACTTTTATTTCTTTCGTATGAAATGGAATAATCACTTGCAACGTTACTTCCATCTCCATAATAATTTGAATCGCTGTATTATTAATCCCATGCGGCTCAATTTTTTGTTTAATATCCGTGTTTACATGACCGATTGTCGTGAAATCAATCGGAATATCTGGCCCCAGATGTCCGAGAAGCACATTATCCGTTACACGACCAAAAGGAACTGCCATAGTCGCCCCGTTTTTTTCAGAAATACCTAGCTCCTTCAAATTCCCTTGTTCTACTTGCTGTAAATATTTTTCTATGTATGTGGTCGTTGATGTTACGATTTCATTTACTTGCTTTGTATTTAAATTAATTGTAGATACTCTTCCGTTCCGATCCGTTTGTACTTTCATTAATGAATCGACGTCGAATCCTTCATTAATTCTATCCTTTACCGCCTTCGTCATGACTGCTGTCGCCATTTTATGCGTCTCTACTTCCCCATATTTCATTAACGTTGGCTGAATGCTGTTATTCACAATCCATAATCCTTGCATTAGTAATATCACAAAAAGAATAAACGACATAAGCAGTATGTACCGAAAGGAAATAGGTCCCCTTCGAAACCGCGAATTTTTCGAACGAAATATGCTCATAAAAAAACCTCCTTCTTATATCATTTCTATGCAAGAAGGAGGGACGATATATGCTTATCTCATTTTTAATAACGCTTCTTTTCCAATCGTTCCTACTGGAATACCTAACGCTTCCGCTCCAGTCGTTACGGATTCTAACGGTGCTTCAAGAAGTTGTTCAATGGTTCTTACACCAACCGCACGGCCAGCAATAATTCCCCGATCACCTAACTTCTCATTTAAAAGACCTACATCTAATGCACCACACATAATATATCCTTTATCGCTCATTACAGCTAGCAAATTTGTCTTTGGAAGTTTTACACTAACCGCAATAAACGTATAATTATCGATTATAATTGGCTCCACATTAACCATAGTTCACACTCCTCTCTTTCTTATCTGTATGACAAGAGAAAAATGAGTGTTACAAGTAACTAGCCTATAGTTTGACGGAAGATGTATGAGTTATCAACACGTCTGTTAACACATCTCTAAGTAGTTCCGGCATATAATATTGTTTGTCAGAAAGTGTGGATAGCTCTGGGTATAAGTATCCGAATGTAAACATATCAATCGTTCCAACCGTATATATACGATCTAATTCCAGCGATTCCCCGTTAATCAATACATCTTCGAGTAAAATTTTATTCCCAGGAGTCGTATCTGGAATGACTTCTACACCAGCGTAAATCATTTTCCCCATCACTTTTCCTCGAAATCCGAATCCTTTCACCTCAAGATTCTCCATATTCGGGCGGCGTGCTTTCAAGATCACTTCTCTTAATGTTTTTCCTGACACTTTCAACGCACATGGATTAATTGGATGTGGACAAATTCTGTGAATATCTCCGCGCGTCACAACACCTTCTTCTAATCCCTCAAGAAGTACACCAGCGTTCACCATTCCAATCTCTGCACCGCACCACGTTTTCAGCGCATTTGCTAACATGTGCGAAAATGGTGTCTCATGAAACCAATCAACTGGTAATGATTCCTTTAAATGAACGACAGGCTCTGCCATGATATGCTTACTTTCTTCCTGCAGCATTTCAATTGTGGATAACGGTTTACTATAAGCACCTAACCGCTCTGTCTTAATCGCTCTACCGTCCTTCTTCAACAGTCTCTTCGTCTCTTTATCCACAGTAAGCTGCACGTGCCCAACGTAACGGCCCCACTTTTCACAACAACAAAGTAAAGTATTATTCATAAGAACACCGCGCTCAAATAAATGATGCGTATGTGCACCTAAAATAACATCTATATCATAATGCTCCGCCATATACTCATCCATGCTTTTTCCAAGGTGAGATAGGACAACTTTAATATGCGCCTCATCTTTCACTTCTTCTAAAATAGACTCTAAATGCTCGATTGGATCTTCAATGTGCCAGTCTAACATTTGATAAAACTCGGGATATGCTACCGTTAATCCAATAAAAGCAATCGTAATTCCATCTGTCGTTGTATGTAATTTATAAGGCTTTGCCCATGCTGGACGTATACCTTCTTTTTCAAATAAATTCGCTACAAGCACCTCAAACCCAGCATCATCATATAGACGATTCAAATGCTCTTTCGCCAATGTAATTCCTTCATTATTTCCGATCGTTACATAATCATATAACGCCTCATTTAAAAGCTTCGTATTGCCAAGCCCATTCGTCGCTTCCGAAATACTGTGAAAACGATCCACATGATCGCCGATATCAACCGTCAAAACGGTCTCTCCCGCTTCCTGTCTTCGCTTTTTCTCCCCTTGTACAAACCGATAAATTTGCGGCCAATTTTCAAAATGACTATGTATATCGTTTGTATGATAAAGGTGGATGATTGTTTCTTTATTTATATTCAGAGAAAAAACCTCCTCTCAATTCCTTACTGCCATTTACGCTATACGTACGCAATAATCCTGTAAATACTTTTCGTCTTTTCTTGCTATTTTACATTGTACTCGCATTATGAGAAAAAGCAAAAGATTGTCTTTTTTATATGGAAACTTTTGTTTTTTCTAGTTGGTGTGAAAGGATTTTAGATGGTGAAGTGGGGGATTGGTCAATAAGTTTAATAGAGAATTCAGTGGGTGGTTGTTCAAGTGGATTTGTCAGTATCTTTGTCTTAAATCTAGTCGTTCTCTGTTCTTATAAAATGTTTGGGGTATGTGAGGTTTTTCTTTTGTCTTACTTTGTCGACAAATCGATATTCCTTGTCGAAACGTTGATATATTGAAATAATCGTTGATATATTCCCATTTATGATCGATATATTTGAAAAATCGTTGATATATTTAGCCGAACACCCACCCGGGTATCTCTTTCCCCATCTCCGATTGGTGAAGGCTTTTACGGGCAGCCCGCCCCCACCTAACTTCTTTGCTTCCACTGAATTTTGAGGTGGGGGCCTTACTGCCCGTTAATGCGGGATAAATAACAAATAAAAAAGCGCCCTGCACAGCAGGACGCTTTCTTCATACATATATTATCCAGTTCTAGTGGCTAGAATAAGCTGCTTCCACTTTTAAATATTATCCAGCTTCGCCTCCTAGCCCCTCATGTCTAAGAACCTTAGCCAACGGGGCTGAACAGTCGGCTCCGCGTTTCTATTTAACCAATAGAACCTTCCATCTCAAACTTGATTAGGCGGTTCATTTCAACTGCGTATTCCATTGGAAGTTCGCGAGTGAATGGCTCGATGAAGCCCATTACGATCATTTCTGTAGCTTCTTGCTCAGAAATACCGCGGCTCATTAGGTAGAATAATTGTTCTTCTGATACTTTCGATACTTTCGCTTCGTGCTCAAGTGAAACGTAATCGTTTTTGATTTCGTTGTAAGGAATTGTATCAGATGTAGATTGGTTATCCATGATTAACGTGTCACACTCGATGTTAGAGCGAGAGTTTTTCGCTTTTGGTCCGAAGTGTACGATACCACGGTAAGTTACTTTACCACCATGCTTCGCAATCGATTTAGAAACGATTGTTGAAGAAGTGTTTGGTGCTAAGTGAATCATTTTCGCACCAGCATCTTGGTGTTGGCCTTTACCAGCAATCGCGATAGATAACGTTAAACCACGAGCGCCTTCGCCTTTTAAGATAACTGCTGGGTATTTCATCGTTAATTTAGATCCGATGTTACCGTCAATCCATTCCATCGTTGCGTTTTCTTCACAAACCGCACGTTTTGTAACTAGGTTGTATACGTTGTTCGCCCAGTTTTGGATTGTTGTATAACGGCAATATGCATCTTTCTTAATGATGATTTCTACTACCGCACTGTGAAGTGAGTTAGTCGTGTAAACAGGTGCTGTACAACCTTCTACGTAGTGTACGTGTGCGCCTTCGTCTACGATGATAAGCGTACGCTCGAATTGTCCCATATTTTCAGAGTTAATACGGAAATACGCTTGAAGTGGTGTATCAACTTTAATACCTTTTGGAACATAGATGAATGATCCACCAGACCAAACTGCAGAGTTTAATGCAGAGAATTTGTTGTCTGTTGGTGGGATTACTTTTCCGAAATGCTCACGGAAAATATCTTCGTTCTCTTTTAATGCGCTATCTGTATCTTTGAAGACGATTCCTAGAGCTTCTAAGTCTTCTTTCATGTTGTGGTATACAACTTCAGATTCGTACTGTGCAGATACACCAGCTAAATATTTTTGCTCTGCTTCAGGAATACCTAATTTATCAAATGTCGCTTTAATTTCATCAGGTACTTCATCCCAAGACTTCTCAGATTTCTCAGATGGTTTTACGTAGTACGTAATTTCATCGAAATCTAAGTCATTTAAGTCGCCGCCCCATTGTGGCATTGGCATTTCATAGAACTTATCCAGTGATTTTAAACGGAAGTCTAACATCCACTGTGGTTCTTCTTTCATACGTGAAATCTCTTCAACGATTTCTTTTGTTAAACCGCGTCCAGCACGGAAAATCGAAACGTCTTTGTCTTTGAAACCATATTTGTAATCGCCGATATCTGGCAGTTGCTTCGCCATGTTGGTGTGTCCCTCCTTAGATAACCTCATTTTTAGGAACCTTTAACATTACTTATCTTCGTTTAAGCCCTTTTCTAACGCTTTCCACGCTAATGTTGCACATTTAATACGTGCAGGGAACTTGCATACGCCTTGTAATGCTTCAATATCTCCTAAATCGATGCTGTCATCGTACTCTTTTCCTAGCATCATGTCAGAGAAAATTTTAGAAAGCTGAAGTGCCTCTTCAATTTTCTTACCTTTTACTGCTTGTGTCATCATAGAAGCTGAAGACATTGAGATAGAACATCCTTCTCCTTCAAACTTCGCTTCTTGCACAATACCTTCTTCTACTTTCATCGTAAGTTGAATACGATCGCCGCAAGTTGGATTGTTCAAGTTTACTGTAACACTATCTTCTAGCACGCCATTGTTACGAGGATTCTTATAATGATCCATAATAACTTGACGATATAACGTATCTAAATTATTAAATGACATTTGTGAAATACTCCTTTGTCTTGATTAGCGATTCAACAAATGTATCAATTTCTTCTTTTGTATTATATAAATAGAAGCTCGCACGTGCTGTTGAAGAAGCTTTCAGCCACTTCATAAGCGGTTGTGCACAGTGGTGTCCTGCGCGAACCGCAATACCTTCTACATCTAATACTGTCGCTACATCGTGAGGATGTACGTCTTCAATATTAAATGTAACAAGACCAGCGCGATGCTTTGGACCATAAATTGTAACGCCATCTACTTCTGATAGTCTTTCTAAAGCGTATTGCGCTAATTCATGTTCATGCTTTTCAATATTATGAAGACCGATTTCTTCTAGGAAATCAATTGCCGCACCAAGTCCGATTGCATTACCGATAATCGGTGTACCTGCTTCGAACTTCCACGGAAGCTCTTTCCACGTAGATTCTTGTAAGTCTACGAAATCAATCATTTCACCACCAAATTCAATTGGTTCCATATTGTTTAGCAATTCTTTCTTACCATATAATACGCCGACACCTGTTGGTCCGCACATCTTATGAGCAGATAATGCGTAGAAATCACAGTTTAAATCTTGTACATCCACTTTCATATGAGGTGCACTTTGTGCTCCATCAACGATCATGATTGCACCGTTTTCATGTGCGATTGCTCCGATTTCTTTTACAGGGTTAATCGTTCCAAGTACGTTTGACACGTGCATAATAGAAACGATTTTTGTATTCGGTGTAACAGTTTGACGAACATCTTCTAAAGAAATTGTACCGTCTAGTTGAAGCGGAAGGTATTTCAAAGTTGCGCCAGTTTTCTTCGCAACTTGTTGCCACGGAATGATGTTACTATGGTGTTCCATGTAAGAAATAACGATTTCATCGCCTTCTTTTACATTTTCAAGACCATAGCTAGCCGCTACTGTATTTAATGCTGTTGTCGTTCCGCGCGTGAAAATAATCTCTTCCATTGATTTCGCGTTAATAAACTTGCGAACTTTCTCACGTGCACCTTCATACGCGTCAGTAGCTTTCGTACCGAGCGTATGAACACCGCGATGCACGTTAGAATTATATTCTTTATAATAACGTTCTAACGTTTCAATGACTTGAATTGGTTTTTGAGAAGTTGCTGCACTATCGAAATAAACAAGTTGTTTGCCGTTCACTTTTTGATCAAGAATTGGAAACTGTTTGCGTATTTCATGAATATTCATTAGCGAACTTTCCTTTCAATTACCTCAACAAGCTGTGCTTTTACTCCTTCAATTGGAAGCTCATTTACTACAGGTGCTAAGAATCCATGGATGACTAAACGTTCTGCTTCGCGTTTTGGAATACCACGGCTCATCAAGTAGTATAATTGGTACGGATCTACGCGGCCTACTGAAGCTGCGTGACCTGCCATTACATCATCTTCGTCAATTAAAAGAATTGGGTTTGCATCTCCGCGAGCTTTCTCGTCTAACATAAGAACGCGAGAAGATTGTTGTGCATTTGATTTAGATGCACCGTGTTCAATCTTACCAATTCCGTTAAAGATAGATGTTGCACTATCTTTTTGTACACCGTGTTTTAAAATCCAACCTTCAGAGTGTTTACCGAAGTGAACAACTTTAGTTGTAAAGTTTTGTGTTTGGTTACCACGGCCAATTGTTACTGTTTTCGTATCAGCATATGAACCGTCGCCCATTAAGTTCGTAACGTTCTCTGAGATTGTGTTTCCGTCATTCATAAGGCCTAGAGCCCAATCAATGCGGCCGTCGCGTCCTACAATGCCGCGGCGGTTAACGTAAGTTGTTACGTCTTTTGCTAATAAATCAACCGCACCGAATTTCACTTGTGCGCCTTGTTCCACGATTACTTCTGCTACGATATTTGCAATACCTTTAGCATTTTCATTTGCAACATAGTTTTCTACATAAGTTGCAGTACTGTTCGCATCAGCTACGAATAATACGTGGTTATATACGTTAGCTTCTTCGCCGTCTACTAAGAATACAGCTTGAAGTGGAGTTTCAAGAACAACGTTTTTCGGAACATATACGAATGCACCGCCGTTGATTAATGCAGCATGAAGTGCAGTTAGACGATGCTCGTCTACTTTCACGCCGTCTTTCATTAAATACTTTTGTAATAGTTCAGCATGCTCTGTTGCAGCTGTTACGATGTCTGTAAAAATAACACCTTTTTCTTTTGCTTCGTCTGCTAAAGAAACGAACGCAGTTGTACCAGTACGTTGTACTAATACGCTGTTATTTTCATCGATTAAGTTTTTCACTGCTTCTGGAAGCTCTGTTAAAGAACTTACAGGCTCTTGCTTAGCAGCGTCGCCTTTTCCGATAAAGTCCCATTTTTCAATTTTCGTTTTATCAGGCGTTGGCATTGGAAGTTCTGTTGCTTGTGCAAGAGCTTGTAAGCGGAACTCAGTCAACCAAGCAGCTTCGTTTACTTCGCTAGCGCGCTGACGGATTGTTTCTTGATCGAAAGGTAATGTACCGATTGTCATGTTTATGCTCCTCTCTTACGCTTCTTGCTCTGCTGTTTCGTCTTCAATACCTAATTCTTTTTTAATCCAGTCGTAACCTTCAGCTTCTAGACGTTGTGCAAGCTCAGGTCCACCAGATTTAACGATACGACCGTTCATCATAACGTGAACGAAGTCTGGAGTGATGTAGTTTAATAAACGTTGGTAATGCGTAATCATTAGGCAACCGAACTCTTCGCCGCGCATTTGGTTAATACCTTTAGATACAACTTTTAACGCATCGATATCAAGACCAGAATCGATTTCGTCTAAGATTGCAATTTTTGGCTCAATCATCATTAATTGAAGAATCTCATTACGTTTTTTCTCACCGCCAGAGAAACCTTCATTTAAGTAACGTTGTGCCATTTCTGGATCCATTTCTAGGAATTCCATGTTTTTATCTAACGTACGGATAAATTTCATAAGAGAAATTTCATCGCCTTCTTCACGACGTGCGTTAATCGCAGAACGTAAGAAGTCAGCGTTTGTAACTCCGCTAATTTCACTTGGATATTGCATTGCTAAGAATAGACCTGCTTGTGCGCGCTCGTCTACTTCCATTTCTAATACATCTTCACCGTCAATGATGATGCTACCTTCTGTTACTTCATACTTTGGGTGACCCATAATTGCAGAAGATAAAGTTGATTTACCTGTTCCGTTAGGTCCCATAATTGCGTGGATTTCTCCACCTTTTACTTCAAGGTTTACACCTTTTAAAATTTCTTTGCCGTCAATTGATACGTGTAAGTCTTTAACCGTTAATGTAGAACCAGCCATCTCAATACCTCCATTAATCCTATATATACATTTTAAAAATTCCTAAAACGTTCATATTCTCATTTTATTCTCATTCTAATTTTATATCAAATAAAATGATATCGCAAACGACGAAAAAAAGTAACAATTTTTTCACAAATGTATATAAGTATTTCCTTTGCATCCTTATATGATACACCTTTCTTCATATATATATAAAGAAAAAAGGACTGATAAATTCCCAGTCCTTTCCTTACGTTTATTCACTTACCGGAAGTACAGCACCTTTATATTCTTTAGTAATAAAATCCTGAATTTCTTTTGAATGCAATACTTCTACCAGTTCTTTAATTTCTTTTTTCTTCTCGTCACCTTTACGAACTGCAATAATATTTGCATACGGAGAGTCTGATCCTTCAATCGCAATTGCATCCTTTGTTGGATTTAATTTCGCATCAATTGCATAGTTTGAATTAATAAATAAAGCATCTCCCTCATTATTTTCATACAGCTTCGGTGACAGTCCAGGTTCAACATCTGTTTTAAACTTTAAGTTTTTCGGATTTTCTACAACATCTTTTACTGTCGCCTTAACAACATCTACTCCATCTTTAAGCTTAATAACGCCACCTTTTTGTAATAGTGCTAACATACGGCCGCGCTCAGCCACGTTATTACTCATAATAACTGTTCCGCCCTCTGGCAGGTCTTTTAAGCTTTTATATTTCTTAGAATAAATGCCCATTGGTTCTAAATGAATTTTTCCTGCGTTTACAATTTTATATCCTTTTTCTTGAATTTCTTTATCTAAATATGGAATGTGTTGGAAGTAATTCGCATCAATTTCTTTATCCGCTAACGCTTTATTCGGTAAAACATAGTCCTGGAACTTTTTAATCTCTAATTTAATACCCTTTTTCTCTAATATTGGCTGTGCTTTCTCCAAAATGACAGCGTGCGGCACGTTAGAAGCTCCAACGACAAGCTTATTTTCCTCTTTTCCCCCGCAAGCAGCTAATGTAAATACAGATAGCGCTGTAACAACTGACAGTATAATCTTTTTCATCTGATATCCCCTTCTCCCCTATAGGTATGTAGTTAGAAAAAAAGAGCCGGCATACACCAGCCCTTCTTCAAACAATTATTCTTTTACAGGAACAACTGCCCCTTTATACTCTTTAGTAATAAAGTCTTCAATTTCTTTAGAATGCAACACTTCTACAAGAGCTTTAATTTCTTTCTTATCTTTATCCCCTTTACGAACTGCTACGATGTTAGCATACGGAGAATCGCTACCTTCAATTGCAATCGCATCTTTTTCTGGGTTTAATTTCGCATCAATTGCATAGTTAGAGTTAATTAGAACAGCGTCGCCTTCTTTATTGTTATACACTTGTGGTAATAAACCAGGCTCGATATCCGTTTTGAACTTTAAGTTTTTCGGATTATCTGCAATATCTTTCGGAGTTGCACTAACTGGATCTACTCCGTCTTTAATTTTTAAAATACCTTCTTTTTGTAAAATTGCTAAACCACGTCCATGGTCAGTAACGGAATTACTCATAATGATTGTTGCCCCGTCTGGCAGTTCTTTTAAGCTCTTATACTTTTGAGAGTATACACCAATTGGTTCTAAATGAATTTTCCCCGCTATTTCAAAATCATATTTTTTATCTTTAATTTCTTTTTCTAAATACGGAATGTGCTGGAAGTAGTTTGCATCTAATTCCTTATCCGCTAACGATTTATTTGGCAACACGTAATCTTGGAATTTTTTCACTTCTAATTCAATTCCTTTTTTCTCAAGCAACGGTTTTGCCTTTTCTAAAATTTCAGCGTGCGGTACGTTAGAAGCCCCAACAACTAGTTTCTTTTCATCTTTATCTTTCCCGCCACAAGCAGCTAACCCAAAAATTGAAGTTGAAATAAGTGCTGTAAGTAATAATTTTTTCATTTGAAATACCCTCCTGTTTTCATTATCTTTTATCTATTCGAGTCGTTACACTATCACCAATCCACTGAATGAAAAATACAACTAGTAACACACAAATTGTCGCAACGATTGTTACATCGTTATTTCCACGCTGGAATCCTTCTAAGTAAGCAAGTGTTCCAAGACCACCAGCACCAACAACTCCCGCCATTGCTGTGTAGCCTACTAAAGCAATTGTCGTTACCGTAATACCAGATACTAACGCTGGTAATGATTCTGGAATTAACACTTTTAAAATGATTGTGCTTGTTTTTGCCCCCATTGCTTTTGAAGCTTCGATTACACCTTTATCAATTTCACGAAGTGCAATTTCAACCATTCTTGCGTAAAATGGTGCCGCTCCAATAATTAAAGCTGGCAATGCTGCACTAGCCCCGAGAATTGTTCCAAGGATAATCTTTGTGAATGGAATTAATAAAATGATTAAAATGATGAACGGTATAGAACGGAATATGTTTACAAAGGCTCCAATCCCTGTATTAACCGCTTTGTTTTCCCATAAATTATCTTTCGATGTCATAAAGAGTAACAATCCTAAAATGAGTCCTAAAACAAATGTGGCAAGCGCTGCGATTGCCGTCATATATAACGTTTCACCAGTCGCTTCTAACATTTGATTCCAATCAACATTTGCGAGTAACTTATCCATGTGCAATCACCTCCAGCTCTACTTGATCTTGATGTATTCCCTCTATCGCTTGCTGGATTGCTGTTTCCTCACCATTTAAATGAACAACTAAACTTCCGTAAGAACCGTTATTCGTTTGTGCGATATTTCCTTGCAAAATGCTAACTTCTATATCACTGCGTTGCATTAATCTTTGAAGTACTGGTCTTTCTACAGCCTCGCCGACAAACTGCAAGCGAATTACTTTGCCATCTGGATATTTTTCAATTAAACTTTCAATTGTTTCGTTTGTATCTTCAGAATCTGTTAACTGCTGTACAAAGCGTTTCGTAATGTCTTGCTGTGGATTACGGAATACGTCAAGTACTGGACCTGTTTCTACGATTTTCCCTTTCTCCATTACCGCAACACGATTACAAATCTTTCGAATTACGTGCATCTCATGTGTAATCAATACAATTGTTAAACCGAGACGCTTATTAATATCAAGTAGTAAATCTAAAATTTGATCTGTCGTTTCCGGATCCAGTGCTGACGTTGCTTCATCACATAAAAGCACTTGTGGGTTGTTAGCTAACGCTCTAGCAATCCCAACACGTTGCTTTTGTCCACCACTTAACTGGGATGGATACGCGTCTCCTCTTCCTTCTAATCCAACGAGATGAATTAACTCATCAACACGTTTTCTTCTCTTCTCCTTATCAACACCTGCAATCTCAAGTGGAAATGCGATATTTTCGCGTACAGTTCGTGACCAAAGTAAGTTGAAGTGCTGAAAAATCATTCCAATTTCTTGCCTTGCCTTACGAAGTTCACTTCCTGTAATTGCTGAAATGACACGATTTGCAATTGTAATTTGGCCAGAAGTTGGTTTCTCTAACTGATTAAACAGCCTTATTAAAGAACTTTTCCCAGCACCACTATATCCGATAACACCAAATATTTCGCCTTTTTCTATTTTTAAATTGGCGTTATCTACAGCAGTGACATCACCGCTTTTTGCCTTATATATTTTCTTTACATTTTCTAATAAGATCATGATGTTCACCCCTTTTTTAAGTAAAAAGCGCAAGCGGCTCGTTTAGAACAAGTGGACGCCCGAATCCCTGACGTAGAGGCGCTTTTTGCCTCATAGGAAGGGATGAAACGAACGACTGTTCTAGCCGCTGGAGCTGGATTTCATAAAACTTTGGATAGACTCCGCAATTTTTTTATTTTTCATGCGTGTAATCTATCGCCATAGCTCCTCTTATTATTTGAATGTCCTCCACATTCAAACAACAAAAAAACCTTTCCGCTTTAGAGAAGCAGAAAGGTTTATATGCGTATATAACAACATTATCCCTCTCTCTCATCTCTCAAAGCATTCGCTTTGCAGGAATTGGCACCATTTCAACATAAGTTGACGGTTGCCGGGCTTCACAGGGCACAGTCCCTCCACCTCTCTTGATAAGAGAAATCAGATTTAATTTTCGTCTGATTTGTAATTTATGAAATTGTCTATATTTTATGAATTGAATTGTATCAATATCCACACGTCATGTCAACAAGAATTTTCACAAAACAAGAAACTTCAGAATTTTAAGCACCTACTGACATCGGTTTACATATATGAAACATCGATTCAACTAATAGCATCGTTCGATATGTTCCCGAATATTGCACACGTCCATCGTTCATTAACGTTTGCAATCTTACATTTCCGTTCACTAATTGTTTTACATCCTCTTCATCTAAGCACACAATTTGTTCCGTTCCTCTTGCCTCTTGTGACAATTCTATATAATCTCTTGAAATTTGTAATGAACAACTTTCATCTCCAAAGCGGAAATTAACAGTTTTTTCTCCTTGTCTTAAAAGCGGTTCTAAATGATATTGACCGTTAGCGTAATTTACAAATGATTGAAGCAAAGAATATAATTTCACCCTAAATCACATCCTTCATATCACTTTCTATTACATACCATTTCCCTCTCACTAAAGAGCAATCCTGTTACTTTCGCTCGACAAATACTGTATCCATCCCGCATGTCGACATATTTCCCAAGAAATATGTCGAGGCGGCAAAAACTTTGCCGCCTACTTTAATTCCGTATATAAATATTCAACCGAATGAAATGCATATATCTTCTTCATGAGTGTCCCATTTTCAAAAACAAGTAAACAAGGCACACTTTCGATTCCATACTCTTTCGCTAAATGCGGAGCATAATTTAAATCTAACATTCCAATTTTCAACTCTTCAATCGTCATCTCGACAACCGTTAACATCTTCTTTGCTAATTGGCATGTTCCACACATCGGTGTATATACATATAGCACTGTTTTTTCTTCATTCTCTATTAGGGCTGTAGCTTCGGCTCCTGTCCAGTCAATCACTTCTATCATTCCTTACCGTAAATATTCTGTATAAACGTCAATGTCAGCTCCCCATAATACATTTGCTAAATGTGAAGAAGGTGCAGTCGCCACTTCTCGGTACGAGCGATCAATATAAATATGCTCTGCTTGCGGAAATTCTTTTCGAAACTGTTTCCTTAACTTTTCTCCTGCATCATCAGCATCCACTAGCACATATACGTCCTTATCAAAAAACTGATCAATGAGCTCATCCATTTTCGACAAACCAATTGTACCATTTGTACAAACAATTTCCACCGGTTCACGAATAATAGATTCAATCTTTCTTCTGTCTGATTTACCTTCTACAATAATGACTTTTTCTACATAAATCATATGTCATCACCCGATCACCATATACTATACAACCTTTAACCTAGTATATAGTATATTCGTTATTTTCATGTTGTTTCCTGTTTATTTTTGCAAAAGAAAAGCGGAAGCGGCTTGTTTAGATTGTAAAAAGCATGAAACTTCACTAAATAGATTTCCCATTAATGTACTCTCACATGATAATTGATTCATATATATGTGCTTTTCAACTCATTATGTAGCACAAAATAAAAAGGACAGCACAAAGGCTGTCCTTCAGTTGACTAAAATTAGTCTTGGTTTGTCATTTCTGCATATTTTTCTGCAGTTAATAACTTCTCAACTTGGCTTGCATCAGAAAGTTCAACTTTAACCATCCATGCACCCTCGTATGGAGATTCGTTTACAAGTTCTGGTTGGTCACTTAATTCTTCGTTTACTGCTACAACTTTACCGCTTACAGGTGCGTATAATTCAGAAACTGTTTTAACAGATTCTACGCTTCCGAATGGCTCGTCAGCTTCGATTGTTGCACCTACTTCAGGAAGTTCAACGAATACGATATCGCCTAGCTCACCTTGTGCAAAGTGAGTAATACCGATTACAACTTCATTACCTTCAGTTTTTACCCATTCGTGTTCTTCAGAGTAACGTAAATTATTTGGAATGCTCATGACTGTACCTCCAGTGAATGTATTAATTATGTAAAAATACCTTATTGGTACTTTTTCCACACACTTTCAAACTGCTCTTCGTTAAAACCAAGTGTTACATTCGTTCCATCTGTTACAATTGGACGTTTAATCAACATGCCATCAGATGCTAAAAGCTCATACATTTCGTCTTCGCTTGCATCTTTCAACTTATCTTTTAGACCAAGTTCGCGGTAACGCATTCCACTTGTATTAAAGAATTTTTTTAATGGTAATTCACTTTTTACATGTAAATTACGTACATCTTCTTTTGACGGTGGATTTTCAACAATATGAATCATCTCATATGCTACATCGTTTGCCTCAAACCATTTCTTTGCCTTTTGACATGTGCCACACTTTGGATATGAATAAAATGTTACTGTCATAAATTCACCTACTTTTTTACTAACCTTTACCTTTATCATATAGAAAACGTTTTATTATTTCAAACGATTATTCGCTAAACTTTTACTTATTTCGTGATAAATTTTAATAATCCTGCGAATTTTTCTTATTTTTCCGCCATTTGTTAAGAAAAAAATAAATATATAATTTTTTTTCGATTCTTCTCTCATTCTGCATCGAACATATATCTTAAACAAACGTTTGATTAATTTCCTATTTTTTTATGTGAGCCTTTGTGCTGCATCAATTCTTTCCTACCGAACATACATCTTAAACAAACGTTTGATTAATTTCCTATTTTTTTATGTGAGCCTTTAAACTGCATCGATTTCTTCCTACCGGACATGCATCTTAAACAAACGTTTATTCAAAAAAGAAGAAGCCCCTTTTACGGCCTCCTCCATCATCGACTTAAATAATCTGAAATTGTTTGAAACACTACTATATACATATTATGAATATTTTGATTGGAAACCGTATCTTTATATAATCCCATACCCCAATACTGTCCTTCAGGGTTTCCCATATTTACAAATCCTTGCGTATACATCATAGCTCTATCCTTTGGGGCATTGTCATAATCTAAATCTTTTTCAGTAAAAATTAAGTATGGTTTATCTTGTAAGCCAATAAAAAACACTGGCTTCTTTAACGATAAAAATAAGTCCGTATACCGCTCCTTTGATGCCTCTTTAAAATATTCTTTCATAACGAAAAAACCATCAACTTTTGCTGATTTCTCCTGCATCTCTTCTAGCTTTACACTTTCAAACTTTATATTTCTAAACGTATCTTTCGGTTTTTCTCCAACAACTCCAATTACGAGTGCTCTCCCGTTATATTCTAA
>Ga0114954_1000106_pt1 | contig 30813 bp, 21 predicted proteins | sample Porto_4metaG_FD_87299 | JGI IMG/M metagenome (GOLD analysis project Ga0114954, IMG submission 87299) | Marine algal microbial communities from Porto, Portugal - Porto_4 metaG | ecosystem: Host-associated > Algae > Red algae > Unclassified | place: Portugal: Porto | collected 2015-02-02
AAGGCCATGGTCGAGCAAGCCCTCGAGCGCTTCGGGCGCCTCGATGCCGTCTTTGCCAATGCCGGCCGCGGAGGCTCACCGGGTGGCTTCAGCGAAGCCGACCCCGAGGCCTGGAAGCAGATGTTGCTGACCAACGTCTACGGGCTCGGCCTGACCATCCAAGTGACTCTGGCCGCCCTGCGCCGCAGCCGAGGGCATATCCTGCTAACCGGCTCCGCCGCCGGTCGCGCCACGATTCCCGGCTCCATGTACGGCGCCACCAAATGGGCGGTGACCGGCATCGGCTACAATCTGCGGGAGGAGCTACGCGGCAGCGGTATTCGCGTGACCCTGATCGAGCCTGGGGTGGTCAATACCCCGTTCTTCGATGAGCCTCCCGACGTCGCTCTGGAAGACAAGGACATCGCCAGTGCCGTGGTCTATGCGCTGTCACAGCCCCCCCACGTGGACGTCAACGAGATCCTGATTCGCCCCACACCACCGCGGGACGACGAATGAAGCGAGCTCATGACCTTTCGGCCACCGGCTCAACACCGAAACGACATTAGCCCCCATGCCAGTTTTCACGGAACGAGTTTGCCCCGAGCGGCTCTCACCCATACAGACCCCACCGAGAAGGAGTGTTTCATGACGATTGCCGTCGGCGACCGTATTCCCGATATCGCCCTGCACACCAACGGCGAAAAAGGCCCCGAGCCGATCTCCACCCATGACCTGTTTGCGGGCAAGAAGGTTGTGCTGTTCGCCGTTCCTGGCGCCTTTACCCCGGGCTGCTCGAACACGCACATGCCCGGCTTCGTGGTCAATGCCGACAAGCTCCTCGAAAAGGCCGATACGCTAGCCTGTCTCGCCGTCAACGACGCCTTCGTGCTGGGCGCCTGGCAGAGTCACCAGAACGCCGAGGCCATGACCATGCTGGCCGACGGCAACGCCGAGTTCACCAAGGCTATCGGCATGGACAAGGATGCCAGCGCCGCGGGTATGGGAGTGCGCAGCCAGCGCTATGCCATGATCGTCGATGATGGCGTCGTCGCCTATCTGGGCGTGGATACCGAACGCGGCGTGATCGAAGCCTCCAGCGCCGAGGCAGTGTTGACGCAGTTGGGATGAAGGAGCAGCGTTCAACCAAGGTGGCGACGCCAGATCATGCCCACCACCCCACACCGACAGGCCGACTGCCCTCGCCCCGGGGCCGCGGCCTAGCCCCACGGGGCACGAGGGAGAGCTCATGGACAATGCCATGACGCTCAAGGGCCACTGCCTGTGCGGAGCGGTGGGTCTGAGCGTTGAGATCGAGAAGCACAATGTCGCCGCCTGCCATTGCCGCATGTGCCGTACTTGGGGTGGCGGCCCTTTGCTGGCCCTGGAGTCGGTGCGTCGCGTCAGTATCGATGGCGACAAGGCCGTGGCTTACTACGCCTCATCCGACTGGGCCGAGCGAGCATTCTGTCGCCACTGCGGCACCCACCTGTTCTACCGGTTGACGTCGGGGGAACACTACGCTGTACCCGCCGGCCTCGTGGACCAGGGCGAGGCCTGGTCCCTCGATAGCGAGATATTCATCGACGAAAAGCCGCCTTGGTACCATTTCGGCAATGACACTCACCGCATGACGGGGCAAGAAGTCTTCGATGCCTTCGGCGCCGACCAGGACAAATCCATCGGCAACGCCGGGAAGGCCGCAAAAGGCGACTAGCCCCACCCAACCACAGGATGCCGGCTCGGCAAGCCCGCCAGAGCCAACCGAACGACAACAACGAAGAGGCCGGCCCGCGACTGCGGACCGGCCTCTGTTCGTGTGGTCCCCGGCTCGAAGACCGGCTTCGCCGAGTCCCTACCGCGGGTATCGCCGGCCTGGCGATTGACCTAGAGCATCCATTCCACCGGCAGAATCGAAATGAACGACACCGCCGCGCGTCGAAAGATGCCGACGTTGGGTTCACCGTCGTAGCGCACCGTGCCCTCGGGCGTGCGCTCCAGCCAATACATGCCGCCATCGTCGTCCAGCTTGACCTCGTAGGCATTGTCCTGCACGTCGGTGTTGAACACGTCTTGCATCTGTTGCGCCATGGCGGGGCTCTCGATGATGAACCCCAGCTCGGTGTTGAGCCGTGCCGAACGCGGATCGAAGTTGAACGAGCCGACGAACAACCGATCACCGTCCACGGCGAAGGTCTTGGCGTGCAGGCTGGCCCCGGAACTGCCGAAGGGCCCAGCACTCTGGCTACGCCCCGGCGCGTCGGGTGCACGCTTGAGCTCGAACAGACGCACGCCGGCCTCCAGCAGGTCACGGCGACGCTTGGCGTAGCCCGCATGAACCGCCGCCACATCGGTGGCTTCCAGCGCGTTGGTCAGAATGGTGACCTCTACCCCGCGCGCCTCCAGATCCGCGAACATTCGGGTGCCCTTTTCAACCGGCACAAAATACGGCGATACCAGCAGCACCGACTCTCGCGGTGGACCGAGCAGGCCGCGAATACGTCCGGTGAGCAGATCCTCATCGGAGGCCTGCCCCAGGCCCTTGGCGGGATCGTCGCTGACCATCATGGCGTTGGCCCATTCGAGGTCGAGCGAGCCATCGCGCAGCACGCCGATCAGGTTGCTGTCCTCCAGCGCCTGACGGTAGTCCAGCGACTCCGGCGAGGCCATTGCCCTGGCTGCGCCGTCTTCGATGGCAGCGAGGCCCTCGCGCCCGACGGAATCGATCATGCGGCTGGCCGGGTAGGACGACTGGCTCGCCCAATACAGGTCGAAGTCCTTGGAGACCTGCTGGACCACTGGACCGAAGGCCAATACGTCGAGATCCGCGAACATCACGTCGTCGCCGGCACCGAAGTACTCATCGCCGATATTGCGACCGCCGATGATGGTGGCCTGGTTGTCCGCGGTCAGGGATTTGTTGTGCATGCGCCGGTTGGCGCGGGAGAAATCGGTCACATAGCCCAGCACTCGGGGAGAACGCACCACGAACGGATTGAACAGCCGCACCTCGATACCGGGGTGCGCATCGAGCGCCGCAATCTTGTCATCGAGCCCGGCCGTATTGGTGTCATCGAGCAGGATGCGCACCCTCACCCCGCGATTGGCGGCGTCGAGCATGGCCTTGAAAAGCATCGATCCAGTGATGTCGTCATGCCAGATGTAGTACTGCACGTCCAGCGTCTGCTCGGCGGCGCGCGCCAGCAGCAGGCGAGCGGCGAAGGCGTCGTGGGCATTGCGCAGGGAGTGAATGCCGCTCTTGCCCGGGTGCTCGGCGAGACGCGGCGCGATCATTTCACCGAGTGCGGTATCGCGAGCTTGCTCGAGCGGCAGATGGTGGGTCTCACTTCGCCCCTCCAGAGAAGGGAGCGACCCGCAGCCACTCAACAGCAACACGCTGGCCAGCAGTAACCAACGCGGGCGAATCGAAAGTACAGAGGTCATGGCGTCTCATCCTGTAAGTGCTCGACATAGCATAGCGAAGAAGGCCAGCAAGTTCCGCCTACTTCCTCGCTACCCTCATATTCCTGTTTTCCTGACCGACGCTTTGCCTGCGCCGCACGCCTGACGATATAGAGCAAGCCTATTCCCTGATGTTCGACCTCCTGCGGGAAAGCCGGTCGACGCTGTCGATGCCCGCACGATCACCCGACGGCGCCGACAGCGTTCTGCGTCATCGGGGCGACGCTTCATCTCCCATCGGCGGACGCCTGGCCGGCCCAAGTCGCGGCCCGTATACCTGCCCCACCGTCATCGCACGGGAGTTCCTGGCTGAGTGAACCGCAACATCTCGGTCAGATGCGAGCCTATTTCCTTTCAGCACGATCCTCTATTCGAGATGACAGACTAGAGCGAACACCATTACCGCCACACCTCTTTGCCGCATCGAAACGCTGGTGACCCTGTCCCCTCCATAGCATGACCGAGATCAATTACCTCCCCCTAATAGGAGATAGTCTTTCCCTACAGGCATCGTTACGAACCGTAATTTTCACCACATAAAACCAACAAAAAGATGCACGAAAAACGAAGTTAACAACGCAATCAAGATCTAAAAAAACTGGAGACATACATGATGACAACGAAGAAAACCACACTCATCTTTCTAGCCATTATGACCACATCACTGCTCTCTACACTCGCGATATCGTCCGATGGAACCATCAAGTTCACGGGAAAGATTGTTGCTGCAAACTGCACCATCCCTACCAGCGAGACCACCGTTTCCTTGCCGACAGTTTCGACCAGCGCCTTTTCCGGCGCGGGTAGCCGTGCCGGCCAGAAGGCGTTCACTATCCCCCTGACGTGTACGCCCGTCACCGGCGGCTCCGACAATACCGTCTCGGTACGTTTTGTGGGTGATGGTACCCAGATCGACCCGTCTACCGGCCTATTCAAGCTCGACGCGGCAAGCACCGCAACCAATGTCGGCATCGCCGTCTACGACGCCAACGATGGGCTGGTCAAGGCGGCCGACAACGACAGCACACCCGCGGTCACAATGCTCACCGGCGATGCCAAAACGATCATTCCGCTGACCGCCTGGTACCAAGCCACGGCCGCTGCGGTGACGGCGGGTTCTGTCAATGCCTCCGGCACCGTTGAGCTCGTCTACCACTGAGTCAGGCCACCGGGGGACTTGCACTATTGCCACTAGCTCCCCCTTGGCACTTCAGTGTCTCAGCGTCGGACCTGTTCTTCTGCAGCAAGCGCGATCGACAGTCGCCACAGAAGTGACATCCGACATTCCTGAATCGCTAGTCACCCTCGATGCCATTGCCATGAAACTGTCGTCGCTTACCGCATTTTTTTTATCGCTGACGCTACTCATGCCTGGAGTTTCCTGCGCCAGCATCACCATAAATGGTACCCGCATCATCTATTCCGAAAGCGCGCACGAGCAGACTATCAGGCTCGACAACAACGATAGTAGCCCGGTATTGATCCAGGCCTGGATAGACGAGTTCGACGGCACACGACCCGCCCGGGATGCGGTATCACCCTATCTGGTGATGCCGACGATTTTTCGACTCGACCCCGGTAAGGGCCAGTCACTGCGGATTCGCAAGATCCGGCCACTGCCAAGCGCCGAGCAAGAGTCGCTGCACTGGCTGAACATCAAGGAAGTGCCGCCGGCACCGGACCCCAACAATGGCGAGAACTATCTCCAATTCGGCATTCTTAGTCGTCTCAAGGTCATCTATCGCCCGGAGTCGCTGGACAGTGGTGCGGCCGACGCCGCCACGCGCTTGCGATGGTACCGCGGCAGTCTCGATGGCCGCCCCAGCATCCTCTGCGACAACCCCACCGCCTACTACGTCTCGCTGGCGGAGTTGCGCTGGCAGGTCGCCGGCAAGACGCACCGCATGTCCCTCGATACCGTAGCGCCTCACTCCCAACAGCAATGGGGAATTCCGGACGATCTTGGCCCCCTGCCCGGCCCATTCACCTTCGCTAGCGTCAATGACTACGGTGCCTTGGTCACTCTGAACGCAGAGCTTACCCCCCGCTGACCGGGGGCCGACAAGCGCCATGACCACAGCGATCAGCAAGCAAACCGAGGATGTCTCTGCCCTGCCGGCCTCACGCAGACAGCATCTGCCAAGGCGGATCGCCGCGAGCCTAATGGTCGTTCTTGGCATCGCCCTGGCCCATGATGCTCACGCCAGCGGCCACGCCGAGACCAAGCCCGTGCGCTTCAACCGCGCCTTCCTGGAAGACCCTAGCCTGGATATCTCGCGCTTCTCCGATGCCGGCTACGTCACTCCCGGCGAGTATGCACTGGACGTCTGGCTCAACGGACGACTCCTCGAGCGGGCCTCCGTAGAGGTCGGTGAGCCTGGCGATGCCACCCATCGGGTCGGCGCGCAGCGCATTACCCTGCCCGCCAGCCTGGTCGTCGGTCGGCTCGGATCCGATGCCAGTGCGGCCGTGAAACGACACTGCGACAGGGCAAGCAAGGCACCAACGCCGGTGCTCGACGCGGCCTCCCACAAAGCCTTGACTCACTGCCGAATAGAGGCCGGTGATATCAGCCCCGATGCCTCGGCAACGCTGGATCTGGCGGACCTGAGCCTGCGCCTAAATGTGCCGCAGGCTGCGCTGCCACACTCGCCTCGCGGCGCCACGTCGCTCGCCCAATGGGACCCCGGCACCACTGCGCTGCTGGCCAACTACTCCGTCAATGGCTACCAGGCGGACATCAATGGCGAGCGCTATCGCAGCGGCTTTCTCGGCATGAGCTTCGGCGCCAATCTGGGGCTTTGGCAGTACCGCAGCGACGTGACGGCCTCCTGGCAAGAAGACAGCACCATCGACTGGGAGGCGTCGCGGCACTACGTCCAGCGCCCGATCGCCTCTCAAGGCCTGCTGCTGCAACTAGGCGAAGTCCACACCCAGGGCGATCTGTTCGACGCCATTGCGGTGCGAGGGGCAACGCTGCGCAGCGACCCACGCATGCTGCCGGACAGCCAGCGCGGCTATGCCCCGATCGTCCGCGGAACGGCACGAACCAACGCCCGCGTCCGCATCGCCCAACATGGGGTGCTGCTGATGGAGACGACTGTGCCCCCGGGGCCTTTCGCGATTACCGACCTCTACCCCACCGGCTACGGCGGAGATCTCACCGTCACGGTGCTGGAAGCCGATGGTGAGCAGCGTCGATTCGATGTGCCCTACGCCGCGATCCCCAATCTGCTGCGGCCCGGTCAGGCCCGCGTGTCCGTGGCGGCCGGCCGACTCAATAGCGCAGGGCTCGATGACAAGCCGAAGGTATTGGAGGCGAGTTACCGACGCGGGCTCGGCAATCGGCTAACCGCCTACGGCGGCATCCAGTACGCAGACGACTACGCCTCACCGCTCGTTGGTGCGGCACTCAATACGCCCCTCGGCGCCGTCGGGCTCGATGCCGCTTATGCTCACGCCAAGCTCTCCGATGCCACCGCCGCAGGCTGGAATCTGCGCGCTAGCTATAGCCGCCATCTCACCAGTACCGATACCGATGTCAATCTCGCGGCCTATCGCTACTCCACCTCCCACTATCTGTCCCTGCGCGACGCCGCCTACCTTCGTGATCGCAGCGATCAACGCGAGTACGACCTGGACTCCCACGCCGGCATCGATCGCCGCAATAACCTGCAGCTCAATCTCAGTCAGCGCCTGGGGAATCTGGGTAGCCTGACGGCCAGCGCCAGCCTCTCCGACTACTGGCACCGTCGAGGGACACGAAACAGCTACCAGTTGGGGTACAGCAACAACCTCGGCCGCTTGAGCTACAACCTGTCGCTGGCCAGCACCCAGGCGCCCGGCGACGACGACAACGACCTTCAGCTACTGATGAGCGTCTCCCTGCCCCTTGGCAACACGGCCTTCGCCCCACGCCTATCGGTCTCGGCCAGTCACGACAATGACGGCCAGCGGGACGTCAATGTCGCCGTATCGGGCACGCTTGGCGAGACGCGCAACCTCTCCTATGGCCTCTATGCCAATATCGCCGATTCCCCGGATACTCGCAGCGAGACCCTCGGCGGCAGCGTCTCAACGTCGACGGCGATCGGCCAATTCAGCGCCTCTGGCTCCAAAAGCGACGACTATCAACAGGCGTCGCTCGGCGCCAATGGCGCCTTCCTGGTGCACTCCGGCGGCATCACCTTCGGTCCAACGACCGGCGATACCGTAGGCCTGCTGAAGGCCGAAGGAGGGCATGGCGCTAGCACCACCAATGCGCTGAATGTCACCTTCGATGACGCCGGCTATGCGCTGCTTCCCTTTCTCTCGCCCTACCACGAGAACATCGTGGTTCTCGATCCCCGAGGCGCCTCCGAACAGGTGGAGTTTCTCACCACGACGCGCCGTGTCGTGCCCTATGCCGGCGCCGTGGTAGCGCTCCAATATCCGACCCGAACCGGCACCCCGACACTGGTAATCCTGACCCTTGCCGGCCGTGGCGTGCCCATGGGATCAGAGGTCTTCGATGGCCAGGGACATCACCTTGGTGTCGTCGGCGCCGGCGGCATGTGGCTGGCCAGAGACCTGCCGCGCGACGCCCATCTCGTGGTCCAGATGTCGGCAAAAGAGCGCTGCCAAGTGCAGCTAGTGCCCGGTCGCGACGAGGCATCACTACCCCCGACGAGCCTCTCGGGTATCGCCGAAATCGACGCCGAATGCATCGCAACGTCACCCCCTTCACGCCCCGAGGACAGCACCTTATGACAGACCGCCTCCGCGGTGAAAAGGCTCGCCACGCCCACCCTATCGAGATGCCATTGCCGAGGCCGGGGGAAGGGCTGACAAAAGGACGGTGGAAACGGATGTTCACGGGGCCGGTCGAAGGGCTGGCCAAGGCGGTCGTCCTCTTGGCGTTGTGCCTGGTGAGCAGCACGGCATCGAGCAACTGCAACCGTATCAACAATCCCTGGAACAACTATCCGCTACTGGCCGACTTCGGCGCCGAGATCGTCATCGACGCATCCACACCGGTCGGCACACCCATCGCCACGGCGACACTAGCCGGCAGCCAGCTGTACGCGCCGAACGGTGGCTGGGTGGCCACCTGCTCCAGAACCTCCGATACCATCGCCTACTGGTGGTTGGAGCAACACTGGTCACGCAGCAGAGGTCAGGGCCCCATCGGGACCGTGTCAGCTCCCACCAGCGACGGCAACATGTACGTCATGCAGGACAGCGGCCGCGGCAATCCCTACGAGGGAGGCTCGAATGGCAGCGGTAGTGTCGGCTATACGGTCGAGCTAATGACGGACGGCCAGGCACTACCCTTCGCCTGGGTATCGGCCAATCCGCGCAAGAACCTCCCTCCCATTGCATCCCCTATCCACGGCATTCCCTGTACCGATGCACTGCAAGGCACCGGTCAAGCCTCTGGATATCCCAAGCTCGTTGGCGTGAACTGCCCGACCAACGACTATGCCATCAACTGGCGCCAGTTCCCGCCCTTCTCACTCAAGGTCACGCTGTACAAGCTAGCTGGCAATCCGGACATCAGCGGCGTGCAGCTGCAGAACAATGGCGGTAACGGTTTCAGCCTGTTCTCGTTAATGAATAACCAGGCCACGCCACCAGGATACAATACTGAACTGTTCAACCTGGTACGCCTACGCCTGGCCCAGAACACCCGGGTACGCCTCAACCCCTGCCAAAGCTTCGCCGATGTACTGGTCAACCTCGGCGAGGTACGCGAGAACTATTTCAAGACGGTGGGGCAGCCGCCGTCAGGCGTCGCCGACACAGCGGTCAACATCACCGCCAACTGCGTGGCCAACAACGACATCAAATGGGCCGTGACAGGCACCATCGACGCCTTCGACCCCAGCGGCAACCAGGGCATTCTGGCCCTGGACGCCGACCCCCAGCAGGCCGGCGGAGTCGGCATTCAGCTTGTCCGCTCCGACGGCACAACGCCACTGCCGATCACCCCCGAAGGCAGCGCCGTCGGCGCCTACCGCTGGATCGATACCGGTCTCAGGTCGAACACGTCGGGGATTCTGGCGTTCGATTTTCTGGCACGCTACGTCAGAACCGGCGATGTCAGCCCCGGCATCGCCAACGGCCATGCCACCGTGGTGCTGTCGCCGAAATAGAGGTCCCCGCCATCTCTCAATCACCTGCATCGTCCACAGGGCAACACTCGAGGGCCACCCGGTCGCATCAGCCAATGACAGCCAGCGCTTGCTCGATGCGCAGCTCGCGTGCCTCGACCATGGCCACCACGCTGCCGACGATGATCAGACACGGCGATGGCAAGGGCGATGCGGCAAGCCGTCCTGGCATATCCGCCAGGGTGCCTGTCAGGCTCTGCTGGTCGGGGAGGCTGGCATTGGCCACCAGCATCACCGGCCAGTTCGCCGGGAGCCCCGCGCCGCTGAGCCCCTGGGTGATCGCCTCGAGCTTGTTCAACCCCATGTAAAAGACCAGGGTTTCATCGCGGCGCGCCAGTGTCGCCCAGTCGGGCTCACCGCCTTCACGGCACAGCTGCGCGGTGACCAGGCGCAGGCTCTGGGCGTGGCCGCGATCTGTCAGCGGAATGCCCATGGCGGCGCAGGCGCTGGAGGCCGCGGTGATACCGGGCACGATCTCGGTGGCGATACCGGCCGCATCCAGTGCCGACAGCTCCTCGCCCATGCGCCCGAACACCCCCGGGTCGCCGCCCTTGAGGCGCACCACGGCCTTGCCGGCACGCGCCAGGCGTATCATCAGCGCGCCGATCTGATCCTGCGCCACGCTATGGTGGCCCCGCGCCTTGCCCACGTAGTAACGCTCGACGTGGGCCGGCAGGTACGCCAGCACCTCAGCACCGACCAGGCGGTCATAGACCACCGCATCGGCTTGGCGCAGGCGACGCAGCGCCCGCAGCGTGAGCAGCTCCCCGGCGCCGCTTCCGGCACCGACCAGAGACACGCTACCGCGGGGCTGACGATCGCCAGCGTCTCCCCACTCAGGCGGCGCCGCCCGATCACTGCCCTGGCGACCACCAACGAAGCGCCGCTCCAGCGCCCCCTGTACATCCTGAACCAGCGCATCCCGAGCCAGCGCATCCTGAGCCCGCCGTGCGAGTGCCGAGGCGAGCGCCAAAGCGCCCCGCACCATCCAGGTCGAAAGCCGACCCGACGTCTTCGGCGCCGTGGGCCTGGCGCTGGCAATATCAGGCTGGCTGGACATGGGGCGAGACGTCGCGGGAGCCGGTACGCGCATGACTCTTCTCCTCTTCAAGCAGGGATTTCAATTCGGGAACACAGCTACCGCACTGGGTGCCGCAGGCGAGCCGGGCGCCGAGGGCCTCGACGCTGTCGTCGCCGCCGCGAATGGCCGTGACAATGGCGTTGCGCCCGACCTGATGGCAGCTGCACACGACGGGCCCCTGGTCCGTCGCACCATCGTCACAGCCCGCCAGCACCCGGCGACGCTGCTCGGCGCTCAGTGCGCCCCCGGCGGCGGCCTCGGTCAGTCGTTCACAGACCCAGCCGAGGCCCGGCAGCTCGCCGACCGGCGCGACCATCAGCCACCAGCGCAGCCGGCCATGCTCGATGCCGGCGGCACGCAGGCGGCCGCTTGCCGGATCATGGGCCACCGGCCCCGCCGCGACCGGCAGGATCGCGTCGAGCCAGGCCAGCCAGTCACGAGTGGCGAGCCGCGGATCACCGGCGAGCTGCCAGCGCTCACCAGCGACCAGTGGCACCCGGGTCCAGTAGGCGGTATCGGCACACGCCTGCGCGGTAATCTCTGGCGTCGCAAGATCGGTCGCCATGACCAGGGTCGCTTCCCAGGCGCTCGGCAAGGGCGTAAGCGCCACCGCGCCGTGCTTGGATTCGGGTTGACCCGACAGCGGGTCGGTGAAGGCAGCAAACAGGCTCCCCGCCCGCGCCGCCAGGCTGAAACGATCGGTCCAGTGGATCGGCACGAACACGTCGCCCCGGCGCTGCGCCGGCGAGACCCGCACCCGGGCTCGCATTTCGCCGCCGGCGGCGCTGATCCGAGCCAGTCCCTGGTCGAGAAGGCCGAGGGCCTCGGCGTCGGCCTCGTGGACCTCGACGAAGGGCTCGGCGCGATGGTTCATCAAGCGCGGGGCGCGCCCGGTGCGGGTCATGGTGTGCCACTGATCGCGCACCCTTCCGCTGTTCAGACGCAGTGGGTAGGCCTCGGTCAGCGGCTGCTCGGGCGCCCTCGGCGTCACCGGCCACAGCCGAGCCCGGCCGTCGGGGGTGGCGAAACGCCCGTCCTCGAACAGCCGCGCGGTGCCCTGCGGGGACTCCCGGGTCACCGGCCACTGGATCGGCGCCAGGGCGTCATAGCCGGCGCGATCGAGCCCGGCCAACGCCGAGATATCGAACAGCCGGCGCTGATGCTCGGCGTCGTTCTCGAAGCCGGAGAGCGCCGCGTGCTCGGCGAAGATATCGCTCGGGTGCGCATAGGCGAAGGCCTCACCGTACCCCAGGCGCTCGGCCACCCGCGCGATGATCCACCAGTCGTGGCGAGCCTCACCGGGAGGCGCCATCAACCCGCGCTGTCGAGACAGGCGCCGCTCGGAGTTGGTCACGGTACCGTCCTTCTCCGACCAGCCGCTGGCCGGTAGCACGATATCGGCGAGCTCGACCAGGTCGGTGTCCGCCATGCACTCCGAGACGATCACCAGCGGGCACTTGGCGATGGCGGCGCGCACCCGGTTGGCGTCGGGCAGGCTGATCAGCGGATTGGTTGCCATGATCCACAGCGCCTGAATCTCGCCGCGCTCGATGGCCTCGAACAGTTCGACCGCCTTGTGGCCCGGCCCCTGTGGCAACGTCGGGGTCAGTGAATCGGTAGTCCAGAAGCGCGTCACCCGGTCGATGGCGCCGGGGCCATCGTAGTCCATGTGTGCGGCGAGCTGATTGGCCAGGCCGCCCACCTCACGCCCACCCATGGCGTTCGGCTGGCCGGTGATGGAAAAGGGTCCGGCACCCGGCAGGCCGATCTTGCCGCCGGCCAGATGGCAGTTGATGATCGCGTGACACTTGTCGGTGCCGCTGGTGGATTGATTGATGCCCTGGGAGTAAAGCGTCACCACGTGCAGTTGACTGGCAAACCAGTAGTAGAAGGTCTCGAGTCGCTCGGCGTCGACGTCGCAGTCCGCCGCCACGGCCTCGATATCGCCACAGCCCTCCCGCGCGGCCGCCAGGGCGTCATCGAAGCCCGAGGTAAACGCCTCCAGATAGACGTTATCGAGTCGCTTGCGATCCGCCATGAAGGCCAGCAGCCCGTTGAACAGGCGGGCATCCGACCCGGGCCGTATGCCCAGATATAGATCGGCCAATTCGCAGCTGTCGGTCACGCGTGGGTCGATGACCACCACGCGCATCAGCGGATTGCGGGTCTTGGCCACGCGCAGACGCTGGAACAGCACCGGGTGATTCCAGGCCAGGTTGGAGCCGACCAGCACGACCAGTTCGGCCTCCTCCAGATCCTCGTAGCTGCAGGGTACGGCGTCGGCGCCGAACGAGCGCTTGTAGGCGGCCACCGCCGACGCCATGCACAGCCGCGAATTGGTATCCAGATGGGGCGTGCCGAGAAATCCCTTGAACAGCTTATTGGCCGCATAGTAGTCCTCGGTCAACAGTTGCCCCGAGAGGTATCCGGCGACGGCATAGTTGCCGTGGCGGTGACGGATACCTTGAAGGCGTTCACCGACCGCGTCCAGGGCGGTCTCCCAATCGACCTCGATGCCATCCACCCGAGGGCGCGTCAAGCGGCCGTGGTGGCCAAGCGTCTCCGCCAGCGCCGAGCCCTTCACGCACAGGCGACCGTAGTTGGCGGGATGCTCGCTATCGCCTTCGACGTCCACCACGACCCCGGCCTCGAGGCGCGCCTTGACCCCGCAGCCCACCCCGCAATAGGGACAGGTGGTCAAGGCGGTGACGCTGTCAGACCGCGGCTCGCCCTGGGCGTTGCACAACTGAGCCATATCGCTCTCCTGGATGCCATTGATAGCGTGGCGGAGGAGCCACCACGCAAGACGCCCACCGTCCTGGTGACTCGCCGCGGCGGCGGCAAGCACTCAAGGACCGGTGGGCGTCGTTGCCGGTGGAAGCCGGCGTTGGCTCCCCCTGATCTACCCATCAGGAAAGCAAGAGACGTGCCAGGCTAGCAGAAGTGGCGACCAAACGGCGTCCGGCCGGGTTCCCTTCACGAGTCTCGCCAGCGCGAACCGGCGATCACGCCGGCCTTGGTGCACCATGGCTTCGGCGCACCAAGGCCGGCTGCACCACTGCGGTGCAGCAAACGCCGTCGCCCCCGGCGTCGCATCCCCAGCGTCGTGCTCCTGCGTCTCGGGGAAGCGTCCAAGGTCCCCGCCCAATGCCGGGCGTGCCCACAGCCGAGGCGCCGTCGGCTTGACCGTGGCTGGCCGGCCCACACCTGGAACACTTATTGCATTAACTTACGGCATTAGCTTATTGCATCAACTTACTGCATTAACCAGGCATCGCGAGGACCCAAGCGTTCCGCAATCTCCCGCACCGCCCGACCGCCCTGGCGGTCGGCCAGCTCCAGTCCACGAGTCACGCCCATGCCCGAACCCCTGAAAGTGCTTCTGGTCGACGACGAGATCGTGCGTGCCGCCATGATCGAAGAGGCATTGGCCGGCGAGGGCCACGCGGTCATCTGCCGTCTGACGAGCCCGGCCAGCCTCAACGACATGGTCGCGCGCCATCGCCCGGACGTGGTGATCATCGACATGGAATCCCCCGATCGCGACACCCTGGACAGCATGGCCTTGCTCAATCGCGAGAATCCTCGCCCGGTGGTTTTCTTCGCCGACCAGCACGACCCGCACTCGATGCAGGATGCGCTCAAGGCCGGCGTCAGTGCCTACGTGGTCGACGGCCTGGTTCCCGGACGGGTCAAGGCGATCATGGACGTCGCCATCGCCCGCTTCGCGTCCTTCCAGTCCATGCGCCAGGAGCTCGATCGAACGCGCAATCAACTCGCCGAACGCAAGCGCATCGAGCGGGCCAAGGGCCTGCTGATGAAGCATCAGAGCTGCGACGAGCAGCAGGCCTACCGCATGCTGCGCAAGCTGGCCATGGACCGCGGCCAGCGCATCCATGAGGTGGCCACCAATGTGATCGACATCCTCGAACGCCTGGAGAAGGGACAATGAACCAACCACCGACGACGCCTTCGTCCGCCACGGCGATCTGCACCTCCATCACGGCCACTGGAGCCTCCTTCCGACCGCCCGAACTCGAGGCGCTGACGCTGGGTTTCATCCCGCTGATCGATGCCGCCCTGCTGGTGGCCGCCCGGGAAGGCGGCTTCTTCGCCGCCGCAGGGCTGGATGTCAGCCTGTCACGCGAGAACGCCTGGTCGACCCTGCGCGACAAGGTCGCCGCCGGCCTGCTCGACGGCGCCCATATGCTTGCCCCGCTGCCGCTGGCCATGAGCCTCGGCCTGTCCCGTGCGCCCTGTGAAACCCTGGCGCCGATGGTGCTCGGCTCCCAGGGCAATACCCTGGTGCTGTCCAATCGCTACGCCGAGGGCATGCCTCCCCCAGACCCACAAGATCCGGGCGCCAACGCGCGCCGACTGCGCGAGACCCTGGCCGAGCATCTGGTCCACGGCAGCGGAACACCACCGCGGCTGGCCATGGTCTATCCCTGGTCGTGTCAGCACTTTCAGCTGCGTGATTGGCTGGGTCGTGGCGGCATCGACCCGGACAGCGGCGTCGAGCTCGTCGCCCTGCCGCCGCCGCGGATGGTCGACGCCCTGCGTGACGGCCAGATCGATGGCTTCTGCGTCGGCGAACCCTGGGGGAGCCTGGCCGAGCATCATGGCGTGGGGCGTATCGTCGCCACTGGCGCCGACCTGTGGCCCGGACATCCGGAGAAGGTACTCGGTGTCACCGCGTCCTGGGCCAAGCGCTACCCGGGCACCCTGGACGCGCTGATACGCTCGCTGATCGCCACCGCCGCCTGGCTCGACGAAGTTCCGACGGCGACGCAACAGACTCGGGACTGGCTGGCCCTACCGCCCTACCTGGACCGCAGCATCGACCACCTGGATGACCTGCGCCTAGGCCTGGCACCCGCCCGCCAGCGTCTCACCGAGGCGCTGCGGCCCTGCCCGGAGGCCTTCGTCGCCATCGCCGAGCACGTCGATCAACAGCTCACGGCCAGGGGCCGCCGACTCGACGCCGACACCCTGGAGGGTTGCTATAGCCCGACCGCCTTCGACCGGGTGGCTCGGCCTCGGACTCAGGGGCCTGGAGATGAATAGTGCAAACCGCCGAAAAGGCGCACCAATGGTGTGCCTCGGCACCGGGCGGGCGCGCCGTCAGCGCGGGTTCCTGGGCACAAAGAAAATTACAATGAACTGAAAATATTAAGGTAATTAAACTCTGGCCCAAGTCTTGATTGTCATCTGACAAAGGCCGGCCCAAGCGCCTGCCGCGATCAACGAAGATCGCCCACTACGTCGGACCACCGTTTCCACACCAGCCTTAGCCACAGCCCTTGGACAAAGACGTCTCCAACACCCCTCACCTGGGGCGTTCGAGGCGTTTTTTTGGTTGTCGGCACGCGCCGGCAGCGAACAAAGAGGACCCCTGACATGCGCCGTGATCTCTCTCCACCGCCAAGCGTCAACACCACCCCGCCGCGCCAAGGTCACTTGCTGATCATCGGCAACGGCATGGCCGCTCACCGCTTGCTCGAGGCGCTGATGAAGGCCCCCGCCGGCCCGGCATGGGTGACCGTCATCGGCGAGGAAGCCAGCGCGGCCTACAACCGCATCATGCTGTCGGCCTGGCTTGCCGGTGACATCGACCGTGACGGGCTGGCGTTGCCCAGCATTGCGGCGAGCCGGCAAGCCAAGCCCAGCGGCCATGGACACGACGATGGCGCCCCTGGCACTGGCCAAGGCACTGGCACTGGCGACGGCGACGCCCCTGGGCCGCACCTGTCCCACCGCCGAGGACTCAGGGTCGAGGCTATCGACCGCCAGCGGCGCCTCGTTCACTGCGCAGACGGTGAGGTGCTCGCCTATGACCATCTGGTCATCGCGACCGGCTCGCGCTCGGCGATGCCCGAGGTCCCCGGCATCGATCTCGAGGGGGTGGGCGGCTTCCGTGACCTCGCAGACGCCGAGGACCTCGCGGCCGGCGCCGAACCTGGCGGTCAGGCGGTGGTCATCGGCGGCGGCTTGCTCGGCCTTGAGGCCGCCGAGGGCCTGCGCCGCCGGGGCATGGAGGTCACCGTCCTCCAGCGTGGCCCGCGACTGATGAATCGCCAGCTCGACACCGCCGCCGCCGACCTGCTCGCCGCAGAGCTCACGTCCCGCGGCGTCAGCATCCGCACCGATGCCCAGCTGGCCGAGATCCTCGGCGATGACCGCGGCCGGGTCAGCGGCGTTCGCCTGGTCGGCGATGACGCTCGGCTGCCCGCCCAGCGCGTGGTGATCGCCGCCGGCATCACGCCGAACGCCGAACTCGGCCGCCGAGCCGGCCTGGACTGTGACCGCGCCATCCGCGTCGACGAGCGCCTGACCACCTCCGACGCGGCGATCTCCGCCCTTGGCGAGTGCTGCCAGTTCAAGGACACCACCTATGGCCTCGTGGAGCCGATCTGGCGCCAGGTCGCGGTACTCAGCGCTCATCTCACCGGCCAAGACCATGCGCCGTACCGCGACCAGGACAGCGCCACCAAGCTCAAGGTGTCCGGGGTATCGCTCTACGCCTTCGGCCCCACCGAGGCCGACGGCGAGCACGAGGTGCTGACCTACCACGATCGCGAGCAGGGCGAGTATCGCCGCCTGCTGCTCAAGGAAGGACGCCTGGAGGGCGTCGTGCTTTACGGCGATACCCGCATGGGGCCCTGGCTCTTCCAACTGGCCAGCGACGCCACCCGCCTCGATGCGGTGCGCCAGTCGCTGCTGCTGGGGCAGAGCGACACCGAATCCCTGATGGCCGAACGACCCTTCTCGACCGACAACGACGCCACCGCCCAGGAGGCCGCCGCATGACTACATCTCCTTCATCCTCCCAGCCGACACCATCACCCGAGAGCACCTCCTCGGCCAACAGTGCCGCACTGGCCCCGCGTCCTGCGATGATTGTGGTGGGCAACGGCATGGTCGGTCACCACCTGATCGAGCAACTCGTCGAGCGCGGCGCCCATCGCGACTACCGCATCGTGGTGTTCGGCGAAGAACGCCACCTGGCCTATGACCGGGTCCACCTGTCCGAGTACTTCAGCGGCCGCGATGCCGAGTCCCTGGCGCTGTCGACCGCGGACTACTACGCCGAGCACGATATCGAGTTGCGTCTTCACGAGGCGGTCACCGCCATCGACCGCGAGGCCCGTCGAGTCGTCACTCCCGCGGGCAGCTACGCCTTCGAGCGCCTGGTTCTGGCCACCGGCTCCTACCCCTTCGTGCCGCCCATTCCCGGCAACGATCACCCTGGCTGCCTGGTCTACCGGACCCTCGAGGATCTCGATGCCATCCGCGCCGCTGCAGAGACCGCCACGACCGGCGTGGTGGTCGGCGGCGGCCTTCTGGGCCTCGAGGCCGCCAACGCCCTGCGTGGCTTGAACCTCGACACGGCGGTGGTGGAATTTGCCCCACGCCTGATGCCGATGCAGGTCGACCCCCAGGGGGGTGAGCTGTTACGCGAGAAGATCGAGGCCCTCGGCGTGCAGGTGCTTACCGAGCGTGCCACCCAGCGCATCGAGGACGGCCAGGCCAGCCGTCTGCGCATGGTGTTCCAGGACGACAAGGTGCTCGAGACCGACCTGATCGTGTTCTCGGCGGGGATTCGGCCCCGCGACGAGCTGGCCCGGGACGCTGGCCTCGAGATGGGCGAGCGCGGCGGCGTGGTCATCGACGATCGCTGCCTGACCAGCGATCCGGCCATCTTGGCCGTCGGCGAGGTGGCGCTGTGGAACAACAGCATCTTCGGCCTGGTAGCACCGGGTTACCAGATGGCCAAGGCCGCCGCCGACACCCTGCGTCTGGCGCCGACGCCTGACGACACCACCTTCCGTGGCGCCGACATGAGCACCAAGCTCAAGCTGCTCGGCGTCGACGTCGGTGCCATCGGCGATGCCCACGGCGACCGCTCGCCGAGTGCCAAGCAATTTCGCTACTTCGACCAGTTGAGTCAGGTCTATCGCAAGCTGGTGGTCTCCGGCGACGGCAAGAAGCTGCTCGGGGCCATGCTGGTGGGCGACAACGGCGTCTACGATACCTTGATGCAGTACTACTCAAGCGGCCTGGCATTGCCCGACGATCCGGCCTCGCTGATCCTGCCGTCCAGCGAAGGACCGCCGGCGCTCGGCCCCGACGCGCTGCCCGACACCGCGACCATCTGCTCGTGTCACAACGTCACCAAGGGCGGCATCAGCGCCGCCATCGACGACGGCTGCCTGGACCTTGGCGCCCTGAAGGGCGCGACCAAGGCCAGCACCGGCTGTGGCGGCTGCGCGGCGCTGCTCAAGAGCGTCTTCGATCATGAACTCGCGGCTCGTGGCATGGAGGTCGACACTGCCCTGTGCGAGCACTTCGACCACACCCGCCAGGAACTCTTCGACATCGTTCGTGTGTCGGGCATCAAGACCTTCAGCGAGTTGATGGAACAGCACGGTCGGCGCCTCGACGATGGTGCGGTGTGCCTCGGGTGTGAGGTCTGCAAGCCAGCGGTGGCCTCGATCCTGGCCTCCTGCTTCAACGAGCCGATCACCGATGCCGCGCATATTCCGCTGCAGGACACCAACGACACCTTCATGGCCAATATGCAGAAGAACGGCACCTACTCGGTGGTGCCGCGCATCCCCGGCGGTGAAATCACCCCGCAGAAGCTGATCGTGCTGGGTGAGGTGGGCAAGAAGTACGGCCTCTATACCAAGGTCACCGGCGGTCAACGCATCGACCTGTTCGGCGCTCGCCTCGACGACCTGCCCGCGATCTGGGGCGAGCTGATCGCTGCAGGCTTCGAGACCGGCCACGCCTACGGCAAGTCGACCCGCACGGTAAAGTCCTGCGTCGGCAGCACCTGGTGCCGCTATGGGGTGCAGGACAGCGTGGGCATGGCGATTCGCCTCGAGCATCGCTACAAGGGCCTGCGCTCGCCGCACAAGCTCAAGTTTGCGGTCTCAGGCTGCACCCGCGAGTGCGCCGAGGCACAAAGCAAGGACATCGGCGTAATCGCCACCGAGAACGGCTGGAACCTCTATGTCTGCGGCAACGGCGGCATGCGCCCGCGCCACGCGGAGCTGTTCGCCACCGACCTCGACGATGACGGCCTGATTCGCACGATCGATCGGGTGTTGATGTTCTACGTGCGTACCGCCGATCGCCTGCAGCGCACCTCGGTCTGGCGCGAGAACCTCGAAGGAGGCCTTGCGTACCTGAAGGAGGTGATCCTCGACGACAGCCTCGCCATCGGCGAGGAGCTCGAACGTCAGATGCAGGTCATCATCGACAACTATGAGTGCGAGTGGGCCAACGCCCTGTCAGACCCCGACAAGCTCAAGCGCTTCAGGAGCTTCGTCAACGATAGCCGCCCGGACCCGGACATCATCGTCACCGAAGAGCGCGGCCAGCTGCGCCCGGCATGAGCGACACGCCAGCGCCCGGCACCCACTGCACCGTGGTGCCAGGCGCTCGACCAACCAACGAGGACTCACCATGACCCCATCGACCGCGACCGCCGCCATGACCCATTCCTGGCAACCGCTCTGCCACCGCTCGGACCTCGTGCCCTTCTCCGGCGTCGCAGCCTGGATCGAGACGGCAGACGGGCCCGCCCAGGTGGCACTGTTTTACTTGCCCGGGCGTAGCCCCGAGCTCTACGCCATCGACCACCACGATCCGCTGGCCAACGCCAACGTGATCGCCCGAGGCATCGTCGGCGACATCAAGGGCGAGGCGGTGGTCGCCTCGCCCCTGTACAAGCAGCACTACCGCCTAGCCGATGGTCAGTGCCTGGAAGACGACGGGGTCAAGCTGCGCAGCTGGGCGCTGGCCTTCCAGGGCGAACGGGTGATGATCTCGCTCTAGAAGCGTAGCCTCCCGCCCCCTGGCTCGCACAAGCCGTACGCGCCGGCCCGCGCACGGGAGCCCGACAACAGCGCCTCTGTGCCTTGTCCGGCCTGGGCTTGCCCGACCTGGGCTTGCCCGGCCTGGGGCGATACCGACCAAAGGCCGCAGAGGTGTCCCCGCGCCATCACCATCGGCCCGGCACATGCCCGCCAGACAGTGCAACAGCCTCGACACACCAATTAGCAGTAGCGGCTATCGTTGACTGTTCGCCCTTGCAGCATTTTCGTCATGGTCCATGCTAACGCTAAGGCACCGATTAGCCGGGTAGCGGTCTAATCACGTAGCCCCAGAAGGTGGCACGCCACGCCACCATTGCCCCCAAGATGCAGGAGGATCCCCCGCAGAGAGAGCGCGACGACACCCGGCGCCGCTGTCACATTGCTGACACAAGGCGCTGACAGTGTCGACATCGAGACGTCATGGTGACGTCCCAGGTGACAATCAGGAGAGCTGCGCCGATGGTACGCATCGACAAGAAGGCCACCCGACTGTACGTGCTGGACACCAATGTCCTGATCCACGACCCCGCCGCCCTCTATCAATTCGACGAGCACGAAGTGGTCATTCCCATGACCGTGCTCGAGGAGCTCGACAAGCACAAGAATGGCGTTCGCGAAATCGCCCGTACCGCCCGGCAAGTCAGCCGGACCCTCTCTGACCTGACCGCCAAGGTCGATATCGAACAGATCCGTCAAGGCATCCCCATCGACCGCGTCACCGGCCCCCAGGGCCGCCTGCGTCTGCTGTGCTACAGCGACTTGAAGATTCCCAACAACCTCGACGACTCTCCCGATAACCGCCTGCTGTGTGAAACCTGTCGCCTGCGCGATGAACGCCCCGACGCTTCGGTGATCCTGGTCACCAAGGACATCAACCTGCGCGTCAAGGCCGCCGCCCTTGGCGTTCCGGTCGAGGACTACCTCACCGACCGCGCCTTCGATGATGCCGACGCCATGACCGACGGCGCACGCATCTACCCCGACGCCGGCCATGATCTGTGGCAGGCGCTGGCGGTCGACGTTACCGTCGAACGTGACCACGACCGTGTCGTTTACCGGCTCAAGGGCGAAATTCCTGCGGAATGGCACCTTGGCATGCTGGTCTCGGACCATGACCAGGAAGCCACCTTCGAGGCCATCGTGCGCGAGCTTGCGCCCCATCAGGCCACCCTTGAACTCCTCACCAACTATCGTCATGGTGCCAGCGTCTGGGGCGTACACGCCCACGATAGCCGCCAGAACTTCGCCCTGAACCTGCTCCTGGATGACGACATCGACCTGGTCACCGTGGCCGGCAGTGCCGGTACCGGCAAGACGTTCATGACCCTGGCCGCCGCCTTCCAGCAGACCCTCGACAGCAAACGCTTCGAGCGCATCGTCTTCACTCGGGCCCCGATTTCCATGAGCGAAGACATCGGCTTCCTGCCCGGCACCGAAGAGGAGAAGATGTCCCCCTGGATGGGCGCCTTCCACGACAACATGGACAACCTGCTGCGCGACGAGCATGACGGCAGCAGCACCTGGAACGAGGACGCCACCCGCCAACTGCTGGCTTCGCGGGTCCAGATCCGCGCCCCAGGCTTCATGCGTGGGCGGACTCTGAACGACACCTTCTTGATCATTGACGAGGCCCAGAACTTCACGCCAAAGCAGTTGAAGAGCCTGATCACCCGCGCCGGGCGCAACACCAAGATCGTCTGTCTGGGCAATGTCGGGCAGATCGATACGCCCTACCTCACCGCCAATACCTGCGGCATGGCGGCGGTGGTGCAGAATTTCGCCAACTGGCCCCACGGTGGGCACGTCACGCTGAGAAGCGTCGAGCGTTCGCGCCTGGCTCTCGCCGGCGAGGAACTCCTGTAACGAGCTCTTTTGATAAGCGCTGGTGATAAGCACATCGAAACGCAGCCTGCGCTCGGGGCGAGCCAGGCCAGCGGATCGCCAACGCAGGAAACATCGAAGAGGGAGGACCGGCAGGCAGGCGACGAGGGCATGTTCCCTAACCGGCCTCGGCATTGCCCGGGGCCGGTCAGGCGACGACTCGGGTGGCGCCCCCTCTCGGGAAAGCCGTGCCGGCGAGAAATGCTGGCAGAGAACTGCCGACAAGGCGTGAGCCCGTCGCTCACGCCTGATGACACCTACTGACGCTTGTTCTTGGCCTCTTCGAGCAGCTCTTCGGCTTCGCTACGCGGCGCAGTTTCGAGCATCGAGGCGGCCTCGGCATAAAGACACACAAAAGTCTGGCAAGAGGCACAATGGACCTTGTCGTCAGGGTTCTTGACGCTTGGCACGCGCATGTTGTGGCTACCGCAATTCGGGCAGGGCTTGGGCAATCGCAGATCTTGGCTCAGTGACATTGGAGTCTCCTGGGGAGCATGGTCCAGCGTGCTCGGCTTCGCAAGGCACTTGAATTCCAGCGCGTCTGACAGGCTTTCGGTGGCTCCCGTGACCGTCTCACGGACGGTACTCAGGAAGAAGCCGTATCGCTCCCAGCGACGCTGGAACGCCGACTAACCTATGCAGAATCGCGCCATCCTCCTCCTACGATGGGGACGGCGGCGGCTACCTTCAAGGCCAGGCCTGTCAGCACGTCCCGGGCCACGACGGGGTAATGTCAACGTGCCAGCCTGTCACTCATCCACTGACCGATATCGGCGATCTGCTGGGGACAGATCGCGTGGGCCATCGGATATTGGCGATAGCCGACGCTAAAGCCCTCTTCTTTCAGTCGATGGTAGCCGGCGCGACCCAACGACTCGGGCACCACGGGATCCATCGCCCCATGATGCACTTCGATGGGCAGGCTACGATTGGCATCGGACAGCTCGATAGAGCTTGCGGTAGCGAAATAGGTGGACAGGGCCAGCAAACCACCGAGTGGCTGGGCAAAGCTCAATGCCGCCTCATAGGCGACCGCGCCCCCCTGGGAGAAGCCCACCAGCAGGATGCGGCGGCTGTCGATACCGGCATCGATCTGGGATTGAATAACGCCCTGGATGCGCTTGGCCGACTGACGCAGCTGCACTTCGTCGACGCGACGGCCCAGATTCATCTCGAGGATGTCATACCAGGCCGGCATCACCATACCGCCATTGACGGTCACCGGCAGGCGCTGTGCATGGGGCAGGATAAAGCGTACCTGGGCGTAGTTAGGGCGCGGCAGCATGGGCACCATCGACTCGAAGTCCCGCCCATCGGCGCCGAGGCCGTGCAGGATGATCATGCAGGCATCGGCGGGCGCGTCGCCCCGGGGCTCTATTACGAGTTGGTCGTTGTCACTCATCAAGGCACTCTCTCGGAAGGCAGTCACCGTCAAGACGTTCCAGGAAGGCAGTCACGGTCAAGACGTTCGGTTCGCCGGATGCGGCTCCACCCAGAACACGGGCGCTGCAGCAGCACGGCTCGCAGCGTCTCGCGCCGGTCGGTGAACAGGCGCAGCAGCAGAGACCGGTGGCTCGGCAAAGGCGACACCCTAGCGCAAAGCTGCGCTCGGAGCGAGTCGGCAACGTCCGATCGGGTCAACTCAGGGCCAGACATCGAAAAAAATCTGCTCGACCGCCCGCCCGACACAGGGACACGACGATAACAACCTTGAGCAAGCGGGCTCCCGCCGCCTCGCGGCAACGACGCCCTCAAGCGCAGCACTGCACATCAGAACGGCCACACCATCGGCGTCAGCCATAGCGCCACCAGCCCGGTGATCACATTCAGCGGCCCACCGACCCGCAGAAAGTCGATGACGCGGTACCCACCGGGGCCCATCACCATCAGGTTGGTCTGGTAGCCTATGGGCGTCATAAAGCTCGCCGATGCGGCGAACATCACCACCACCACGTAGGGAATCGGATTGACTCCCAGGCTCTCGGCTGCGGCCATGGCGATGGGAAAGGTGATCACCGCGGCGGCATTGTTGGTCACCATCGAGGTCAACAGCGCCACCACAACATAGGTCCCTGCCAGCAGCGTCCAGGGACTGCCGCCACACACCGCCAGCAGCGCGCCGGCGACTCCCGTAGCGGCACCCGAGCTTTCCAGTGCCGCGCCGAGTCCGAACGAAGCGGCGATGGTCAGCAGGACCTGGATGTCCATGCCGCGGCGGGCTGCGCCGACGCCGACGCAGCCCGATAGCAGCGCCGCCGCGGCGCCGAGCATGGCCGCATTGACCATGCTCATCAGTCCCGTGGTGGCCAGCACAATGACCGCAACGAGAATACCCCAGGCCCTCAGTGCATGCTCATGGGCCGGCCGTGCGGCACCATTGACCTGGCTGACCAGCAGAAAGTCCCGGGACTGACGATGACGTTCGACGAAGGCCGGACGAGTCTCCAACAGCAGCACGTCCGCAGGCTGTAGACGGATCTGGCCGAGGTTGCCCGCGACCCTTTCGCCACCCCGACAGACCGCCAGTACCGCCGCACCATAGAGGGTACGAAAATGCCCGTCGCGGATACGTTGGCCAATGAACTGGCACTGCTCCGATACCACCGCCTCCACCAGACGGCGTTCCTTGAAGTCCTTGGTCAAGTTGGATTCGCCATGGCGGGACGGCACCAGGCCGCGAAACTGCTGCAAGTCCACGGCACCATCGGAGGTGCCGGCAAAGACCAGCCGATCGCCACCCTTGAGTTGCTCGCCGGGGCCGACCACGCTGACGACATTGCCCTCGCGCTCGATCTCGACCAGAAACAACTCCCCAAGATGGCGAAGGCCCGCCTGCTCGACGGTTTGATCGACCAGCGGCCCGGCCGGGTCGACCTCCATTTCAATGGTGAACTCACGGGGGTTGGCGAAGGCCTGGTCGGTGCCGCGACGCTCAGGCAGCAACTTCTGGCCGACCAAAACGAGATAGACCAGCCCCACCACGGCCACCGGCACGCCCACCCAGGCCAGATCGAACAACCCCATATCGAGTTCGGGATAACGTTCCACCATCAGCGAGTGCACCACCAGGTTGGTACTGGTGCCGAGCAGTGTGATGGTGCCGCCGAGAATCGAGGCGAAACTCAGCGGCATCAGTAGCCGCCGGGGCGATACGCCGAGGCGCCGGCTCCAGCTGACCACCGCGGGCAGAAAGGTCGCGACCACGGGAGTGTTATTGAGAAACCCGCTAACCACCGCCACCGGCAGAATCAAGCGCACCAGGGCACCCCGCTCTCCTCGCGGTCGGCCGAGGACATAGCGGATGATCAAGTCGATGCCACCGGTCTCACGAATACTGGCGACCAGCACGTACAGGAAGGCAACGGTAAACAAACCGCTGTTGGAGAACCCTCCCAGCGCCTGGTCGGTATCAATGACACCGAGGGTCAACAGCACCACCAGGGCTGCCATCAACACCATGTCCGGACCCAGGCGCGTCAGCGCCATGAGAGGGAAGACAGCAGAGGCAACGATAAAGGTAATCCAGGCATCCAACGACATCGACGAGGCGTCCCTGCGGAGAGAGAAGCCAATTGTGGACGCCGCACCTTATTCGAAAAAGTTATTTTTTCTCATGTTTTTATCACATTCGCGCATATAATGAGAGAAAATCCCAGTCTGGCGTAGTATACGGATCAGTCGCGGAACAATGCCCAGTCTTCTGTGCACGCCCGGCCTCTCCGTGGGGCCTTGTCCGCCGCCATGGCGCGGGCTCCGCTCGCCCTCTCGTGGCGCTATCGGGTGGCCAAGGCCGAGGACGGGCCATACAAACGCAAAAAGACCCGCCTAAGCGGGTCTTTTTGTGCTACCCAACCGGAGTCGGGTCGCGATACACGTTGACTTTGTCAGGGCTAGAAAGCTAAGCCTTCGCGCTCCTTAACCGTCAAACGTGTGAACATCAGATTCGTCAACAGAGCCTAAGCTCAGTCGATGACCTTGATGTTGGAAGCCTGGAGGCCTTTCTTGCCCTGGGTGACGTCGAAGGAAACCTTCTGACCGTCTTGCAGGGACTTGAAGCCCTCGGCTTGGATCTCGGAGAAGTGAGCGAACAGGTCGTCACCGTTGTCGTCCGGAGAAATGAAGCCGAAGCCTTTAGTGTCGTTGAACCACTTAACTGTACCAGTAGCCATTTTCGAAATCCTCGAATAGCTTGAATGTTGCCGGGTAATACCCGAGTTGCAGTGGGTAAAACAAGAAACTTTCACCGGGCAACGGACGCGAATCTCAATTCGATGACCACTGACGATGTTCGACTTGCCAACCAACTGCGAGCAGCATGCGCGCTCTCGCTGCTCAGGTCAACACTAATTTCAGACCATGACACCCGAATGACAGTCCTCGGCATGTCCGATCCGTCGCCTTTTCCGCGCTCACCGAGGACGACGCCCGGGCGTCTGTGCTGCGGCGGGCAGGCCTTCTGCCGGCGTCGATCATGCCGATCCCGCCCCACGCCCACGGGCGACAAGCGACCTTCGTTCGGGCTCCTCGCCTGGCTCCCTCGCCAAGCCCCCTCGGCCGCATTGGCGCGGGGGCTAATTGACTGTGCCGTGGCGTGTGTGTTCATGCGCCCCCATTGACTGACCTTGTGATTGTGCTTGCATGAGGTGCCCCTCCATGCACAAGGAAAACCGAATGTCTTCGCTACCACAGCGTTTCAGCGCCTACGCCGCTAGCATCGCGGGGCTGCTGATCAGCCTGATCGGGCTGGCCTTTTCTTCCCTGTGGCTGATCGGCGTGGTGCTGTTCGGTCTGCTGACGCTGCTCGGCACCCGAGATATCCGCCAACGCCGCCGCACCGTGAGTCGCAACTATCCGATCCTGGCGCACCTGCGTTACTTCCTCGAGTCCATCGGCCCCGAGTTCCGCCAATACTTCATCGAATCGGACACCGACGAGACACCGTTCTCTCGCGAGCAGCGCACCTTGGTCTATCGTCGCGCCAAGAACGACGTGGACAAGAAGCCCTTCGGTTCGCTACGCGACATGAACGCTCCCGGCTACGAATGGATGAGCCCGTCCCTGGCCCCGGTCAAGATCGACAACCACGACTTTCGCGTGCTCGTGGGCGAGGAGCGCGCACAGCCGTACCGTGCCAGCGTACTGAACATCTCGGCGATGAGCTTCGGGGCCCTGTCGCCCAACGCCATCGGTTCGCTGAACGAGGGCGCCAAGCTTGGTGGCTTCTACCACACCACCGGAGAAGGCGCGATCTCGCCGTACCACCTGCGCGGCGGTGACCTGGTGTGGCAGATCGGCTCCGGCTACTTCGGCTGTCGTACCGAGCAAGGTGGCTTCGATCCCGACAAGTTCCGCGACAACGCGCGCCGTGAATCGGTCAAGATGATCGAGATCAAGCTGTCCCAGGGGGCCAAACCCGGCCACGGCGGCATCCTGCCCGGCGCCAAGGTGACCGAGGAGATCGCCTCCACCCGTGGGGTCCCGGTGGGTGAAGACGTCATCTCTCCGTCCACGCACTCCGCCTTCTCGACGCCCTGTGAGCTGATCGAGTTCATCCAGACCCTGCGCACGCTGTCCGGCGACAAGCCGGTGGGGATCAAACTGGCCCTCGGCCATCCCTGGGAATGGTTCGCCCTGGTCAAGGCCATGCGCGAGTGTGGTGACCACCCCGATTACATCATCGTCGATGGCGGCCAGGGCGGGACCGGTGCAGCGCCACTGGAGTTCATTAACCGACTCGGCATGCCACTCAACGATGCCCTCTCACTGGTGCACACAACCCTGGTCGGTGCGGGACTGCGTGAGCGTGTCCGTATCGGTGCCAGCGGCAAGGTCATCAGCGCCTTCGACATCGCGCGTACCCTCGCCCTCGGTGCCGACTGGGTCAACATGGCCCGGGGCTTCATGTTCTCACTGGGCTGCATCCAGGCCCAGACCTGCCACAACGACAAGTGCCCAAGCGGCGTGGCGACCCAAGACCGGACTCGGGGCAGCCGCCTGGACATCGACGACAAGAGCGTCCGGGTGAACCACTTTCACGCCAATACGCTGCATGCCCTGTGTGAGATGCTCGAGGCCGCGGGCCTGAACCACCCCAGCGAGCTCGGCCCGGAACATATCATTCGCCGGCTCGCCAATGGCAAGGCGCTGCCCTACATCAGCCTGCTGGATACCCTGGCGCCGAACGAACTGCTCGAGGGTGGCGCCAAGGACCATGTGCTGTTTCGTGAGTTTTGGGACCTGGCCAACCCCCACAGCTTCGACGCCCCCTGCGCCCTGCACAACCTGCGAGAGACGAAGCTGCTCTAGCGCCGCGACGTGGCCAGGCCACTTGACTCGCGGCGACGGTACCCGGTCGCACTACGCGACAGTACCGGGTCGTACAACGCGACAGTACCGGGTCGTACAACGCGGCGGTACCGGGTCGCACAACGAATAGAGCGCTATCACCCGGGTGACAGCGCTCTTTTCACGGCCAGGGGCCCGCTTTCGGCACCGAGCTTGGCGTGGCTCTCTGCACAGTTCCTCTCTACCCAGCCCTCGCTGCAAAGCCACTCTCTACAACAAGTCCCTCTTTGCAAACGGCCTTGCACTGGCAACGGGACACCCGCGGCACGTCACGCTCACTCGCTGGAGTCGCCCCTGGACGGGGCCCCACACTCGGCGCCAGCGCCTTCATCGATGCACTCGCCATCGGCCTCGATCTGGATCGTCACGTGGGCGATGGCGTAGCGCTCGATCAGGAGTTCTCGAATACCCAGCATCACCACCTGCTGGTCTGCCCCCGGCGTTACCGCTGCATGCAGCGACACCAGATGGCGCCCTGGCGTCAGCGACCAGACGTGAAGGTGGTGAACATCACAGACCTGGGGCAGCGCCTCGGGAATCTCCCGCTTCATTCGCTCCAGGTCGAGTTCGTCAGGCGTGCCCTCGAGCAGAATGTGACCGGACTCCTTGGTCAGCTTCCAGGCACTGCGCAGAATCAACAGCGCCACCAGTAATGACAACAGCGGGTCGATGGGCATCCAGTTCGTCGCCATGATCACCGCAGCGGCGACAATGGCCGCTACCGAGCCCAGCAGATCACCCAGCACATGCAACGCGGCGCCACGAATATTGAGATTATCGCGGTCGCCTGCGTGCAGAATCGCAAACACCACGATGTTGACCACCAGCCCCAGCACCGCCACCGACATCATGGTCACACCGGCGACCTCGACCGGCGTGGCCAGGCGGCGTATCGCTTCGATCACGATCCAGAGGACGATGGCGATCAGGGTGAGACCGTTGACGAAGGCGGCCAGGATCTGCACCCGCTCGTAGCCGAAACTACGCTGGGGATCCGCCGGTCGCTGGCTGATACGGGCAGCAAACCAGGCCAGCATCAGGGCGGCGCTATCGGTCAACATATGGCCGGCATCGGCCAATAGCGCCAGAGAGCCCGAGACGATCCCGCCGATGACCTCCGCGACCATGAAGATGCCCGTCAGCGCAATGCCCCAGGCCAGGCGCTTCTGGCTATCGGTGTGCACATGGCCAAAGCCGTGAGAATCACCTCGAGAGTGTCCGTGAGAGTCACCTCGAGAGTGTCCGTGAGAGTCACCTCGAGAGTGCCCGTGGGACTCGCCGTAGGAATACCCGTGAGAGTCATCCTGAGAGCGTCCATGGGACTCGCCAGCCGAGCGGCTGGACGGCTCGTCAGACTTCCCGTGCGCTGAGGCCATGAGGGTCTCCATACCGATGGGGGGCCTTCTGTCAGGCTAGCATCTTATGCCTACCCCGCGGGCCTTGACGCAATGCCGCGACACTAGCCAAGAGGCTCGACGAGAGTGGTATCGTAGCGTTATCAAGGGTCTTGCTTGGGGCTTACTTGGGCCCTAGCTGGGCCTTACATGGGCCTTACACGAGCCCGTCGCCGATCCTCATTGTCCACCAAGGGAACACCATGATCGACGCTGGACAGCCAGATCCCGCTGCGCGTGACGCCACGATACCCGACAACGCCCCACCCGACGCCACCAAGGACAATGACACGGCGCTGCCCGACGTGCTCGCGGGCCCTGTGCTGCGCCGGTTGTCGGCGCAGCGTCTGCGGATCTGGCTGGTCGCCAGCCGTCGTCTGGCGCTGCGTCTGGTACTGGCGCCAGACGGCGAGCCGCAGTTCTCCGTGGCCCTGGATGACACTCACTGCCGCCAGGTACCGATCGGCCGCCACGCGGTGATCCACTTCATCGATGTGCCACTGACGACGCCGCTACCTCAGGATCGCCGCATCGACTATGACCTCGTCATCGATGACACCGATGACGCTACCATCGCCGACTGGGCCCCCCATCTGTGTCACACCGGCCGCTCTCGCCCCTGTTTCATGCTG
>Ga0114954_1000111_pt1 | contig 29714 bp, 34 predicted proteins | sample Porto_4metaG_FD_87299 | JGI IMG/M metagenome (GOLD analysis project Ga0114954, IMG submission 87299) | Marine algal microbial communities from Porto, Portugal - Porto_4 metaG | ecosystem: Host-associated > Algae > Red algae > Unclassified | place: Portugal: Porto | collected 2015-02-02
ACTGTAATTAAAGAGGCCATTCCGAAGAAATATACATACTCTGAAAGCATGAAAAACGCCCAGCGAAAACCTGAGTATTCCGTATGATATCCAGAAACAAGTTCTGACTCCGCTTCTGGTAAATCAAACGGCGTCCTATTTAACTCTGCTACTGCTGCGATTAAGAAAACGACGAATCCAATTGGCTGTACGAAAATGTACCAAACTTTCTCCTGCGCCGCTACAATTTCATTTAGATTCAAGCTACCAGCTAACAAAACGATACCAATTACGCTCATTACGAGCGGAATTTCATAAGAAATCATTTGCGCCGCCGCGCGCATCCCTCCTAAAAGGGAATATTTATTATTTGATGCCCATCCCCCAGTTACGACACCAATCGTCGTAATCCCAGAAACAGCAATGTAATACAGCAATCCGACACCAATATCCGCGAACTGAAATTTATCGGTAAACGGGATAACCGCAAGTACCATAAATGCTGGCGCAAATGCAATGACAGGTGCTAATATGAACAACGGTTTATCTGCAGCTTTCGGAATACTATCTTCTTTCAATAATAGTTTCAAAACATCAGCTACCGTTTGCAGTAAACCGAACCGCCCTCCAACTTGGTTTGGCCCAATCCGGCCTTGCATAAATCCCATCACTTTCCGTTCTGCCAAAATACCATATGTAACGAAGCCAAGGACTGCAAATAGTAGAAGCACTGCTAATCCGAAAAAAATGAAGAAATTCGTCCAGCTTGAAGGTGATTGTAAGAGCGTCTCAATCATTAGCCATCGACCTCCCCAAGTACAATATCGACTCCACCTAAAATCGTAATTAAATTGGCGATGTTTTCACCCTTCAATAACTTCGGTAAAATTTGCAAGTTATAAAAAGAAGGCCTGCGGAATTTCAGACGATATGGCTCTTTCTTTCCGTCACTAGCGATATAGCAACCAATCTCTCCGCGTGGTGATTCTATACGGACAAACGCTTCCCCCTTAGGCGCCTTAATAATTTTCGGCACTTTCGCCAGTACGGCTCCGTCCTTTGGAAACTGCTGGACTGCTTGCTCTACAATTTTTAACGACTCTTCAATTTCCTCCATTCGGCAAACGTAGCGATCCCAAGCATCTCCCACGCTTCCAACAGGAATATCAAAATTAAAACGATCATAAATCGAATACGGCTCATCTTTGCGAAGATCCCAGTTTACTCCGGTGCACCGCAAATTCGCTCCGCTTAAAGAATACGAAATTGCTTCTTCCGCGCTATATATGCCAACGCCCTTCACGCGATTCAAGAAAATCTCATTACCACTAACAAGGTCGTGATAACCTGCCAATTGCTCTCTCATGTATGGAACAAACTCTTCCACTTTTTCAATCCAACCATCCGGCGCATCCCACTTCACACCGCCAACTCTCATATAGTTAAAAGTAAGCCGTGCCCCACATAATTCATTTAATAAATTTATAATCATCTCTCGTTCACGAAACGCGTACAAAAACGGGCTGACCGCTCCTATATCAAGAAGATTTGTCCCCCACCAAACGAGATGGCTCGCAATTCTTCCCAGCTCCATCGCAAGTACTCGCAAGTATTCGGCACGTTCCGGAATTTCAAGTCCCATCATCGTCTCTACAGCATGGCAAATGACGTAATTATTCGTCATTGCTGATAAATAGTCCATTCGATCTGTATAAGGGATAATTTGCGTATACTGTAAGCTCTCAGCGATCTTTTCAGTCCCGCGATGCAAATACCCAATAACCGGTGTAGCTTCTTTAATAATTTCACCGTCAATCTTAATAACAAGCCTGAAAACACCGTGTGTACTCGGATGCTGAGGTCCTACATTCAAAAGCATTTCTTCCGTACGAATCATAAGTTACACCTCCACATCATACGGTTCATAATCTTTCCTAAGCGGATACCCTACCCAATCATCAGGCATTAAAATACGCGATAAATTCGGATGTCCCTTAAATGCAATGCCTAGCAGATCATACGCTTCTCGCTCCGGCCAATCAGCCCCTTTCCACAGCGCTGTTACCGATTCAACTTGCGGCTCTTCTCTATCCAGCTTTACCTTCACCGCTACAGACTGTTTCTTTCCATATGAAAATAAATGAACATACACTTCCATATGAGTCACAAAATCTGTCGCGTGTAGCTCTGACATATAATCAAAAGCAAGTCCCTCATGGAATCGTAGTAACTCCATCACCTCATAATATTTTGAAGGATCCACCACAAGAGTTGGTACATCTTTTGAAAGTTTATTAATATAGGAATCTACTAATGTGCTACCTCCTAATTTACCCCTAATAACCTCAACATACTGATTGAGATACGGCTGATTAACGGACGGCTCTTCTTGCTTCGGTACATCTTCCTTTTCACTTTCAGCACCCTTCGTCTTCGCCCTTGCCGCCGCCGCCGCAGCCGCTTTCGCCTTCGCTGCTGCAATTGCCTTCGCCTTTTCATCTCCCAAATTTCCATCACCTTGCGAAGCTTTCTGTTTCGCTAGCGCCGCTGCTTTTGCTTTCGCAGCTGCCACGGCCTTCGCCTTCGCCTTCGCCTTCGCTTTAGCCTTTTCTTCTTCCGTTACCTCTTCTGTTCCTTCTCTTTTTTGCTTCGCTAGCGCCGCCGCTTTTGCTTTCGCAGCTGCGGCTGCCTTCGCCTTCGCTTTGGCCTTTTCTTCTTCCGTTACCTCTTCTGTTCCTTCTTTTTTTTGCTTTGCTAATGCTGCCGCTTTTGCTTTCGCAGCTGCGGTTGCCTTTGCCTTCACTTTGGCCTTTTCTTCTTCTGTTCCTTCTTCTGTTCCTTCTCTTTTTTGCTTCGCTAATGCTGCCGCTTTTGCTTTCGCAGCTGCGGCTGCCTTCGCCTTCGCTTTGGCCTTTTCTTCTTCCGTTACTTCTTCTGTTCCTTCTCTTTTTTGCTTCGCTAACGCTGCCGCTTTTGCTTTCGCAGCAGCTGCTGCACGTTGTTTTGCTTCTTCTACAGTCATTCCATCAATTTTTGGTAGCGCTTTCTCTTTTTCTTGATTTTCTCCCTCAAGCTTACTTATTTCCGCATCATGTTTCGCAACAAGACGTTTTCTCGCTTCCTCTTTCGCGCGCCTAGCAGCTTCTCTTTTCAGATCCTCTAAATCTTTATTTGGATTACTCATTTATTCGTCACCTGCTTCCCCGTCTTTGCCTCGTAACGTATTTTCTCTTTCATCTTATTAATTCCATAAATTAAAGCTGCAGGGTTTGGTGGGCATCCAGGAATATACACATCAACTGGTACAATTTGATCTACACCTTTCACAACAGCGTACGAATTCACATACGGACCACCAGCAGTCGCACAAGATCCCATCGCAATAACCCATTTCGGTTCAGGCATTTGATCATATAAACGCCTAACAATAGGAGCCATCTTCTTCGTTACCGTTCCCGACACAATCATGACATCTGATTGCCTTGGTGAAGTCCGAAAAAATGACCCAAATCGATCTAAATCGTAATGTGATGAACCTACTCCCATCATTTCAATCGCACAGCATGCCAGTCCGAATGTCATCGGCCATAAAGAATTACTCCTCGCCCACCCTTTTAACTGCTCCAATGTAGAAAAAAAGATATTTCTCTCTAATTCCGCTCGCTCATTTGGATGTAGTGCCTCAAAATTTATAACCATTGTAACACCTTCTTTTTCCAAGCATAAGCTAATCCAACTAGCAACATTACAACAAAGATGAGCATTTCAATTAATGCAAATAAACCTAGCTTGTCATATGCAACAGCCCATGGATATAGAAATAAAGTTTCTACATCAAAGATGACAAACAATAAAGCGAAAATATAGTAACGAGCATGAAACCGAATATTTGCATCATGAAAAGGCTCAATTCCACTCTCATACGTCGTCGCTTTTGCTGCACTTGGTTTGTTTGGGCGCAGCATCCTTCCTAATGTAAGAGCCACTACCGGCAGTAATATGCCTACTAGCAAGAAAATCAAAACGATCATATAACTATTTTCATATACACTTGCCATTGTGAAACCCTCCCCCCTAAATTAAGAACAAGTTCACTTAGTAAACAATATGTCCCAGTTGCGACAAATATTATTTTTAAATTTTTCTAAATAATTAAACTATTTTATTTATTATAGCAAACTTCAAATTCCTATGTCGATATGTTGAGGACAGAAACAAGAATTATTAAAATCTATTTTTATAACTCGCTATACCTGTGCAAAATAAGTATAGAATTTATATATATTTTTTAGGCAATCGCAAAAAATAAAAAGGAAGTTTATATGTATATACCGTAGGTGATATAAATGAAAAAACAAACACATGTAAGGATTCTTATAAGCGTTTTATTGTTTTCTATCGCGATTCATTACGTAGCAATGCCCTTTCTATATGAATACTCATTTCCCTTTCAAATATTAATCGGAATGAGCACCCTATTAATTGATATTATCGCTTGTAGTTATATATTTTATTTTACAAATACGAAACAAGGGTTACCCCGTTTATTTTGGATCATATTATCTGTTGGGGCTCTCTCTTATTTCATTGGTGATATAGTTGTTTCCTATCAACGTTTAATTTTAAAGGACTACTATACGTTTGTTGATCCGTCTGACTTTTTTTACCTACTTTTTTTAATTAGCTTTGCACTTGCCTTTCTATATGAGATCATTTATAACCGGGACTTATTAGAAAAGCTTTTTATGATATGTGATATTTGTATTATCGTTACAGCCCAATTTACTTTAAGTTACTACTTACTTATTGAGCAAACCATTCACGTTTTCACAACATCCTATATCGATATATTTGTTCAACTTACCTATCCAATGGCTGATTTACTCTTTCTTTTAATTGGAATCAACCTTTTATTCAGACCATTATCCTTATTACCAAAACAAGTTGGTGCACTTCTTGGTAGTGCTTTAATTTTGTATGCTACTACAGATGCTATTTATGCTTATATAAAATATTTCACACCAGCGTATTCTATGTTTACAGTTACTCCGTTCTATCAAGTTGTTTTAGTACTAGCAGCAATCGCCTGTATTCTTCATACGAAAGAGCCTGAAAAACAAGAGCAGGTACTATTAACGCCTAAATTTGGGGAATCAATCCGATTATTATTACCTTATATTTCTGTAGTAATGCTTATTATTTTTATATTGGCCGAATATGTTTTTGCCCCCATTGTAGTAATCGGGCTTATAATAACTTTCACTTTCGTTCTCATACGCCATAGTTTAGTTCGAAAACAAAATAAAATATTATTACTAGCCCAAATGCAATTCAACTTGGAACTCGAGAAACAAATTGAACTACGTACAGAAGATTTAGTAGAACAAAAAAATGAGCTCTATCATAACCAACAAATGTTTAAATCTTTATACGAGCACCATCCAGATCCAATCTTCACATTAGATTTGTACGGCAATTTTCTTAAAGTTAATAACGCTGGTACTACTTTACTAGGGTATCAAACGAATGAATTATTAAATCAACCTTACTACTCACTCATATACGAAGAAGATTTAGAAGAAATTATTAACGCCTTTCATCGCGTAAAAAAGGGGAATTCTATCTCTTTAGAAATACGAGCGTATCACAAAAACAGAGATATTTACTACTTGCATGTTACAGCTGTTCCCATCTTTTTAAAGGATCATATTTCAGGGGTCTACTTAATGATTAAAGATATTACGGAAAGCAAACAACAACAAGAACAAATTAATTTCCTAGCATATCATGATACTTTAACTGAACTTGCAAATCGCCGTGCATTTCATCAATATTTAGAAAAGGCGATTGCACGAGCAAAAATATCGAAAAGCTCCTTTGCTGTTATGTTTCTCGATTTAGACCGCTTTAAGGTTATTAATGATACTCTCGGGCATCGGGTGGGAGACCTCCTATTAATTGCAGTAGCCAAAAGGCTCGAACGATTATCAACACAGCATATGAAACTTGCTCGACTAGCTGGGGATGAGTTCACAATCCTCATCGAAAATTATAAAAAAAGGACAGATGTAAAAAAAATAGCTGATATGATTGTAGTGGCCATGAACAAACCATTCGAAATCGAAAATCAGCATTTACGAATCTCACCAAGTATCGGGATTGCAATATACCCTGAAGCAGGCGAAGACCCACTTTCTATTTTACAACATGCCGATATGGCCATGTACGAAGCAAAAAATAAAGGAAAAAATCGTAGTTCTCTTTATACGAAAGAACTATATAAGAAAATAGAACGAAAAGCTCGAATCGAAAAGGATTTGCCACTCGCTTTAGTAAACAAGGAATTTTATCTCGTCTATCAGCCACAAATTGATACGACAACAAATAAAATTATCGGCGCTGAAGCATTAATACGTTGGAAACATCCACTATTAGGTGACATTTCACCATGTGAGTTCATTCCAATTGTAGAAGAAACGCCACAAGTCGTTCCACTTGGACATTGGGTATTAAAAGAAGCCTGTCTCCAATTAAAAATATGGCATACCTTTGGCTATCAAAATTTAAAAATAAGCGTTAATTTATCAGCAAAAGAGTTCCAACAAAATCAATTAATCGAAAACATTTCACAAATATTAAACGACGTGCAGGTCGATCCAAAACATGTCACACTTGAGTTAACAGAACGAATTGCGATGATTAATGAAAAAGAAACACTATCGAGACTGAAGCAATTAAAAGAATACGGCATTCGAACGGCAATTGATGACTTCGGTACTGGCTATTCTTCTCTCGCTTATTTATCAATTTTCCCTATCGATACATTAAAGGTACCAAGAGAATTTACACAACTAGCCGATCATCGCCCTGAAGAAAGAGCCATCTTTTCCACTATCCTTTCTCTTGCAAATACTTTAAATCTCTCTGTCATTGCTGAAGGAATTGAAACGGAAAAACAACTTAAGTTTCTACAAAAAAACAACTGTAAATATATGCAAGGTTACTATTTCAGTAAACCTTTAACAAGTAAACAGTTTATAAAATTTCTACAAAAAACACCCAGTATGAACAATTAGTTCACACTGGGTGTTTTTATCCCGCTATTTGCGAGAGTGAAAGTTCATTATCATTTTGGGATGAATAAAGCCCCAATGACAACAGTTTCACTTTATATTGTTGGGGTTTTTTTCTCGTAATATTCTTCTGCAACCTCTTCGTAAAAAGCTGAAGCTGTCGTATAGAAATATGGAATTAACCAGAGGAATCCAATCCCTAATGTAATACAACTTAATATAAACCAACCAATAAAACTTAAACATAAAATGAAATACTCCATTTTATGCCCATCCATCATACGACGGCTTTCTGTAATGGCTTGATTCAATGAATACTCGGGATGATCGTTTATAATAAAATACGTCATCGCATAAGAAAATGATTTAATAATGCCTGGAATAATGAAAAGTAAAGTCCATAAAAGAAGATAAAGATTCACTAATAAATATACTAAAAATGATTTTAAAAATCTTTTCCCCTCTGTAAACCAAACAAATACATTGCCGATACTAGCTTGTTTTTCACGAATGATATTTAAAGCCAGATAATACCCCCCTAAAGTTAACGGTCCGGTAACAAAAAGTGTAAGAATATCTATCGAAAATGAACCAGTTGTATCTTGCCAACCGAAAGTTGAAGAAAATCCCCACTTAACACTAAAACTAAACATCGTGATAAGAATTGAAATTAATAATGTTGCCCCAACAGCTAAGCCCCATTTTCCTTCTAGAGAGTCTAACGCTTCTCCTTTTAAATCACTAATCATAATTAGCCTCCTATACGTAACAATTCTATTAGTATAGCATGTTCTTACCGCAATTCATCTTTTGAAATATAGCGATAAAAATGAGATGTCGTTGTACCCATATACGGACTAAGCCAAAGAAAACCTATTCCAAATGTCAAAATCGCTAAAATAACCCACCCTATAAAACTAAGCCATAAAAGAAACAAATCTAACTTATGTCCCTTCATAAGACTCTTACTTTCTTTCATTGCTTGTGACACACTATATTCTGGATTTCCAATCATTACATAGTACGTCATTGCATAAGAAAAATACATCACAATCATGCCAACGATTGAAATAGCTAATAGTACGAAGAAAGCAATTGCAAATGACGTATTCCCTTCTTCACCTAACAATGCAAATAAGCCTATTAACAACATCGGAATCCATGTACCTGTATATAACAAAATCGCAAGCATTGCCCACATTGTTTTCATCATTCTTTTAAAACCACGAAATCCTTCGAATAAGTAATCTACTTTAGCACCTTCTCGTTTACTAATCTGTAGACATACATTCGTATAACCGTATGATGTAATACCATACGATGCGTTACTCAAAATTATCATGATACAATAAAATACCCCAAATGTAATAGCTGCTCCAATTGATATTGTTTCTCCTTCAATTGAACCAGCGAAGCTAACAATTAAAAAAAATAGAATAAGTCCTGGAATTAAAAGTATAAGCATTGCAGCCATTGAAACAACATAACTTAAAATAAAATATAAAATCGTTGATCCAACACCTAGTCCCCAATTCCCCTTTAAAGAGTGCAACGCTTCTCGTTTCATTTCACCGATCATTGATTCATCCCCTTTATGAAATATAAATTGTTGTACATTCTCTACTTATACAACCATCAATGCAATTATACCATTTTTGTAAAATTATCCATAAAATACAATAAAAAAAATCCGTAAAGGTTTTACCTTTACGGATTTTTTTATTTCATATCGGAAACGTTTAAACGGTTCACAGCACGTTGTAATGCCATTTCTGCACGTTTAAAGTCAACATGTGCTTGTTTGTCTTGCATACGTTGCTCAGCGCGACGCTTCGCTTCATTTGCACGATGGATATCGATATGGTTTGCTTCTTCAGCAGATGATGATAATACAGTTACTTTATCTGGACGAACTTCGATAAAGCCACCGCTAACTGCTACATAATCAGTGTGTCCACCATTTTTCAGACGAACTGCACTAATTTTTAATGGTGCAACAGTTGGAATGTGACCTGGTAAGATCCCCATTTCCCCACTCTCTGCTTTTACACTTACCATCTCTACTTCTTTTTCGTAAACCGGTCCATCAGGAGTTACAATACTGACTGGAAATGTCTTCATACTTCGTCCCTCCTAAGGCCTTACGCCATCATTTTCTTCGCGTTTTCAATAACTTCTTCAATGCCACCAACAAGGCGGAATGCATCTTCTGGAAGGTCATCATATTTTCCTTCTAGAATTTCTTTGAAACCACTAACTGTATTTTTTACAGGTACATAAGAACCTTTTTGACCTGTAAACTGCTCAGCTACGTGGAAGTTTTGAGATAAGAAGAATTGAATACGACGAGCACGATGTACAACTAACTTATCTTCTTCAGATAACTCATCCATACCTAAGATAGCGATGATGTCTTGAAGCTCTTTATAACGTTGTAAAGTTTGCTGTACTTGACGAGCTACTTCATAATGCTCTTCTCCTACGATTTCTGGAGAAAGTGCACGAGATGTAGATGCTAATGGATCTACGGCTGGGTAAATACCCATTTGCGTTAAACGACGCTCTAAGTTTGTTGTTGCATCTAAGTGAGCGAACGTTGTAGCTGGTGCTGGGTCAGTATAGTCATCGGCTGGTACATATACCGCTTGGATAGACGTGATAGACCCTTTATTTGTAGATGTAATACGCTCTTGTAATTGACCCATTTCTGTTGCAAGTGTTGGTTGGTAACCTACCGCAGATGGCATACGACCAAGAAGGGCAGATACTTCAGAACCCGCTTGCGTGAAACGGAAGATGTTATCGATGAACAATAGTACGTCTTGTCCTTGCTCATCACGGAAATGCTCAGCCATTGTTAAACCTGTTAATGCAACACGTTGACGTGCTCCAGGTGGCTCGTTCATTTGTCCGAATACCATCGCAGTTTTCTTGATTACGCCAGAATCACTCATTTCGTGGTATAAGTCATTACCCTCACGAGTACGCTCACCTACACCAGCGAATACAGAGATACCACCGTGCTCTTGTGCGATGTTGTTAATTAATTCCTGAATTAATACTGTTTTACCTACACCGGCACCACCGAATAGACCGATCTTACCACCCTTAATGTAAGGAGCAAGTAAGTCTACTACTTTAATACCAGTTTCAAGAATTTCTACTTTAGTAGATAACTCTTCGAATGCAGGTGCTTGACGGTGAATTGGATCACGGTGTACATCCGCAGGAAGTTCACCATCTAAGTCAATTGCATCACCTAATACGTTAAATACACGACCAAGTGTTGCATCACCAACTGGTACAGAGATTGCTTTACCAGTATCTTCTACTTCTGTGCCACGAACAAGTCCATCTGTGGAAGACATTGCAACTGTACGAACTGTGTCATCACCTAAATGAAGTGCAACTTCAAATGTTAAGTTAATGTTTGCTCCGTTTTCGTTGCTTTGTTTTACCGTAAGGGCGTTGTAGATTTCTGGTAGCTTTCCGCCATCAAACTTAACGTCTACAACCGGACCCATGATTTGCGTAACGCGCCCTTTATTCATCGGGTTCCCTCCTAGCTTTCTTTTAATTAGCCAGCTTTCTAAGAGAAGTCGGCTTTTAATTTTTTATTAGTTTATAGCTTATGCGACTCTTTTGACAGAGCCGCTTCCACTTTTTATTGAATCTAGTTCCAGCGGCTAGAACAGCCGGTCATTTCGCGCCTTCCTGCGAGGCAAATTACGCCTCTTCGTCAGGAGCTCCAATGCCCTCCTGTTCTGGACGAGCCGCTTCCACTTTTTATTACTATTCTAACGCTGCTGCTCCACCAACGATTTCCGTAATTTCTTGCGTAATCGCTGCTTGACGTGCACGGTTGAATGAAAGTGTAAGTGAATCGATAACTTCCATTGCGTTGTCTGTAGCACTCTTCATTGCTGTCATACGCGCCGCGTGCTCACTTGCTTTACCGTCTAGTAATGCACCGTACACTAAGCTTTCTGCGTATTGTGGCAATAATACTTTTAATATTTCTTCTTCAGAAGGTTCGAATTCATAAGCTGTCGTCGGTTTGTCAGACGCCACATCAGTAAGCGGTAAAATTTTATTTTCCGTTACTTCTTGTGAAATTTTACTTACGTAATGGTTGTAGTAAATATACAGCTCATCATAAGCACCATCTGCGAACATCGCAATTGCTCGAGAAGCAAGATCTTTAATATCAGTAAATGATGGGTGGTCAGATAATCCAACTACTTCATCAATGATGTTAAATCCGCGACGTTTTAAATAATCACGTCCTAGTCGGCCAAGCACAATAATTGAATATTGGTTTGAATCCATATTATGACGTTCACGAATCACGTTACTAACTGTACGTAATACGTTACTGTTATAACCACCTGCTAGTCCGCGATCAGATGTAATAACGATGTATCCTGTACGCTTTACAGGACGCGCATTTAGCATTGGATGATTAATTCCTTTACTTCCTTGCGCAATGCTCGCTACTACTTCTTGAATCTTTTCCATATACGGAACGAAAGATTTAGCATTTTGCTCTGCACGGTTTAACTTAGATGCAGATACCATCTCCATCGCTTTCGTAATTTGACTCGTTTTCTTTGTCGAGGTAATCTTCGCTTTTATATCGCGTAAAGATGCCACAGGTTTTCACCACCTTTTTTCCGGAAGTTGGCACGATTAGTAAGAATCCTCTTCCTAATCTACGTTGCAAGATATTCTTGCTCATGATTGAAGGAAAAGAATAGGTGCACCTACTCTTTTCCTCTACATAACCGTCAGCAATCTCAGAACCTGAGATGCCTTTTATATATACTATCTAGCTCCAGCGGCTTGAATGCTCGGTGGCTTCACTTCACATTCAAATCGAGTCGCTTCCGCTTTTATTAATTACTCAGAAGCTACGAATACTTTTTTAAATCCGTTAATTGCTGCTGCAAATTTGTCGTCATCCGCAAGTTTCTTAGTTGTGCGGATTTCGCTTAATAAGTCAGCTGCATTTGAATCTAACCAAGCATGGAATTCTTCTTCGAAACGAGTGATATCGACTACTGGGATATCATCTAGGAATCCACGTGTTAAAGCGTAAAGAATGATAACTTGTTTCTCTACACGTAACGGTTTGTGTAATCCTTGTTTTAATACCTCAACTGTACGAGCACCACGGTTTAGTTTCGCTTGTGTTGCTTTATCAAGGTCAGAACCGAACTGAGCGAACGCTTCTAACTCACGGTAAGATGCAAGGTCAAGACGAAGTGTACCTGATACTTTACTCATTGCTTTAATCTGAGCAGATCCACCTACACGTGATACAGAAGTACCCGCATCGATCGCTGGACGTACGCCAGAGAAGAATAGGTCAGATTGTAAGAAGATTTGTCCATCCGTAATCGAGATTACGTTTGTTGGGATGTAAGCTGATACGTCCCCTGCTTGTGTTTCGATGAAAGGTAGTGCAGTTAAAGAACCGCCGCCTCTTGCATCACTTAATTTTGCTGCACGCTCTAATAAGCGAGAATGTAAGTAGAATACATCCCCTGGATATGCTTCACGACCTGGAGGACGACGTAATAGTAATGAAAGCTCACGGTAAGCCGCTGCTTGTTTTGATAAGTCATCATATACTACTAATACGTGTTTACCATTGTACATGAACTCTTCACCCATTGTTACACCAGCGTAAGGAGCTAAGTATAATAATGGAGCTGGTTGAGAAGCTGATGCAGTTACAACGATTGTGTAATCTAATGCACCGTGCTTACGTAGTGTTTCTACTACGTTACGTACAGTTGATTCTTTTTGTCCGATAGCTACATAGATACAAATCATATCTTCATCTTTTTGATTAATGATTGTATCAAGTGCAACTGCTGTTTTACCTGTTTGACGGTCACCGATGATTAACTCACGTTGACCACGGCCAATTGGTACAAGAGCATCGATCGCTTTAATACCTGTTTGAAGTGGCTCATGAACAGATTTACGATCCATTACACCTGGTGCTGGACTTTCGATTGGACGAGTGTTTGTTGTATTGATTGGGCCTAAACCATCAACTGGTTGACCTAATGGGTTTACAACACGACCGATTAGTTCTTTTCCTACTGGTACTTGCATGATGCGACCAGTACGACGAACTTCGTCACCTTCACGGATTTCTGTGTAAGGTCCTAAAATAATGATACCTACGTTGTTTTCCTCTAAGTTTTGTGCTAGTCCCATAACGCCATTAGAGAACTCTACAAGTTCACCAGCCATAACGTTATCAAGACCATGAGCACGCGCGATACCGTCACCAACTTGGATAACTGTACCAACATCACTAACTTCGATTTCAGACTGATAGTTCTCGATTTGTTGCTTTATCAGTGCGCTAATTTCTTCAGCTCTGATGCTCATGTGCTTCACCCCTATCTATTCTTCATTAATTCACGTTGAATACGTGCTAATTTTCCTTGTAAACTTCCATCATAAATGCGATTTCCAATACGTACTTTAATGCCGCCTAGTAAATCTTCATCTACAACATTTTTTACGCGAATTGCATCTTTTCCCGTTCTCTTTGCAAATGCTTCTGCAACGTTAAGCTTCTCTTCTTCAGATAGAAGACGAGTAGAATACACAGTTGCATCCGCTACGTTACGTTCTTCATTAGCAAGAACAACATATTCATCTGCAATTTCAGGTAAGATTTCAATGCGCTTGTTATCAATTAAAATATATAACGTATTTAAAATAGATTCAGAAACAGATCCGAATACGTTTGCAAGAAACGTTTTCTTCTGCTCTTTTGAAATGTTCGGTTGCGTTAAAAAGCTATGTAGTTCTCCGTTCTTTACATAAACGTTTTGTACAAGGCGTAATTCCTCTTCAAACATTTCTAATACGTGTTTTTCTTTTGCAATTTTAAAAAGAGCGACAGCATAACGTTTTGCTACAATCCCATTGCTCATCGCGCTTCTCCTACTTCTTTAATATAATCGCGAATTAACTTCACTTGATCTTCTTCTTTTAACTCTTTTTCAATTACTTTAGAAGCAATTTGAACAGATAAAGAAGCGACTTGTTCTTGTAAAGCAGCAATCGCTTGCTCTTTTTCGCGTTGAATTTCTTGTACAGCAGATGCTTTAATTGATTCTGCTTCTTCTTTCGCAGCAGCAACAATCACATCTTTTTGATCTACAGCTTGTTTTTTCGCTCTTTCGATTAACTCTTGTGCTTCAACACGCGATTGTTTTAACATTTCACGTTGTTCTTCTACTAATTTCTTCGCTTCAGCGTTACTTCTTTCTGCAGCGTCGATTTCACTAGTAACATGCTCTTCACGTTCTTTCATAATTCCCATTAAAGGACCCCACGCAAATTTGCGTAGCATTACTAATAGAAGTAAGAAAATGAACAATGTATAAGCAATCGTTCCAAATGGAATGGCAGCCCCTAATAATAAAGTTGGCACAAGGATTCACTCCCTTCAAAATATCTAAATTGATCATATGAAAAAAAAAGACATACGTTTCGTTCATAAAGCAATGGCGAAGAAAGTTCAAAAAACACTCTTCGCCATCTATGTAAGGGGAGTCTCCCTTATTTGTTCATTACGATGAAAGCAATAACTACACCGATGATTGGAAGTGCCTCAACTAAAGCAACCCCGATGAACATAATTGTTTGAAGTGCGCCTTTTAATTCTGGTTGACGAGCAACACCTTCGATTGTACGTGATACGATAAGACCGTTACCAATACCTGCACCTAATGCTGATAAACCAATTGCAATTGCAGCTGCGATTACACCTAAACTCATTTAATTTGTCCTCCTTTGTATTATAAAAAAATAAATTTTTTCTTACTTAAATTATATTAATGGTCATGGCTTACTTTATGAGCCATATAAACCATCGTTAACATAACGAAAATAAATGACTGGATTGATCCAACGAATACACTGAATCCCATCCATGCTAACATCGGTACAAGCGCACCTAATGCTCCAAGAACTGATGCTCCGCCTAACTTAGCAAGTAATCCCAACAGGATTTCACCTGCATAAATGTTACCGAACAAACGAAGACCTAACGTTAATGTGTTAGCAAACTCCTCAATAACCTTTAATGGGAATAAGAATTTCATAGGTTGGAAATAACCTTTAACGTATTCTTTCGTACCCTTCATCTTAATTCCATAATAATGGGTGAGGGTAACTACCATCACGGCTAATGTTAATGTAACTGCTGGATCAGACGTTGGTGATCTCCACCATGCAATATGTTCGCCAGCCTCAACTGTTGAATACATGAATGGTAAACCAAGGAAGTTCGATACGATGATAAACATGATAAGCGTAACGCCAAGCGTTAAGAAACGTCCACCTGTTTTCCAGTCCATCGTACTATTGATAATCCCTTTCACGAAGTCAAACACCCATTCCATGAAATTTTGCATTCCTGTTGGGCGAAGAGCTAAGCTGCGAGTTCCTATAACTGCGATTAAGAAAACAATAACTGCTGCTACAGTAACCATCATAACTGATGACAAATCGAACGTTAAACCTAGAAATTCAACTAATTTACCGTGTTCCACTAGTAATTCACCTCTCTTCCCTGCTCTTATACTCTAAATAAAGAAAATCTATGATCATGACAAGATATCCTGTCAGCAATCCTACACCTAAGCCCCACATCGCAATTAACTCTTGATATTTGGCTGCAAATAAAATTAATAACCCAATTGTCGCGAATCTCGAATATGTACTTACCGCTGTTGCCTTAAACTTCACGTTTTCTCCATTCGTTACGCGATCTAACAGCTTGTCTGTTCTACGTGCAATGATGCGCAAACTAAGAAAACTGAAAATCGTTCCGATAATCAGCCCAAGAAATACATCCTTGTAAGAGGTGAATCCCCATCCTAGCACTAGAAGCGCAAGCAAGTAGTACATATATTTCTTTTGTCTTTGGACAAGTCCATGTACGTCTATCATCATTGCTCTCCCGAATAGTAATGTCGAATGAGTCGAATCATTGCGTATACCCCTGTTCCTAATCCTAGTAATAAACCTATAATAAGAAACAATGGAAACGTTCCAACCTTATTATCAATCCACTGCCCACCAAAGATTCCAATAAGAATAGAACCGACTAATTGAGCAAGAATTCCTGACATTAAAGCATAAGCTTTTATATGGCTGCGGTCGTTTTTTTGCAAGGATTCATCCCTCCAATATGTAACCCTCATTCACGATGTGTTAATAATAACTCATTTTTTTGCATAAATCCTATACAAAATAAAAAGTTTACATTTTCGTCACGGAATAGATGTATTTTTGTCACTGAAAGCCCTACCATCTATCCCCGTTGTTAGCATACAATAGGGTATTAACAGTGTCAACGAGAAATCGTAAAAAATCAAAAAATTTGAGTATTAGGCATTTCCTCCCAAAAATGAAAACGTTCCCCTTCTAAATACTGGTTAGAGATATGCAATTTCTAACAGTTTTCTCTTTATAATAGAAGGAAATGTTCACAAGTTTGTCACTATTATATTTTTAAGATATAACGCTTTCCTTCCATAATATAGTGCTCCTTAGACGTAAGACTTCTATATTATATGTGTTGTGTATGCAACTTATGTTGTATACACGTTGCATATTTATCCCCCTCCCCTGCCTGCATACCCGGGACAAAAAAAGACGAGTAGGGAATTCCCTCTCGTCAGTTGTCTTACTTCGTTCCGAATAAACGGTCACCAGCATCACCAAGACCTGGCACTACATAACCGTGGTCATTTAACTTTTCATCTAATGCTGCTACATAAATATCAACATCAGGATGCTCTTCTTGTACTACTTTTACTCCTTCTGGAGCAGCTACGATACACATTAATTTAATTTGTTTCGCACCGCGTTTTTTCAGAGAGTTAATTGCTTCAGCTGCAGAACCACCTGTTGCTAGCATCGGATCTAGTACGATAAAGTCACGCTCTTCTACATCCGTTGGAAGTTTCACATAGTATTCTACCGGTTGCAATGTTTCAGGGTCACGGTATAAACCAACGTGTCCTACTTTTGCTGCTGGAATTAATTTCAGAATTCCATCAACCATTCCTAAACCTGCACGTAAAATCGGAATTAAACCAAGTTTTTTACCAGCGATCACTTTTGTTGTCGCTTTACTTACAGGCGTTTCAATTTCAATGTCTTTAAGTGGAAGGTCGCGAGTAATTTCGAAAGCCATTAAGCTTGCTACTTCGTCCACTAATTCACGAAAATCTTTCGTACCTGTATTCTTATCGCGAATATATGTAATCTTATGTTGAATTAACGGGTGATCAAATACATACAGTTTTCCCATGTGAATCTCTCCTTTAGATGATATTCATGCGTTTGCACGCTTTTTTACACTATTTACGATTGTAAAGAAAACGCTACTAATATTCAAGGGCAAATTTGGCAAAATCATGATTTTACGATGAATCTATCTAGTATCTTTACCAATAATGGGAGCTGTATCCTTCATTATATCGCCAAAATTTATTCATCATTTGTATACATACTTTAAAAACAATATATGTCCTCAAAAAAAACTGCTAAAACAAGTACGTTTCAGCAGTCTTTTTCAATCTATTATAGATCTGTATACATTGGGAATTTGCTCGTTAACGCTTCTACACGCTTACGTGCTTCTTCTAATGCAGCTTCATTTTCATGATTTTTTAATGTATAAGCAATAAGTGCAGCAATTTCATCCATGTCTTCTAAACCGAAACCACGAGATGTTACAGCTGCCGTACCGATACGTACGCCACTTGTTACAAATGGGCTTGCTGTTTCAAATGGGATTGTATTTTTGTTCACTGTAATACCAACTTCATCTAATACGTGCTCCGCTACTTTACCTGTGATTTCTAAATTACGAACATCAATCAAGATTAAGTGATTGTCTGTTCCACCAGAAACAAGTGTAAGTCCTTCTTTTTGAAGGCCTTCAGCTAAGCGGTTCGCATTATTAATGATATTTTGTGCATATGTTTTAAAGTCATCTTGAAGCACCTCACCAAATGCAACAGCTTTTGCAGCGATTACATGCATAAGTGGGCCACCTTGAATACCAGGGAAGATTGATTTATCAATTTGTTTTGCAAATTGCTCTTCACATAAAATCATACCACCACGCGGGCCACGTAATGTTTTATGTGTTGTTGTTGTAACGAAATGTGCATGTGGTACTGGGTTTGGATGTAAACCAGCAGCTACTAAACCAGCGATATGTGCCATATCAACCATTAAGTATGCGCCCACTTCATCTGCAATCTCACGGAATCGTTTGAAATCGATAACACGAGGGTATGCACTTGCACCTGCTACGATTAATTTTGGTTTATGTTCTTTCGCTTTTGCTAATACATCATCGTAATTAATACGGTGAGAGTCAGCATCCACGCCATATTCTACGAAATTATATTGTACTCCACTGAAGTTAACAGGGCTTCCGTGTGTTAAGTGACCACCATGAGATAAATTCATACCAAGTACTGTATCGCCTTGCTCTAGAATTGTGAAATATACTGCCATGTTCGCTTGTGCACCAGAATGTGGTTGAACATTTACGTGCTCTGCACCGAAAATTTCTTTTACGCGATCACGTGCGATATCTTCTACTACGTCTACGTGTTCACAACCACCGTAGTAACGTTTTCCAGGATATCCTTCAGCATACTTATTCGTTAAAACAGAACCTTGCGCCTCCATTACTGCTTCACTTACGAAGTTCTCCGAAGCGATTAACTCAATCTTTGAACGCTGTCTTCCTAGTTCTGCCTCAATTGCAGCAAATACCTTTTCATCTTGACGTTTTAAATGATCCACCAAAATCCCCCTTTTCTGAACGAATTACATCAATTCCCAACAGTTTTTTCTTATTTATTCAGAAAAAACGAAAATTCAGGTTGTAATTCTTTCGAACCTTCATGTTTTCAACTACATTCTAACATGACTTTCTATATCATAAAAGAAAAAAAAGACCGAAAATCGGTCTTTTCTTTCTTCTATTATAAAGTCAGACAACATACCTTTTATCCTATGATGAAAAGCTGCTATATGACTTCCTCATTTTTCGCATTTAACGGCAAGTAATCGTTTCTTCCTCCGCTGCATAAACAGCACGTGCTCCACCTATTAGTTTTCCACGTGTTTTCGCCATCGTTACATGTGCATTTCCAATTTCCTTCACACTTGTACGAACTGGAACAGCTACATGCTTTAAATGCATACCAATAAATGTATCACCAATATCCATTCCAGCATCCGCTTTAATAAATTCAACTACTACCGGATCTTTCAAATTGTGATACGCATATGTCCCCAATGCACCACCTGCTGATCTAACAGGCGTAACTGTTACAATTTCAAATTGATATTTTATCGCTACTTCTCTCTCAACTACTAAAGCACGGTTTAAATGCTCGCAACATTGGAACGCTAACGCAATACCTGTTTGCTCTTGAAATTGTTTTAACTCAGAAAAAATCGCCTCTGCTACTTCCATCGTTCCTGATGTTCCAATTCTTTCTCCTAGCACTTCGCTCGTGCTACACCCCACTACAAAAATTTGACCACTTTGCAATGAAGCTTGTTCTTGGAAATCAGAAAGCGATATTTGTAGCTGTTCTCTTACCTTTACGATTTCTGTCATTACGCCTCTTCCTTTCACAGGTTGGTTCACCAAATTATATTTCACACTACTGATAGTTAGAATCTATTACTTTGTTTCGTATGTTTTAATTTTTCCTACGCGGTTTTCGTGACGGCCACCTTCATAGTCAGTTGTTAACCAAATTTTTGCGATATCACGCGCTAGACCAGCACCAATTACACGCTCGCCCATTGCTAGCATGTTAGTGTCATTATGCTCTCTCGTTGCTTTCGCACTGAAAGTATCATGAACTAACGCACAACGAATACCGTTTACTTTGTTTGCCGCGATTGACATACCGATGCCTGTCCCACAAACTAAAATACCACGATCCACTTCACCATTTGCTACCATTTCCGCTGCTGGAAATGCAAAATCAGGGTAATCAACTGAACCAGCTTCACATTCACAACCTAAATCAATATATTCAATATTTAATTCTTCTAATAAACTTACAAGTTCTTTACGGATATTCATACCGCCGTGATCAGATGCTATTACTACTTTCATTTTTACCCCTCCAAAGTTTCAATCAATTATCTTCATTTCACATTCGCTACCTCAATAGGACGAAGTGATCTCCAATATCGTATTATACACGAAACATCAACCCTCTGAATGTTTTTTCAGTAAAGTTTGTACAAGTTTTTCCATCTCATCTAACGTTTCTTTATAAATAGAAAGCGATCCTCCAAAAGGATCTGAAATGTCTTTACCTATACCTTCAGTTAGTCCATATAATGTATTCAACTTCTTTTCAACACTCGGATAGTGACCAAGTACAATTTGCTTATGATTTTCCGTCATCGTTACGACAATATCAGCCCAATCAAGCAAAGCTTCATTTACCTGCTGCGCGGCATGATCGATTGAAATTCCTTTTTCAGCTAAAGCTTCCTTCGCATATATCGATGCATCGCTTCCAGGATAGGCGAAAACACCAGCAGATTGCACTTCAAACTTATCTCCTCCATGATGACGAAGTAACGCCTCAGCCATCGGACTACGACATGTATTGCCAGTGCAAACAAATAACACTCGTTTCATCCAAACCCACCCCTTATATTGTATCTTTTCCCTTTAATAATAGCTTACATTAGGATGGAACAAAAGAAATGTGAATATACAAAAGGCGCATTTTTCTAAGAAAAATGCGCCTATCCACATATATGTGAAACCCTATTTCCAAGTGCCTAGAGTATTTTAACATACCTACTAAACATACAACAAAAAATAAGGAATCCATTTCATATGAAACGGATTCCTTTTATACAAAATTATTTCATTGTAACTTTCATTACTTCTGTTGAACCTTTTGTAGCTGTTACACCTACAGTTGTCTTAATAGACTCAGCTGCATCTGTGTTTGTAATAACGATTGGAGTAATCGTGCTTTTCGCTTTTTCACGGATTAATTCTAAGTCGAATGAGATTAATTTATCTCCAGCTTTTACAGCTTGTCCTTCAGAAACGTGAGCTTCGAAACCTTCACCTTCCATTTTTACAGTTTCTAATCCAACGTGGATTAAAATTTCTGTACCGTTTTTCGCTTTAATTCCGATAGCATGTTTCGTGTGGAATAATTGTACGATTTCACCATCAACTGGAGATACAACTACACCTTCAGTAGGATCGATTGCAACACCGTCACCCATCATACGACCAGCGAATACTGGATCTGGTACTTCTTCAATATTTTTCACTGCTCCAGTTAATGGAGCTACAATTGTTTCTTCATTTGTTTTTGAACCAAGACCGAATAATTTTTTAAACATAGGATAGTCCTCCTTATAATTTACCTAAAAGTTTATAGGGCAATCCCTAGTAAAGCTCGGGATACATGTAAGACTTCATACTTCGAATATTATACTGTAAAAACGCTTTCGAAATAAATTACGTCATTACTAATAGACTCTTATTGTAGCGCTTCACAAAATTCCAGTCAATTCTGATTGTCTGAATAACAATAAGAAGTTAACTTCTACTTATATTTTCTCTTTTTTCGCCCAACTTGTCTAGAGGTCTTTACTACATTTTATTTTTTGTCGTTAATTTGTAAAATTTAATTCAAACTTTTTTCGAAATTCGCTTGACTAAAGTAAGTAACTATTTTATTATTACTTACATAAGGTAAGTTAATAAACTTTCAGGAGGTTTTCAAAAATGATGGATTTCGGTCTTCTTATTATTCGTCTTATTATAGGAATTACATTCATGGGTCATGGTGCTCAAAAATTATTCGGTTGGTTCGGTGGTTATGGCTTAAAAGGAACAGGCGGTTGGATGGAATCAATCGGTTTACGCCCTGGTGTATTTATGGCATTTATGGCTGGTGCAACTGAATTACTAGGTGGTTTCTTATTCGCATCAGGTATTTTCACTGTAATTGGTTCATTATTTATCGTTGGAACAATGTTAATGGCAATCTTCACTGTTCACGGAAAAAATGGTTACTGGGTAACACAAGACGGATTTGAATATAATTTAATGTTAATCGCTGTCGCTGTTGGTGTCGCTTTAATCGGGCCTGGCGCATACGTTTTACTTTAATATTTATCTCAATTTCAAGATGTTTACTTAAAAAGAGATTACTTCAGTATAATTGAGGTAATCTCTTTTTTACATCATTAAAAAAATATTATTTCCAGCAGGAGTTTCCCACTAACATCTTGTAAACAAACAATAAGTCGTCATATTCAGAAGGGAGATTTTAAACATGTTATCAATTAATCCAAATGAACAAACGGAAAAAGAGAATTACAAATTATTAACGGGCAGCATTATTCCACGTCCCGTCGCATTCGTTACTTCTATAACAAAAGACGGTGTATTAAATGGAGCGCCTTATAGTTATTTCAATATTGTTGCTGCTAATCCACCACTTATTTCAGTTTCTGTACAACGAAAAGCAGGAACACCGAAAGATACTTCCCGAAACGCAATGGAACAAGGAGAGTTTGTTGTACATATTTCTGACGAATCTTACATAGAAGCGATTAATGAAACAGCAGCTAACCTTCCGCCAAACGAGAGTGAAATCGAACTAGCAAAACTAACACCAATTAAAAGTGACGTCATCTCTGTTCCAGGTGTGAAAGAAGCGAACATTCGAATGGAATGCGTACTAGAACGCGCAATCCCTCTTGGCGGAACGGAAGACTCACCAGCTTGCGATCTACTAATCGGACGCATCGTTCGTTTCCACGTCGCAGAACACCTATACGAAAAAGGCCGCATTCACGCAGAAGGACTAAAACCAGTAAGCCGTCTAGCAGGACACAACTATGCAAAATTAGGAGAACAATTTGAATTGGTGAGGCCAGTTTAAAAGCGGAAGCGGCTCGCCCAGAATCGCAGGGCATTGGAGCCCTCGACCTTGAAGCGCTTTTTGCTTCATGCGCGAGAGCGAAATGACCGGAGATTCTAGCCGCTGGAGCTGGATATATCTAAAAGCGAAGGTAACTTAATTACCTCCATCACTCAAACATAAAATCCCCTGCTAAATAGCAGGGGATTTTATCATTGTAATTCTTCCTTCTTTTCCTCTAAAGCAGGCAATTTCTCTTTTTTCGGTTTCCCAAGCTTAATTACTAAGAAATATAGGGAAAGCAATGTAATAAGAAAAACAATTAAAAAAGGGTATGGAGAATAAAAAGTACGCGCTGCCTCAGTCTTTCCGGCAACAAACTTCAATGACTCAATATCTAAAAACTCAGCAAACATTTGTACACCGAGCATACTAAACCAAAAAACAAAAAAACTAATAATAATACCAAAAACTTGCTTCAATCTCGTCATTCATCTCATCCTTTCTATATCTGTAATTTTTAGTGCAATAAATATAGTACAAACAAAATATGCACAGAAAGGAACCATCTCACCATTCACGAATTAACTTAATCCAACCTAACATCGAAATTTGCAAAATAATACCCCAAATTATAAGTCTTCTTAGCCATCGAGGAAAGAAGGTTAAAAACTTAACATACCATTCCAATAGCGTGTTCATAATTCCCTCCTACATAAAATTATATAGGAAAAAGGATATATAATCCAAATCCAACCAGAATGATACCACCTACTATCTCACCATATGTACCGAGTATACCTTTCGCATGTCTACCAATTAATAAACCAAACCACGCTAATAACATGCTAATAAATCCAAAAAGTAATATTGTAATAATCGTCTGTGCTCCGTAAATACCAAGACTAAGGCCTACCGAAAAGCTATCTATACTGACGCCAAATGCAAATACAAATAAACTAATTCCAATAGGAGCTGTTCTAGTCTCTTCGTTTTCTAAAATAGACGAATATACGATATAAAACCCTAGACCAATTAATAAAATAGCACCTGCAAAATGTGCAATGTCCCCATACTTCTCTGATAAAAAACGACCTAATACCATTCCTATAAATGGCATGATTATATGAAAAATCCCTATCGTCATACCGATATACAGGATTTGTCTTAACTTTAAGGTCATCATCCCCATACCAAGACTCACCGAGAACGCATCCATCCCTAAGGCGAATGCCATAATTATTAAAGGTATTAGCTGTTCAAACGTCATTCATGTCCCTCCTCGGACGTGCTACTTCAAAATATGCTTATCCGAGGAGAAATATTCTGTTTGCTAATCGTACATTATCATTCAGTAATAATATGATGTCCTGCTGCTTTTGTTAAGCGATTCATTATTGCATTCCCTATTCCGTCATTCGGGAACGACTCACTAAAAATAACATCCACTTCACTTGCATCGAACGTTCTAAGTACATCATATAATTTGGTCGCAACACTAGCTAAATCACTTCGCATACCACAAGATAATACGACATCTGCACTATATACATGCTGATATTCTTCTGTCGTTAATACACCTACTTTAAATCCTTCATCCTTCTTCTTATCCACAAGACGCTGAATAAACTCACGTGATCCTTCAACAATACTAAGTGGCGCTTTCGGTGCATAATGTGTATATTTCATTCCAGGTGATTTCGGTTTTTCCTTCTCGTCCTTTAAAGCTGGATCTAAAGAAACAGTACCTATTACTGCTTCCAATTGTTCTTTCGTAATCCCGCCTGGACGTAAAATTGTTGGAATCTCACTTGTACAATCGATTACAGTTGATTCAACGCCTACTCCCGTTGCCCCACCATCAACAATACCTGCAATCTTTCCATTTAAATCTTCATATACGTGAGAAGCTAACGTTGGGCTTGGACGCCCTGAACGATTCGCACTCGGTGCTGCAACCGGTACATTCGCCTCCTCAATAAGAGCGAGCGCTACTGGATGATCCGGCATTCTTACTCCAACCGTATTAAGACCTGCCGTCACCTTCTCAGAAATACCTTCTTTTCTTGGCAAAATAATCGTTAATGGTCCTGGCCAAAAGTGTTCCATTAACTTCTCCGCAACCGGTGGAATTTCATTTACAATCCCATCTAACTGAGATTTTGTACCTATGTGAACAATAAGTGGATTATCACTTGGTCTCCCTTTTGCTTCAAAAATTTTCGCAATTGCTTCATCATTCATCGCGTTTGCACCTAGCCCATATACCGTTTCCGTAGGGAAGGCAACCGCTTCATTTTCTCTTAATAGTCTTGCTGCTTCTTGTAACTGTGGATAATATTTTTTTCTTTCCACAACATTATCCACAACCCACATATTTGTGTGCATTTTTTTCCACGTCCTTTTCTACCCTGAAATACTTGTCTATTTTTAGTTTACTATGAGATTTATCCAAAAGACAAACAAGGTTTATCCACAAAATGTGGATAAACCTAATTAATCCGTGGATAACTTTGTGAATAGCTGACAATTTAGTATTATTGCATTTGGCTCTTTTATATTTTTACAAAAGTGTTCTAGCTGTCGAATTCCCTCTGGCACTTTCTCTCTCTCTATAGTGACAAAGTCAAAAAACTGAAAGATTGTTATAGATTGTGGATGATTTGTTAGTAAGTACAATTGTCGAATATTTTTTTCTTTCATATACTGCAAAAACATTTCGAAAAAATATAAGAAAGTCTGTTTATCCACATGAGGTGTGAATAAACAAGAACGAATAAGTGCATTTTCTTCACTTTGTTCATATCCAATTACAGCTCGTATTTCTTCCGCCTCTTCCAAAATCATAAATTGTGCGTATAACTCATTTATTTTATCATCTTTTTTATTAGCTTGTCCGAAAAAAGAATGTAATCTTTCTACATCCTCTTTCGTAGCAAAATACACTTTCTTCATAATAAATCCCTCCTCATCTTTATATATGAGAAGGGACTTGTTAATAGTACTATTTAGAAAATAAAGATGTAAAAGCTTCTACAATAAATAATTTAACTTCTGGCTTTTTTTCTTCCTCTTCTACTTGTACATACTCATTTTGTTTTTCTTGCTTTTTCTCCACAGGATTCTCCACTTTTTCCACTGTTTTTGTTTCTTCTTTACTTACAGGCTGTTCTTCTACTTTTATTTCACTTTTTACTACTTTCTTTTCAGAAGCTGTTACCTTTTTTGCTACTTCCTGTTTTACAACTTTCTTTTCCTTCACCTTATCCTCTTCTATCTTTGGTGAATCGACTATATCCCCTTCAGCTTGTTCCACTTGATCTTCTTCAGGAGATTCAGCCTTCACAACATGCTCTTCTTTTCTTACAGCTGTACCACTTGAAAAATCTAAGAAACACATTGGAGGAAATAACACACACCACCAATTCGCCCCTTCACCTTTTCCAATTGTAATGAGTACCGCTTCATATTCTCCTGCTGGATAAATAAAATTCCCATATACCTTTGTAGGAAACTTTACATTCTTACCAAATTTCACTTGGAATGACTCTGTACTGCCTTCCTTTTTTAGCGTGTTTTTCACTGTTTTTTCGATTTCTGGAATATGACTTTGAATTACCTTTCGCGCCTCTTCAAATGACGTTAAATCTGCTACCCATCCATCAATTTGCGCTTTTACTTCATCGCGTACTTTACGCTTTAACGCCTGATCTTTATCTGAATCACTATTTGCTAAAATTCGTAATCGAACGGCCTCTTTCGGAATAACAGAAGGCCCTTTCGCATCAGCTTTCATATATCCAAACTGCACAAGTAACTGTGCACCAATTAATAATAGAAGAAGATAAGCAATAACTTGTTTTTTCATTTCCTCCACCGTCCCCTCTACAAACAGTGTGGACAGACTTTCATCTTTCTAAACTATTAAATTCAAAATCTATATGAATTTTCCCCACAAAAAAATAGAGTAAGGTGTGAACCTTACTCCATCTCTGCAAATACCATACGATCTTTTCCGTTAATATCAAAAACAACTTCAACATGAGCATACGGAAAGACTTGTTGTAACAATTCCTTTACATCCTCACCTTGCCCTACTCCAATTTCAAATGCCACAATTGCTTTCTTCTGCAACACGTTCGGCAATTCTTCCATAAAACGGCGATAGAAATCTAATCCATCTTCACCGCCAACAAGTGCTCTCTTTGGTTCATGCTCTTTCACAACAGGAGAAAGACCACGCCAATCCTCTTCTGGTATATATGGAGGGTTTGAAACGACAACATCTAACTTTTGATCTATTTTATAAAATGGTGACAATAAATCACCGTGATAGAACGTTACTTCTGCACCCAAAGATTTTGCATTTTCTTTTGCAACTTCAATCGATTCTCGTGCAATATCTACCGTATACACATGAAGATTTTTATTTTCTAAAGCGAGCGTAATAGAAATTGCTCCACTACCTGTACCAATATCCGCTACATGAAGTTTCTCATTACCAAAGTGACGCTCAATTCTCTCTAGCACTCCTACTATAAGCTCTTCCGTTTCAGGCCTTGGTATTAATACCTCTTCATTCACAAAAAACGAGCGTCCATAAAACATTTCATAACCGAGCATATATTGGATTGGAATACCTTCCACGTGCTTGTGGATAAATTCTGCAAAACTTTTCTCTTGTTCCGCGGTTATCTCTTCACGCATATTCATGAGCATTCCTGTTCTGTTCGTCTTTAATACATGACAAAGGACAAGCTCTCCCGCATTTTCATCTCGTCCATTTTCCTGTAAAAAAGAAGAAGCCCATTTCAGGGCTTCATAGACACGCATTACTCAGCTGCCTCCATCTTTTGCGCCTGATCTTCCATCACTAAGGCATTGATGAAATCATCTAACTTACCTTGTAGGATTTGATCTAGCTTTTGAATCGTTAAGCCGATTCGATGGTCAGTAACACGGTTTTGCGGGAAGTTATACGTACGAATACGCTCTGAACGGTCTCCCGTACCAACAGCTTGTTTACGGTTTTGATCGTACTCAGCTTGCGCTTCTTGTCTGAATTTATCATAAACACGTGCACGTAATACTTTCATTGCTTTTTCTTTATTCTTAATCTGTGATTTCTCATCCTGACAAGATACAACTACACCAGTCGGTAAATGCGTTAAACGTACCGCTGACATCGTTGTATTAACGCTCTGTCCACCAGGACCACTAGAAGCAAATGTATCAACACGAACATCTTTTTCATGAATAGTAATTTCTACTTCTTCTGCCTCTGGTAATACAGCTACAGTTGCTGTAGATGTATGAATACGTCCACCAGATTCCGTTTCAGGAACACGTTGTACACGGTGAGCACCATTCTCGAATTTCAGCTTCGCGAAAGCACCTTTACCGTTAATCATAAAGATAATCTCTTTATATCCACCTAACTCTGTATAGCTCGCTTCGATAATTTCAGTTTTCCAACCTTGCACCTCAGCATAACGGCTATACATACGATATAAATCACCAGCAAATAAAGCTGCCTCATCACCACCAGCAGCACCACGAACCTCCACGATAACGTTTTTATCATCATTAGGGTCTTTTGGAACAAGTAAAATTTTCAGACGTTCTGATAATGTTTTCTCTTGTCCTTCTAATTCAGAGACTTCTTCCTTAACCATTTCACGCATATCAGCGTCTAACTTATCTTCTAACATTGCTTTTGCATCTCGTAATTGCTCACGAACATCTTTATACTCGCGGTACACCTCTACCGTTTCTTGCATATCAGATTGTTCTTTTGAATACTCACGAAGCTTATTTGTATCGCTAATAACCTCTGGGTCACTTAACAATTCATTTAACTTCTCATAACGATCTTCTACAGCTTGCAAACGATCTAACACATCATTCACCTCTACATCCTAGTATCTAATACAAATAGTATATGGTACTTACTCAAAAAAACGCAAATTATATTTAAAAGCGCAAGCGGCTTACACCACTCATTCTCTCTATTTTGAAAAAAACCCGCCCTACAAAGCGAGTTTTACTTATTTTTGTTTGCAGGAACTGCATGACAATGACGACAACGTGGTTCGTACGATTCTGAAGCTCCAACTAAAATAATCGGATCATTAAATGCCGCCGGCTCTCCATCAATTAATCGTTGTGTACGACTTGCCGGAGATCCACATGCAGAACATACTGCTTGCAGTTTTGTTACGTGTTCAGCAATCGCCATCAGCTGAGGAACTTGTCCAAATGGTAGACCACGGAAATCTTGGTCTAAACCAGCTACAATGACACGATAGCCACGATTTGCCAATACTTGCACCACTTCCACAATGTCCCCATCAAAAAATTGCACCTCATCGATTGCAATAACATCCAACTCTTCTGTAATATGTTCAAATATATCCTTTGAAGCTGAAACAGGAACTGCTTTTACCTTTAATCCGTTATGTGATACAACATCTTCTTCACTATAACGATTATCAATATATGGTTTAAATACAATTGCATGTTGTTTCGCAAATTGCGTGCGGCGCACACGGCGGATTAGCTCTTCTGATTTACCAGAAAACATACTACCGCAAATCACTTCAATCCAGCCATTTTGATTTATTAAGTACATGAAGCTCTCCTTTCATCTACTTTTTAG
>Ga0114954_1000112_pt1 | contig 29551 bp, 30 predicted proteins | sample Porto_4metaG_FD_87299 | JGI IMG/M metagenome (GOLD analysis project Ga0114954, IMG submission 87299) | Marine algal microbial communities from Porto, Portugal - Porto_4 metaG | ecosystem: Host-associated > Algae > Red algae > Unclassified | place: Portugal: Porto | collected 2015-02-02
TAAAACACTAAATTGTTATACATAAATGAAATGTTTGTTAGACAGGTAGGGGATTAAAATGCAAACAGATCTATTAAATATATTTTTTGAAGAAGCAGAAGAACATTTACAGTCGCTAAATGAAAATGTGCTAAATTTAGAACAGAATCCTGCCGATATGGGTGTTGTAGGGGAAATATTCCGCTCAGCTCATACATTTAAAGGTATGTCTGCGAGTATGGAATTTGCGGAAATGGCAGATTTAACTCATAAGATGGAAAATGTTTTAGACGAAATCCGTCATGGAAATATGATGGTGAATGCTAATATTATTGATGTTATTTTTGAGTGCATTGATAATTTAGAGAAGATGGTTGCAGATGTACAACAAGGCGGAATGGGTAATATTGATGTAGTTTCTACTAAACAGAAATTAGAAGCATTATTGCACGGTAATGTAGTAACTCCTACAGAACATATAGAGCAAGATCATATAGGTAACGATGGTGGAGTTTCGCATGAAGTACATATAACGGTAGAACAGCAAGCTATTTTAAAAGCAGTACGTGCCATTATGTGTATAGAAGCATTGCAAAATGTAGGTAATATACAAAAAACTGTTCCGAGTATTGAAGAAATTGAAGCGGATGCTTTCGGATTTGAGTTCACAGTATTTATGGATACTGATTATAATGTAGAAGAATTGAAACAAGTAGTGCTTCATATTTCTGAAATTGAGAAAGTAGAAGTGAAGCAAGGACATACATCACAAGAAGCTGTGCAAATAGAGAAAATGATACAATCTTCTGCAGTTGCGCAGGTTGTATCACCTGTAGAAGCACCGAAACAACCAGCTAATACTACACCAGCTAAAAGCACAGTAAAAACGAAAAATGCTAAAGTGGAGAATCGCTCCATTCGTGTTCAATTAGAGAAAATCGAAACATTAATGAATATGTTTGAAGAAAGTGTAATTGAGCGTGGGCGCATTGATGAATTGGCACAAACGATTCAAAACAAGGAATTAATTGAGCATTTAAATCGATTGGGAGATATTTCAAAAGATATTCAAAATGTACTTTTAAACATGCGCATGGTTCCAATTGAAACGGTCTTCAATCGTTTCCCACGTATGGTACGAATGTTAGCGAAAGATTTAGGTAAAAAAATCGATTTACAAATTACAGGAGAAACTACTGAAGTTGATAAAATTGTAATTGATGAAATCGGTGATCCGCTTGTTCATTTAATTCGAAATGCAATTGATCACGGTGTTGAGACTGTTGAAAAACGACGTGATGCAGGTAAAAATGAGACAGGAACGATTAAATTAGAGGCGTTTCATAGTGGAAATCATGTCGTTATTCAAATTACGGATGATGGAAACGGTATTAATAAAGGGAAAGTATTAGAAAAAGCGATTAAAAATGGTGTTGTAACAGAAGCAGATGCGAATAGATTAACAGATCGTGAAGTGTTTGATCTTATATTCCAACCAGGATTTAGTACAGCTGAAGTTGTATCGGATCTTTCTGGGCGTGGTGTTGGATTAGATGTTGTAAAACATACGATTCATAGTTTAGGTGGACATTTAATTATTGATTCTGAGGAAGGAAAGGGAAGTACATTCAGAATTGAACTTCCGTTAACTTTGTCCATTATTCAATCTATGCTTGTTCAAACGAACGATAAGCGTTATGCTTTACCTCTTGGAAATATTGTGGAAGCAATTCGAATTAAGAGAGAAGACATCCAATCCTTACAAGGAAAAGATGTGTTAAATTATCGTAACCAAATTATTGAAGTGAAACATTTAAGTACAGTATTTGGTGAAAAAACAGTAGATGAGGCGTTTGCGTCATATGATGGTCAAATGGTTCCTGTGTTAATTGTTCGTAATACACATCGTAGCTATGGGCTTATTGTAAACACAATTATCGGTCAAAGAGAAATCGTCTTAAAGTCATTAGGTGACTTCTTTGCAGAGAGTTCTAACTATTTCTCTGGTGCGACGATTCTCGGTGATGGACGAGTGGTCCTCATTTTAAACCCAGAAGGTTTATAATAGGAATGAAGGAAAGCTCCCCACTTGTATACAATTGGGGAGCTTTTTGGTTAATTATTATGAATGTATAAAAATAATTATATAACTGGAAATAAATACAGAGTAACGATTTGTATAATCAGTTTGTTAAAATATAATGAATGTAATAAGTTGAGAGTTTATCCTGCTAGTTGCGGGTTAATAATCAGTGAGGAATGGATAGAAGTCCCATTGATTAAAGTGTCACTTTATATCATTTGATAGAAAAACAGAAATGAGGAGGCAGGGAAAATGCCTGAGCAACACACAAACGGGGAAACGAGCACAATTGTGCTAGAAAAAGAAAATGAGCATTTAACACCTCAAGAATGCGATATTCTTGGCGAAATCGCAAATATATCATTTGGTTCAGCTTCGACTGTATTATCAACAATTTTAAATAGGCAAGTAAACATTACTGCTCCTCGTGTAGAATTGGTAGATTTATATGATACAAGTGATGTTGAAGTTCCACATGTTGTGTTAAATATTCATTTTACAAAAGGATTAGATATGGAAAACCTTCTTGTTCTTAAGCAAGATGTTGCACTATCAATTGCTGATTTAATGATGATGGGGACAGGTGAAGTGGAAGAAGGAAAAGAACTTGGTGAATTAGAGCTAAGTGCTGTACAAGAAGCGATGAATCAAATGATGGGATTCGCAGCTACATCTATGTCGGAATTCTTCCAAGATACAGTAGATATGTCTCCGCCGACAATTAAAGTCGTAAAGCTATCAGAAGAGATGGAGAAAATCTCTGAAATAACTGGAAATAACACAATAGTTAAAGTATCGTTCGATCTAAAAATAGATAATCTTGTAAACTCTAAACTTGTACAAATTGTTTCGGTGGAACATGCGAAACGAATGATAAATAAATTACTGCAATTATCTGGTGAAGTAGAAGAAAGAGATGAACCGGCGGAACTGGTTGAAACTGAGATTGTAGAGGAACATGTTGAAAAAGAGCATTTAACACAAGAAGAGAAAGATGTACTCGGTGAAATTGCGAACATTTCAATCGGTTCAGCTTCAACGGTATTATCAACGCTTTTAAATCAGCCAGTCACGATTAGTACACCAAATGTAGAGGCGATTAATGTTCGTCATTATGATGGAGTACCAGTGCCATTTGTCATTTTAAATGTCGACTTTGTTGAAGGGCTAAAGAATGAGAACGTATTCGTATTTACGAAAGATGTTGCCTTAACAATGGTAGATTTAATGATGATGGGAACAGGGGAAGTTGATCCGGAAAAAGAGCTTAGTGAATTAGAACTAAGCGGTATTAAAGAGATCATGAACCAAATGATGGGGCATGCTGCAACAGCGATGTCGGAAATGTTTCAAGAAAAAATGGACATGACGCCGCCAAATGTCAAATTTGTAACGTTAAAAGAAGAAATGGAATACTTGGGAGAGTCAATGGAAGTGGACGAACTCGTTCAAATTACGTTCAATCTTGAAATTGGCGATCTTCTTCAATCGAAAATGTATCAAATTTTACCCATTTCCGAAGCGAAAGAAATGGTAAGAAGACTTCTGTATCCAATGGTGGAGGAGCAAGAAGAGATTGTCCCGGAAGAAATTGAAGAGGAAGAAATTGCGGCACCAGTTGTACAACCTATTGAATTTAAAGAAGTAAAACAGATTGAACCAGTATATATGGATACATCCATTCTACAAAATGTAGAAATGAATGTGAAATTTGTATTTGGAAGTACTGTGAAAACCATTCAAGATATATTAAGTTTACAAGAAAATGAAGCGGTTGTACTAGATGAAGATATTGATGAACCGATTCGAATTTATGTGAATGATGTATTAGTGGCATATGGTGAACTTGTAAATGTAGATGGGTTTTTCGGAGTAAAAGTGACGAAATCGCTATAAGGCGTTGAAATAGGAGTTTGAACGAGTAGATGAAAAACGTAAAGTTTTTTCTAATGAGTTGGCTATGTATACATGTGTGCTTGTTCTTCCCCCTGCAAAGTCAGGCGGAAGAACAAATTGAGCCAGAGCAAAAAATAAATAAATTGGAAGTAATAGAAGAAAATAAGAAACTTCAAGAACAGCCAGAGCAAGTAGAAATAAATCAAGGTGAAGATGAACAAAAAGAAGTGACGAATGAACAAAAGAGCGAAAGAAAGATAGAAACGGATCAAGGTGTTATTACAGTAAATAAGCCAGAGCTAAAAGTTGGCGAAGAAATGCGGATTACTGTAGAACCAAACGAGAAAGACATTCAAAGTATGAAAGGTATATTGCAGTTACAAAGAAATGGCGAGCAGTATGCACAAGAAAGAATGCTATCTTTTGAGTATGATGAAGAAACGAAGCGATGGATTGCTAACTATAAAGTCGAGAGTTTTGATTTACAAGGTGATTGGAATCTTCATCTCGTTCAAAGTTACAAAGAAAATGAGAAGGAAGAGCTCATAGAAAATGAAGTGAAAGTCCCGCTCGTTCGTATTGGAAATGAAACACCAACTATAGATAAAGAATTGCCGAAGTTACATAAAGTTACTATTGATGAAGCAAAAGAGAACTTAATTGAACGGAAACAGGGAGATTCTATACATATACGAGTGAAAGCTGCCGATGTAGAATCTGCTGTGAAAGAAGTGCGCGTTACATTAAAAGGGAAAGATGATAAAGAAATTCCCTTTTTATTAGAATACAACAAGCGTGACATGGATTGGCAAAAAGTATTTGAACTAACTGATGCCTTGCCAAATGGACAGTATAAACTATTTGTAGAAATAGTGGATGCTGCAGGCAATAAACTTGTTGCGGAAAGTGAATATATCGTTTCTGTTTTGGGACAAAAAATGGAAGATGATAAAAAAACAGAAGAGCAAGAGAATGAAAATAAAGTAGAAGATAAGAAAGAAATTAGTAAGCAAGAAGATTCGAAAGTAGAGATCGTGCTTCCAGAAGAAAAACTTCCAGTTGTTCAAATTCCGAAGCAAGACGAGAAAGTAAATGAGTTTATACAAGAAACATTGAAAGAGAAAGAGGAATTCCCTCACGTTATAAAAGACCCATTGGCAGATAATAAGGAAGTAAGTAATGTAAAGGCTCAAAAAGAGAAAACAGGTAAAAATGACAAGCAAGACGTTTCGAAAAAGAAAACAGAGCCAGAAGATAAGAAAGAAGAAAGAAGTGAACAAGGAGTACAAGCTTCTAATGTGTTTACTATTATGTCAGGTTTATTTGTACTATTTTTAGTTTTAAAGAGTAATAAAGAATGGGGCTAATCATTTCGTAGTAGTGGAGGCATTTAAATGGAAATTAACCGTACGACAGTTGAAAATAAGACGCTACAACCATTAAAACAGCCTGCAGCTATTTCGGAACATGAAATTCAGAAAGAACGAAAGCATAGTAATTTAGTGTTTAGTGGGCAGTCTAAAATCATTTCGAAAAATAATGAAATAGGCATTTTACTTGCAAGTTTAGGCGATGGAAAGATTATGAAGGAAATACTTTCTAAAGAGATGGATACAGTGTTACAACTCTTTAAAAAGTTACATACGTTATCTGGAGAAGGTAAGCAAACAGAAAAAATATTTGAACAAGTAATTAGAAGTTTACAAGGACTTGTTAAGCAGGCGCATATAAAAGATCTTCCTTTATTAGATGGAACATATGATTTCGCTGAAGTACAACTATCATTTGGTAGAAAGGTACATATTCCGTTATTAGATGTAAGTGCACTTATCTCTAGAGTGGAGAGTGATTCTTCAGAAGGAAATATAAATTTAATGGTAACGGTTATTACTGCTTATATAACGAAGTTGTCTAACGAAACCATTTTAATTAGCGTTACAGACCGCACGGCAAAAGATCGGGATGTCAGTGTATGGAGAGCGCTCGCAGAAATGAATATGACACAATTGTCACAGGCGTTGAAACATACAATGCAAGAACATAAATGGTCTATGACGTTTCTTTTTCTTTTTATATGGATTGTTGGTATCATGTTAATTCGAGTTATATAAAAAGGTCGTCACTTCATTGTGACGACCTTTTTAATCCCGTAAAAGTCCGATTGGTATGTGCTGATTAAAGTTTCACTTTATATTTTTTCATAGAAGAATGTATCGAACCGCTGAAGGTTGTAACGTTCGGGTGTTAAAATTTGTTCTGTACTACCAACAAATAGTACACCGCCTTTTCGTAAAGAACGACTAAACTTTTCATAAAGCTTTACTCTTGCTTCTTCTGTAAAGTATATCATTACATTACGACATATAATTAAATCGTAATTTGTATCGAATGACTGCATTAAGAGGTCGTGTTGTTTGAACGAAACGTTTTGCTTAATGTTTTGATGCAATGAATATGTATCATTCTCTTTTGTGAAATGACGCTCTTTCAAATCGATAGGTAATTCTTTTAAAGAACGTTCTGTATATTGACCGCGTTTCGCAGTTTCTAAAATATGAAAATCAAGATCTGTTGCTTGAATTTCATAGCGAAATGGAGAAAGATGTTTCGATAAAATTAAAGAGAGTGTATATGGTTCTTCACCAGCAGCGCAAGCAGCACTCCATACTTTTAATTTCCCGTTATTTTGTTCAAGTAATTTTGGCAGTGCTTTCGTCTCTAACGTTTGCCAACGTTCTTTATTTCTGAAAAACTCTGAAACGTTAATTGTAATATAGTCAATAAAACTTAAAAATAAATTTTGATCAGCACGTAAATGATTTAAGAAATTTGCGTAGTTGTCAAATCCTTTTCTTGAAATGAAAGCATCGATTCTACGGCGCATTCTATCCTGTTTATACGAAGCGATATCCATATTGTATTGTTGTTTAAAACTCGCGATAAAATGATCATAATCTTGTTCAATTATCATATTTACAATGGGCACAATAACGATATTGTGCCTCCCCCTTTACATCATACGAATTTTTTGTTCAAAGCTTTTTTTCATCTGTTTTTCATGTAAACCCGGTAAATCATAAATAACAGCATCAATACCTGCTTCTTTTGCAACGTCAATGGGAATGACAGATGTATGTTTGTCCCCGTTATAAAAACAGAGAACTAAATCGGTATCTTCAATAATTTGTTTTACAAAAAACATAAAATCTGATCGATAAATGGAGTCGGAAGGATGGTCAAAAGCAACATACTCGGCTCCGTGTTTTTTTAAGTAATGAACGACTTCTTGAAATTCATCTGTTAATGCTTGTAACGGTTGTAGCGTGTAAAGGCATAAATTTTGAGCGAGTCTTTCGTTTTCAATGAAAAAACGAAGAACTTCATTTTCGATAGATTTATAACATAATATGTAAATTTTATGTTTGTGAGCATAGTCAGTTAGAAATTTTTTAATTTCATCTTGATCTAATGCTGTTAATTGATTTGAACCACAAAGAAAAATATTCATAGAATTGTGCCACCTCATGCTAAATTGTAACATATCTTTTATAAAAAATAACTGCAAAATATTACTGTTCAGAGTATAATTATAAATAACTGGATTTTACGATTAAGTTTAGGAAGAAATAAAAAAATAAATAGGTGATATATATGCTACGTTCTATCTCGCATAATCCAATTTTATCGCATATACCGCCTGCTACTCAAATGCCGAAAGAAGCAAATGTCAGGACAGGACTTGCATTTTCGGATAATTTGCATGCAGATCCGAAAAAAGATAAATTGCTAGAACAAATGGAAGCGTTTGTCGATAATATTGGAGAAATAAAAGAGAAAATTGAAATGGAATTAACGCTTGATAATGTCATGGAATACAAAAATACAGTGAAATCATTTTTGAATTTTTACGTAGATAATGTATTGCAATATAAAGACGTTATGTCTCGTCATCCGCGTTACGGATATTCACAGAAAATGACGATTGTGAAACAAGCAGAAATGGGATTAAATGAATTAGAAGATGTGATGAACTTAATTAATACAAAAACTGGACATTTAGAAATGTTAAATCAAATTGGAGAAATCCACGGTTTAATTGTAAATTTAGTCTTGTAAAAGGAAGGAAGCTATATGTACATACAATTATATGAGAAGCTCGTTATTATTCAAAAAGCATATGAAAACATTCAAACGCTTGGAGAACAAATATATGAGAATTTAAAACATAAAAATGTAAATGCAGTTCAAAAGTTGCAAGTAGAGCAATTGCAGTACATTGATGGTTTAAAAGGATTATCGAGCGCATTTGAAGAAATGGTTGTTCAGTTTTGTAAAGAAAAGGGCGTTGAGCCATCTCGCGTGAGTGCATTATTTTCGTATTTTTCCCATGAAGAAATTGAAAAAATGGAAAAAATACAAAAAAACTTAGTTGAATTAGAAGAGAATGTAAAAATGATTCTTTTAAAAAATCAATATTACTTAAACGTACTATTAAAAACTACAGAAAGTATTGTGGATTCCGTTTCTGAATATAATTTGGAGCGAAACAATAATTCGCAAATCTTTATGAATGAACTATTGTAAAGGAGAAGTGAAGCTTTATGAGATTATCTGATTATAATACACCGCTATCAGGTATGTTAGCGGCTCAAATGGGGTTACAAACAACGAAACAAAACTTGTCTAACATTCATACACCGGGTTATGTGCGTCAAATGGTGAATTACGGATCTGTTGGAGCAAGCAATGGTCATACGCCAGAACAGAGAATTGGATACGGTGTACAAACGTTAGGTGTCGATCGTATTACTGATGAAGTGAAGACGAAACAGTTTAATGATCAATTATCACAACTCTCTTACTATAATTACATGAATTCAACGTTATCACGAGTAGAGTCTATGGTAGGGACGACAGGAAAAAATTCATTATCTAGTTTAATGGACGGCTTCTTTAATGCTTTTCGTGAAGTGGCAAAAAATCCAGAACAACCAAATTACTACGATACATTAATTTCTGAAACTGGGAAGTTCACAAGCCAAGTAAATCGTCTTGCGAAAAACTTAGATACAGTGGAAGCACAGACGACAGAAGATATTGAAGCACATGTTAATGAATTTAATCGTCTTGCCGCAAGTTTAGCAGAAGCGAATAAAAAAATTGGACAAGCAGGCACACAAGTACCGAATCAACTGTTAGACGAACGAGATCGCATCGTTACAGAGATGTCTAAGTATGCCAATATAGAAGTATCTTATGAATCTATGAATCCTAATATTGCAAGCGTTAGAATGAATGGTGTTTTAACAGTAAGTGGACAAGATACATATCCCCTTCAATTAAATAAAGAAAAAGACCCAATGTCAGTTGAGATTTACGGTTCAGAAATCTCTGTAACTAGCGGAGCAATAAAATCAGCGATTGATACGAAAGCGAAGATTGTTGAATATAAAAAAAACCTTGAAGGTTTAATGAGTTCAGTGAAAAATCAAGTGAATACAGTGATGGGAAAAGATTTCTTCGTTGGCGATTATGCGAAAGATATGAAATTAAATCCAGAATTTGCAAAAGACATTTCGAAAATGAAAATATCTGCTGAAACAGCAAATAAACTAGCAGCAATTACAGATGGCGATTATAAAGAAGGCCTTTCTAATAAACAAGCATTAGACCAATTCATAGTAGGTGTAGCTTCTGATAAAAGTGCAGTGAATGCTTATCAAAAAATTCATGGAGACTTATTAGAAGGTATTCAGCAAGAGAAGATGAGCGTCGAAGGGGTAAATATGGAAGAGGAAATGGTAAATTTAATGGCCTTCCAAAAATATTTCGTGGCGAACTCTAAAGCGATTACTACGATGAATGAAGTGTTTGATAGTCTATTTTCGATTATTAGATAATGTGAATTAGAAAAGAAATCCCCTCTTTTTTATGGTTAGAAAGAGGACCTACGGATGGGAGAGGCGTTCAATGCCTATCATTGGCCCAATCGATGTAAGACTAGAAATATAAAATGGTTGTAGGTTAAGTGAGTTAAGAGGATAGCGATAGGAAGCTGTGGATTCTTCTTAACACCAATTCAAATATAGATAAAGGAGAAGAGAGAGATGAGAGTATCTACATTTCAAAATGCAAGCTGGGCAAAGAATCAGTTAATGGATTTGAACGTGCAACAGCAATATCATCGAAATCAAGTAACTTCGGGGAAGAAAAACCTTCTTATGAGTGAAGACCCACTTGCAGCAAGTAAATCATTTGCAATTCAACATTCATTGGCAAATATGGAACAAATGCAAAAAGATTTAGCCGATTCGAAAAATGTATTAACACAAACTGAGAATACTTTACAAGGTATTTTTAAATCTTTAACGAGAGCAGATCAATTAACGGTGCAGGCATTAAATGAGCCAAATGGTGAAAAAGAATTGAAAGCCATCGGTGCAGAGATTGATCAAATTTTAAAACAAGTTGTATATTTAGCGAATACGAAAGAGCAAGGTCGTTATATTTTCGGTGGTGATAGTGCGGAGAAGCAACCATTTACAGAAGATGGTACATACCAAGGTGGAAAAAATGATGTAAATTGGCAACTAAATGACGGTTATGAATTAAAAGCGTTTCGTAACGGAGAAGCATTATTATCTCCGGTTATAAAAACGTTAAAACAGATGAGCGAAGCGATGCAAAAGGGTGACCAAAAAGCGTTACAACCGTTATCAGGAGAAAATAAGAAAAACTTAGATGGCATCATTAACCGTACAACTGAAGTTGGTTCAACAATGAACACAATGGAAACATTTAAAACAATTTTAAGCGAGCAAAATTTAGCGCTTCAAGAAAATCGTAAAGAAATTGAGGATGTCGATTTAGCGGTAGCAATTTCTGACTTAGCGTATATAAATGCGACGTATGAAGCGACGCTTAAAGCAGTTAGCACGATGAGTAAAACGAGTATTTTAGACTACATGTAATCTATAAGGAGTGAGAAAAATGGCAGGAACAACGATGACAGGTATTGGTGGTAGACAACAAATTTGGAATCTCGGAAATAATATGATCGATACTTCAAACTTCGTCGAATTAGAAATGAATGCGTTAGATATGAGGAAAACACCGTATACGAAAGAAAAGAACGACCTTACAAATGATAAATTATTATATACAAGTTTAAAATCAGAATTTAGTTCTTTCACACAAACATTTAAAAACTTAGCGGCTTTTAAAGGGAATGAAAAAAAAGTAACGACAACACAAGACGGTTATATAAATGTAAAAGCTGATGGTGGTGCGATTGCAGGAACTTTTAATATGACAATTACACAGCTAGCGCAGCGTCATCAAATAGCTTCAAATGACATTACAGATATAAATGCAAAGCTTCCTAAAGATGAAACATTAAAACTAGGCGGTAAAGAATTAAAAGTAACAACTGATATGACATATAAAGATTTAATTAATAAGATTAATGATGGAGATTATGGCGTATCAGCTTATACACTTGGAAATAAAATTTTCATGACCTCGAAAAAAGAAGGAACAGATGGAGTAATTAAGTTTGAGGGGAACACATCTACACTATTTCAAGATATTGGTTTAGCTAATGCGGATGGAGTAGCGCTTAATGTAATCAATGAAGCGCAAAATGCTAAATATAGTATTAATGGTATCACAGCTGAAAGCTTTACCAATACAATTGAGGCTCTTCCAGGCGTGAAAATTGAATTATTAAAGGTAACTGAGCCAAAAGTGGAAGGGACACCAGATGCTGGCACAACACCAGATCCAAAAACAAAAGGTATAGACCTAAAATTTACAGTAAATGACTCAAACGTAACAGATGCATCGAATGTTATTAAGAAGATGGTTGCGGATTATAATAAAGCTGTTAGTACGGTAGATATCTTTGCCGGAAAAGGTGGGGCTTTCCAAGGTCAAGCCATTATGCAAAGTGTACGTCAAGCGATGAACAATGTCGTAACATTTTCCCAAGATGGTAATTATTTATTCACATTTGGTATTCAATTAAAGCAAGATGGAACGATGGAAGTTAATGATGAAAAATTAACACAAGCATTAAAAGAAAAACCTGATGCAGCGAAGCAATTTTTCTTTAGTTCTAACGGTTTAGGAAAAATGATGGAAGAGCCACTTGATAAACTATTTGGTGATAAAGGTGTAGTCGGTGAGAGAGTAAAAAATATTGACTCACGTGTAAGTGATTTAGATAAAAAGATTAAAGATATCGAGACGCAAAACTTGCAAAAGCAAGATGAAATTGTGAAGAAGTATCAAAAATTAGAAAGTACATTAGCGGCGCTTGATAGCCAGCTAAAAACAATTAAAGCAATGACAAAACAAAAAAGTGATGATTAATGAAAGTTAAGGAAGTGATGGTATGCAAGCATGGCAACGTTATATGCAAAATGATATTATGACGAGTAATCCGATTAAAAATACAATTTTTATCTATGAAAGATGTATTGTAGAGTTTCGTAATTTAGAAGAGCTTTTACATACTTTTAAACTACAAGAAGGAGACGCGCTTCTTGAAAAGTTAGAACGTATTTTTGAAGAATTGAAGCTTCAATTGAACCCTGAAATTACGAAAGACTTATATGATAGTCTTTATGGTTTATACGATTGGATTAGTATTCAAATTCAGACGATGAAAGTAACGCGTGAAGCAAAAGACATGGATGCGATTGTGAAAGTGTTACAAGATTTAATAGACGGTTACCGCGGAGCACTTGAAAATGAACAATGATATTTATCGGACGTTTTTCGGCTGTTTTAATGAAATCGGTGAATTGCAAGTGTCAGATGGAGAGTTTGCTGAGAAGAGTGAGATGTTAAATCGCTGGATGATGACATTGGATGAAGAAACGCGTGCGCAAGTTGCAGCAGAAGTAAGTCCATTCATTATTAAGGCAGCGCAGCATATTCGAGATAAGCAAAAGATTTTGGAAGAAATGATTATGACAAATGATGGACGAATGAAAGCTAATTCATTTTACGGTAAATATTAATAATACAGTTTACAAATGGATTTCCCCTTTTTAAAGGGGATCCATTCCTTTGTTTAAGTAAATAGTTCCGCTGATTGAGGTTTCATTTTATGACTGTAATGAAAAAATAGTAGTAATCTAAATAATATAAAAATGAACTTTAATGTGTAGTTCATATATGAAAATAGTTCACGGATCACTGTCTGTATACAGTTTTTTGTATTCTTTTTTATATTTTTGTATTTTTCTAAAGACAACAATGGAAAAATGGAATAAAATATGTAAGGGTACATAATAGTTAATATTTTAATAAATACATATAATAAAATAAATAATGAAGTGAAACTTCCATCAGTGGATCATTAAGGTAGAAAAGGAAGGGTGTGGAATATGCCAGATTTAGTGAGTGATGTAAGCCATTATATGAACTATTTAGTAACGAAACGAAATACTGTTTCTAGTAATATTGCAAATGCGAATACACCTGGCTATAAAGCACAAGATGTAACATTTGCTGAGCAGATGAGTAAGAGCAGTGCGTTATATAAGAACAATGCGGCTGATTTAAAGAGCAATCCAGATTTATATCAAACGAATGAAATGCACTTACCGACAGTAAATATGAAAAATACGTATGCAAAGATTCAAACGAAATCAATGCAAAAGAATCAAGATGGAAATAGTGTGGATGTAACGACAGAAATGCTAGATTTAATGAAAGCAAATCAGTTATACGGTATTTCAATTAATGCAATTAATACACAATACGCAATTAACCAAGCGGCACGTGGACGTTAAAGGTAGAAGGAGAGAAAACGATGTTTCAGGCAATGAATGCAAGTGGCTCAGGACTAACGACAGCGAGAAAGTGGATGGAAGTTACTTCAAACAATATTGTAAATGCGAATACGACAGCCGCTCCGGGGGCAGATTTATATGAGCGTCGTAGTGTGGTGCTAGAATCAAATAATAGTTTTGCAAGTATGTTAGACGGGGCTCCTACTAACGGAGTGAAAATAAAAAGTATTGAAGCAGACAAAACGGAAAACTTAGTGTATGATCCGACGCATCCGCATGCAAATGAAGAAGGATATGTACGTTATCCAAATATTGATGTAACTGCTGAAATGACGAATGTTATGGTTGCTCAAAAAATGTATGAAGCAAATACAAGTGTATTAAATGCGAACAAAAAAATGCTCGATAAAGATTTAGAAATTGGACGAGGATAAGGGGGAAGATAGGGATATGAAAATTCAACCAATGTTACATACACAGCCATTTGGAGCAATTCAGTCAATTGGTGCACCGAAAACTTCGGAAACTTCTGTAGCTCCGGGAAAAAAGTTTATTGATTTATTGGAAGATATGAATCAAACGCAAAATAATGCGCAAACAGCAGTATATGATTTATTAACAAAAGGGGTAGGAGAAACACATGACGTTTTAATTCAGCAAAAAAAAGCTGAATCTCAAATGAAAACGGCTGCTCTCGTACGTGATAATCTTATTGAAAATTATAAGTCACTAATTAATATGCAAATTTAGGAAAGTGGACGGGTGTGTTTAAATGGAAAAGATAAAAAATGTTATCCAATCGTTAAAAACGTGGCATAAGTTAGTAATCGGTGCTGCGCTTTTAGCGGTTGTAACAGGAGCACTTTTATACTTCACCTTGCCAGATAAATATGTTGTTGTATATCAAAATTTAAATGATGCAGATAAGCAAGAGATTACAGCAGAATTATCGAAGTTAGGTGTCGATTACCAATTAGCGGCCGATGGTTCAATTCGTGTGCAAAAGAATGATGCTCCATGGGTTCGAAAAGAAATGAATGGAATGGGCTTACCGTTTAATTCTAAGAGCGGCGAGGAAATATTATTAGAAAGCTCGCTCGGGTCAAGTGAGCAAGATAAAAAAATGAAGCAAATTGTCGGTACGAAAAAACAATTGGAGCAAGATATTGTACGAAATTTTGCGACGGTTGAAACGGCAAATGTTCAAATTACATTACCTGAAAAAGAAACAATTTTTGATGAAGAAAAAGCAAAGGGAACAGCGGCGATTACTGTTGGTGTGAAGCGTGGACAATTATTAACAGCTGATCAAGTTGCTGGTATACAGCAAATGATTAGTGCGGCAGTTCCTGGCGTGAAAGCAGAAGAAGTAAGTGTTATTGATAGTAAAAAAGGTATCATCTCAAAAGGAGCAGATGAAGCGCATTCTAACAGTTCCTCTTCTTATGAAAAAGAAGTAGAGATGCAGCATCAAATTGAAGGTAAGTTAAAGCAAGATATTGACGCAACGTTAATGACGATGTTTAAGTCAAATGAATATAAAGTAAATACGAAAGTTTCTGTAAACTACGATGAGGTTACACGTCAATCAGAAAAATATGGTGATAAAGGTGTGCTTCGTAGTAAACAAGAGCAAGAGGAAAGCTCTACTGCACAAGAAGGAGCAGATACGAAGCAAGGTGCTGGTATTACAGCGAACGGTGACGTGCCAAACTACGGTACGAACAATAATCAAAACGGTAAAGTTGTCTATGATAATAAAAATGGTAACAAAATTGAAAACTATGAAATAGATAAAACAGTTGAAACAATTAAGAAACATCCAGAATTAACGAAAACAAATGTTGTTGTATGGGTAGATAATGATACGTTAGTAAAAAGAAAAATTGATATGACGACTTTCAAAGAAGCGATTGGCACAGCAGCTGGGCTTCAAGTTGATCCGAATGGAAACTTTACAAACGGTCAAGTTAACGTTGTAACTGTTCAGTTCGACCAGCCGAAAGTTGAAAAAGAGAAAGAGCCGGAAAAAAGTGGTATGAACTGGTGGTTATTCGGTGGAATTACAGCTGGCTTGTTAGCACTAATTGGTCTAGTATGGTTCTTCTTAGCAAGACGTAAGAAAAAGAGAGAAGAAGAGGAATATGAAGAATACTTAGCCGAAGAGGAAATTGCCGCAAGTAATGAAAGTATTCTGGAAATTCCTGAAGAAAAAATAGTGCCAGAGCCAACACCGGAACCAGAAGGACCGAAAGAACCAACGTTAGATGATCAAGTGCAGGAAGCTACGAAAGAACATGTAGAAGGTACTGCAAAAGTAATTAAAAAATGGTTAAACGGACAGTAAGGGAGGAACAACGATGTTAGATGAAATCTCCTCCAAAGAAAAAGCTGCCATCCTCATTCGTACATTAGACGAAGGGGTGGCAGCAAAAGTCATTGAATATATGACAGCTGAGGAAAAAGAAGTATTACTTCGTGAAATTGCGAAGTTTCGTGTATATAAACCAGAAACGTTAGAAAATGTGCTAGGGGAGTTCTTATATGAATTAAATGTAAAAGAATTAAACTTAGTCACTCCAGATAAGGAGTACATTCGTCGCATATTTAAAAACATGCCCGAAGACGAGCTGGAAAAATTATTGGAAGATCTTTGGTATAACAAAGATAATCCGTTTGAGTTCTTAAATTCACTTACAGATTTAGAACCACTTCTTACAGTGCTCAATGATGAATCACCACAGACGATTGCGATAATTGCTTCTTACATTAAACCGCAACTTGCTTCTCAATTAATTGAGAGATTGCCAGATCATAAACGAGTAGAGACGGTAATGGGTATTGCAAAACTAGAACAAGTTGATGGTGAATTAATTAATCAAATTGGTGAGTTGTTAAAAGCGAAATTAAATAATATGGCATTTAGTGCAATTAATAAAACAGATGGCTTGAAAACGATCGTGAACATTTTAAATAATGTTTCACGAGGTGTTGAAAAAACAGTCTTTCAAAAGCTGGATGAAGTCGATTATGAGTTATCTGAGAAAATTAAAGAAAATATGTTTGTCTTTGAAGATTTACTTGGTCTTGAAGATCTTGCGCTTCGCCGTGTATTGGAAGAAATTTCAGATAACGGTGTTCTTGCGAAAGCACTTAAAATTGCAAAAGAAGAAATTAAAGAGAAATTATTTACATGTATGTCTTCAAACCGTAAAGAGATGATTCTAGAAGAATTAGATGGCTTAGGACCGCTTAAGATGACGGATGCTGAAAAAGCGCAGCAAACGATTACAGGTACAGTTAAAAAGCTAGAAAAAGAAGGAAGAATTATCGTTCAAAGAGGTGAAGGGGATGTCCTTATTTAAAAACAGAATTCCGAAGAATTCTGTTTCTTTTTCTGAAGAAACGTATGAATTACAATTTCCAAAACCAGCTTCAGTCCAAATAGAAGAGGAAGAATTACAAGCTGATCATGCAGAGCTTCGCGCCCAGCAAGAATCATTACATATGGAAATGAATCAGTTAAGACAAGGGCAGCAAATGCTAGAACGAGAGCGTCAGCAGCTAGTACAAGATAAAGAACAATTTCAAATGCATATTCATGAACAAATGGAACAGATGGAAGTAGCACGTATGCAGTTTCAAAAAGAACAACAGGAAACAGCATACGAATGGACAGAGTTATTGTGGGATCAATCTTTTCATCTAGCAGAAAAAATCGTAAACCAAGCGGTAGATTCGCGATTACTTGATGTGTTACCAATTTTAACTGGCATCGTTCAAACGTTGCCTACTTCATTTGAAAAATTAATAATAACAGTACATCCAGAAACGTTTGAACGTATTCAAGAAGAGAAGGAAAATACGAAAGAGTATTGGTTACTACAATTAGTAGAATGGAAATATGATTTCTCCCTGCAGTTCGGTGAATTTGTTTTGGAGGAAGAGAAAGAGTTTTTTGAATTTAAATTTGCACCTATATTTGCGAAGCTTCGTCAGAAATGGGAAGAAGAGAAGTTGTTTGAGGAGCAAAATGTATGAACAACAAGCTCATAAATGAACAGAATAAGTGGAATACGTTTATCGACACACCGTTTTATACGAAAATTGGTAAAGTTCATAGTGTACAAGAACAGTTTTTCGTAGCGAAAGGGCCGAAAGCAAAAATTGGCGATGTTTGTTTCGTTGGAGAACATAATGTTTTATGTGAAGTAATTGCGATTGAAAAAGAGAATAATATGTTACTCCCATTTGGACAGACAGAAAAAGTATGTTACGGGGATTCAGTTACATTAATTGCAGAAGATGTTGTTGTACCTCGTGGTGATCATTTACTTGGAAAGGTGTTAAGTGCGAATGGTGAAGTGTTAAATGAGAACGCTGAAAACATTCCACTACAGAAAATAAAATTAGATGCCCCCCCTATTCATGCATTTGAGCGTGAAGAGATTACTGATGTATTTGAAACGGGAATAAAATCAATTGATTCTATGCTAACAATTGGTATCGGTCAAAAGATTGGTATTTTCGCTGGATCAGGTGTTGGTAAATCTACTTTACTTGGAATGATTGCAAAAAATGCAAAAGCTGATATTAACGTTATTAGTTTAGTAGGAGAACGTGGCCGAGAAGTAAAAGACTTTATTCGAAAAGAATTAGGCGAGGAAGGTATGAGGAAAAGCGTTGTTGTTGTAGCGACGTCAGATGAAAGCCATCTGATGCAACTTCGCGCGGCAAAGCTTGCCACATCCATTGCTGAATATTTCCGTGATCAAGGCAATAACGTACTACTCATGATGGATTCAGTTACTCGTTTTGCTGATGCGCGCCGAAGTGTTGATATTGCAGTGAAAGAGTTACCGATTGGTGGTAAAACACTGTTAATGGAAAGTTATATGAAGAAGTTGTTAGAGCGATCCGGTAAAACACAAAAAGGATCTATAACAGGTATTTATACCGTACTCGTTGATGGAGACGATTTAAACGGTCCTGTACCAGATTTAGCACGTGGTATTTTAGATGGGCATATTGTATTAAAGCGTGAGCTTGCTACGCTTAGTCATTATCCTGCCATTTCAGTGTTAGATTCAGTAAGTAGGATTATGGAAGAAATTGTGTCGCCTAACCATTGGCAACTTGCAAATGAAATGAGAAAAATCTTATCTATTTATAAAGAAAATGAATTGTACTTTAAATTAGGGACGATTCAAGAAAATGAAGAAAATGCTTATATTTTTGAATGTAAAAATAAAGTAGAAGATATAAATACGTTTTTAAAGCAAGGTCGATCGGATAGTTTCCAATTTGATGATATCGTTCAAGCGATACACCATATAGTATAAGGCCTCTACTAAAGGGGTCTTATTTTTTTGTTTTTTAATATTTCACAGATTTTTTTGGAAAAAAACTATATAATAGAAAAAGAGAGCGTTATAATAGGAAGGGGCTATGAAAATAGGTGGATAAACAGCAGTACGACACGATAAAATTGCAAATAAATCAAGAAAAAGAACATATTTTAAAAGAAGTGTCCGAACTAACAGCTGAAAAAAGAAAAATAGAACAAAAAAAAGAATATGATTTATACGTTGTGAAATCACGTAGCAAAGTCGTACAAACTGGTCAACGTATTATGGCTGGCATGCTTTCTTCACATACGTTTTCACCTGAAAGAATAGAAGAATGGAATCGAAAAATTAAAAAAACAGAAGGTTTTATTCAAAAAAATGAAAGCCTTTTAGAACAAGTAAAAGAAAAAGAACGTGTCATTGATGAAATGTATCAAGAAGATTGTAAGAAGCTTGCAAAAGTGCAAGAAAAGCTAGAAGAAAAAATGCTTCTTGATTTAAAAATGTGTATGAATGGATGAGGTGAATGTAGTGATACAGTCTGTATTACCGGTGCAACAAAGTTTACCTCCGCAAAAAGAAAAAGGGCTAGAAATACAATCGAAAAATGAAAATCCTTCATTTGATCGTACGTTGAGAATGGAAAATAAACAGCAGCCGAAAACGGAGAAAACGAAACGAGAAGAAGCACCAAAAGAAGAGAAAAAAGAATATAATCTTTCTAAACCATCGGTAACGAAAGAAGAACCAAGTGTAAAGAAAGAAGAAAAAAAAGAGACAGAACAGTTGTTATTAGCTGTATCTGAGCAAATGGTTGCAATTGAGCAATTACGTGTGCAACCAGAATTGTTATATCAATACATACAAAAAATACAAGAGCTGTATAAAGAATATGGAAATATAAAACTTAACGAATTACCCGCAGGTGAATTACAACAATTACAAGAGCTCCTTTCAAATATGAATATTAAAAATGCTATATGTTTAGAAGATACAATGCAAATGGTGTTAGACAAAGTGAAGATGCCAGAGCAAATGATGCAGGCTTTGAAAGTTGTAGAGACAGAAACTTGTAATATTGCAAAAAAACAAGAAGAGTCTAAAGATGTAGATCTTCTGAAATCAGAGAGCGATGATGTGAAGGTAGCGTTGCCAGAAGTCGATTCGTTAAGCGATTCGAGTTCCACGGGTGCGGAGTTATTAAATAAAGCGACGAGTACTGATCAAATCGGAAAATCAAATAGTGGCGCTGAGAAGGTTACATTACCTGACTTAGGAAAGAAAATGGAAGCGCAAGTAGAAGCATTGCAAAAATTTGTAGTGAAACAAGAACGTGTTTTATTCCAGCTAAATCCAGAAAAATTTGGAACGTTAACTGTATTTATGAAAAAGCATGGCGACCAAATTGATGTGCATGTAGAAATGGAAAAACACGATGCAAAAAAACGTGTTGAAATCATTTTTGATGAATTGAGGCTAAAGTTAAAAGAAAAAGAAATTAATATTCAAATTAGCTATTCGGATAAAGATGAAAACCGTAAAGAACAGCGAGAACAAGAACAAAGACAAAAGCAGAAATTAGCAAGTACGCAACATGAGAAACAACAATCAAAAGAATTTGCGGGATTATTGGAGGAATAAAGCGTGCCAACAGTTGGGTTAAATACAACGAGTACAAATCATATTCCGTTACAAGCAGGAGCGCAAGCAAAAAACGCATCTGTGAATGGTGTACAATCGCCAGTTCAACAAACAAACGGAGTTTCAGCAGGAGCACAAAAGACTCCTGGGGTAATGGGGAAAGATGACTTCCTAAAATTGTTTTTATCAAGTTTCCAACATCAAGATCCATTTAATGCAATGGATATGAATCAAATGATGAACCAGACAGCGCAGTTATCTCTTATGGAACAAGTGCAAAATATGACAAAAGCAGTTGACTCTTTAAGAACGACGATGTATTCGACAGCGCTTGATGGCGGTATGAAGTTTTTAGGGAAGTACGTAAGAGGTGTTGACGGCGACGGAAACAAAGTAACTGGTCAAGTAGAGACGGTTCGCCTTGCAGAGAATAATGATGTACAGCTCATTATTAATAATAAAGTCGTATCTCTTCGTTTCGTTGAGAGAGTGTCTGATAAACCGATTGGAGAAACGAATCCAGAGGATGTCAAGAAAGAAGAGCAAAAAACAACTGAAGAAGTAAAAACTACAAATTCATGAGGAGTGTCCATACGTTATGATTAAAGCGTTATATACAAGTATTACAGGAATGAATGCAACACAAAATGCATTAAGTGTAACTTCAAATAATATTGCTAATGCACAAACCGTTGGTTATAAAAAACAAAAAGCAATGTTTGATGATTTACTATATAACAATTCAATTGGTGCAAAAAGTGACGGTAAATACGCAGGAACGAATCCGAAAAGTATCGGTAACGGTGTGAAAATGAGTGGTACGGTTACGGATTATAGTGATGGTACAATTACGTTAACAGGTGGTAAAACACAAGCAGCAATGGAAGGTAATGGTTTCTTCGTTGTAGGTGATTCAAAAGGCGGAAATATGGAATTTACTCGTAAAGGTACGTTTGGGATATCTTCAGATTACTATATTACGAATACTGAAGGTCAATACGTATTTGCATACCCTGCAAATGAAGCAACTGGTGAAGTTGATTTATCTGGAATCCCAGGACCATTGCAAATTCCAATGGGAACAGCAATTGGTGGTATTCGAACATCGAAAGGGACAATTAAAGGGAATATTCCAACTGGTGAAAAACAAATTACACAAGATTTACCTGTATATGATAATGCGGGGAATACATGGACAATGCGTGTAGAGTTTAAACAAACGAGCGAACATAATTATACATATAAAGTACAGATGCGTAATGATTCGAAAAAAGAAACAGAGTTTAAGGATGTTCAAGGTGCAGGTGGTAATATGACATTTGATGCTGTTGGAAATCCTAATCCGAAAGAGCAAAGAGCCAATATTCCATTTGATGGCGGCTCTATAAATTTAGACTTAAGTCATTTAACAAACCATCCAACAGATAAAACATTATCAGTAACAGACGTAGATGGTAGAGCAGCAGCGACGGTTAAAGATTGCTTCATTGCTGACGGTGGATATGTAATGGTAAAATATTCTGATGGAAGTATGAAATCTGCTGGCCAATTAGCTGTTGCGATGTTCCCGAACGAAGGCGGTCTAATGAAAACAGGTAATGGTAACTATACAGCGACGAATACAACAGGTATTTTAGCACTTGGAGCATCTGGTCAAAACGGTGCAGGTAAAGTACGTGGTGGCGCACAAGAAGGGGCCAATGTAGATTTATCTATTGAGTTCGTTGACTTAATGCTGTATCAACGTGGATTCCAAGGAAATGCGAAAGTAATTAAAGTATCAGATGAAGTATTAAATGAAGTTGTAAACTTAATTCGATAATATATTATAAAGAAAACTTGTAATGTAGTAGAAAGGATTTTTTATTCGTATGACAAGACAAGAGCGAGTTTTACAATTGCCTTTTTTCGAAAATAAACGTGAACTTGCCGAGCAAGTGCTAAAAATGGAACGAGAAGAGCATGTATATTTACCGGATCAATTTGAAATTAAGCAAGTGCCTCAGTATTCATTTGGTGAAAAGGAAGCCATCATTGGCCGTATTCATGAGTTTTATTTCGTAAGTGTTGGTAGTGATGGAGTTTGGAAGTATCAACTGTTTAAGGACGAGATGAAGTGCCGTGAGTTTTTTGTTACGTTATCAGGGATAACGGATCAGCAAATTGCGTTTTGGTTCAATAATATCGAGTTGTTGAAAAACTCTTAAAAGCACTTAAAAGCTCTTTTTTAGGGTTGGATAGTGGATCCAGCAATGTTTTGGAGCGGTTAGTACCTAATAGAGTCTCGACAGGTGTGTAAGGACAGGGATATGGAGAGTTACTAATGTAGTTTAAGCTGTGGTAAGCGAAGTGTAGTTATAGTATGGGTCATATCTTTGGTCCTGAGGGGCTTGGAGATGTAAAAATAGAGCTATGGAAGGGTACTGGTATGGTTGGGGATGAGATAATCGTTTCGTAGCAGGAGAGTGCCTTTTGGATAGTTTGTGCTGATACATTTTTATAAAAGGAGAGGTGAGGAGGATGGCGCAGAATAAGTATCGCGTGACATTCATTTCGCCGAGTGAGGTTGAGCAGCGGACTGTAATGGCGGCGAGTAGTTTGCCAGATCTAATTCGTAAAGTAGAGAGTATTATCGCAGATCCGAACGGTTATTTTGTGAATGATAAAAAAAATAATTGCTATTTTAAAGTGATTAAAGAAAATGTTACGTTTATTCAATACGAGCTACTATTTTCGGATAAGGAAATTCATATTGAAAAATTAAAACATATAGCGCCGGCTATATTAAAACAATTATTTAAAAAAATAAACGATCCAGAACTATATGCACTCGCGTTACTTGATGTTGATATAGCGACGAAACAATATGTACTCGAAGAAATGAATCAAGAGTTAAGAATGAGAGTAGAAACGGAACTTTCAAAAAAATGGGAAGCAATGCCGACAGAAATTGTAGGGGCACAAGAAGTGTTATTAGAGGCACTTGCTTCATTTATACAAGATTAAGCGTAAATAAATTGTTCGACTATCTATATTTTTCATATAGGTAGTTGACTTTTTCTCTTTTATAAAGCTTAATAATTAAATATACGGAATTAATGGAAGGGGAGCGACACCTTTATGTCACAAGCACAAAGTATTTTATTAGAAAGTGGAACAAATGAATTAGAGATTGTCACATATACTGTTGGTGAAAACCTATTTAGTATCAATGTAATGAAAGTACGTGAAATCATTAATCCATTCCCTGTTACAACTGTGCCAGAATCTCATCATGCAGTTGAAGGTGTTGTTCAAGTACGTGGTGAAATTTTACCTGTTATTAACTTAGCAACGGCTCTTAATTTAAAATCAACAAAGCCACTTGATCAAACGAAATTCATCATTTCAGAATTAAACCAAATGAAAGTTATTTTCCGCGTTGACGAAGTACATCGTATTCAACGTATTTCATGGGAACAAATTGATGAACCAGCTTCCTTATCAATGGGACTAGAAGAAACAACATCTGGTATTGTAAAACTAGATGGGAAAATCATTTTACTATTAGATTATGAAAAAATTGTATGTGAAATTAGCGGTACTGGTTATGACAATAAATCACTTTCAGGATTAGAACAAAAAACAGATCGTGCTGAAAAAGTTATTTATATTGCAGAAGATTCAGCAATGCTGCGCCAAATACTAGAAGAAACATTATCATCAGCTGGATATACGAAAATGAACTTCTTCAGCAATGGCGCGGAAGCGTTAGCACAAATTGAAAAATTAGCGAAAGAGCAAGGGGAAAAAATGTTTGAACACATTCACTTGCTAATTACTGATATTGAAATGCCAAAAATGGATGGACATCATTTAACGAAAGTGGTTAAGGATGGTGAAATAATGAATCGTTTACCGGTCATTATTTTCTCTTCATTAATTACAAATGAATTATTCCATAAAGGTGAAGCTGTAGGAGCAAATGCTCAAGTAAGTAAGCCAGATATTCAAGAGTTAATTGGCTTAGTTGATAAGTTAGTGTTGTAAAAGAGTTTTAAAAAGAGTTTTAAAAAGCGTTTTTTTTGCTGGAATAGAACCTCTAGCGAAGTTTGGAAGCGGTCAGTGCCTAATAGAGTTCTGTACGATGTGAGACCAGAGATATGGAGTGGTTTCACATAAGCAGGAAAAGAGAGTCATTGAGATAGTTATAGAAGAGGCGGTGTACAAATCTTTTCTATTTAGCTGGAATAGAGGAGCTAGCCATTATAGTAGTACTGGCTAGCTTCTTTTTAGTATTCTATACTCTGTATAGGTAGAAGGAGTATTTGTGGTTGTAAGAATCGTCTCTATTTCGAGATTTTCAATTGGTTTAATTAATAAGCAGCGTTTTTTTGTTTAAAAATATAAGAGAACGTATTTTGGTTTATATTAGTAATATTTCGTGGTAACGCAAATTTTTTCGGTGAAAATATATCGAAAATACCATATAATATAATTATATGTAATTGATATGTATAATTGCATATTAATTAAAAAATACTCTTTCTTTTTTATACTTTCCATACGTTTTTGTATGTTAATTATTTGACAGACAATTTCGAAATGTTATAATATGGATATGTAAAAATTGCTATTTCTTAAAAGACATGGGAGTCAGATGAGAATTGTGAAAGGATGAGGGGGAGTGGCACAGATTATGTATCACCACACAGCAATCAATGTATTAAAACTTTTACAAAACATGTCAAATAATAAAATGAATGATATGAAATTAGAAACGGAATTTAAAAAAATAGAGAAACAATTCCGAGTGGAGTATGAAGAGTTAGTCGATTTATATAATAGAATGGTTTTATTCCAAATAGATATAGAAAAACATGGCGGTATGCGAGCTTATGAAAAATCAACAATTACATGGCTGAAGTCTGAGCTAGAGTTACTGTATGAAGTGTATCAATTTTGTCAACGTCACGGTTTAAACATTTTAAATATTTCAAAATACGTTAGTAAAAATGAACTAAATCTTTTTCCGAAAACAGAAAGTCAATTGCAAAACACATACTATAAATTGAAAAAATGCGAAATACCGTTTGAAAATATTGAAAAGCAAAAACCAGGACGAAAGCGAAAATATACACCCATAAAAGAACAAATCGTTGAAATAAAAAAGGAAAACAAGCAAGAAGTAAGAAAAGAAGTTCAAAATACAGAGAATGAAAAAAGCCTTGTAACAGTTATATCTGGTATCGTTGATAATTTTGAAACAATTAGTCAATGTAGTGAAAGAAAAGAAGATGAACTCCATCAGTTTATGGAAGGCATTTATAAGCTTTCAAGCATGGCTGCTGGGCGTTCGGAAAATGAAAAGGATGTACGTGGTCTTGAAAGCGAATTGCATGTATTACGAGCTGAAAATGAAAGACTAAAGCGAGAAAAGGAAGAGCTTGTTCATGATATAAAAGAAATGACGCATCATTTAATTCATTTCATTACGAGCTCTGATATCGATCAAATTCGCACATTGCCTTACTTCGTAAAAGAATGTAAACAAGATTTGCATAAATTAGGGTTATATAACGCACAAGACGGGAAAATGAAAATTATGGTTGATCGTAGTGGACAAGTTATGACTGTAACACAGTAATAAAATTTGGGTACAAAATAAAAGGGAGATACATAGTTTATATGTATTTCCCTTTTATTTTGTGTGGAATCGTTTCAAAGAGGGAAGACAAATTTTTAAGATTGTAGTAATTTAGAAACCATTTGCGGAATTTGATTAGCCTGTGAAACCATACTGAGCGCAACTTTAGTTAATAATTTAAACTTTAAAAAATCGCTCATTTCCTGCGCCATATCCGCGTCTTCAATTCGAGAAGAAGCATCTGTTAGGGCCATACTTTGACTATTTAAATTTTCAATATTAAAGTGTAAACGATTTATCATAGCCCCAAGATCAGCACGATGAAGTGATACATTTTGCAAGGCTTCTTCAATTTTACGGATCGCCGCTCTTGCTTCTTGTTCTGTTGAAATCTTGATGTCATGTTGTGTAGGGGAAGGGGGGATATGGTGTACTGTATGACCGATATCGTCTAACGTAATAGGACGGCTTTGTCCATCAAATACAAATAAATCATTAAACTCAGTTGTCGCACCAATATAGCCAACTTGCTCTGTTAAAGATTGAAACTCTTTATTTAACGAATCACGGTTTTTATTTGAATTTGTATCGTTCGCAGACTGAACAGCTAAATCACGCATACGCTGTAAAATATTCGTCACAGTTTGAAGAGCAGCTTCCGCTGTCCGAAGCATTGATAGCGCATCCTCATTATTACGAATCGCCACACGCATACCACTCGCTCGTGCATGCATACGAGTCACAATTGCAACATTAGCTGGATTATCAGAAGCATGGTTTAACTTCTTACCAGTCGCCAAATGCTCCATCGCAATATTCATACGTTTTTCATTTTCATATAGTGATTGCCTAGCATTCATACTTAAAACATTCGTACCAATACGCATAATAGACACTCCTTATAGATTGATATAGTTAGTGTTCTAAAGCTAATAAACGGCTATGGATAGATAAAAAGGCTTATGCTCATTTGCTGTTGTTCTTTTAACATAAGAGGGGATCAAAATAGGCACTGACCGCTTCTACATATCGCGGATGCTCCCGTCCATCTAAAAAAAGAAGCGTTTTACAAATAATTTATTTATATAGAAAAATAAACCTCTCCGCAAGCAGAGAGGTTTATTCAGGAAACTAGCTCAAATGACTTATTGTAATAATTTAGAAACCATTTGTGGCGTTTGGTTTGCTTGAGAAAGCATGCTGATACCAGCTTCGTTCAAGATTTTGAACTTAGTCATTTCAGACATTTCTTTCGCCATGTCAGCGTCTTCGATTTGAGAAGCTGCTGAAGCCATAGAAGAAGATTGGCTCTTCAGGTTGTTTACGTTAAAGTCAAGACGGTTTAATGTAGCACCTAGTGTTGCACGGTTAGATGCGATTGTTTCAAGAGCTGCATCAATTGATTTAATTGCTTCAGAAGCGTTTGGTGCAGCTTTTGTAATATTACCTGCTGTAGGTGCAGTATAAGCAGCTCCAACTGCTTGAGCAAGTGCTAGTGTTTTAGTACCAGCTTCATCGTACGCTTTAATTGCAGTTTCAATACCTTTAATTGCAGTGTCACTCATTAAGTTTTTATCAACCTTTTCGAATGCCGTTTTAAAACCTTCAACTGCTGTTGTAAGGGCTGCTTCAGTTGGTGAACCAGTTAAACCAGCTAAAGTACCTTTAGCTGCAGTTAAAGCAGCAATGTTTGTATCTTTCGCAATGTCTGCTGTTGTAATTGCGATTGTTTTAGTACCAGTTCCTTCAATAGATAATGTGTCAATCTTTAAAGCTGAAGTAGATGAATCAGCTAGATTAATATTGATTTGTTTCGTTGTATCAGCGTTATCTAGAGTTTGGATAGCAATAGATTTGTTATCGCCATTTAATAATTTCTTATCGTTAAACTCTGTGTTTTTAGAAATGTAATCAATTTGTTCTTTTAATGCAGAAAATTCTTTATCTAATGCTTTTTGGTTATCACTAGTGTTCGTACCGTTTGCAGATTGGTTAGCGATGTCACGCATACGAAGTAAGATATTAGATACAGAGTTTAAAGCTGAGTCAGCTGTACGGATTAATGACATACCGTCTTGTGTGTTGTTAGCTGCTACTCCTAAACCGTTTTCACGTGCACGCATACGAGTTGCGATTGCAAGACCTGCTGCATCGTCAGAAGCGTTGTTGATACGTTTACCGCTTGATAAACGGTCCATAGCGTTGCTCATTTTTGTTTGGTTTTGGCGCATGTACTCTTGAGTACGCATGCTGTTAATGTTTGTATTAATTCTCATGTTAAGAAACCCCCATTTTTTTATATTGACTTTTCTGCAAATTGAAAAACGGTAATATGCGAAAAAATCAATTTCGAGATTTATTGTAATCCTTGCTACAACGGGTGTCAACTAAAAATTCGAATTAATAAATATAAAAAAATAACAGTTTAACAATATATTCATTTTTTTATTACATAATTATTAAAAGGATTATTGCAAACTTTAAAAAAAAACTCTAATATTAGATTATCTTTGTTTACCGAAAAGGTGATATTATGGTAGTTGGAAATATAGTAAAAGAAGTGCTTGCATATAAGAAAGGACAAATTCAGCAAAAGCTAAGTAGTCCGCAAGCATTCGTTAGTAGTCGTTTTCAAGAGAAGTTGCAGAGTGAACCTGCAAAGGAGACGAAGGGTACTACGCAGCCGGCAAACATAGAAGATATGAGTCAGCCGGTACAATCTACGAAAATAGAAACGATTGTTACTAAACCGGAACAATCTATTCATAAAGTAGAGGAAGCGAGTAAGCCTGAAGAAAAGGCTGAAACGAGGAAAGCAGATGAAGTGCAAGTTGCGCAAAAAGAGTTTGAACGACGTTTCCCAGAAACGAAAAATGAGGCTGTTGACACGTGGGAATTAACGAAGAAGTATAATATTCAAAAAATACGTTCTTCCAATGAAGGGAAGTATGAGGATATTATTGATCGCGTTAGCCGTACATATGGAATTCCGAAAACGTTAATTCAAAAAATGATTGAAGTAGAGTCTGATTTTAATCCGAAAACGGTGTCACATGCAGGGGCGATGGGACTTATGCAACTTATGCCAGCGAATGTGAAGGAGATGGGTGTGAAGAATCCATTTTCACCAGCTGAAAGTATTGAGGGCGGCGTGAAAGAGTTAAGCGGTTATTTA
>Ga0114954_1000113_pt1 | contig 29502 bp, 40 predicted proteins | sample Porto_4metaG_FD_87299 | JGI IMG/M metagenome (GOLD analysis project Ga0114954, IMG submission 87299) | Marine algal microbial communities from Porto, Portugal - Porto_4 metaG | ecosystem: Host-associated > Algae > Red algae > Unclassified | place: Portugal: Porto | collected 2015-02-02
AGCAATATCAGATACGCGGGCATAACCCTTTTCATCAATCAACAAATAAATTTGTTCAATATAATCTTCCATACTAGGGGTAGGCATCGGTTTCCTCCATCCAATTTCATTTTGCTTATTCCGAACGAAGCAATCAATAAAATGATACACCAGAAAGAATAACGTGACAAGGTAGAAACGAGCCTAAATCTGCAAAAGAGAAAAGAACCCGCATTCAAATACAAGTTCCTTTCATGTGAAATATTGAATTTCTGCGTCAGGAAAAAAGTGACGAATATATCCTCGAATCGTTTCCTCCAATACTTCTGCATCATCTTTTTTATAGACGTATTTCCCAATACCGTATCGTCCCCATTTATATTTCCGCTTCTCTTCGTCCATTTCAAGTTTCGTATTCGGATAACGCGCTTGAATGACCTTTTTTGCCGGCTTCGTAAAGCGATGCTGAATTAATTCAAACGTTAAATTTGGTATCACCATATCTTTCAAGGCATTGTATAATCTCTCAAACAATTCACGATACCCCTCTTCCCATCCTTCATGCATATAAAGTGGCGCAACTATAAAGCCAAGTGGATAATTAGCCCCCGCCACTTTACCAGCAGCCTCAATTCTCTCTTCGAACGGCGATGTCCCCGGTTCAAAATTTTTAATCACATAACGTGAATTAATGCTAAATCGAAAACGCGTTTTCCCATTATGCTTTGCATCTAATAAATGATCAACGTGCGAATATTTCGTAACGAAACGTAAACGCCCATGCTCACTTTCTCCCATAAATTCGATCGTTCGCTTTAAAGCATGCGTTAAATGATCAATTCCAACGATATCTGATGTACACGCCGCTTCAAATCTTGTTATTTCTGGTGCCCTTTCATCCATATATTGCTGTGCCTTCTCAAATATTTCATCTAGATTCACATATACACGAACGTAAGGTTTACTACCAAGGGTCGTTTGCAAATAACAATAATGGCAATGTCCCATACACCCTGTTGCAAGCGGAATTGCATATTCAGCTGACGGCTTTGACGTATCAAACTTTAATGTCTTCCTCACCCCAACGACAAGCGTTGCCTTTGCATTGCGATACTTTTGCAAATCATTTTCACCTGGCAAATTTCTAATTTGATTATGGGATGTCGTTTCACGAATTTCTAATCCCATCTTCGTAAACTTCTCATACAGCTCTTTTCCAAGTGGATATTCGAGTGCCTTCGGTTCAAAGTAAACAAGTTTTGGCATAAACGGTTTCATATACTTCCCTCCTCTCGTTAGTATGGAGAACACGGAAAAATTAAAACGCATTAAAGTTTTCCACTTCAGTAACTTGCGTTGCAAGTTACTGAATGTTATAATTTGGATAACAGCTACCTTGCAAGGCAAGTTACCTGAATAAAAGGTGGGGAAATCATGCATAGCCAAATGTTAAAAGGTGTACTCGAAGGTTGCATCCTATACATCATTTCGCAAGAAGAAGTGTATGGATATGAGCTGAGTACAAAATTAAATAAATACGGCTTTACATTTGTCAGCGAAGGAAGCATATATCCGTTATTGTTACGTATGCAAAAAGAGAGGCTAATTGAAGGAACATTAAAAGCTTCCTCACTCGGTCCAAAGCGAAAATATTATCATGTAACCGATAAAGGAATAGAACAGCTTGAAGAATTTAAACAAAGCTGGGGAATGGTTTCGACAACGGTGAACAACTTATTACAGGGAGAGTGATAGGGATGAATGCGCAAGACATGATTGAATTGAACAACAAAAAACGCGAACTTCTAACATTTGAAAACGAAGCTTCTTATGGCGATATGCTAGTATATCTTCGGTTATCTAACGTACCTGAACAACAAGTAGAAGAACTATTATTAGAAATATTAGATCATCTCATCGAAGCACAAAGAGAAAATAAAAATGCTTATGATATTTTCGGCAATGACTTACAATCTTATTGTGATGAACTCATATCGGCTTTACCAGCTCAAACAAAGTTAGAAAAAACTTCTTTAATCGGTTTTGTTATTAGCTTACTTCTTGCTATACAGTTTGGAATGGATGCACTTGTTTCGACTTTCATTTTAATCTTCAGGAAAAATATCGAACAATTAAGCCCAGCTTTTAGCATCCCTGGAACCACTTTGTTCGTTTCACTTATTATACTAGGCATACTTTTCATTTTATATTTATTAAAGCGCTATTCCTTTGATCAAAAGATGAATTGGAAAAGAAGGATTCTATTTGGATTTGCATTTGCTACTCCATTTTGTTCAGCTGTATTTTTAAATGTCTATTTTAAAAAACAACCTTATCTCATTTACCACCTAACCTTTTGGCAAAACGCCTTAATTGCTATCTTATTTTTCATTTTATATAAATTACTATACAAAAAATCAAATTTTTAACAGCCTTTCAAAAGGCTGTTTTTCTTCTGTCTAATTTTACAAATTGAAAAATTTCATAAAGAAAATAAGAAAAATGCAAAATAATTAAAGTTAATTGTTGACGTGATGCTTTTATTATCGGTATCATAAATCTTCGTGAGCAATTATTTTTCGTTATACGATTTTTTTATTATTACTGAATTTTTGAGAGGAGAAATTAGATGTCAGTTAAGAAGAAAACGCAAGTACGCACCGGCAAAATGGTACGTGAACTAATGTTAGCAGACGAAGATGTAAATGCTTCGCTAATTATGGTATACAGTGAAAACGGTGTAAACGCAGAAATTAAAATCGAGGGCTTAACGCCGAAATGTAACGAAGAATTATTTTTGAGCGGAAACGTGGATTGGAACAAGAGTGTTATTTATAAAATTGTTGATTTCACTGGAAACGCTGAAGTTGGTAAAGTTACATTATCAGCGATGAACAAAAACAATGTTTCTCTAGAAATAGAACGCGTTATGTGGAGTAAAGAAAATAAAGAGGCTGCTGGTCAAGAAGAAACACCGGTAGAAGCCACACCGAAAAAAGAAGTAGTTGTAGAAGCTCCAAAAGCAGTTACACCTGCTCCTAAACCTATTACGCGTGTAGAAACACCTGCTATGGCCCCTAAGCCTACTCCGGTACCGACGCCGAAGCCAGTAAGCGTAGAAGCAGCTGTAGAACTAACTACTCCAGCACCTGTGAAAAAAGTAGTCCCTACTTCAGTTACAAAGCCAGAGACAGTACCGGTTGCTCCAGCAAAACCGAAACAACCTGCTTTGACTGAAACAAATTCAAAACTACAAGAAAATTATGTGAAACTCGTGAAAAAGACAATTGAAGTTTGTCAAGATTACGAGCTTGGCATCGACATAGATGATTCTATTGAAGGCTTAAAAGAAGAACTACAAAGCCAAGGTATTAGCGTTACATTCGACAAAGAAATTATGGACGTTGTAAATCGCCTTCGTTCTTTACAAGATAAAGGAATCAAAGTAGAAAAAGTACTTAATTTACTATAAAAAAATAAGAGATGGCAATCGCCATCTCTTATTTTTTATAATTCCATTCCTTACTTTCATACTTTTCTTTTGCTAACGTTTGAACTTCATGTAACTGTTCTTCTGTTAATTCATATGGCACAAGCTCTATATCCAATCCTTTTTCAAACCCAACCTCGAACGCTTTAATTAACTGTTCGATCGTAAATGTACGGTCTGTCAATTTATTAATTGCTACCGCTTTAGAAGAAAACATACTTTTCATACGTTCTTTCACACGTTCATTTGGGAATAAAAATAGGTCGTATAGTTCGTCTAAATCTATTTCTAACGGAATCGATCCGTGCTGTAAAATAACACCTTTTTGACGTGTTTGAGCACTACCTGCGATTTTTCTTCCTTCAACTACAATTTCATACCAAGATGGCGCATCAAAACATACTCCTGAACGCGGATTTTTTAAATTCTCACGATCCGCCTCTGTTTTCGGAACTGCATAATACGCTTCTAATCCTAATGCCTTAAAACCGTCCAATAAGCCTTGCGAAATAACGCGGTATGCTTCCGTAACTGTTTTTGGCATATTTGGATGATCTTCAGACACAATAACACTGTACGTTAATTCTTTGTCATGTAGTACACCCCTGCCGCCTGTTTGACGACGAACGAACCCATATTTCTTTTCGTTAACTACATCCATATTTATATCTTTTTCAACACGCTGGAAATACCCGACTGTTAATGTTGGTACTTCCCATTCATAAAAACGAATTGTTGGTTGCATCTTCTTTTCACTTTGCCAATTTAATAAACATTCGTCTAACGCCATATTAAACGCTGGTGAACATTGACCAGAGTTAATATAACACCATTTTTCTTTTCCCATCCTACACCTCATATAACCAATTATTTTTCACATTCTCTAGTCTACCAAATTCGACAAAATTTGTGAAAGAATACGAAATTTCTCCTTATATACAAATGAATCTGTTGCATAAATACATATGGGCATTATAATATTGAAAGTAGGATAAGAAAAAAGGGAGCGATAGAACCGTGTCAACAACTTGGATTATTTTATTAGCCGTAATCGTAGCGTTCATCGGTTACACTGTATGGATGTATTTCTATCAGAAAAAATTAATTAAAACTCTTACAGAAGAAGAATTTCGCGCTGGCTACCGTAAAGCACAGCTTATCGATATTCGCGAAGCAGACGAATATAACGCAGGACACATTTTAGGTGCACGTAACATTCCGTTATCACAAATTCGCCTTCGTCATAAAGAACTTCGCCAAGATCAACCTGTTTACTTATACTGCCAAAGCGGATTCCGTACAGGCCGTGCAGCTCAATACTTAAAAAAACAAGGTTACAAAGATTTCTACCAATTACAAGGTGGATTTAAATCTTGGACAGGTAAAATTAAAAAGAAATAACATACAAAAACTAGCTGCATGCTGCAGTTAGTTTTTTATTTCATATTGTTTGCAATGTAATATAGATTCTTTTTTATTACATCTGCATCGTTCTCTTCTACATTACGATATAATAACTGATATTCAATCCCCTTTTCTTTCCATAGAAGCGTAGCAAATTCCTCTCCTCTCTCGAAGTCATCTTTATTTTTAAAATAAGCAGACGCTCCATTATTCAATTTCATTTGTTCTTGAAATCGCTTTTCTTCTACAAAATCCGGAAAACTGTAAGGGAAATTTGCAACAGTTAGCTCAATATACTCATGTCTACCTTGCTCCTGTTGTTTATATTTAATCGTTAAGACAGCATTCTTCTTTTCAATCGTTCTTACTTCACCCAACACATCACTCGTAATGTCATACGGTAAAAAGGTAGGAACTTTAAATTTCGCCGGAAAATATTTTGGAAGTTCTTTTAACGGAATCGGATCCGTAACGCGATCTGTAGCCCCACCTGTTGTTCCCACAAATGTTTTTTCTTCTTGCATCGTTTGCTGAAATGAACATGAGCTAAGTAATACACTAGAAAACACGAAACAAATGATTCCTTTTTTCAATTTGTTTCCGCCCTTTCATACCGCCCTCTTAACGAACAAAGCGTTTATATGTTGTTCATATTCGCTTGAATGCCACACTCCACCTTTGAAAACTTTCCTCGTTATTCTCACACATTTTGACAAAACTGCTTTCAAACAAACAGAAAGACTTCGCTATTCTTACGCCCAAACGAAATGGTTACGCGAATAATAGAAGTCCTATTTATAACATAGATTGTGAAAAGCTTTTCAGGTCAAGATTTTTTCATTCTACTTATTTTCCCTTTATAATAAGTAAAGAGGTGATCCATATGGCCAATATAAAACAAATCGCTAAAACTGCTGGTGTATCTATATCAACCGTTTCCCGTGTCTTAAATAATCACCCTTACGTAAAAGAAGACAAACGGAAACGAGTTCTAGAGGCGGTTGAAGAATTAAACTACGCAAAAAATATAAATGCTATTCATTTAATAAAGGGGAAAACATATACAATCGGGGTTATGCTCCCTTTCATTAATGTCCCTTACTTCAGTACCATTATTGAAGGAATCGGAAACGAAGCGTTAGCAGCTGGATATCACATTAATTTATGCCAAACAAATTACGATAGTATTGAAGAAATTCGTGTTCTTGAAATGATGAAAATGAAACAATTTGACGGGATGATTATTTGTTCTCGAACGAGTTCATGGGAACAAATCGAACCTTTCGCAAAATTCGCCCCTATTATTTCATGTGAAAAAATGAACCACCCCCTCATTTCATCTGTCTACGTAGATCATTATGAAGGATTCCGGCTCGGTACTGCATATTTACTAAGTAAAGGCCATGAAAAAATCGGAATTTGTTTAGCAAGAAAAACGAGTGTAAATTCTATGGAACGTGAAAAAGCGTTTGCTGATACACTTCATAACGAAGGTCAAACGTTACATCCTGAATGGATTTTTCATCAATGCTATACAATGCAGGACGGTGCACAAATACTCCACCGTATTTTACATATGAAAAATCGTCCAACTGCTATTTTCACAGCGAATGACCAAGTAGCTGCCGGTTTATTAACAGAAGCAAAGAAACATGGTGTTCGCGTCCCTGAAGATCTCGCTATTTTAGGATTCGATAACCATGAAATTTCAAAGGCGTTAGAAATTTCGACTATTGAACACCCTGGTCTTACGATGGGATCACGTGCTTTTACCTTATTCCATAAACAGATGCAGGACGAACAAATAACCGGGAACTCAGAAGAACTTCCATTCCATTTAATTGAGCGAAAAACAGTCTGAAAAGGAGCGTTAACTATAGCACTCTTTTTCAGCTTTTCACCTATTGACTTTGTGTTTTTTATCTCATATAATAAACCTAACGAACGGTAGGTAGGGGATGCAAATGACAGCAAATCGCATTAAAGCTGTAGCACTTTCTCATTTCGCACGCTACGGCTATGAAGGAACTTCATTGGCAAATATTGCCCAAGAAGTTGGGATTAAAAAACCATCGATTTACGCACACTTTAAAGGAAAAGAAGAGCTATATTTCATATGCTTAGAATCTGCTCTTCAAAAAGATTTGCAGAGCTTCACAGGCGATATCGAAAGCTTTTCCAATTCGTCCACTGAAGAATTGCTATTAAAATTATTAAAAGGCTACGCAAAACGATTTGGTGAAAGTGAAGAATCAATGTTTTGGTTACGAACTTCTTATTTTCCGCCTGATGCATTTCGCGAACAAATTATTAATAAAGCAAATGTACACATTGAAAACGTCGGAAAACTTTTATTCCCGGTATTTAAAAGAGCAAGCGAACAAGATGAGCTGCATAACATTGAAGTAAAAGACGCCTTAGAGGCTTTTCTATGCTTACTCGACGGTCTTATGGTTGAACTACTATACGCAGGTTTAAATCGTTTTGAGACACGTTTAGACGCTTCTTGGAAAGTATTTTGGCGCGGACTTTCAAACTGACGGATTGCTCCTTTGCAATGCGTCGTTTTTAAGCCCTTTACCTAACGACTGGTAGGAAGGAGAAATGACATATGGCATGGATTTATGTAATCATCGCTGGTATTATTGAAATCTTTTGGGTGATTGGACTAAAAAAAGCGGAGGCACCACTTGAGTGGGCTGGTGTTGCGCTATTAATTACAATTAGTTTCGTCTTATTATTTAGAGCTTATAAAGATTTACCTGTCGGCACTGTATACGCAGTCTTCACAGGAATCGGAGCGGGCGGAATCGTTCTTACAGAAATTTTCATCTTCGGAGAACCGTTCTCTATCGTAAAAGTTTTATTAATCGGTTTAATCTTCTTCGGAGTAATTGGTTTAAAACGAGTAACAGAAGAAAAAGAAACGAAGGAGGCCGCATAAAATGGCTTGGGTATTTTTAATTCTAGCTGGTATTTGTGAAATTATTGGTGTACTCTTTATGAAAGTAGCCACTGAAAAGAAAGGCTGGGCACCAAAAGTTATTTTAATCGCTAACTTCGGCGTAAGCTTCTTCTTCTTATCCCTTGCGATGGACACATTACCGATGGGAACTGCTTACGCGATTTGGACTGGAATCGGAACTGCCGGAAGTGCACTTCTAGGCATTCTTATTTTCCGAGAATCAGCGGATTGGCGTCGTCTTGCCTTCTTAAGCTGCATTCTATGCGGCGCTGTTGGCTTAAAACTATTAAGCTAACGTGAGGTGAATGTCATGTGGAGAGAAAAAGGAAAACAAATGTTAGCATGGATCACACTCGTGATCGCCATTCTACTGCAAGTAAGTTTTCATATAATAGAATGGTTGTTTCATAAAGTATTATCCATTCTTGCATTCCTTCCGAACATGACACTTGAAATTTTATTTATCGTTTGGTCCATTATCGCTTCCATTGCAATCGTAATTATATGGAGTATCGCCAAGCTATATAATAAGTTATTTAAAAAGGACAGTTACTCTGAAAAAGAGTAACTGTCCTTTTTTATATAGATTCAGACTTTCTATAGAAGTTTGATGTGATAAGACAAAGCAGACCAACTACGACAACACTCATACCAATTCCTTTATGCAAACTAGGAAATAGCATTGGTATATCCGAATAAAAGTTTGCTAATATGCAACCAATTGAAACTAAAAGTATTCCTATTCTATATAACCATTTTCTTTTGTTCATCATTCTCCCTCCTAAAATTTTTCATACACTCCTTCCTTTTGGACATACTACCTAAAAAAGGAGTGGATCCTATGCAAAATTCTATACATAAACAGATCCTATTTTTATTTTTCCTCTTTCTCATTCTCATTATCGTTTTCAGCTTTATATTACATACTCCAAAAGATGTTGTACCGAATAGCCTCTCTGTTTATAAACTATTACTTTCATATTGTCGATATTGAAGAAGGTGCCTTTTATGAGGCACCTTTTAAAATTCTCTCTTCTCATACAATTTCATTGAAACGAAGGCAGATACTATGAACATGCATATTGAACTAACGAATAATAAACTGTTATATAGTTGGATTTGTTCCAGGTTGATTTCAAAGAACATAGTACAAATGGCTGTCGGTGCTATTAGCATGAAAAGCGTAATAAAAATAGCTTTTTTATATGCTAGCCAAAATGATATTGGTAAAACAAAGCTTAAATATATTAAAATAAAGCTAATACTAGCAACCATTGTCGTTTCAATAAATTCAAATAGGTTAACCCCATTCTTCATTCCCATCGTGAAACAACCGACTATTACACTTATAAAAAGAATAATAATTGCTACTATATATTTCGCATACACAATTTGTTTTCTCAATATTGGTAAACTATTTACTATCACTTCACTCTCATTTTTACTATCTGCTTCAAATGTTTTTACTGTTGCCCCAATTGTAATAATTACTGACATAATTATGAACAGATTTTCCGTATCTGTTAAGGCCATATAAAAGAAAATAGGATACAGTATGTACCAAATTAAAAATTTCCATTGAATGATGAAATCTTTTAAAATTAATTGCTTAATCATGTATTACACCTCCTAACATGAAAATGCCACTTCTATAACTCTGCCTCTTGAAACATTTTCATTGAGAGTAACATTGATATGACTATACTTACTAACACTCCGATACCAAGAACACTCATCGCTACTGTAGCATCCTCAGAGTGAAGTACTTTTAACATAATTGTTTTATCACCAAAAACATTACACATAAGGCCAATCATACCTATTAAAGGAAAAATCATAATTACATACAAGACAGTAGTAGCTTTATTTCCTCCGATGTAATTAGTAGGTATCATTATCACACAATAAATCAAAGTTGCTACTATTGCTGAAAACATTGCATATCCAGGAATAACAATATCTCTGTCCAACAAAATATTTCCTAATATTACGACTATAAAAGTTGTACTCAAACCGACTATAATAAATAATGTAGTTGAAATATATTTAGCTATAACTATCTCTTTTCTCGTTATAGGCAAACTCACTAATACTTTTTCTGTTTTACTTTTTTCTTCATAATAAAAAGAAATATATATAATCATACTACATGTCATAAATAATCCTATTGCAATCCCCATCGGTTCTACAGAATTCCTAAAAATCGATAAAACGGGTATTAAAAAATAGAAAGGAATCATCTTCTTCTGTAAGAAAAACTCCTTCAAAATTAACTGTTGCATATGAATTCTCCTCTCTATAAATCACGGGCTCCATAAATTTTAATTGTTAGAAACATAGAAGCGATATAAATACTAACTAATGTAATGAATCCAACTATAAATACACCAATATGCATAGGATTCATAATCCACTCAATGAATGAAGGTGCTATTCCATTGATCTCATCACTAATAAATATCCAAAGTATCCCTCCGACTCCTATTGAGGCTGCTGATACTATACTTCTTACTACCTTCGACTTTGTACCATAATAACTAGGGAAAAACGTGACAACCAAAAATACGGCGTAAACAGCTCCATTTATTATTTCATACCACGGAATTTCAATGTATAGATTAGGATGATATGCACCGATATCACCGATGACCACAATGCCTCTTATAAGAAAAACAACTAACATCGTAGAGAGCATGCCACCTACAATAAATATTGCACAGGAAATATATCTAGCAATTATGATATCCTTTCGACTTAACGGTAAACTATTTATTACAATGTCACTTTTATTCCTTTCATCCATATAGATTAGCGTCATAACGGAGGAAAGGGTTATAAATAGACAACTCATCGGAAATAACAATTCACTCCCGGGCTCAAGTAAAAAGAACATAAGGGGCATAATAAGATTCACTAACCAAGTTACCCGAAAAAAGAACAAATCTTTATAGATGAGCTGACGCATAGGCACCTCTCCCTTTCGCAGTGTAAACGATAATATCATCTAATGTAGGCTTTTCTAGTACAACCTCATTTCCAAACCAATCGATAATTACTTGTTTATCCTTCGCTAAACCTTCAAAACCAAATTTATTTTTTCGTAATCCAACAAATAGCTCTTTTCCTTCTCGATCCAATAAATCATTACTTCCCTTTACGATTACGTAGCTCTCCATTAATTCATCTTTCTCACCAGTAAATATAATTTCCCCATCGTTGATAAAAGTAATATAATCTGCGATGCGCTCTAAGTCTGTTGTAATGTGCGTTGAGAATAATACAGATACTTCATCTTCCATTACAATTTCTTGCAATATATCAAGCAATTCACTTCGAACAACTGGGTCCAATCCTGCTGTTGGTTCATCCATAATAATAAACTCTGCATGATGCGAAAGCGCGATGGCAATCGCAAATTTCATTTTCATCCCTTTAGATAACTCTTTAATTTTTTTATACTTTGGAACTTGTAATCTCTCCATATACGATTGATACTGACATTCGTCCCACTTTTTATATAGCGGTGCAATAATACGCTTCATTTGTTCACACGTTAAATCTTCGTAGTAATGATTTTCATCATATACAAAGCCGATATTTTGTTTTATTTCCTTTTCTGCTTTCTTATTGTCCTTGCCAAAAATTTGTATATCGCCGCTCTCTTTTCTAATTAAATTCATAATCATTTTGATCGTCGTACTTTTCCCAGCACCATTCGGTCCGACAAATCCCATAATATATCCACGTGGCAGCGTAAAACTTATATTTTTCACTGCAAAATCTTGATATCTTTTACAAACGTTTTTTAGCTCTAACATTCCTTATTCCCCCTCATATAAACACGCAATCATCTGCTGTAAATCTTCAAGTGAAAGCTGCAACACTTTACTTTCTCTCACAATTTCTTCAGCCTTACTTTCCAATAAACGTAAGCGCTGTTCTTTTAATAGTTCATTGTTTTTACGTGAAACATAAGTCCCCTTCCCAGCAACAGTTTCTATATATCCTTCTTTTTCAAGTTCCTCGTACGCACGCTTCGTTGTAATTACACTAATTTGTAATTCCTTCGCTAAGCTACGAATAGACGGCAGTTGGTCTCCCCCCTTTAAACCACCATTTAAAATAAGCTGGCTTAATTGTTTCCTTATTTGTGCATAAATAGGGTCTTGGGAAGAATTCGAAATAATAATATTCATGTTTTCCTCCAGTGTGTATATACTGTATATATCTTATATATACAGTATATGCACACCATCCTATTTTTGGCAAGAAAAAAAGACCAACATTTTCCTGTTGGTCTTTCGTATATGTATCACTTTTCAAAGCGATCTAACATTTCGTCTCTCATTCCGAAACTAACAACCGCAATTCCTACATACATAAACAGAAGGAATGCCGGATGAACTGTATTGTACCAGCTGCTATCAACAATTAAATAAATCGTTAACGCCACAACAAGAACAAACGCTAAAATAAACATATAAAAGTGTCTTGTACTACCCATGATAAACTCCTCTCTACTCTCTGCACCATTCAACAGTATATTTTATCGAATAATTCGATATGACTCAAGGTTAACTTTCTTTTATGTAATCAAGTTCTACCTTTACAATGTCCTCACATGCTATTGAAATGATTGTTCCTTGTTTATCAATCGCCGTCACTTCTCTATTATCCATTACACGATGTGCTACTCTTTCTAACACTTTTCCTTGGTCTCGATAGCAAAATTCTTTTACATCTTTAATTGTTTCTCCATTTTCTAAATGGTATACCATTCTATAACATCGATATCCCACACTTTCACCCCCGCCTTGCTCGTTTTTTCACATATACATAAAAATGAGTAATTTTTGCCTCATCACATCTTCTTAATTTCAATAAAATTCTAACAAAAATAAATACTTTTATCAAACCGACTTTTTCAACAAAACTACCTATAAAACTACATCTTTACACAATTATGAAACAAAAAATATAAAGTTTTAACATTTTCTTCACTATTTCTGCATAAAGTGAAACTTTAATCAGTAGGGATTTTTGTTCATCCCCACTGATTATTAGCCTTCACCAATCGGGCATTTACGGACAGTTTATCTCCCACCTGGCTTCTTTGCACCAGCTAAGTTTTGAGTTGGGAGTTTTACTGTCCACAAATAGCAGGACAAATTCTCCAAACAAAAAAAGAACCCGCATGTAGCGAGTTCTTTTTTATTCTAATCAAACTTGTACAGGAGCAAGCTTTTCATAACGTAAAACAGGTTTACGAGCAGCCATCGTTTCGTCTAAACGTTTAATAACTGTAGTGTGCGGTGCTTCTTGTACAACTTCTGGATTTTCTTCTACTTCTTTAGCGATTTGAATCATCTTATCAATGAAACCATCTAACGTTTCTTTTGATTCTGTTTCTGTCGGTTCAATCATAATACATTCTTCCACATTTAATGGGAAGTAAATTGTTGGTGGGTGGTAACCGAAATCAAGCAGACGTTTTGCAATATCTAATGTACGTACACCAAGTTTCTTTTGACGACGACCTGATAATACAAATTCATGCTTACAATGTCTATCGAACGGAAGATCATAGAACGGCGCTAATCTTCTCATCATATAATTCGCATTTAATACAGCATACTCAGTTACTGCACGTAGTCCATCTGGACCCATAGAACGAATGTATGTGTATGCACGAACGTTAATACCGAAGTTACCATAGAATGGTTTCACACGCCCAATTGCTTCTGGACGATCGTAATTGAAGTGGTAGCCATTTTCCGTTTTCTCTAAAATTGGTTTTGGTAAGTACGGAATTAAATCAGCTTTCACACCTACTGGACCAGAACCTGGACCACCGCCGCCATGCGGACCTGTAAATGTTTTATGAAGGTTTAAATGCACAACGTCAAATCCCATATCTCCTGGGCGCGCTTGGCTTAATACCGCATTTAAGTTTGCACCATCATAGTATAATTTACCGCCTGCATTATGGACGATTTCAGCCATTTCTAAAATATTTTCTTCGAATAGACCTAATGTATTTGGATTTGTTAACATAAGTGCTGCTGTTTCTTCGTTTACAACACGTTTTAAATCTTCTAAGTCAACAAGACCATGTTCATTCGATTTTACTGTAATTGTTTCAAAACCAGCTACAGTTGCAGATGCTGGATTCGTTCCGTGAGCAGAGTCAGGAACAATTACTTTCGTACGGTTAAAGTCACCATTTGCTTCATGGTAGGCACGAATTAACATTAAACCTGTCCATTCTCCGTGTGCACCTGCTGCTGGTTGTAATGTAACAGTATCCATACCTGTAATTTCAATTAAATGCTCTTGTAAGTCGTACATTAATTCCATTGCACCTTGTACTGTCTTTTCATCTTGAAGTGGATGAATATTTGCAAATCCTGCAAAACGAGCTACATTCTCATTAATTTTCGGATTATATTTCATCGTACAAGATCCAAGTGGATAGAATCCAGAATCCACGCCGTGGTTACGGTTTGAAAGTGCTGTATAGTGGCGCATAATGTCAAGTTCAGATACTTCTGGTAGCTCTGCATCTTCTACTCGAATATAATCGCTCTCAAATACATCTTCTAGTTTCACTTCTTCTACATCTAATTTGGGTAAGCTATATCCTACGCGTCCTTCTTTAGTCACTTCAAAAATAAGTGCTTGGTCTTGGTTCTTCATTGGATAGCCCCCATTTCGTTTACAAGTGTGTCAATTTCCTCTTTTGTACGAAGCTCAGTTACTGCTAACAGCATATGATTTTCTAATTCTTTATAATCACGGCCTAGATCATAACCACCGATAATATTCTTTTGTAGTAATGCGTCGTTTACTTCTTTCACTGGACGTTTGCAATCTACAACGAATTCATTGAAGAATGGTCCAGCAAATGTAGCTGTGAAGCCTTTCGCTTCGAATTGACGTTTTGCATATTGTGCTTTAGAAATATTTTGACGTGCCATTTCTTTCACACCTTGTTTTCCAAGTGCCGTCATTGCAACAGAAGCTGCTAATGCATTTAACGCTTGGTTTGAACAAATGTTAGATGTCGCTTTGTCACGACGAATATGCTGTTCACGTGCTTGTAGCGTTAATACAAATCCACGTTTACCATCTGAATCTACCGTTTGTCCGACAAGACGTCCTGGAATTTTACGCATAAATGCTTTCGTTGTTGCAAAGTAACCACAGTGTGGTCCACCAAACTGTGTTGGAATACCGAATGGTTGTGCATCACCGATTACAATGTCAGCACCGAATTTCCCTGGTGGTGTTAATGCGCCTAATGATAACGGATTTGAAGAAACGATAAATAATGATTTTTGTTGATGAACGATTTTTTCAATATCAGCTAACTTTTCAACTTGTCCGAAGAAGTTTGGATATTGAACGATTACACAAGCAACTGTATCGTCTACTTCGCTTTGTAATACGTCTAAATCTGTTACACCATCTTTATGATTAATTTCAACAACTTCTAGATGTTGACCTTTTGCATAAGTTTCAAGTACTGCTCTTGATTCTGGGTGCACTGCACTAGATACAAGAATTTTCTTTTTACGAGTATGGCCAGCCGCTAACATTGCCGCTTCAGCTAAAGCTGTACCTCCGTCATACATAGAAGAGTTTGCTACATCCATTCCTGTTAATTCACAAATCATTGTTTGGAATTCAAAGATTGCTTGTAATTCCCCTTGTGAAATTTCTGGTTGGTATGGCGTGTAAGCAGTATAAAACTCTGAACGAGAAATAACATGATCAACAATTACTGGAGCATAATGATCGTATACGCCTGCTCCTAAGAAAGAAGCATATTCTTTTAAATTAGCATTTTTACCAGCCATTTGAGATAGCTCTTTTAAAAGCTCTGGCTCTGATTTTGCTTCTTTAATTTTTAAATCCCCTTTAAAACGAACACTCTCTGGAATATCAGAGAATAATTCGTCGATCGTTTGAACGCCGATCGTTTGTAACATTTCTTTTTTGTCTTCTTCTGTCATTGGAAGATAACGATGCAACATGAAATCTACCCCTCTCCCCGTTACTTTGAACGTTTATAAAATGGTGTTGGAACAACTACTGCTTTGACGCGTTTATTACGAATTTCAATTTCTACTTCTGTATCAACTGCTGCGTATTTTACATCAATTAGTGCTAAACCAATGCTTTTCTTTAACGTTGGAGATTGTGTACCACTCGTTACTTCCCCGATTTTTTCTTCTCCTACAAATACAGGGTAATGCGTACGAGGAATACCGCGTTCGATCACTTCGATGCCGACTAATTTACGAGATGCACCGTTTTCTTTTTGCTCTTTTAACGTTTCTTTTCCAAAGAAATCTGCTTCTTTGTTTGGTTTTACCGCAAAGCCAATTCCTGCTTCAATCGGTGTAATATCTTTTGATAATTCTTGTCCGTATAACGGAAGTGTTGCTTCAAAGCGAAGTGTATCACGAGCACCTAAACCACATGCTTTTAAGCCCTCTTCTGCTCCAACTTCAAGAAGTTTCTCCCAAAGTTTTGCAGCATCTTCACTCTTACAGTAAATTTCGAATCCGTCTTCACCTGTGTAACCTGTACGAGATACAAGTGCAGGAATTCCATCTACAAGAATATCGTTTTTAAATTTAAAGAACTTAATTTCTTTCAAATCTTCTGACACAACTTTTTGTAAAATGCCTTCTGCTTTTGGTCCTTGAATTGCAAGCTGCGCAACTTCACTAGAAACATTGACTACTTTCGCATCGCCAATTACATGACTTGCTAACCATTCGTAATCTTTCTCGATATTTGATGCATTGATTACTAATAAATAGTCTTCTTCACCACGTTTGTAGATTAATAAATCATCTACTGTACCACCATTTTCGTAGCACATAGCTGTATATTGTGCGCCTCCTACCTTTAAGGTAGATACGTCATTTGTAACAACACGTTGTAAAAATGCTAAACTATCTACACCTTTTACCTCAACTTCTCCCATATGAGACACATCGAACAAACCTGCCGCTGTACGTACAGCTTCGTGTTCTTCTTTAATGCTTGAAAATTGAACTGGTAATTCCCAGCCACCAAAGTCGATTGTTTTCCCACCATACTTCGCGTATACATCAAATAACGGTGTACGTTGTAATGTAATCATGCTCTTTCCCCCTTATGCTCTGACAAATCAATAAAAGTTGCTTCCCATATCTAAACATTTTCATTCTGAAAAGATAGGATATACGGAATCTCACTATATTTTTTTATGAAAGCGTAAATAAAAAAGTACTTTCTTGGATAAAATACGAAAGATTCCACACATTTCACACCATTATCCTAACATCATTCGCTATATTTCATCAATATTCTAGCATAAAAAATAATTTAGAATTTTTCATTCTTAATCTTACTAAATACAACTTTTGAGATTTAATGCTTATTATTGTCTATCATATAGCCTTTAATAACGATAACAAAGCCTTCTTTCAAGGCGAATCATTATACATGTAAAAAATAATTACTTTAACTTATAAAAGGTGGGAGAGTCGTAATGAATGTTGATATTTCCGTAGATCGGACGTGGCAAAACAATTTTTTAAATAGAATTGAAGAAGATGGTCCTTGGACAAACTGGGATTTATACCATTTAGCTTATGAAACAGAAAAATCGTTACTTGTTCCTACTTTCGATGGACTACAAGCACCGAAGCACTTATCCCATTTCACACCGCTTCCTCATCAATTAGAAGTCGCTCAAAATGTTATTGAACAAATGAACGGTAAAGCGATACTAGCCGACGAAGTAGGGCTTGGAAAAACAATTGAAGCTGGACTTATTTTAAAAGAATATATGGTGCGTGGGCTTGTGAAAAAAGTACTCATACTCGTCCCAGCCTCTCTCGTGTCACAATGGGCATACGAACTAAATACAAAGTTTTTCATTCCAGCTGTAGCTCAAAAGAAAAGCTACTCGTGGGAGCAAGCTGACGTGATCGTATCATCAATTGATACTGCAAAACGTTCACCACATCGCGATATCGTTTTGAACTTAGAATATGATCTTATTATTATCGATGAAGCACATAAACTAAAAAATAATAAAACAAAAAACTATGAATTTGCACAGCGATTAAAAAAGAAGTTTTGTTTATTACTAACAGCTACTCCTGTTCAAAACAAGATTGATGAAATTTTCAACCTTGTTTCTTTATTAAAACCAGGACATTTGGGCAATCAATCCAACTTTGAAGAATACTACGCTTCAAAAAATCGTTCAGCCGAATCAGATGAAGACTTAAAAGCTCTCATTAACAAAGTAATGGTCCGAAATAGACGTCATAATACCGGAATTGATTGGCCGAAGAGGCATGTACGTACAATTTTTGTAGAGTTTAATAAAGAAGAGCAAGCTTTATATAATGCAATTGAACACTGGGGAGGACGAGATGCCTTCACATCTGCTTTCTCATCCTTAACATTAAAACGCGAGGCATGTAGTAGCCGTGAAGCTGTGTACTATTCATTAAAAAAGCATGTAGAAAAACGTCAGAAAGAAAATGAACAATATATAAAAGATCCATATATTGATGTACTAATGGACAATATTAATCATATTCCATTCAACTCAAAAGCAAATAAAGCTCTTGAGCTTATAAAAGAAATTGACGATAAAGTCGTCATCTTCACGGAATATCGAGCGTCACAAATGTACTTACAATGGTTTTTACAGCAGCACGGCATTTCTTCCGTTCCGTTCCGCGGTGGATTTAAACGCGGGAAAAAAGATTGGATGAAGGAACTTTTCCAAAAACACGCGCAAGTATTAATTGCAACGGAAGCTGGCGGAGAAGGAATTAACTTACAGTTTTGTAGCCATATGATCAATTATGATTTGCCATGGAACCCAATGCGTCTTGAACAAAGAATTGGACGTATTCACCGTCTTGGTCAAAAAAATGATGTTCATATTTATAACTTAGCTACAAAGCATACTGTTGAAGAACACATTTTGAAACTGTTATATGAAAAAATAAATTTATTTGAGCGTGTTATCGGTGAACTCGATGAAATTTTAACAAGAATTAATATGAAAAACATCGATGCGCATATTCAAGAAATTTTTGCGCAATCAAAAAGCGAAGGAGAAATTCGAATTAAGATGGAAAACTTAACATCTATTATCGACTTTGCGAAGCGAAATGAAGCTGAGGTGCAAGGCTATGCAGCAACATGAAATCCATAATTACTTAAACAATTTCTTTGAAGCGAATAACTGCGAAATTTTAGGACGTTCCCCTCACCTATTAGATGTGCAGTTAACAATTGAGATGGATAAATTATTAATGAACCGCCCTTTCTATTGGCACTATCTTGAAAAAACAGGAGGCGTACCGAATCCGATGCGCCTTACTCTTATTACAAATCCAGAAAACGAAGAAAACGATGGCGAACTTATTCACTACGGTTCACCACGACTACATCAAATTTTCCAGACAACGAAAGAATTAGGCTCTTACATACGTTTATATGAGGAAATAAAGCATAACGGGGCAACGCATACACCGCTCCATCCTTGGCTCGGTGTAAATATAAAAGTGTCTTATCAATGTGATCGAAAAAAAGACATCCTTCATTCCATTGGTATTCATCTCATCTCTGGAACAATGATGGCAAATTTTCATGAAACATTAACTAACATTAAACTTACACCGAAAATACCTGATTTTTGTTTTACGCTCTCTCCTATCATTAAGCCTCAAAGCGGCTTACAACGTATAGAGGACGCTTTAAAAAATATAATTGCAGAAGATGATCATGCATGGGCGAAAGAAGCGAGGGTACGTTGGAATCACGATTTAGATCTTTTAAATCGTTTTTATGAAGATAGTGATGAACTTCCTGAAAGCTATGAAATTGAAAAACAAGCCTTGCAAGAACAATATGAACCACGTATTACAGTGCAAATTATTAACGGTGGCCTCTTTTATGTTACCGCTAATCATTTTCTATCTTAAAAAAGCTCCTTCCGTTTTTAGAAGGAGCTTTTTTTTATTTATTTTCTATCCTACTCGCTATCGTCACTACGCTCTTGCTGTTTTTTCTGTGCCATACGTTTCTGCTGTGCACGATCCTTTGCGCTCACATGATTTGCATCAGTTGGAAGGTTTTCTTTCGAACGTCCAATTCCATTGCTCATCTTTCCCACTCCTTTTTACGTTTTTCAAAACACATGTTTATTTTCAGCTAGAGTTACAATCCTTATACAAAAAAATAAGAGCAGCCATTGGCTACTCTTACTCACTCACATATTTTTGAAACATATCATGGATGCCTTTATTTACGAGGTTCGAGATCTGTTCGTCAGATTTATTCGGATAACGATCGCGCAATCTGATAGATGCCTTCACCATTAAATTTTCTAATACAGAACGGCCACCTTCTCCATAAATAATTTCAGCATACTTAACAAGCCTTCCATCCTCTACTGTTGCTGGATTATGATTGAAGAAAAATTTACTCATTGTTTCCACCTCTCTCTTTGATAACGTTTACATTTATATATTTTATTTATGTTATTTATTTCACAATATTGTATGCACGTATATTTAATTAGTTTCATTATAAAGCAACATATCGATAGTACATATGTGATTTTCCGTCCATTTTGTGAACAAACCAAAAATGAAAGCGTTTCCTTTATTATATACTAAAAAAACTTACTACGCTAGGGGCAATTTTTTCAATCTACTAATCCCTCAAAAATTGATATATTTTTTCTTTTCCAATCAAACCTTATACAATTTTCAGAAATTATATTATAAAATATATGTATGACTTAAGGAGGATTTGTATGAATCAAAATAAAAAAGCTATATTAGATCTTGTCTTTTATCTCGTAATCCCATTCCTCATTTGGAAATTTGCAAAACCTTATATTGATCCTTATTACGCGATGTTAATTTCCTCTGTTCCGGGGATTATTTATACACTGTATACCTTTAAAAAAGAAAAGCAGTTTAACGTGACAGGATTCTTTATTTTAATTACACTCATTTCTAATACGACGGTAGATTTATTATCTGGATCAGCTGAACGAATGTTGTGGAACGATGCGTATTATCACATCGTACTCGGTATTATCGTCATATGTACAATTTTTATAAAAAAACCACTTATGTTATATTTCGCAGCAGATATTGCAGCACTACAAGGGCATGACCGTGATAAAAGTCGTGAACTGTATCGTGATAGTCGTATATATCCAGCACTACAATATTTAACGCTATTTTTCGGGCTTCAATTTATATTAAAAAGCTTTTTAAAAATTTATTTCATCTCCGTTTTCGGTGTAGATGGCTACGGTGAAATGAGAGCGATTATGACTGCTGTCGGCTGGGGCATTTCAATTTGTATCGGAATAGGGTTCGTATGGGTGAACAATAAAATACATGCGGTTACTGAGGAAAAAGAGTCTGTACAGTAAATGAAAATCCCCTAGTATATAACGCTACTAGGGGATTTTCATTTTGCTAGACATATGACTAAAAGTTAACTTGATTTTTTCCTTTTATTTTTTACGTTTCGATAAAATAAAGCTGCACTAAGCGGCATAACACCAAACCATTTATTTAAAAATGGCTCTTTTTCAGAGCGGCGTTGTTCTTTCTTTTGTTTACGATCTTCTTTTGGTGCATCCATATATGACACAAACTGCTGCGTCACAAAGCGAACATAATCATTAGTAGACATATTATCATCACCTCTACTTGATTAGTATGTCCACTTTTTTATTCATTAATCTTTTCCTTTAATTCATTCATAATTTGCTTTACTGACTTATTTGTCGTGTCGATATGAATATGTGCCTCTTCATAATACGCTCGGCGCGATTCGAATTTCGTTACAAATGCCTCTATATCTTTCTTCTGAAATAGTGGTCGTGTCGTATCTTCACGAAGCCTTTCTGCAATTACATGCGGATCACAATATAAATACACGACAGTCCCGTTCTCTTTCATCCACTTTCGATTTTCCACTCGCTCAATAATCCCTCCACCAGTTGTAATGATTGCATTATGAACTGGTAGTGAACGTAACATCTCACTTTCATATTCTCGAAAAGTTATTTCGCCTTCTTCTGCAAAAATATTTCGAATTGCCTTCTCTTGCTTCTCTTCGATTTTTTGATCTGTATCTACAACATCCATTTGCAGTTCTTTACTTAACGCTTTTCCAATTGTTGTTTTCCCAGCTCCCATATAGCCGGTTATGTATATAGATTTCATTTTCTGTCCTCTCAATCGTCATGTATTAATTGTTATTATAACGAAAGATGCTACTTTGTTTAATAAAAAAACGTTTTGTTCTTCTTATACTAAGAAGAACAAAACGTAACATACTCGCTTTTACCTATAAGTACCTCTTCTCACCCACTGCGTTGCAATCCATTTCTCGCCTTTCGTTACAGATGCCCCTCCATGTAACGTAAGCTCATTTAGTGATTGATCTTGATAAAAATACTCAAAGTATACTGCCATTCCCTTTCTAGGGTGTACAGAAAGATTTAATTTCGGGAAGAACGTTTCTCCGCCTTCTTCTACATCATTTAAGTACATTACAAGCGTGCTAATACGATTATTAGCAGCTGATCTACTATGTTCCGCAAAATAATCATAGTGCGCTTTATATTGTTGATCCACTTCATAATTTAAAATGTGCAATCCTTCTCCATGCGTCACCGGAACATTCATGATAGATGAAATACGTTTTTCAATCTTCGAAGTAAGTTCATTCTCTTCCAAAAATGCGCCGCTACTTGTTCGGATATCATTTACATCACGTGCTGAACCAATTGTAGAACGTTTTATTTTATTTTTAGACATTTCAATTAATTCGTTGCATTCTTCGTCACTTATTACATTTCCTAATACGACGATAAGAGGTTCTTCGAATTTCGAAATAATTTGTATTTCCCTATCTTCTGTCATAATCGTATTTCCTTTATGATCAAAAATAGTTTGTTCTTTATTTTCACCTATTTGATTGTTATTTGTCATTTCCCTATTCTCCCTAAAAAAAATGATTGGATAGCATGAATATATCATATTCTTTCTACCTTTCTCTTTTTTGAGAAAATTTAAACTTTTGATCGTTATATTTATCCATTTCCCAAAAGAAATTGAAGCTCTTCACAATGGAAATTCATGGTTTTACTCCGCATACTTTACCTGTCATCCTTCTATCCAATCAAATATTTTCTCATCATTTTTTCTATACCGAAAGCTCACCGTATAGAAAATTCTTTGTTTTGTCTCGCACTGCAAAGAAACGAGAATCATATCATTTTCAAATTCGTACTTTCCACTCACTTTTCCCTTTGTATATGGAAAGAAAAAGGTACCATCTCTTTCTGTTTTCTGTAAGTCTACTTTTATATCTGCAATAGCTCGATTAATCAACTCTTCCACTAAAAATTTTTTCTCTATTTCAGTATAAAATTTTTTATCAGAAAGCAACATATTCGTTTCGTATACAAAAAAAGAGGTTAATAAAATTAAAAAAATGATTGTTGCTGGCATTGTAAATCCATCTTGTTTTTTCATTCCTTTATTTCCATTTCGCTATATCTTACAACTACACCTTCATGTATTTCCCCACTAGTATCTTTCATATTTATAAAGAGCACATGAGGTGTTAGTTTGTACGAAACATTGCCAACCTTTTGTAATATAACTTCCCTTCCACGCATATTCACTTTTCTTATAAGATGATTATTCACTTTTTCATATATCACTTCATCCCCATTACGCAAACGGAAGCGTAAAATACTACCTTTATTTTCAAGGGCCATTATATGTTCCCCAAACGATACCTCACGAAACTCCAGTTGTACTTGGCCTAAAAACACATCCCACTCCCACTCATTTAATCCTTTTAAGTGTTTATTCTCCATTCCGATAAAATGAAGACTCGGTAAAAGTAAAAAGAACAGGGATACTAGAAACAAACATACGATCATTTCTATTAATGTAAATCCAACTTCTAATTTATTTTTCCTCCCACATAAAAACATTGTTCCATCATTCTTCCCTTCACATCTTTCCACATAGTACACACTTCACTTCCTCCCCAATATGTGTAATATACAAGTTCGTTTATAATTTTTTCTTTTACTCGCATTTCCTCATTCTCATACATATATAAAGCTGCTTCTTTTTTTAATAATACGAATGCCTTATAGCGGAGTTGTATATTTTTTCTTTCTTGCATGACCAATACTGTTTGCGGCAGCAGTACCGATACCGCCATCATTAGTATGCTTAACGATACAAGCATTTCAGCCATTATGGATCCTTTTTGATATTTCACGATACGTAAATCTCCCTCTTCCGAGCTGAAATACAATCTCATATTTATAACTTCGATACGAAAGTAAAATTGTACCACCTCTATTAATATTTCCGCTCGGATTATATGTCATCGGATTTGGAAATGTATGCAAATCAATTTGTATATCGTTACCGTAGTCTCTCGACACAATAAAATGATTCGTACCCGACTCCTCAATGTAATACGTGTTTTTCTCTTTATACCACCGTAGCGTATAGTATTTCTGACGATTTATCGCTAATTGTTGCATATACAAAATATCATTTGAAAATTGGCTCAAAAATTGTTCGACTTTTTGTTTTTCATATAATGAATGAACATTAAAATACGTAATCATACTTAAGACAGAAATTACAAATAAAACGAGCAACATTTCTAAAAGAGTAAATCCTTTTTGTTTCACAATGTCCCGATTGATACTGTGCCATCATCTGAAATATGAATAGATTCACCATTCGGACACTTATGAGTTGTAATATATTTTTCGTCACTTAGCTCTTTTAACGAAGGAATTTTATTATGCTGTAATTGATATACCTGTATTTGCGCTTCTATAGATTTCACATAGGCTGCGCATCCTTTTCCTTGAACTGATGAGCGCTGCTTCACTACATTCGGAATAATTAATAGTAATAATACAGTTATAACAACCATAACTAATAACATCTCTAACAGAGTAAATCCTTCCTCATTCTGCATGTAAATGCCTCCTAAATGGAATTCATCATTTGAAACATCGGCATAATCATCGCTAAATACATAAGAACAACTATTCCTCCAATGCATGTAAATAAAATCGGTTGAATGATAACTAACATACGTTTCATTTTTTGTTCCATCTTTTCTATAACAAGATCGCTATAGTCCTCTAATTCAACTGCCAAATTACCGTTTGCTTGTCCATGCCTAATAATATAAGAAAGTTCTTTTTCGTAATAACCACTTTTAGCAATGATAGATTGTAACGATTCTCCTGCAATTAATTGCCGTTCAATTCGGGCTGCTTCATACTGAAAAAATCGATTATATTTTTGCTCCATCATTATTGTGAGTGCTTCGAGCACCGATAGTCCGCCGTACAATAAACCACTCAATTGAGTGGAGAAATAATGCGAATGCTTTAAAATAAGAAATACTTTTATGAGAGGAATACGAAGCATGATTTTTACCTGTTCAATATGTGGGAGTTTCCGAAAATAAAACAAATATACGCTACATCCAATAATAAAGATAAGAATACCGCTAAAAATAATGTAAGGTATTCGTTTAATTGCACTTAAAATTTGTTCTGTAAATAGCGGCGCTGTAGAACCAAATGAACTATACACCATTTCAACCTGCGGTAATAAGATGAGATTGAAAACAGCAAGCATAATCATTAAAAAGAATGCTAATAACATAGGATACTGCATTATTTTCATCATATCTTTCCTATACTTATCCTTCTTATAAAGAAGTGCGCTCCCTTGTTGCAATGCAAAAGAAATATCACCATGTTTCTCAGCATAAAATAAATAACTTAACATCTCCTGATGAAACATTAATTGATGAAACGAATCGTGTAGACTTCTCCCCTCTTTTAATCCCTCAATCATATGCTGTAATTGTACTTTCTTTTCTAAGGGTAATTGAAACCGTAAAAATTCTAGTGCCTGCAAAAGGGAGTATCCTTTTTCTAATAGTTCTCCTAATCGTTTCAACAATACTAATTGCTCACTTAAACTCCATGTTTTCTTAAACATAAACATCTTCTTCTAAAAATCCTAAAGCATACCCTTTTCGTATCGAAGATTCTAATGTTTCATGTTTGTACGTAACACATTCTCCGTTCGCTTCTTTAATTGCTTGTTGCAAATCATATCCATCTAACAACTCGTAAACGCTTGCTTGTCTTACTTGCCGCATTGATTTACATAAAATTGAGCACTTTCCTCTGCAAAATGGACACTTTAATTCAACAAGTCGCTGTGCAGCGACAGCCAATAAAGCTTGTTCAATTTCTTGCCTCGTTATGCCATAATCCATAAATCTGAGTATCGCTCCTTTCGCATCATTCGTATGCAGGGTCGTCATTACTAAATGTCCAGTTAAACTTGCTCTTACAGCTATTTTTGCTGTTTCTTCATCCCGGATTTCACCAACTAATATAATATCTGGATCATGGCGTAAAATAGCCTTTAGTCCAGCCTCATAAGTGATACCTGCTTTTTCATTTATTTGAATTTGTAATAAATCGTCTTTTCTTTTTTCAACTGGGTCTTCAAGTGTTACAATTCGACGTGTTTTCCTTTTTCTAATTACCTCTAATAATGCATACATTGTCGTTGTCTTCCCAGAACCAGTTTTGTAGTTTTTTAGGGACTATTTTTGAACAAATAAAAAAGGCAGCTCATTTCTGAACCACCTTGGATAGATAATTTGCTAAATTCTTAATCGCCTCTGCGGACGGTTTATTTTTAATAACCACTTTGATTTCTGGTAACTCCTTCATTTTGATTTTCCCCTCAACCTTTTTAATACTGTTATATTGAGAAGTTTGGCGATGTAAAGCTGGCGAAAATAAGTTCTAAAATTAAATTTATTCCGAATTATCAATATTTAATTTAACCTCGAGAAATTGCGAGGTCAAGGCGGATTGTTCCGTTATGATTCATATTTGTAATCTCCGAAAATTCGGAGGTTAACGTCACAATTTTGTGAGGTTAAATTAATAACGCAATTTTGCGTTACCAAATAAAAAAGCCACAAACCGAATCAACGGAATGTGACTGTCAAAATTATTGGAGGTAATTTTGTAATCGAAAAGAATGCTTGTTTTCATTCCCTTCATAATACTATTATATTGTAATGCCACCATTTGCAAGGACAATTCAGATAATTAACCGCATGTTTATGTGGCTAATGACTTCATAGATACCATCAATCCTCTTACAGAATATGTAATGTTATAAAATGTAAATTTTACCCGTTTTCCATTGCATAAAGATGCATTTTTTCATCAAAAACGTGCAATTTTCTATAGATTTTTGCAAAAAAACGCATAAAAAACGTATAAAAATGACGTAAAAATCACATGTTTTTTATTAAAGTTGGGGATGGGAATCCATCAATGGTGCGGTTCTACGCAATTTTCCATGTTCAAAAACCGTCATTTTCTCGAATTTCTGAATTTGGGGGCTGGAATTTTTAGTTTCTCTGCACCCTTCTGTCCTTTCGTTCCCCTTAGTTTTTTTCTTTTTTGACAGGGGGCTTATATGTCATTTCTTGCTATTCTTGCATTTCCTGTATTTTTCATATTTTATTTAAATCCGTTAGCATTAATATTATCAAGTGATATTGGTTGCATATTTTCATAATGTGGCAACAGCTTCATTGCTTCCTTTATCTCTTCTTCTACAATACGTTCTTGCTCCAGTATTTCTCTCATTTTTTGTTGTGATTCCTCATACATTGCTATTACACGCATGTCTTCACTGGGGCTTAACATATGCTTGTCACATATGTTAAACACCTCCCATATTCTACTTGTCCCTGTTTCTGCAATCTCCGTTACTGCCTTAATCATTTTTTCGGTCATTATCATATTACATTACCCCTTTATTTTGTTCATCAGTCCCTTGAACATAATGCTCTTCATATCATCAGTTGTTACTTCGGTTTGCGGTTTAAATTTGAAAGCTGATAGCTCTTTCTCAAATGTTGGTGCATCTTCATTTGCGTATTCCGATTCACATTGCATTAACGTGGCATCATTTATCGTCTTGTATCTTTCTGAATCTTCTGATATATTCAAGTTCGGAATGGTTACATTTTGTTCTACAGTTGGAACGATTAATTCATTCAATTTGGATTCAAACGCTTCATCACCATGCCATTTGTTATACATGTATAATGGCATTGCATATTTACCGTCCTTGTACAATTGTGCATGTGATTTTAACAACAAATGATATTCCATCATCTCTTCAATTTCTGTAGGTTTTGTCCCAACTTGACGTTTCACATCAACGACCTTGAGATGACTTACATCAATTGTAATATCCATGTTGAATTCAGGATTCTCAATTAACTTATTATAACAATTAATCTAGTTATTAACTATATTTTCATATAAACATCAGCTTCACGAGTTATATATTTTCTCGACATTTACTATTACATACAACAAAACCACGCCCAGTGACGAGCATGGTTCGTTTACTTGTATTCAATTTCCACCATAGGTTTTTCATCGCCTTTTCCATACGTCCAATCAATCCGTTCAATGATGAAATGTAAACTTCTGTTAACTTCTTCATCTGTCAAACCTTCTCCATCGAGGAATTGCCAGTTTTGAAGCAAGTATTCAATCCGTTGCTTCTTCTCCTTTAAACCAGCGATTTTTTCCTGAGGATTCTGTTTTTCAATTTCTTGAAGTTCTGAATGCAACTGCTCCACTTTCTCTTCATACTCAGTTTTTCTCTCACGATAACGGGTTGGTGTTAAATCTCCCTCAATCCGCATTGTTTCAATGGTGTCCAAAGCTGTAGCAGTTTTGATTATTTGTTTTTGAATCTGTTTCTTCTTATATTCCATTTCAGTACTATTATCATTTCGCTCAAGACCTTTGATATCTTTTAAGATTTCTGGTATATGATTCGCCAGTTCTTTCTTGATGTGTCTCAATACAGGCTCATACTGAAAAGTCCTGTTTTTACAATATCGACAAATCTTGATGTACATTTTACCTGTATGTGCCATTTGTGTTCCTTGTACTTTTCCGCAGTTCCCACAAAAAATAAGCTTAGTTGTTGGATAGATTTTATTCCTACTTCTTGGAGCTGAAAACGAGTATGTATTAACAATTTCATTAACCTTTGCCCACGTTTTTTCATCAATGATAGCAGGATGAGTATTCTTAATCCGTTTCCATTCATCTTTTGGACGTTCTTTCCGTTTTTTCCAATATTTATTATAAACCAGAGTTCCAGTATATACTTCATTATTAACAATCCGACAAATGCTATTATACGCAAACTTCTTGCCAGTTCTCGTCCGCACACCCATTACTTCATTTAATTCATGACATATCTCAGGGATTGTTTTCCCATCTGCAATAGCTTTGAAAATATATGTAATATGCTCAGCTTTTTTATTTTTCACGAGCTTCCTTGTGGCAGGGTCTTTGTCATATCCTAACGGAGGGTCGCCATGTACCCACAAGCCCTTTTCCGAAGCAGCTAATTTCCCTCTCTGTAAACGCCTTTTTGTTATACGAAGCTCTTGAGCTGCTAACAAT
>Ga0114954_1000115_pt1 | contig 29168 bp, 24 predicted proteins | sample Porto_4metaG_FD_87299 | JGI IMG/M metagenome (GOLD analysis project Ga0114954, IMG submission 87299) | Marine algal microbial communities from Porto, Portugal - Porto_4 metaG | ecosystem: Host-associated > Algae > Red algae > Unclassified | place: Portugal: Porto | collected 2015-02-02
AGCGAGTGGCGGCTCCGATGATAGCGATGCGCCGGGTCATGGCGATTCCTTGCTTGGCGGTGAGGGGGAGACGTCGCCCGTCGAGAGCACGGCATCGAGCACGGCTTCGCCCAGCGCGTCGAGGCGCAGCGGACGACAGGGTGAGGGAGTCCCGCTGCCCTCGGTGGACCACAGCAGGTAGTCGGTCTGGCCCAGCGGCTCACCAAAGTGACGATAGCTGGGGCCGAGGGGGGGAACATGATCGCCATAGGCGCACAGCACGCCGGGGCGAGCGGTGGCGCCCAGCAGGGCGGCGAGTCTGCCGATCATGGCGTCGGTGTTGGCCAGATGTCGCAGGTAGACAGAGAGTTCGTGGTCGACATCCGCCGGTAGCGGGTCGGTCGACTCTGTGACGGGGGCAGCCGGCGGGAGCGATGACGTTTCGAGGTGGAACGGCCCATGGCTTTCCATGGTGATGATGAACACCATCAGCGGACGTGGGTCGTCGTCGGCCAGCAGTTCGGCGACTCGAGTTGCCAGCGCGGCATCGCCAATGAAGGGGCCATCCCGGTCGCGGGTGGGATCGAAGCTCACGATATCGTCGAAACGCTCGAAGCCAAGTTTCGGCATCACCAGGTGGCGTGCGTAGAAGCGGGCCGGATAGGGGTGAAGCACCACCGTACGGTAGCCCAGGGACTTGAGCGTGTGGGCCAGACTCGGCACGTTCTGGCGGGACAACTGGCGGTAGGGCATGAAGCGGTGCATGCCGAGTGCCGTTGGGCTGAGTCCGGTGAGAAACGCACATTCGCTGCGAATCGTGTTGGCGCCCCAGGCCGGGACGTTTAACGGACCGTAGGCTACGGCATCACGACAGAGCGCATCCCACTGCGTCAGCAGCGGCGTATCGAGGCCGGGCGTCCAGCGTCGCGGATCAAAGAAGGACTCGCCCTGGACCACGACCAGATGAGGGCGCGTCGAGGACGAGCCGGTCGACCCGGGAGAGGCGGAGAAGCGCCTGGGCGACAAGCGGGTATCGATCGGTGTGGCCGGGTAGCGGGCGTAGGCCCAGAAAGTGCTCCAAAGGCCCAGGCATGCGACGTCGCGCCGGGGACACAGGCTGATGTCGGGCAGCCGATGGATGCCCCAGGCTAACGCTACTACTGCCGTCAGGGCGAGGGAGGTGACGGTCAGGGCGAAGGAGGTGACGCCGAGGGTGGCGGGCAGCCATGGGTCCCAGTGGAAAAATGCCACGATCGCGGCGACTGCCATCGTGCTGGCACCGATCGCGAGCCAGATGCCAAAGAAGGGCAGGTACAGGCGTGGGTGGCGGATGGCGTCGATGAAGTACTCGAAGTCCTGGACCAGAAAGGGCTCCTTGAGGCTAGCCTGCTTGGCGCGGTGGCTCTGCAGGACGACCCATTGCAAGGTGGTCGCCAGGGCCGCGGCGAACCATCCTCGCTGGAGGAGGACCAGGGCGACGACGAAGGCCAGCAGCCAAGTGCCCGCGTGCACCACGAAGGTTGCGAGCGTGCGCCGCCAGGCAGGCAAGGACGCGGCTAGCTCGAAGGTGGTGAGCCATAGGCTCAGGCCCATCCCCCCCAGCAGCGGCAGTCCGAGCACGGCGACAAGTGTGGTCGCGACGGGAAGTCCGATGGTGGAGTTCATGGGGTGGCTCCAGCGTCGTTCCAGCGCCACGCTGTCGGTCGTGGCACCGCTGCGCAGTTGAATAGCACAGGCCGATGAGCGCCGTCGCCGACGGCGGTAGCGACGGGGCAGAGCAAGGGCGTCAAGCTGCGCGGGGCAACCATGTCAGGAGCTTCTCCAAGGGTAAGGCATCGGCACTCAAGTGTTGGACGCATTGCGTGACGGCAAGGCGCCTGCCGCGGCGACAGTAGAATCCTCCGTTGATCTGCACGGTGTGCAGCAAGGTGGTGCGCAGGTCGTGAAACAGCCGCCGTTCCGGGGGCCGCGGCTCAGCCCAGAAGGCGTCTAGCCGACTGCTGTCGCCGTCGGCGCGGTGGGTGAGGCCGGCGAGTGCGTAGACCGGGGCTCCCAGCGTCAGGGTCGGGCGGCCATGCTCGAGGGCCACGAATCCCGCGGTGCTGTTGACCGTGATGACACCACGTGCCGGCGGCAGAAGGCGGTTGAGGTCGGCACGCTCCAGGTAGGCGGTGCGGGGGGCAATCGAGAGCGCTTGGCCCAGCCGCTGGACATGCTGGCGATGGCCGCCAAGCCCCATGTCCAGCGGGTGATTCTTGATCACCAGGCGGGTATTGGCGGGGGCGTGGAGGGCGAATGATGTCAGTACCTGGTCGATGACCTCGGCCATGCCGCCATAGGGTGAGTGGTGCCTGATCTGGGCATCGCCATCGAGCTGCAACAGCAGCACGAAGTAGGGTGTCGCGTCCGACAGCAGGTCATCGAGTCGGCGACGCTCGGCGTAGGCGGTCGCGCGCATGCGCGCGAAGCGCCGCAGGTAGCCGAGGTACTCGATGGGGGCGGTGACCGGGGCGTGGTTGCGGTAGTGAGGAAAGGCCAGCGGGTTGGAGACCCCCGCCAGGTGGTAGAGCACATCGTGGGTCGCACGTACCGAAAAACGGTTACGAAACGGCACCGGCAATGGTGCGGGACCGAGACGAGCGCTGGCCTCTCGAAACCAGCAGGGGTCCTTCGGAAGCAACGAGCAAGCATTGACGCCCTGGGGTTCCAGGGTGACCCAGTACGGGCGCAGGTAGCCTTCCTCGAAGACATGGATCTGGATACCGTAGCGGCGGGCTTGATCCACCGCGGCGCGATGTAGCGGCCGTTGATCGCCGAACAGCACCAGGTCGGTGATCTGATGGCGATGGCAAGACTCGTCCACCAGCGTCGGCAGGTCACCGGCGGAGCCGCGATAGCGGATGGCGCCGAGGCCTGCGCGATAAAGCACGTCTCCACCACACACATCGATCAGGTGCGTCCCATGGCCGGCGCTGAGCAGGGCTCGGGCGAGTTCGGCGAAAAACGGCGAGCACGGCCCCTGCAGCAGTAGAAATTGGCGCGGCCGGCTCATACCTGACCGATCAGAGTGTTGCGATACCACCGGTGCAGGCGTCGACGGAGCGATAGCGACGATTTGCGGCGAGGCGCAGCCGGGCGGCCAGGTTGGTTGGAGCGTCGAGCCAGCACGGCAATGACGGTTTCGGTGTTGACCGGCTGGCTCAAGGCCGGACCCATAGGGCGCGGATAGCCCCTCGGCATGGCAGCGATCAACGGGTCGGGGGCGAGACGACGCTGGCGCCGCGCAGGAGCGACAAGGCTGTCCAGAGCCAGGTCCCTGCCGATCACCGCCTCGGCGCCGGGGCCGCTGGCTCTCGACCGGGCCGTGGCGGTGAGCCAAACGACGGCTCGTGGCCAGGGGGCAAGGCGGGAGGCTGGCGGCAGGTAGGCGAGCAAGGCGGGCAGTCGCGTCGACGCCTTGGAGGCGACGATAGCAGTCTGGACATCCGGCACCGATGCTGCGCCAGGTAAGGGGGCGCTATTCATGGTGCTCCATCATTGTCCTGAGTCTTTCGGGTCATTCATAAGCACTAGCATCCTAAGGATGGTGAGGCGCCTCGAACATACCATGGGATCTGTCGATGGCTCGGCCGAGCCTGCGCAGCAGCGAGCCTGTAGCGATGGCGGAGGGGCTCAGCATCGCCAGTGCGACCGAGAAAGCACAGTGAATCCTGTCCCCGGTACCATTCTGTCCACAGTCGGTGTGACGCAGTGTGCAGCGCTGCACACCCTTCCGGGTGGGGTTTTCCTCAAGGTATAGACAGCTTTTCCACCGATATTGACGGTGACTGTCCACTGTTGTATCCACAAGCGGGGCACCAGGCCCGCCACCTGGGAGTGCGTATAACGGCGATCGTTAGCGACATCGTGACGGCGTCGGCGGAAATCCGTTGTCGCCCCGCACCACGAGTGCTGTCGTGGCCCTGCACGGCCGGGCGCCAATCGAGCGCCGTGCCGGCGGGCGTCGGTGGTGAAGCGTCATCGGTGCCTTGCGGTCACGGGGCCTAGGTGTCACGAGGCCTAAGCGTCATGGACCATGGGAGGAGGCGTCATGGGGCATGGCTCACCGCGCCTGGCTCATCGCGCCTGGCTCATCGCGCCTGACTCATCGCGCCTGGCCAAGGCGCGATCGGCCAAGGCGCGATCGGCCGGGGGGCAAGGCCAGGTCTGAATCTAGAACGTGAAACGAGAGCGTGAAATCAGGCCGTGTACGAACCTGTCGTTCAGGGGTGGCTCAGGACATGACGAGAGGCTTCACATCGGCCGGTACCAGCGCGATCTGATCGCGATGGTGGGCCAGATCCCGTCCGGCGGCGGCGGTCAACAGAATCTGCAGCGGATCGCCGTGGCCGACGAGCAAGATGGTGGCACCGTCGAGTTCGTTCTCCAGGTCCTCGATCAGGCGTGTCAGGCGCTCGGCCACGGCCCGAACGCTTTCGACACCACCGCCCTGGTGGCTGGCATCGCTAGCGTCTTCTGCCCATACCGCCGCGTAGGCGTGGTCGGGTCCGAGGTCGAAATTGCCGAAGAAGCGTTCGCGCAAACGTAGCTCGGCACGCGCGGTGAGCCCGAAATGCGCGGCGACATGGGCGGCGGTTTCCGTGGTGCGCAGGAAGTCGGAGTGCAGCAGGTGGGTCGGTGGCGCCAAATGCCATTCGTCGAGGCGCCTGGCCAGTTGCTCGTGCCCCTTCGGCGACAGGCCGTAGCCGGCGATCCCTTCCTGCGGCGACGACACGATCAAGCCCATGGCATTGGCCTGGCTGTGGCCGTGGCGCATGACCAGGTAATGGTTGTGACAGCGTGAAAAATCAAAGGGCAGCGCGTTTGACATTAGAGAGCCACCTCCTAGATTGAGGTTATGGGTATTCGATATCGCTCATAAATACCGGGTGGATGTTCGTCTGTGAACCCTTGGGGAGCGTCGAGCCCCTGGCGGTACCGAGCGCTGCGGTTGTCTTGGTCACTCGGAAGTAGGTGAGGCCAATGTCGGTACCAGCCGCAATGAAGGGCCGAAGCGGTCCAACGGCGCCGTCCGTGAACGTTGCGTGAACGTCTACGGCCGCGGGCCAACCATAATCACAATACAGCACACCAAAGGTGGGGCACGCCATGCGATATGTTTCTCAGTCAGGCGCTATGTGGGGCCTGCGGGCTGGACTCCTGGTTTCCTTGAGCCTGCTGGCCGCCGGGGCGGCGGCCCAGGACTGCGAACGCGGTGATCTGGACACCCTCTATTGCGATCGTGACGGCAATCTGGTGGCCGATCCGCCCGAAGATGCGGCCGAGCTTGCCGATCCCGATACGCTGATCTTCGCCTACACGCCGGTCGAGGATCCTGCGATCTACGCCGACATCTGGGACCCCTTCATCGATCACCTGAAGGACGTCACCGGGAGAGACGTGCGTTTCTTCGCCGTGCAGTCGAATTCGGCCCAGGTAGAGGCGATGCGCAGTGGCCGGCTGCATATTGCGGGGTTCTCGACCGGGCCGACGCCGTTCGCCGTCAACCTGGCCGGGGCCGTGCCCTTCGCCTTGATGGGCTCAGACGACGGGCGCTTCGGCTACACGCTGCAGGTTTACACCCAGGCCGACTCGGGTATCCAGGCCCTGCCCGACTTGAAAGGCAAGCGCGTGGCGCACACCTCGCCGACGTCCAACTCCGGCAACCAGGCGCCCCGGGCGCTGTTTCCGGAACAAGGGGTGGTGCCCGACGAGGACTATGAAGTGGTCTATTCGGGGAGCCATGACCAGTCGATGCTAGGCGTGGTTGCCGGCGACTACGATGCCGCTCCGGTGGCTTCTGAAGTAGTCGAGCGTATGGCCGCCCGGGGGCTCTATGATGAGGACAGCGTGCGCATGATCTTCGAGTCGGAGCCGTTCCCGACCACGTCCTATACCTATGCCCATGACCTTGATCCCGAGCTCGTCGACAAGATCAAGGAGGCCTTCTTCAGCTTTGACTTCGTCGGTACCGCGCTGGGGGAGGAATTCGAGGGCGTCGAGAAGTTCATCCCGATCACCTATCAGGAGCAGTGGAAAGTCATTCGTACCATCCAGGCCTCCAACGGTGTGAGTTACACCGCGGACAATCTGGAATAAGGCAGCCTGAAAAGCGTTGTCGGCAGGCGGACCATGGCCTTTCGAACATGGCCGTCGAGGTGGCGCCGCCGGGGCCCATGCCCCGGCGTCGTGGACTCTTTTTCAGGATGTTGCGATGCTCGAGATTTCTCAGTTAGTCAAGCGCTACGGACGTCATGAACCGGTGCTCAAGGAACTCGACCTGAGCGTCGAGGGCAACTCCGTGGTGTCCATCGTCGGCGCCTCTGGTGCCGGCAAGAGCACCTTGTTGCGCTGTATCAACCGCCTGATCGAGCCTACTTCGGGGTCGATCAAGCTCAATGGCTGCGAGCTGTCGACCCTGCGCGGCCAGGCATTGCGCCAGTCGCGGCGACGTATCGGCATGGTGTTTCAGGGCTTCAACCTGATCGATCGCCTGACGGTAATGGAAAACGTGTTGGCCGGCCGGCTGGGCTACGTGTCGTTCTATCAGGCCTGGCGACGCCGCTTCCCTCAGGCCGACATCGAGCGCGCGTTCGAGTTGATGGAGCGGGTCGGCATCGCCCACTATGCCAACAAGCGGGCCGACGAACTGTCCGGCGGCGAGCGTCAACGCGTCGGTGTGGTGCGAGCACTAATGCAGGAGCCCGATATTCTGCTGGCCGACGAGCCCACGGCCTCGCTTGATCCGGTGACCAGCGAACAGATCATGAAGCTGATGCAGACCTTGGCCAGTGAATTGTCGTTGCCGGTGCTGATCAATATCCACAATGTGGCCCAGGCCCGGGCCTACACCGAGCGTATCGTCGGCCTGCGCCACGGGCGGATGATCTTCGATGGTCCCCCCGAGCGCTTCGACAAGGCCGCCCTCGAGGAAGTCTATGGCGGCATCGAGGCGCCGGATGAAAGCGTGGCGCCCAGCGTGGGCGAGGAGCAGGCCTGATGGCGACCGGACCCGCTCGTACCTGGCGCAAGCCACCGTTCATCGCCAGCCCCTGGCTGCGTTTTGCCTTGACCGTCGCCGTGCTTGGCTACCTTGGCTGGGCGCTGGCCACGCTTCCCTTCGATTGGGGACGGATCAGCGAAGGGCTACCGCGGGCGGCACGTATCTTCGGTGGTGGTTTTCCACCCAGCTTCGAACGCCTGGAGCTCCTTGCCACGGGCTTCAAGGAAAGTTTCCAGATCGCGCTGCTGGCGACCTTGCTCGGCGTACTGCTGTCGATCCCCTTCGCGGTGATGGCGGCGCGCAATATCTCGCCGCGACCGGTCTACCTGGTGGGGCGAGCCGTGATCATCGTGTCGCGCAGCTTCCATCCGGTGATTGTCGCGATCTTGTTCGTCAAGGCGGTGGGCTTTGGGCCCTTGGCCGGGATCTTGACCCTGACGCTCTACTCGATCGGTTTCGTCGGCAAGCTGCTCGCCGAGGAAATCGAGGAGATCGACTGGGGCCAGGTGGAGGCCATGCGGTCAGTGGGGGCAGGTTTTCTCGCGACCCTGACCTACGCCGTCTTCCCGCAGATTCTGCCACGCCAGATCGGCCTGTCGATGTACCAACTCGATAGCAATCTGCGCGCCTCGGCGGTGGTGGGCATCGTCGGTGCCGGCGGTATCGGGAGCACCCTGATGAACGCCTTCGGCCGCTATGACTATGACTTCGCCTTCGCCATCCTGCTGGTGATCATCGCGGTGATCCTGATCAGTGAAGGCGTCAGCGGCTGGGTAAGGAAACGCGTATGGTGACCTCGAAAGAGCCGGTGGCCAGTCGTGTCTGGGTACGTTACGACAGTCGCGAGCGCTGGACGCGACTGGCGGTGCTGTTGCTGGTGACGGCGGTGCTGGTGTGGGCGGCCCGCGACGTGGACATCTTCTGGCCCTGGGTGTGGGATGCACCCGCTCAGATTCACAGTCTCGGCGAGCGCATGTGGCCCCCCGACCCCAGTCGCCTCGGCGAGATCGTCGACGCCATGATCGAGACGGTGCATATCGCCACCCTGGCGACTTTCCTGACCGTGTTCGCGGCGCTGCCCGTGTCCTACATCTCGGCCCAGAATACCACGCCGAATCGTGCCTGCCTCTGGCTTGGGCGTTTCATTCTGGTGGCCAGCCGCTCGGTCAACACGATCATCTGGGCGCTGCTGTTCGTGGCCATCTTCGGGCCCGGGGTGCTGGCCGGCATTCTGGCGATCATGTGCCGCTCGATTGGCTTCGTCGGCAAGCTGATGGGTGAGGCCATCGAGGAGATCGACCGGCGTCCGGTGGAGGCCATGGAGGCCACCGGCGCCAGTCGCCCCAAGGTGATCCTCTACGCCGTGGTGCCTCAGGTGATGCCGGCGTTCTTCGCCGTGGTCATCCTGCGCTGGGATATCAATATCCGCGAATCTACCGTGCTTGGCCTGGTCGGTGCCGGTGGCATCGGTGTCATCCTGCAGGGGGCCATCGATACCTTCGCCTGGCCGACGGTCGCGACCATTCTATGCGCCATCATCCTGCTCGTGGTGCTCGGCGAAGCCATCACGGGAGTGCTGCGTCGTCGTGTGCTGTGAGCGGGAGCCCGCGTCGGCGAGGCAACGTAAGGGGCCACCCTCCGTCGATTTGGCATATGAGCTATGATCGATGAGGGACCCTGGCCACAGAGAGACCTCCGGAGAATGCTTCGATCATGAAGATGGATGCCCGCAGGGCCTTCCAGCTACTCGCCGATGGTCTCTCTCGGAACGGGGGCGATGATTTTTATCCGTATCTGGTCCGCCTGTTGTCGACCATTCTCAACGCCGATGTCGTTCTGGTGGGGCGCGTGGTATCCGGGGCCGAGCGGATTCGGACGCTCGCCGTGTGCATTGACGGCGAGCTGGCGGACGACTTCGAGTACGGCCTGGCCGGAACGCCCTGCGGACGGGTACTGGATCGCGAGGCGTGCACCTTTCGCGAGAGCGTTACCGAGACTTTTCCCGACGATGAGATGCTGTCCCGGTTGGGCGCGGAGGCCTATCTCGGGGTACCGATGACAGGGCCCGACGACAGCATGCTCGGGATCGTCGTCGCGATCTATCGCCATCCCGTCCATCGCGTCCACCTGGCCCGGGAGGTGCTGAGAATCACGGCGGCCAGGGCCGGTGCGGAACTGGTGGGACGCAAGGCGGAATATGCGCTGGCCAGAACCGCCTCCCAGATGGCTCGACTCAATCATCAGCTGGATGGCACTCATCGCGCGCTGACGCTGCTGCGACTGGTCAATCGGGCGGTCATCCGCCTCCAGGATGAGACGGCCCTGCTGCAGGAAGTCTGTCGCCTGGCGGTAGAAAACGGTGGCTATCGCCTGGCCTGGACCGGGCTGGCCCCGGAGGGTGATGAGCAGTGCATTGTCCCTCAAGCCTCGGCGGGTCGTGACGCCCACCTGCTGGCCGACTGCCGGCTGCGCTGGTCCGATGAGCCCCCCACAGGGCTGGTGTCGCAGGGGCGATGTCTGGATGACAGCCAAGCACTGGCATTTTCGTCACGCATCTCCGGCGCCGTCTGCGCGACCCTGGCCAAGACGCCGGCCCTTGCCGGGGAGGTGGCGTTGCCGCTCGAGTTCGGCGATGGTCTTACCGGCGTGCTGGTGCTGATGCAGGAGCAGGCGTTTCGTATCAGTGACGATGAGCTTGAATTGCTCGGCGAGCTGGCCGGCAACCTGTCCTTCGGCCTCCAGACGCTGCGCGCGCGGCGTCATCAGGAGCGCACCCAACGTGCGGTGCTCGACGTGGCCGAGGCCGTGTCCGCGCGTAGCGACGACGCCTTCTTTGACCAGCTCGCCAAGCGGCTGGTGGATGCCCTCGGCGCCGATGCCGTCTTCATCTCGCGCATCGACGATAGCGTGCCGCTGGAGGCCACGCTGATGGCTGGCCTCGTCAACGGTGCCCCGGCGGCCGAATTTCGCTACGGGTTTTCCGGACTGCCGTGCGAACGGACGTTTCGCCACTCCGAACACGTTATCGTCCGAGGCGTCAAGGATCAGTACCCCCGTGCTGCCGCACTAGTCGATATGCCTATCGAGGCGTATGCCGGGCGTCGGCTGGAAGACGCCAGTGGCGATGCCATCGGGATGATCTTCGTGCTTTTTCGCACGCCGCTGCTGGACCCTGAACCGGTCAGCTATTTGTTGCGGATCTTCGCCGCCGGGGCCTCGGCGGAGCTGGAGCGCCGGCGTAGCGATGCCCATATCCGTCACCTGGCCTACAACGACCCCGGCACCGGGTTGCCCAATCGCGTCTATTTCATGGACCGACTGCAGGCGGCTATCGGCGAAGCAGATCGCTGTCAGAGTCGCCTCGCATTGATGTTTCTCGATCTCAATCGTTTCAAGGAGATCAACGACAGTCAGGGCCATGATGTCGGCGACCGTGTCCTTAGCGAAGTCGCCACTCGGTTCCGAAACTGTCTGGGCAATACGGAGAGCCTTGCCCGCCTTGGTGGCGACGAGTTCGTGGTCATGGTCGAGAAGGCCGACGAGATTCGTGCCGCCCAGGTGGTCGGGAAGCTCCTCAGTGCACTGTCGGCGCCGGTGGCATTCGATGGGCATCGGTTCAACGTCGAAGTCAGTATCGGGGTGGCCTTCTACCCCGAGGACGGTGATGGCCCTCGGGAGCTGCTCAAGCACACCGATATCGCCATGTACCACGCCAAGGAAAGCGGTAGCGGCTATCGCTTCTATGCGGCGGAAATGGGCCGCGATCTCCGCCGTCGCCTGGTGCTGGCCACGCGCCTCAACGAGGCGCTGGCACAGGGGGCGTTACAGCTGTGTTATCAGCCCTGCGTATTGTTGGAGGACGGCTCGCTGATGGCGGCAGAGGTGCTTTGCCGATGGTACGACCCAGGTCTCGGTTGGGTCAGCCCCAGCGAGTTCATCGCCGTTGCGGAGGAGCGTGGCATGGTCGGTGCGCTCGGCGAATGGGTGCTGCGTGAAGCTTGCCGTCAGCTGCGACGCTGGCGTGACCAGGGCCTGGCGGCCATGCCCGGCCGTCTATACGTCAACCTGGCCGCCGCTCAGTTCGAAGATCCGGGCCTCGCCGGCCTGCTGTGCAATATCGTCGATGAGGCCGGTCTCTCGCCCCACGATATCGGACTTGAACTCACCGAGAGTGGCTTCATGGCGGACCCCGAGCAGGCGATTCGCATCACCAATCACTTGCGCAGGGCGGGGTTCGCGCTGTCGATCGACGATTTCGGCACCGGCTATTCGTCACTCGCCTACCTCAAGCGTTTCGCGGTGCAGTCGGTGAAGATCGACATGTCATTTGTCAGCGAGATGCTCAGCGACAGCAACGACCATGCCATCGTCGCCACCATCATCGCCATGGCCGACCGTCTCGGCATGCAGGCGGTGGCCGAGGGCGTCGAGACCGCCGCCCAGGTCCGAGCTCTGCGCGACATGGGGTGTCGCCTGGGGCAGGGCTACTTGTACTCCCGGCCGCTGTCTGGCGATGATTTCGCGCAGAGCTGGTTGACGCCCAGGGAGGCGTCGCTGAAGTCACCGGTGGTGGCGCAGTTGGACCCGTTACCGAAGTCGTCCTAGGCGTCGCCAGTCTGGCTGGCACACAGCAGTGACAGGCGCTCGAGGGCCTCACCGGCGCCATCCAGGGAAAACGCCATGAACCAGTAATCCGCCACGCTGTCGCTCATGCGAATACGCAGGTTCAGCGTGGTGCCGGTGGCCATCTGGCGCTGGAGGGCGGCCACATCGAGCTCGTCAAAGCGCAGATAGAGGCCATCATCGCCGCGCTCCGTGGTCAGCACGGCGCGTCCGCTCAGGGCGCGGTGATCGTCAATCAGTACATCGACCGGAACCGTGTTGACCACGTCGCTGCGGGGTTGCTGTGCGCCCAGCGCCGAGCGTAATTCGAGCCACGGGCGCAGGCAGGCCCCTGGAGTGGCATTGACGCTGAGCATGGCGTCGGTGTAACTCGCGCGTTGTACGGCTCGCACATGGCGCTCGGCGCCTAGCGTAACCGACAGGGACTGCCAGTCGCCGTGGTGCTCGAGTCCCTGGGTGTTGTAGTTCTCCGCCAAGGTGGCAGCGGAGACCGACATCGCCGCCAGTGCCACCAGTAACGGGGCGCCGAGACGGCGAAGGGGGGAAGGGCAGGGCATGGTGACTCCTCGCAGGCGTAACGAGAGCGAGGCTATCACGGCCCAGGTCGCGCGTCCCATTAGCCATGACGAGGCGTTTCGGTCGCGTCGGCTCAAGCCGTTTCGCAGGACAACTCGATCAGCTTCAACTCCTTCAGGCGGGAGCGGCACTCGGGGTGCATCAGGTCCTCCAGGGTGTAGCGGTCGAGGACCGCAAGAAAGGCTAACAGGCCTTCATTGGCGATCTGCCGAAAGCGGCACACCGGGGCCATAAAGCAGGCGTCCTCGTCGCCGTCGCACTCGATCAATGACAGGCTATGCTCGGTGTCTTGAATCAGCTCTCCCAGGCGGATGCTGTCTGGCGCGCGCTTAAGCGACAGTCCGCCGTGCTTACCCCGTACTGCGGAGACGTAGCCGAGGCGGCTGAGTTCCTGCACGACCTTCATCAGATGATTACGAGAGACCGAGAAGCGCGAGGCGATCTCGGCGATGGTGGTGCGCTCATTGCCGGCATCGGCAAGGTACATGAGAACGCGCAGGGAATAATCGGTGAAACGTGTAAGATGCATCGGCGTGGTCCAGACGCTGTTATGGCGTCATTATCAGGTAAAGGCGAATCAGGACTCTATCATTATGAGAATAGGTGCAATCCAGATCTGGCGCATAATGAGGAAAAGTCCTACGTGAACCTGGGGTATCGCTGACCTATATCATCGCTTAACTTCTACGGCATAGTGGTTTTCAACCGTTCGGCACAATAAGGATGAGGCGCCAGAGGCCTGGACGGGCGGCAGGATGCGCTTTTCCTGCCGTAGCTTCGCGTTACGGTCTTTGTTGTTTTATTTGATTTTACAATAAGATATTAATCTTTTTATGGGTTAGGTCGGTATTTGCTTGAGAGTGGCGGCCGCGGTTGTTCGAGGGCAGCGGATGAAGACCTGCTGCATTGGCGAGGGTTATTTAGGCGTATATATTCTAACTATTTGGAGTTATGGGTGCGTGATTCGTTCATTAGCTCCGTCAGCGTCGCTAATTGGATATCATCGAACCGCTTCAGGTCACCGGCATAGGTGCGTTGGAATGTCTCGGCGTCGGCGCGGGTAGCGAATGATGCCAGGGTGTGGCCCATGCTGCCGCGGCGTCGGTGGCCTACCACATACCAGGCATCGCTGGCGCGGATGAAGGCATCGTTGGCTGGGTGCTCCCAGTCGGTGTGCCCCATGTCGTGAACCCAGGCGTGGGACAGTTGTGCTGCGTTGTCGGGTTGACGGAGGAAGACGAACATTTCCAGCGTCGAACAGAACTTGCGTGCCTGCTGGTCATGGTTGAGATAGATCTCGCCCTTGGGGCCAGGCTGGTCGGCGATCAGCATGCCGCACACGTGGCAGATGTCGGCGTCGGTGATCGGCTCGGGGCCGGCGAGACCGGCCGGCGCAGAGGAGGTGTCGCAGCCAGCCAGCAGGGCGGCGGCCAGCGCCAGGGAGGCGAATGGCTTGAGGCGGTTGGGCATCATGATATCTCGTCGAGTGGATCAGTGGGGGCGGCGCTGGAAGCGCCGGATGGCAAGTGCAAGCGGAATGACGATCCAGGCGGCTAGCGTCGCCGCCAGTAGCGGCGTGGAGAAGCCACCGGCCTGGCCCAGGACGGTAAGCCCCAGTTCATGACCGTTGTCTACTCCGCCGAGCATCAGCAGGCGGAAGCATTCCACGGGGTTGGCCAGCATCAACCAGGGCAACCAGTCGCCGCCTTGGCGTATGCCGACGAGCAGGGCCAGCAGCCCCAGATCGAACACCAGCACGAAGAAGAACCAGGTGATCAGGGCAAGTCCTGCGGCCCTGGCTTTTTCCTGAACGCTCGTACTGATCAGGTAGGCCATGGCGAGAAATGCCCAGCCCAGCAGGCAGGCCGCGCCGATCAGGCGGCCCATGCCGGCGAATAGCGCCGCTATCGAGGCATCGCCCTGGGCCACCGCAATGACCGCCGTGGCCACGCCAAAGCCGATCAGCGTGGCGATCCCCAGTACCGCGGCATGACCAAGAAACTTGCCGAGCAGTAGCCTCGAACGAGGCAGGGGATAGGTCAGCAGCAGCAACAGGGTGCCGTTCTCCTGTTCGCCGACGATGGCGTCGTAGGCCAGCATCAAGGCGATCAGCGGGATCAGGACCACCGCCAGGGTGGTCAGGCTGGCGAGGGTCGTGGACAGGGCGGTGAAGCCGAGGCCGCCACTGGCCACGGCGCCGAAGGCGGCGATGCCGGTGGCGAAAAGCGCCAGAATAAATGCGATGGCAACCACCCAGCGGTGGCGCAGTCCATCGCGAAATTCCTTTGACGCGATGATGATGACGGGCGGCATCAGCGTATCTCCTCGACTGGATCACGGCGGGGCGTCGACGACGTCGGTCGTGCACCGACGCCGGTCGGACCGACGGTGATATGGCGGTACACGTCTTCCAGGGTGGGCATGGACAGCTCCAGATCTCTCAGGCCGGGCAGGGCGCTGAGCAGGTTAAGGGCCGCCAGCTTGGCCGCGGGCGCCAGGGTGACGAGGGTGATGCCGTCCGCCGCCGGGGTGACCCCAGCATCGATACCGGCCCGACATAGGCGCAGTGACAGGTCCTGGGGGGCTCCTGTCAGGCGAATGGTCAGCGGCAGGTCGGCGTGGCGGCGCAGGCCCGCGAGATCGCCAATGGCCAACGGGTGGCCGCGGCACAGAATCAATGCGCGATCGAGACACGACTCCACGCCAGGCAGCAGGTGCGAAGACAGCAGCACCGTGGTGCCCCCGGCGCGTAGCTCGGCCACGCTGTCGTACACCTCAGCGGTGGCGACGGGATCGAGCCCCGTGGTTGGCTCGTCGAGCAATAGCAGGCGGGGACCGCCTAGCAACGCCTGGGCCAGACCCAGGCGTTGGCGCATGCCCTTGGAGTAGGTCTTGACCCGCTGTGAGGCGGCGTCCACCAGGCCAACGCGCTCGAGGAGCGCCATCACCTCGCTGGAGGGGCGCCGCTTGAGACGGGCGAAGTAGGTCAGCGTCTCCAGGCCGCTAAGGTGATCATAGAAGCGCACGTTCTCGGGCAGGTAGCCGAGTGTGCGCCGCCGGCTGAAGGCGCCGGCGGCGTCGGGGGCCTGGCCCAGCACCGCGACCCGCCCCTGGCTCGGCGACAGCAGCCCCAGCGCCAACTTCATGGTGGTGGTCTTGCCGGCACCATTGTGGCCGAGCAGCGCCAGTACCTCGCCTTCGGCCACCTGCAGATCGAGATGTGACAGGCGCTGCTGGGTGCCCTGGTGCAGGCTGACATTGTCGAACATCACAACGGCGGTCATGACGTTGTCCTCTTCGTGGCAGGCTCGGGGGCCTGCATCAACGGGGCGCTGTCTCGGACGCCCTGGGGGCGAAACACGGGAAACGCCCGCTGTACCCAGCGCAGCGCCAGCACCGCGGGACTATCCATCAGCACCCGCGCCGACGGATGGCGCCACAGCAGCCGATCCATGGCATCGTTGGGCTCGTAGGCGCGATCGCCGATGCCATCCTCTTCCAGATCCCAGCCAAGATAGTCGCTCCAGTAGTTGCCGCGCCCATCGGCCGACCACTCCTGGGCACGGGTGGCGACGTACTTGACCTGACGGCGATTGGCGACGAAGGCGTTTTTAACGACGCGATTGTCCTCCGATCCTGCGGTCAGGTGGATCCCGATATCACTGTCCTCGAGGCGGTTGCCTTCGATGCGGTTGAACTGGGCGTTGTAGATGAATATCGCCTTGCCGTCGCCACCGTTGATGTCGCCTTCTCCTCGCTCGTTGCGGGGCTGGCGCACACCGACGATGGTGTTGTCGAGGATCTGGCTATCGGTGATGTTGTTCATCAGGATGCCGTAGTTGCGATCCTGGAGGGATCGATTGCCCACGACGGTGAGGCCTTTGGACTGCATCAGTGCGTAGCCGGTACGGGTATGTCGGGTCACATTGCCCCTGAGCGTGTTGTCATGGGCGTACATGTAGTGGACGCCGTAGCGAAGGTCTTCCAGATGGTTGGTCTCCAGCAGGCTGTCATGGCTGGTGTCGATGTAGATGCCATCGCGAACGTCGCGGATATCGTTGCCGACCACGTGGGCGTTGCCGACGTTGAACAGGTGGATGCCGTTGCCGCGGTCCTGGGAGCGCAGCGATGGATCGCCACGCAGCCGGTTGTGGCTGACGCTGGCGTCGCTGGCACCGTCGAGCCAGATGCCAAAGCCAGGACCCTTGAGGTCGCAGTGACGGATAAGCGCGCCGCTGGCCTCGCGGCGTACCGCGATGCCGGCATCCATGGCCGTTAGATCCGCCCCCCAGTGTTCGATGTGCAGCCCATTGAGTGTAACGCCGGGGGCGACCACCGTGATGGCGGTGCCATGGCCGCCGGCGTCGATGATGGCCGTTGCCGCGCCCGTTGGACCGATGAGGGTGAGCGGCTTGTCGATATGCACGCTGCCGATGTAGCGCCCTGGTGCCAGGTGCAGTTCATCGCCTGCGGCGGCGGCGTCGATCGAGGCCTGTAGCGGCCGTTGGGCATCGACGGCGAGAGTCGCGGCCAGGCTGTTTGTGCTGCACAACAGACCGCTGCCGGTGAGTACCACCAGTGCGGCGCAGGCCCTGCAAGCGGTGCCGACCGCTCGGACGATGCGGCGACAAGAGGGATAACGGTAGGGGGCCGGCCATACCTTGCGACGGTCACAGGACCGCGGGGAAAGGAGTAGTGTCATGGAGGCTCCTTGCGGGCGCCGAGGTTCGGCGCCCGCTGTCGTAGCTGCTATCAGGCTTTTTCGACCAGCATGCGACCGAACATTTCCATGTGCATGGCGTGGCAGAACCAGTTGCAGTAGTACCAGTGCACGCCGGGACGATCGGCGACGAAGGTGACGCTGGCGGTCTGCTGAGGCGCGATTTCCATGGATACGCCGTGGTTGACCATGCAGAAGCCATGGGTCAGGTCCTCGACCTGGTCGAGGTTGGTGACCACCACCGTGACCTCATCACCCTGCTTGACGGTGAATTCGGTGATGCCGTATTGGGGCGCCACCGAGGTCATGTAGACGCGTACCTGGTTGCCGTCGCGAATGACCTTGTTGTCGCTTTCCAGGGTGATGCCATCGGCCTCGGCCATGGCTCGGGTCGTAGCGAAGAAGGGGTCCTGGCGGTCCCAGACCTGGATCGGGTTGATCTGGTCGGCGCGCAGCATGATGGCGTCATGGGGCTCGGCGTAGGTCGGGCCGTCATGGACGAGTTTCATGGTGTCGCCGGAGATGTCGATCAGCTGATCGTTCTCCGGGTGCAGCGGGCCCACCGGCAGGAAGCGATCCTTGGAGAACTTGCACAGCACCACCAGCCACTTGCCATCGGCGTCTCGGGTCTCGGTGAGACTGGCGTGGTTGTGGCCTGGCTGATAGTGCACGTCGAGCTTCTGGGTGATGTAGGTCACGTCCTCGCCGTTGTAGGCGCGGATGGCATCCTCGATGTTCCACTTCGCCACTTGGCTGTCGATAAACAGCGTGGTGTAGGCGAAGCCGCGGCCATCGAAGGTGGTGTGCAATGGCCCCAGGCCCAGTTCCGGTTCCGCGACCACGGCATCACGCGGCTCGATCGTGTCGTCGAACACCTCGGGGAGCTTGTCGATGGCGATGATCGACACCGTCGGCGAGAGCTTGCCGTTGGCCACGAAATACTTGCCGTCCGGCGAGGTGTTGACGCCATGGGGGTTCTTCGGCACCGGAATATAGCGCGTCAGGGAGGAACCATGACGCCCGTCGAGTACCGGGACGCTGGAGTCGCCGATGGTCTCGAACTGGCCCGCCTTCACCGCCGCCTCGATCGCCTCAACGTCGAAGACCACCACCCAGTCGCGCTCGGAGCGCATGCTCTCGGCGAGGGTGATGCCTTTCTCCGAGTTGTAGCAGCTCGATGCGACGAAGCGGCCGGTATAGTCGGCGTCGGTGTTATCCAGGTTGCCGTCGACGATCACCTGCCAGGCAACTTCCATGCTTTCGGCATCGAGGGCATTGAACATGGTGAAGTAGTTCGCGGAGTCGGTCAGACCGTGGCCATCGTTGGGCTGGGGAATCGGGAACTCGGCGTTGGCGAAGACGTACTTGGTGTGAGGCACCTTCTGCAGGCGCAGGCCGTGGATGGCCTGGACGTTGGGAATGGTGGTGACCTTATCGGTCTTCATGATATCGAGGCGAATCCGCGCTATTCGGGTATTGGCCTTGTCGTTGATGAACAGATACTTGCCGTCGTAGCTGCCGTCGGTCATCGAGGCGTGGGGGTGATGGGCGTCGCCGTTGTGAAAGCGGCTCGACTCGCCGAGGATGTGCTTGGATTCGTTGGTGATGCCCCAGCCGGTGGCGCCGTCGGTGTTGAACACCGGGATGCGCATCAGCTCACGCATGGAGGGGATGCCCAGTATCCGAACTTCGCCGGACTGACCGCCGCTCCAGAAGCCGTAGTACTCATCCAGGTCACCCGGTGCCACGAAGGCATCGCCGTCCGCTGCCTTGGCGCTCGGGCTTGCCATCAAGGCGCTGGCGCCGACGCCGCCGACCACACCGCTGGCGAGACCCGCTCCGGCCACGCCGGTGACGGCGCTGTTGCGCAAGAAATGGCGACGGGCCAGGTTCTGGATGCTGCTGCTGTCTTCACTCATTGCTTAGTGCTCCTCTAGGCACGGAATACGCTGCGGATCATCGCCTGGGTGGCGTTGTGAGCCGCGGGGTGCTGCATCATCTGCGGCGGCCTGAGCCGCCCTTGGAGATCTGGCGTCTCGCGTCAGACGTTTACGGCGCTTGATGCGAGGTGGACAGCGCTGGTCATTGTCGAAGGTGATCTGGCAGTCCAGGCAGTAGTGGCATTCGCTGGCATCGATCCGTCCGTCGGGATGGATCGCCGAGAGTTCACAGTCATTGGCACAGATCTGGCAAGGCGTGCCGCAGTGACCGCGATGACGTCGGAGCCAGTCGAACAGGCGCAGGCGGCCGCCGATGGCGAGTCCGGCGCCCAGCGGGCAAACGTAGCGGCAGTAGGCCTTGTGGGTGAACGCCGAGGCGACGACCAGCGCCAAGGCGTAGGCAACAAAGCCCCAGTCGCGCACGAAGTGCAGGGTGATGGCGGTCTTGAATGGCTCGATCTCGGCCAGCCGCTCGGCATCGCCGAGCGAGTAGAAGGACACCCCGACCAGGGCGAACAGCACCAGATATTTGACGACCCACAGGCGTTGGTGGAGAGCGAAGGAGGGCTCGAATTGAGGCACCTTCAGGTACCGCGCCACGCGGTTGACCAGATCCTGCAGGGCGCCGAATGGGCACAGCCATCCGCAATAGACGCCGCGCCCCCATAGCACCAGGGTCATGGCGACGAAGGTCCACATCACGAACATCAAAGGGTCGATCAGGAAGGCGGACCACTGGAACTGATGCGTCAACGAATGGACCAGGGCGAGCAGGTTGACGATGGACAGTTGTACCAAGGCGATCCAGCCGACGAACACCAGGGTGTAGATCAAGAAAGCGGTACGCAGGGGGCGCAGCAGCCGTGGGCGACGGGCCAGCGCATCCTGGAAGGCCAGGATCAGCATCAGCGTAACGAGGCCGATGCCCAGGCCGATGACCTCCGGCGTCTTGTCTTTCCAGACCTTCATCCACAGCGGCGTCGGCGTGACGGGCTGCGGCCGTTCCAGGTACGCCTCGGGCAGGGCATAGTCGGCTTCGAACCGGGTGAACTCATTGCTCAGGGGGCCGGAGGCGCGGCGAACCAGCAGGTTGAGCTGCCACGGGCTGCCCGGATCGAAGTCTGACGCCTCACGGATGATGAAGATGTCGCGCTCACTAAAGGCGGGCATATCGTCCAGGGCGAAGCGGTTGATGCGCTGCTGATCGCGATCGTGGAAGCTGATGGTGGCGTTGTTCTGCACCAGTTCGATGCGATCGAAGATGCCGCCGCGCACGTAGCCCGAGCCCTTGTAGGAATAGTCACCGGAGGCCATCACCACGACCGCGTGCTCGCCGGGCTCAAGGCCCTTCATCAGCGCCGCAAAGCCGCGCTCGCCGAGCAGATTGCGCCCGATGGTCGGAGCATCGAGGTAGGCGAAGTAGAGATCGATGAATGTCGCGTCCCGGGGGCCTTCGGCGTTGTTCAGATAGTGCTCGGCGGGGGTGCCGATAAAGGCGTCGTCTACCGTGCCGTGGGTCAGGCGCAGGTGGCCGATGCTGCCGTCGGCGGTGAGCGTAGCCCAGCTCTCGGCGCTGAAGACCTCGGGTCTGACCGTGGCTCGGGGAGCGGCGCTGGGATCGGCGATCAGGCCGACCGCGGCGGCGACCTGGCGGGCCGCCCGCAAAATGGTGTCGTTGACCACGATGACCGTAACCGTGGCGCCAGAGATCGCATCGAGCCCTTCGCCTACCGCCAAGCGTTCGGTGACCCGGGCGCCGACATGGGCGCCAGCGAAGTCATCGAGCTTCTGCTGAGGAATGCCTACCAGCATGATCGGCTCGGCATGATTGAGGACCTTGGCTTGCGTGATTCTGGCGTCCAGGTCGATGCCGATCAGCAGGTTCACCGGCTTGCCGGAGTAGGCGGGTATCGGTGTGACCTGGGCACTCTCGAAGGCATAGCCGAGCAGTTCGTCGTCGTGATAGACCGCGCTGACCGGCCATTCAAGATCCGGTGTCTCGGCATCGGCGACGCGGTTGGCGCCGGGAAAAGCGGGCGTGAGTAGCCTAAGGTCGAGCCGGGCGCTGCCGAGCTCCCCGGGGTACTGATCGAACTCCAGGGCCTGGGCGTGGGGCGCTGCCAAGAGCCAGAGTATTAATCCTGTCAGGATCCATGCCAGGGGCGCGAACCAGGGTAGTAGGCAAGGGGGCGAGGCGCGTCGATGTGAGGTGTCTTGGGCCGGGCGGCGCATGGGAATCCCTCGTCGTACGGCGGGCGGTGTGCTGCGCCGATGGGCCCCCGGCGATCGCAGGGGGCTGGAGTGTCGGGATGTGCTAGGGAGTCAGACTGGAGTAAAAGGCGGCGATATCGGCGATGTCCTGGTCGGACAAGGCGGCAGCCTGGGGCGCCATGATCGCGGACATGCCGCCGCCGCGCTGACCTTCACGGTAGGCCTTCAGCGCGCCTTCCAGGTAGGGCGCGTGCTGGCCGGCGAGGTTGGGGTAGATCGGAGCTGTGGCTATACCATCGCTGCCGTGACAGGCGGCGCAGGCGGCGATCTTGCCTTCCCCAGCAGCGGCATCGCCGGCGGCCTGGGCATTGGTCGCAAGGGATAAGGCGACGACGCTCGCACTGAGCAGTACAGCCAGTGAATGCCTTTTCATCTCGGTTCTCCTTTTCATGCGGATGCAAGCCGGGTGGCTTGATGTGTGCCTCTGCGGGCATTGGAAAAGGAGTATGGCGCTGGCATTGGAAGGTGAAGTTGATCCGCATCATGTCTTGTGCGATGGCGATCGGGGAGGGATGAGGAGTGTGACCGTGATCACGAAATGCCGTGCTTTTGGTGCATCGCCGAGGGGCGACGACGGGTCATCGCTCTCTGGGCACGCCTGGCGCGCCGCGATCAGGACGGTATCGACCCGGGCCACCGAATGCCCGCGGTGCTCAGATGTCATGCGGAATTGATGCAGATCATGTCGGGGTTCATCGTTGGCCGAGATATGCACAGGCCCGTGAGATAATGGCGCCCCCAGGCGGGGGCTGGGTCCGCTGTGTGGCGCGGGTTGGCGCTGGGCAGCGGGACGTCGATCTTCCGCCTCTCGTTGTCACAGAGGCTCTGCCCGATGTCCGATTCCCTGCCGTTTCAGCGCTCTCTCGTCGAAAAGTACGACCGCCCCGGCCCGCGCTACACCTCCTACCCGACCGCGCCACACTTCAGCGATGGCTTCGGCATCGCGGACTATCGCGCGGCGGTAGATGCCAGCCAGGCGGTGGCCGAGCCGCGCCCGCTGTCGGTGTACGTGCACGTGCCGTTCTGCGAGAGCCTTTGCTACTACTGCGCCTGCGCCAAGATCATCACCCACAACCGCGAGCGGGCCGCCGAGTACCTGGCGTATCTGAAGCGCGAGATTGCGCTCCAGGCGCCGCTGTTCGATGACGGCCGCGAGCTGACTCAGCTGCATCTGGGCGGCGGCACGCCGACGTTCCTGACCAACGCCCAACTGCGTGAATTGATCGACGCCCTCGGCCGGGCCTTCCGCTTCGCCCCCGAGGCCGAGCGTGAGTTTTCCCTGGAGGTCGATCCGCGCACCGTCACCCCCGAGCAGATCCATGAGCTCAAGGCGATGGGCTTCAACCGCCTGAGCTTCGGTCTTCAGGATTTCGATGCCAAGGTGCAGAAAGCCGTCAACCGGATCCAGAGTGAAGAGCAGGTCGCCGCCCTGATGAACGCCGCGCGCGAGGCAGGGTTCGCCTCGATCTCGGTGGACCTGATCTACGGCTTGCCGCTGCAGACCGTGGACAGCTTCGCTGCGACCCTGGCCAAGGTGATCGCGCTCAAGCCCGATCGTATCGCGGCCTACAGCTATGCCCACCTGCCGAGCCTGTTCAAGGCCCAGCGACTCATTCGCAACGAAGACATGCCGCCGCCGGGGCGCAAGCTCGAGCTGCTGGAGCTGACCATCGCGCGGCTGACCGGGGCGGGCTACGTGTACATCGGCATGGACCATTTCGCGCTGCCGGACGACGAGCTGTCCCTGGCGCGCCTGAACGGCTCCTTGCAGCGCAACTTCCAGGGTTACTCGACCCGCGCCGAGTGCGACATGATCGGCCTCGGCGTCACCTCTATCGGCCGGGTGGGCGAGGCCTACAGCCAGAACGTCAAGACCACCCAGGAGTACCAGGCCTGCCTGGACGCCGGCGAGTTGCCGGTGCTGCGCGGCTATCGCCTGAGCGACGAGGATCGCCTGCGTGCCGACGTCATCACCCAGCTGATGTGCCACGGCGAGGTGAGCTTCACCGAGATCGAGGCGCGCCATCGCATCGATTTTTCCCACCACTTCGCCGGCTCGCTGGCGAGCCTCGCTGAGCTTCAAGAGGATCGCCTGATCGAGATCAAGGACGACAGGATTCGAGTGCTCGAGGCCGGGCGGCTGATGCTGCGCAACGTGGCCATGGCCTTCGACGCCTATCTCGCTGCGACCCCCGGTCGCTACTCGCGTACGGTCTAGGGCGAGGCAGAACGCCCCGACGCCCGTGGCGCCGGGGTTTGCCGAGCGCTCGCCAAATATCAGCGATTCGTTAATTGAAATTCGGGTCTTCCATGGCCCGATTTTTCCTTTATATTGTGCCGCCTGGCAAATTTTTTACTATATATGGTGGTGGTGGCTTGGCTTTGCCCAAGCGCGCTTCGCGCCGTTATTGACCTTTTTCCGCCGGGAATGATCGGAGTATTACGCATGACCACATCTGCCAAGGCCGCTGCGCTGTCGCAGGAGGTACCCATGCAGGGCCCCTCGTATGACATCTGGGATTCCAAGTACCGCTTGAAGGACCGTCACGGCGACGCCGTCGACGGCGACCTGAAGGCGACCTGGGAGCGAGTGGCCAAGGCCTTGGCCGCGGTCGAAGGCGACAACGCCAAGCATTGGTTGCCCAAGTTCCGTTGGGCCCTGGAGCAGGGCGCGGTGCCGGCCGGACGGATCATGTCCAACGCCGGTGCCGAGGGCTACAAGCCCGCGGTCAGCCTGATCAACTGCACCGTGTCACGCACCATCCGCGACTCCATGCACGATATCCTCGACAGCGTCGTGGATGCCGGCATGACCCTCAAGGCCGGCTGCGGCATCGGCTATGAGTTCTCGACCCTGCGCCACAAGGGGGCCTTCGTGTTCGGCGCCGGTGCCGGCACCAACGGCCCCCTGGCGTTCATGGATATCTACGACAAGATGTGCTTTACGGTGGCCTCCGCCGGCGGCCGTCGTGGCGCCCAGATGGGCACCTTCGACGTCGGCCACCCGGACGTGCGCGACTTCATCGAGGCCAAGCGCGAGGCCGGGCGCCTGCGTCAGTTCAACCTCAGCCTGCTGATCACCGACGAGTTCATGGAAGCGGTCAAGCACGACGCCGATTGGCCCTTGGCGTTCCCCCTTCACGGCGGCGAGAAGGACGACGTGAAGCAAGACGAGTTGATCTACCGCGACTGGCCGGTGATCGAGGACGGCTACACGGTGGATGCCGAGGGCCGCGTGGCCTGTCGCGTGGTGGAAGTGATCAAGGCGCGTGAGCTGTGGGATACGATCATGAGCTCCACCTACGACTACGCCGAGCCGGGTTTTATCCTGATCGACCAGGTCAATCGCATGAACAACAACTGGTTCTGCGAGGAAATCCGCGCCACCAACCCTTGCGGCGAGCAGCCGCTGCCGCCGGAAGGCGCCTGCCTGCTGGGCTCGGTCAACCTGACGCGTTTCGTGATCGAGCCCTTCGGCGACAAGCCGCGCTTCGACTGGGATCGTTACCGTGACGTGGTGGCGATCTTCACTCGTATGCTCGATAACGTGGTCGAGGTCAGTGGCTTGCCGCTGGATGGCCAGCGCAAGGAAATCGAGGCCAAGCGTCGCCACGGCATGGGGTTTCTGGGCCTGGGCTCGACCATGACCATGCTCAAGATGCCCTACGGCTCGCCGGAGTCACTGGCCTTCACCGAACAGGTCAGCCGGGTGCTGGCGGTCGAAGGCTGGAAGCAGGCCCTCGAGCTTGCCAAGGAAAAGGGCATGGCCCCGATCCTCGAGCAGGAATTCGAGCTGACGCCGAAGATGCTGCGTAGCCGCCCCGAGCTTGCCCAGGATGGCTACGAGGCCGGTGACAAGGTGCCCGGGCGCATTCTGCACGCGCGCTACAGCCGCTACATGCAGAAGGTGGCCGAGGTCGAGCCCGGGCTCGTCGCCGAGCTCGCCGAGCACGGCGCGCGCTTCACCCACCATTCGTCCATCGCGCCCACCGGCACCATCAGCCTGTCGCTTGGCAACAACGCCTCCAACGGCATCGAGCCGTCGTTCTCGCACCGTTATTTCCGCAACGTTATCCAGGCCGGCAAGAAGACCAAGGAGCAGGTCGAGGTAGTGTCCTTCGAGCTGGCGGCCTTCCGCCACTTTATGCATGCCGATGCGGTGGAGAGCGATTTGCCCGAGTACTTCATCACCGCCGACTCCGTGACGCCGACCCAGCACGTCGCGGTGCAGGCTGCGGCCCAGGCCTGGGTCGATTCGGCGATCTCCAAGACCGTCAATGTGCCCACCGACTTTCCCTTCGCGGCGTTCAAGGACCTGTACCTGGATGCCTACCAGAGCCGGCTCAAGGGCTGCACCACCTTCCGCTTCAACCCCGAGGCCTTCCAGGGCGTTCTGGTGCGTGAAGATGACCTGAAGAACACCACCTACGTGTTCGAGCTGGACAACGGCGAGAGCCTCGAGCTCAAGGGCGATGAAACGGTGATCTACGACGGCGAAGAGCATAACGCCGCCAACCTGTACGACGCCTTGAAGGAGGGCACCTATGGCAAATGGTAAGCGCCTCTTGGCGTCAATCACTCAACACCTTCACCTTCGTTCAGGAGCCCTGTAATGGCCGTCGAAATCAACGCGAAAATCGTGGGCTACCGGGTCAAGAGCGCGGAGCCGGCCCCGGCGCCCGCTCCCGCCGCCCTGCCCGAGGAAAATCCGCTGACCATGCGCATCGCCTCGCGCCCCGAGGGCACGCTCGAGGCGGTCTCGGAGAAGATCTCCTACGTCGGCGCCGAAGGCCGCAAGAAGGTCTATCTGCTGGTGTCGTTCATGCCGGTGGAAGGGGTACTCAATGGTCAGCGGGTGATCATCGAGCGTCCGGTGGAGTTCTTCTTCCCCTCCGGGCAGCTGTCCAGCGAGCACCAGTGGATCACCGCCACCATGCGCAGCCTGTCGCTGGCGGCGCGCGGTGGCTACGTCACCCAGGCGGTGGCCGACCTGCGCAAGGTGGCCTGGGACAAGGGCCTGGTGCGCTGCGGCATGAACCGTTGGGGCAAGCCGATGTTCCATGACTCCGAGGTCGCCGCCATCGCCTGGTCGATCCAGCAGATCCTTTATCGTCGCGGCTTCCTCGATATCGACGGCAACCAGGTCGCGGTCGAAGACCTGGTCAGCCGCTTCGCCAAGCGCCAGGCCTCGGGCCATGGCTGGTTCCCGGCCGACGTCGAGGAAGAGAGCGCCGCCGGCGGCGCCGTCGAGTCCCTGGGGGGGCCGTCCTCGGCGCTTGCCTCTGGCTCAAGCGGCGGCGAAGACACGGCCCAGGGCGCGGGCCCTGCTGTGGTTGGCCACTGCCCGGAGTGTCGCGGCGAGCTGATCATGATGGACGGCTGCCCGACCTGCTACGCCGGCTGCGGCTGGTCGAAGTGCGGCTGACGAAGTGCGGCTGAACCGCGCCGACACCTCGACAGCGACGACCGAACACTGGGCCCCGATGGGGCCCAGTGTCGTAGGGGCGCCATCAATAATGGCTAGCGGCGAGGCGGTAGCCGGGAGCCCCGAAAAGGCCGGGGGGCGCCGGCGTCTGACCCGGTCAGATGATAGATCGGGCTGCCGCAAGGGCAGCGCCGCTGTATGAACTGAGAGCGGAAAAAGCGCGTGTCGAACTCCCTGACGTAGGTCGTCTTGTGCGAGGGCAGTACGATATCGAAGGAGTGGCTCTGGTGATCTTTTCCTTGAATCTGCGTATCGAGATAGGGGGTGTAGTCGGTGGTGATATGCAACTGCAAATGGGCATCACAAAGATGTCCGGTGAAGTAGGGGAGGACCCGTACTTGGCTTTCGGTCTTGGGAACCGATGGCTCCGGCATCCCCGACACGTTGCCGATGATCACCTTCTTCGAGTCCAAGACAAACATGCACAGGCCGCTACCAGTGCCAAGTAGGCTGTTGAGATAGAGGGTTTCGGTGTGGTCTTCCGCGATCAAGGTGCGCATCGAATAGATGGTGAAGCGATAGCTCTGCCAGTGACACCACTCACCGATCCGGTGGAGTCGTTCAAGGTCTGACACCCTCAGCCAGCGCCGCGCCGCATCGGCAAGGCGTGCCTTCATGCGCGAGTCGTTGAGGTAGAACTCGTAGTACCAGCTCAAGACATTCGTCATGGCAAGGCACACAAGGGCGATGATGAAGGTTACCAGCGACGCCAGGACCATTGGGTCAACTAATGGGGAGGCTTCGGCGGCTTCTTGGCCAGCCGTTGTGACGAGAAACGCCGTGGCGTCTTGGCTCGTGGTATCGATGAGATAGATAAGGGTGACGATGGGGATGAACAGCGTAAGGCCGGCGATGGCGCTGCGAAAGGTCAGTTGTTGGCCATTAGCCCGGAGAACGGAGCGTCTTAACGACGGAATGGCTTGGCACAGGAGATAGCCAGACACCAGTAGGATCAGAATCGGCAGCAGTTTGACGCCGCTCATTCGCTAGTGCTGTCCTCGCGGTTCATGCCCTTGCGCAACTCCTTCACAGTGCTCTTGACCTTGGTGGAGTGAACCAATTGGGACGAGTCGACCGAGACGGCACCACGGTGCGACACCTTCATGTTGTGCAGGTGTCCGCTCTTCTTGGCCTTGAGATACCCTTCATAGGTGGTTTCAATGGTCATATCGTCTCCGTAGCGTCAGTATCCGTCCATCTGGCCCTTGCCGACGCCATCACCACGTCACGACGCCAAGGCAATGGCCGTCTTGCCAGTGCCCTTCACTACCGCCTTTGCAGTGTAGCAGACTCCGATGGTTGGCTCGCTCTGCAGTGCCGGTATCGGTTAGTCGAGGGCGGCAAGGGCCGGCGGTGAAAAGATGCAGGCTCGTTACCAAGCAGAGCCCGTCTGTCTTGATGGATATCATGAACCTACACTCGGTGCGTCGTTAGCATAGTCCTGCGGTACTCCATCACCTCGCCCAGGACTGCTCATGTCGTTCTCTCCGCTAGCCTCCTTGTCTGTGCCATCGCTGCCGTCGGCCGGCGCGGCCTCGCTGATCCGCCTGCCCCACCGCCTGCACCTGTCGCTGATGCGGCGCCTCGGCCCGCTGCCCTTGCCGCTGCTGCGGGCGAGCCTCGAGCCGTGGCTGAATCGCACCCTGGCCGAGCCCCTGGCCGAGGGCGAGTTCGATGTATTGGAGGGGCGCCGGGTGTGCCTGGAGATCGATGATCTGGCCCTCGCCGTCACGCTGACGCTGGACGCCGGGCGCCTGCACGCCACCCATCTGCCGTGGGAGGCCAAGGTGAAGGGCGGCTGGCGGGAATTCGTCTGTCTGGCCAATCGCGAAGAAGACCCCGACAGCCTGTTCTTTCAGCGTCGCCTGTGCTTGGAGGGCGACACGGAGCTTGGGTTGACGCTGAAGAACCTGCTCGATGGGCAGGAGATGGCGTTGCTGCACCCCCGGCTGGCCGAGGCCCTGACCGGCCTCCAGCGCTGGGCCTCTGGCTCGCGCTGAGCCGATCGACGGGAGAAGGGAGCCAAGCCACGGGATCTCGATTGCTGCCAAGGCCCGAGAGTCGATGCCCCGCTCTACCTTGCCGGGGGCCGAGGTGTCGTCGGCAGGCCAGGGCGCCGGAACGGCAGGCAGCGAGTCAGGCGCCGGCCGCCGGCGCGAGGTCCATGCCGGCTTGGCCGTGCCAGTAGCCGTTGCACAGCTCGGCGTCGACCAGGCTCAGCGGTGACGGCGATGCCAGGTGGCCATGGCGGGCGCGATCGAAGGCATCGACAATCTCGTCCATGCCCGTCGCACGGGGGCTCAGTCGGGCCGTGGTGACGCCCATCTCTGCCATGGCGCCAAGCTCGTGACGCAGATCCTGACAGGCCCCCGACAGCGTCTGGATGCCGTTCAAGGTAAACAGACGACGGCTGTCGTCCTGAGTGGCGAGCGACAGACCTTCGGGGTAGCGCTGACACACGAACTGACAGCGGTCCTTCGGGTATTGATGATGGCGCGCGGTAAAGCAGCGCGATGACCAGGCCAGCGGCAG
>Ga0114954_1000118_pt1 | contig 28936 bp, 36 predicted proteins | sample Porto_4metaG_FD_87299 | JGI IMG/M metagenome (GOLD analysis project Ga0114954, IMG submission 87299) | Marine algal microbial communities from Porto, Portugal - Porto_4 metaG | ecosystem: Host-associated > Algae > Red algae > Unclassified | place: Portugal: Porto | collected 2015-02-02
AAGTGTTTTATTTGATTCTGCTTCATTTATTTCACGTACCATTACCTTACTTGGTTTATGAATACCAGCCTTTACATATTCACTCCAATTAGGCGGGGGATTCGTTGCTAATAAGGACCACGTATTATTCATAACAATTGTTCCTGCCCCGATTTGCCCTTGAATTAAGCCGTCAGCCATAAGCTCTTCTAGCGCAGTTATTACAGTACTCCGATTTACATGAAATAACTTTGCTAACTGCCGCTGGCTAGGAATCTTACTTCCGATTGGCCATTCTCCGTTTTCAATTTTTTCTTTCATATAGTCTATTATCTGCCGATATTTGGGCACCTTTTTATCGATTGTCATATAAAAACCCCCTCGTTTATTTAAAAATGAAAAGTGGTTGGTTTTTTCGATAAATAACTGGTTGAAGACATTGTATCAACTATTAAATATGATGAAAAGAAATAATTGGCAATTTGAAAATGGTTGGTTTATTGGAGAGGAAGAGAAAACATGCTTAATAAAAAATGGGATTTACAAATCATATGTGCTCACGCTTTTACGATTCTAATATGGGGAACTGCATTTCCGACAATTCGTATGGGGCTTGAATCATACACACCTGAACATCTTACTTTACTACGCTTGTTAATCGCTTCATTCATACTTCTTGTGTTTTCCTTTATATACAAACTGCGATTACCTGATTTGAAAGACATTCCAGCGATTTTTATATTCGGTGCTTTAGGGTTTACTATTTATCACATTGCATTAAACTACGGCGAAAAAACAGTAAATGCTGGATCTGCAAGTTTAATAATTTCAGTCACTCCAATAGTGACGGCAATTCTTGCTTCTGTTTTTTTGAATGAAAAAATGAAATTAAATGGCTGGATCGGTGGTGTAATTAGTTTTATTGGAATTGCTCTCATATCATTTAGTCAAGGAGGTTCTATTCAATTTAATAGTGGAGGATTATTTATATTATTAGCAGCCGTTTCAGAAAGCCTATTTTTCGTTTTCCAAACTTCTTACTTGAAAAAGTACGGCTTTTTGCCATTTACCATATATACAATTTTATCTAGCACTGTATGTATGCTTATTTTCTTACCGGGAATTTATACAGAAACACTAGCAGCTCCTCTTGAAGTGAATGTGAGTGTTATATATTTAGGCTTATTTCCAACAGTACTCCCGTATCTTGCCTTAGCGTATATTATATCTCGTGCTGGTGCTTCCGAGGCAACAAGTTCTCTATATTTAACGCCAGTCACTGCGTGCTTTATAGCTTGGGTATGGTTAGGTGAAGTACCGACTTTTATTTCTGTAATTGGAGGTGGGATTACTATACTTGGGATATTGATTGCTCATATACGAGTAGTAAGAAAAGAAAAACATAGGAATCTAGTAAACAATAAATCGATATAACTTAATTAGATAATGATTTTATGATACTTTTTGATATAGTTTCTTTCTTATGTTGATAAATATAATATTTTGTATTTCAGTTAAATATTGTATGTTACATTTTATGTAGTAAACATTTTAAAAGGAGATGATAACATAATGAATAGAAAAAGAAATATTTTTATATGCCTTTCTATTATAGGTATCGGATTAGCTAGTGTTTCTAATTCTAGTTTTGCAGCAAATGTAACGGATAGTTCAGTACAACATTCTATCCCTGTCATGAATCAACAAGTAGCTGTTGCAACAGAAATGAAACCATTTCCTCAGCAAGTTAATTATGCAGGTGTTATAAAACCGAATCATGTTACACAGGAAAGCTTAAATGCTTCTGTAATAAGTTACTACGATAATTGGAAAAAGAAATATTTGAAAAATGATTTATCTTCTTTACCTGGTGGTTATTATGTAAAAGGAGAGATTACGGGTGATGCCGATGGGTTTAAGCCACTTGGAACTTCAGAGGGACAAGGGTATGGGATGGTAATTACAGTATTAATGGCTGGTTATGATTCGAATGCCCAAAAAATCTATGACGGTTTATTTAAAACAGCAAGAACTTTTAAAAGCTCTCAAAATCCTAATTTAATGGGGTGGGTTGTAGCAGATAATAAAAAAGCACAAGGACATTTTGATTCTGCTACTGATGGAGATTTAGATATTGCATATTCACTTCTCCTTGCTCATAAGCAGTGGGGATCAAATGGATCAGTTAATTATTTGAAAGAAGCACAAAACATGATTACAAAAGGTATTAAAGCTAGTAATGTTACGAATAATAACCGACTAAATTTAGGAGATTGGGATTCTAAAAGTTCACTTGATACGAGGCCATCTGATTGGATGATGTCACACCTTAGAGCATTTTATGAATTTACAGGTGATAAAACTTGGCTTACTGTTATTAATAATTTGTACGATGTATATACGCAATTTAATAATAAGTACTCTCCAAATACAGGGCTTATTTCAGATTTTGTTGTAAAAAATCCACCACAACCCGCACCTAAAGATTTCTTAGATGAGTCAAAATATACAAATTCATATTATTACAATGCTAGTCGGGTACCATTAAGAATTGTAATGGATTATGCGATGTACGGCGAGAAAAGAAGTAAAGTCATCTCTGATAAAGTCTCTTCATGGATTCAAAATAAGACGAATGGAAATCCTTCTAAAATTGTGGATGGCTATCAATTAAACGGATCAAATATTGGTAGTTATTCAACTGCTGTATTCGTTTCACCATTTATTGCTGCAAGTATAACGAGTAATAATAATCAAAAGTGGGTAAATAGTGGTTGGGATTGGATGAAGAATAAGCGAGAAAGCTATTTTAGTGATAGTTATAATTTATTAACGATGCTATTTATTACGGGAAATTGGTGGAAGCCTGTACCTGATGATAAAGAAACACAAAATCTAATAAATGATGAAATGTATGAAGGATATGATAAATAATAGAATTTGATAATGGTTAGCTGGGAGAAGGAATTAGCATGCGCTAGTTCCTTTTTAATATCCCGTAACACATTATCCATTCTAAAATTTGCATAGATATACTTGCATTTTTCATATACATAACTATTGTTTGCTTTATTTTTTTATGGAAGGAGAGTATTTCTTGGAAAAAGTATTATTTTTTGGAGATCCAGGAATTGATGACTCATTTGCCATTATGTATGGTTTACTGCATCCCGAAATTGAAATTGTCGGTATTGTAACTGGATATGGAAATGTTGAGCATATACATGCTGCACATAATGCGGCGTATATTTTACAGTTAGCAAATAGGCAAGACATTCCTGTCATTAGCGGCGCAACAAAACCACTTACTGAAGAAATTTCAACGTACTATCCTGAAATTCATGGATTAGAAGGATTAGGGCCCATACATGTTCCAGAAAGCGTATTATCTATTCCGATATATAATTTTGGTAGTATTGCTGCAATTCTTGTAAAGTATGGAAAAGATTTAACAATTGTTGATGTAGGAAGATCTACTTCATTAGCGATTGCTTTTAATTTATGGAATGACTTAATACTAAATGTAAAAGGAATATATTTCATGGGTGGTGTCTTTTTAGAAGTAGGAAACGTTACTCCATTAGCAGAGGCAAATGTGTATGGAGATCCTATAGCAAGTAAAATTGTTTTTCAGCAAGCAAAGAATTTATTCATATTCCCTTTAAATGTAACAAATAAAGCTGTGTTAACTCCAAATGTATTTAATTATATCCAAGCTAATTCAAAGAATCCATTTCATACGATAATGAAACCGATGTATGATTACTATTTATCTGCATACCAAAAACTTAATCCATCTATCGAAGGGCCTTTGCTACATGATGTGGTTGCTATAAGTGGATTAGTTAACCCAAGTTTTTTTGAATTTGCGCATCGTACAGTGAATGTAGATATATACGGAGATACGAAAGGACAAACATTTGCTGATTTTCGCCCTAGCTCAATATCTAAAGGGGCCCGTATAGCATTAGAAATAGATGAACAAAAATTTATTCAAGATTTTATAAAAATCATGTTATAAGCTGTTGTCGAAAAAGGGAATTATTTCACTACGTTGAATATAAAAATATATCCTCTTTATAAAGGAGCTTACAATATTGAATGTCCAGTTAAAGGTTGTTACGAGAGAGAATTGGGAAGAGGCATTACAGTTACAAGTTAAAGAAGATCAAAGGAAATTTGTCCCCGCCGTAGCAGTTTCACTTGCTAAAGTATATATGAAGCCAGATGGTGACAATGTAGAGTACATACCATTTGCTATATACGTTAGTAATCTTATGGTTGGTTTTATTATGCATGCGGTTGTAAGAGAGACATCAAATATGTATTGGATAAACGGGTTTATTATTGATCAAAAGCAGCAAGGCAATGGTTATGGAAAATCAGCATTACAAGAAAGCATTTATTTAATAAAAAATAAATTTAAGGCGTGTAAAGAAATTAGATTAACAGTACATAAAGAGAATATCTCTGCAAAGAAACTATATGAACATTACGGTTTTCAACCATTAGGGCAAGATTATGACGGTGAGCAAGTATATCGTTTATTTGTTTAACTTTTATTAAGTATTAGCGTGAAATGAAAATAACTACTTTAATCAAGGTAATAGTGAATGACTAGAAAGATGAAAAATTATTGATTGCTGAATATATTGGGCATCACTATTTTTTACCTGGCGGCCATGTTGAAATTGGGGAATCAGCAGAGAATGCATTAATAAGAGAACTAAGAGAAGGAGCTTGAAGTAAACTGCAGTATAAAACGATTTTTAGGAGTTATAGAAAACCAATGGCAAGATAAAGAAATACTTCATCATGAAATCAACCACATTTTGAAGTATCTTCAAAAGAGTTACAAATTGATTTACCACCAAATTCTAGAGAATCTCATTTAGCATTTCATTGGATAGATTATAGTAAAGAATCTTTAAAAACTTATAAAATCATGCCAATGCCCTCCGTTAAAGAATTACTAGAAAGAAAATTAAATGATGAACTACTAAATTGTTGGATAAGTAATTTTTAAATCACTCTATGTATAGTAAATACGTCCTTCGAAAGGATATAAAGAAAATAGGCTAAAAAACAAGGTACATCACCTAGTGTAAGTTCATATTTTGTTGATGTACGTATTTAGTCTGTAGCTTTGTTTCTATTTGGTTTACAAAAATATATAAACTTTTTACATTTGGGCGGAATTACTTATAAATGGAGGGGTTCGTAATGAATCAGTTTCAACAAGAACTACAATCATTAAACCTTAATGATTATCAATCTGGTAATGTAGTTTACTGGGATCAACAACAAAATCAATATCCATACTATTATATTCAAGACGATGCACGTCGTTGCGGTGGATGCGGAGGTTGTGGTGGACGCTGTGGTGGATGTGGCGGCAGATGCGGTGGTTGTGCAGGACGTTGCGGCGGATGTGTAGGTTGCGCAGGATGTTTCAGTTGCTTTAATTGCTGGAACTGGTGGATCATTTAAGTATAGAAAATCAATAATATTTCACATGAAAGAAAGGTGTTTATAGTAATACTTTTCTTTCATGTTGTGATTTTTTATGAGTATTAAGGGGGATTTATTTGTATACATACGAAAAGTTGATTTCTTGGGTAGAGAATATAAAAGAAAAAAATCATAGTTCTGCTACAGCACTATGTATTATAAAGGATAACAAAATTGTACTAGAGCATTATAGTGGATATCATTCAAATACATCTACTAGTAAAAAAGTAACAGCATCTTCACAGTTCAACGTCGCTTCTGCGAGAAAAAGTTATTTAGGATTCATGGTAGCGTATGCGCTTTATGATGGGAAAATAAACTCTATTGATGATGAAGCGATAAAGTATTTTAAAGACTTCGATCCTGCATTACTTGATAAAACAACGATTAGGCATTTAGTAACTCATTCACACGGTCTAGGAGAAACGGATGACGGGACAATTTTCCGTGAATTTGAAGCTGGACAAGATTGGGCATATAGAGATATTAATGTAAGAATGATGACGCATCTCATTTATCGGCTTTATAATAAAAGTTTTCCTGAATTGTTAAAGGAGCGTGTATTTACTCCTGCTAATTTCCAAGAAACAGGATGGAAAATACAGCAAAATGAAAATTTAGTTAACGTTGTTAATAATCCAAATGAAGACGCGATCAGTGAGGTCGGTACAGTAGATGACGGTACCGAAAAAAATCTGTTTGTCTCAGCTAGAGAGTTTGCTTATTGGGGCAACCTTCATTTAAATCAAGGCATGATAAATGGTAAACAAGTTGTTCCAAAAGAAGTTATAAAAATTGCTACTAGCTTGCAGAGTCCAGCTTATAAAAATAATGAACTACCACAAAACGGGTTGTTTTGGTTCGTTCAAAATGAACCAAAACAATTAAGTGAACTTGGTGAACGTGTTCCAAAAGGTTCGTATCAAATATTAGGAATTACTGGACCAACCATTTTAGTAATACCTGAGTATAATGTAGTTGTTGCGAAAATGTACAATAAAAGATATAACTACGGCGGTGATAATTACTTATATTATTTACGTGAATTTAGCAATTTAGTCGCCGATACATTTACTAGCTGTAATAGGGCATAATTACTCCTATAACAAAAAGGAGTGAAAGAATTTGAAAGATAAAGTGAGCAAAGATAAAAAGCAAAATATAAAAGATGTAAATACAGAGCAAAATATAAAAGATGTAAATACAGAGCAAAATGCGATTTTTAGCGATCCGAAAGATGCAGCTAACATGCAAACTGTACCGCAGCCGAAAGATTTTGATGAAATCGAATATTAATTTCTCATCCGACTATATGACGAATAAAAAATACGTCTTAAGTCCCATCACATGTAAGAAAATATTTGATAACATATATACATAAGCACTTGAAAATGGCTTATCTTAACAAAGCTTTCTTTAAATGTATCTGATATAACCTGCAAAAAGACACTTCATGATGAAGTGTCTTTTTGTGTACATAAACTTAATTTCCATTTTTCGTACAGTATCTTGCAATTTATGATGGATATACTAACTGTGAAAATTCATGTCAAGATAAAAGAAGGGGACAGTTAGTATGAAACAAACTTCTATAAATCCGCTATTAATTGTTCTAGGTACAATCATTGTTCAAATTGGCCTTGGAACAATTTATACATGGAGTTTATTTAATCAACCCCTTGTAAGTAAGTTCGGATGGAATCTCAATTCAGTTGCGATAACTTTCTCCATAACAAGCTTTTCTTTATCATTTTCAACCTTGTTTGCAGCAAAGTTGCAGCGAAAATTAGGACTTCGTAAACTTATCGCTACTGCAGGAATTGTTCTAGGACTCGGTTTAATACTTAGTTCACAAGTTTCTTCCTTACCATTACTATATTTATTAGCTGGTGTTGTTGTTGGGTATGCGGATGGAACAGCTTATATTACGTCACTATCTAATTTAATTAAATGGTTTCCAAATCGAAAAGGACTTATTTCTGGAATATCTGTTTCAGCATATGGAATGGGCAGTTTAATTTTTAGATATATAAACGGAAATCTTATCGATAGCCTAGGTGTATCACAAGCATTTTTATATTGGGGCATTATCGTCTTACTTTTAGTATTAATCGGATCGCTCTTCTTACGTGAAGCGATTGTAAGTAATACGGTAACAGAAACATTACACAATGATTATACGCCACGTGAAATGATGAGAACGAAACAAGTATATCTATTGTTTTTCATGTTATTCACATCGTGTATGGGTGGTCTGTACTTAATCGGTATGGTAAAAGATATCGGCGTACAACTCGTTGGACTTAGCGCAGCAACCGCCGCTAACGCCGTCGCAATGATTGCAGTCTTTAATACAGTAGGTAGAATCATTCTTGGAACGTTATCAGATAAAATTGGTAGAATGAAAATTGTCTCTGCAACATTTATTATTATTGGAGTATCCGTCTTTACTCTTAGTTTCATTCCATTAAATTACGGGATTTATTTTGCTTGTGTAGCAAGTGTCGCCTTTTGCTTCGGCGGTAATATTACAATATTCCCAGCCATTGTCGGAGATTTCTTCGGTTTAAAAAATCATAGTACAAATTACGGGATTGTATATCAAGGTTTCGGATTTGGTGCACTTGCAGGTTCATTCATTGGAGCATTACTTGGTGGATTTCAACCAACCTTTATTACAATAGGTGTTTTATGTGCGATTTCTTTCATTATTTCTATATTAATTCGTCCGCCAAATGTCGAGAAGAAAAAGGAAATCAAGCAGTTACATCGAAAAATAGCTTAGTTTTAAAAAGAGGCCTTATCGTAGGGCTCTTTTTCATTACAACGTTAACTATGCTCCTTTCATTGATTAGTAAAGACAGGACAATACAATTATGAAATGGAATAGATAAAATAAAAGGAGTGTGATATGTAAAATGAAGATAGTAAAGCAATGGGTTCAAGAAGATAGTGATTACATACGAGAGAAAGTAATTGAATATAATCAAAAACATCTTTCAAATGAAGAGAAAACACCTTCGGAAAAGGTTAGTTTTATAGTGAAAAATGAAAAAGAGGAAATAGTAGGTGGGATAACAGCTATAACATTTTGGCACCATGTACATGTTGATTTCCTATGGGTTTCTGAAGAATGCAGACACGAAGGATACGGAAGTAAATTAATAAAACTTATCGAAGAATTTGCAATTGAAAAAGGATGTAGGCTAATCAACTTAGATACGTTTAGCTTTCAAGCTCCGGATTTTTATAAAAAACATGGATTTATAGTCATTGGAGTGAGTGAAGATCATCCAAAAGGACATAATCATTATTATTTAGAGAAAAGGTTATAAAGTGTATAGAATTAATTAATCTCAATATATAAAATTCAATAAATTAAAAAGAACGTATTTTGAATCATCTATATCAAAATACGTTCTTTTTAATTTGTATGTATCTGGTAAAATGAAATAGAGGCAGAAAATTCTTATTAATAAAGGGGTAAATATGAAAAAGGTTAATGTTACATACGCGCTTTTGTACGATAAAACGAACGAAAAAATCTTAATGGTAAAAAACAAAGGAAAAAATGGGTCTTATTACACATTACCAGGTGGCTCAGTTAAATTTGGGGAAACGTTAGAAGAGGCAGTCATTCGGGAAGTAAAAGAAGAAACAGGGCTACATATAACTGTAAAGGGGATTTGTTCCATAAGCGAAGCCTTTTTCGAGGAGAGAGGCCATCATGCCATTTTCTTTAATTTTTTAGGTGAAATAATCGGCGGAGAGACATATATATCCCGTCCAAAAGAAATCGAAGAGATTACTTGGATGGAATTACATATAGCAGCACCGTATTTACGTATACCTGAACAGTTACTAGATTTTTTACAAAGGAAAGAAACAGTACCTTACTTTTTTAACGGAACAATCGTTCATCAATCTTTATAAATAAATTATTTCATTTAAGGCGGGGAAAAAATGGAGTTTATCGTTAGTCACAAACATTTCACTCAAGCACTTTCAGAAGTAAGTAAAGCTATATCTACAAAAGTTTTAATTCCTATATTATCTGGTATCAAAATAACAGCCGATCAATCTGGAATTACTTTAATCGCAAGTAACTCGAATGTTTTTATTAAAAAATTTATACCTAATTCAATCGAAGACGAACAGATTGCAACTATATTACAAGCAGGAACTATTGTTGTACCTGCAAAATATTTCATTGAAATTATAAAGAAAATGCCAAGTGATATAGTAATAAAAAGTAAAAATGAGCAAATCATTACGATACAATCAGAAGAAATCACATTAAACTTAAATGGACTTCCAGCAAATGAGTTTCCGAATGTACCACTTATAGGGGATCATGCAGAAATACAAGTAGAAACAGAACAATTGATTGAAGTGTTTAAACAAACTGTTTTTGCAGTAGCTAAAAATGAATCCAGACCTGTTCTCACCGGAGTACATATAGAGTTAGATCACAATAAATTAGTTTGCGCTGCTACTGACTCACATAGACTAGCTATACGTGAAACGCCAATTTCTTCAGATGCGAAAGCAAATTGTATCGTACCAAGCGCAACTATTAGTGAACTTCTAAAATTAATGAACAGTAATACGGAATTCGTATACATATACCTTTCAGACAGTCACGTTATTTTTACATTCGGAACAACTACGTTATATTCAAGACTCATTGAAGGGAAATATCCTAATATATCTAATCTCATTCCAAATGAATTTCAAACGGTTATTAACGTAGAAAGAAAAAAGATTTTACAAGGTGTAGATCGATCGAGCTTATTAGCAAGTGAATGGGCAAATAACAACGTCAACTTAGAAATCATCAATGAATCCACAATTAAAATTTCTTCTAACGCTTCTCAGATTGGTAAAATAGCTGAAACACAACAAGTAGATGCGATTCAAGGTGAAAAACAATTAAATATATCTTTCGACGGACGATTTATGGTAGATGCTTTAAGGGCAATAACAGAAGAAATGGTTACTTTAAGTTTTGGTGGTTCAATGAGACCGATATTAATCGAAGCAGGAGAGCAATCTGCCGCAGTACATCTTATATCGCCAGTAAGAGCTTATTAGGAACAAAGGAAGGACTTACATTATGCACAAGCACACTTTATGCTTCATAAAAAGAAATGAAGAAATACTGGTGCTGAATAGAGAATATGACCCTGTAAAAGGATTATGGAACGGGGTAGGAGGGAAGATAGAACCGGGAGAAACACCTTTAGCAAGTGCAATTCGTGAAATAAAAGAAGAGACTAATATAGATGTTAAGCTAAATCAAATTCAATTTAAAGGGATTATTAAGTGGGAAGACTCCTCATACTCTGGTGGCATGTATGTTTATGTGATAGAACTACAAAATGAAGTTACATATAATACACCTAAAAAGGTATCCGAAGGGATTTTAGATTGGAAAAGTGTGTCTTGGATATTAAGCGACTATAATTACGGTGTAGGAGAGATGTTACCTAAATTATTACCTGAAGTACTTCATAATGAATTCATATTAGAGCACAATTTTGTATTATCTAGTCATAAATTAATAGATTATAGGAATGAAGAATTGGTTATTATTTAAGAAATATTTTTAAAGAAGTAAATCTTTTAACATAAAAGAGCGGATAATTTTTAACTAATAGGTGCGCTTAAATGCAAAGAAACCTAATTACAAAAAGAGCGAATCCCTTATAAAAAGGTTCGCTCTTTTTTACATATACAATTAAACTTCGCGCCACCAAGCTGATGAAAGATAGTTTGTAGGTTTTAATGTAATTGATTCACCAATTTGCGGCGTTGCAACTGTAACTCCTAAACGTTTTGCTTCTTTCGTAACACGTTCAATTGGATCGCTCCATTCATGCAACGCTAATGTAAAAGCACCCCAATGAATCGGAAGTAGTAATTCTCCTTTAACGTCAATATGAGCTTGTACCGTCTCTTCTGGCAACATATGAATAGCAGACCAACGTGTATCATATTGCCCGCATTCCATTAAAGTAAGATCAAATGGACCGTATTTATCACCAATCTCTTTAAAGTGAGGAGCATATCCGCTATCACCACTAAAAAAGACTTTAGTTTCTTGACCAAGAATAAGCCATGAACACCATAACGAACGATCTCTATCTGTCATACTTCGTCCAGAGAAATGCCTTGCAGGAGCGCATACTAACTTAATAGTATCAAACGTAATTTCATCCCACCATTTATGCTCACTAATCTTACTAGGTGAAACACCCCATTTAATAAGATATTGTGCAACTCCCGTCGGAACGTAAAAATGCTTCGTACGATCTTTTAACTCCATAATACTTTTATAATTTAAGTGGTCATAGTGATTATGTGAAATGATAATCGCATCAATTTCTTGAAGGTCTTCACGTTCTAAAGAAAACGCACCACTATACCGCTTACTATTAAAAATAGGAAATGGGGAAGAGGCATCACCAAGCATAGGATCTAATAACAGCTTTTTACCTTCTACTTTTAAAAGAGACGCAGAATGGCCAAACCATGTAACACTCTCTAAAGATTCATCGTCTTTATTTGATAAAACGATAGGTAAATCCTTTATAGGACGTAGCTTTGATTTCATTTTAAAATAATCCGTCATTAAACCTATAATATCTTTCGGTTTAAAACTCATATCAGTATGAATTTGATTTGTATATTTCTTATTCATTGGTTCTCCTTTTTACGTTTAACAATATACGTATGTTGTTATTGTAGCTATTTGTAGTTTAAACTATATCATTTTACCTTTCATCTTACATGCAGTACATTTCATAAATTCGTCAAATTCGTTATTCGTATATATAAAATGAAATTTATTCAGCAGCAGATAAAACTAATATGAAGTAAATGTAAATTATTTTAATTTAGTAAAATTCCTCTTATAAGAATCGAAGAACATATGTTTCGTTGTATGTTATAGAAGAGAATATGTCTCTAATGAACAATAGGAAGGAGAGGATGTAGATGCAAATAGAGAGAAAAAAGAAGTCAAAATGTAAACTATCAAAATCTGAAATCATCCAGTTGTATGCAGAAGGGAAGAGTACCTCAGAAATTGCTATACTTGCTAATGTGTCTGCAAGGTATATTCGTATGGTTCTAACAGACAACAACGTTCCAAGGCGCGCTATAGGGAGCTGGAGGAGAAAGTATGACATAACAGAAGATTATTTTAAAACGTGGTCAAATAACACGGCTTATATTTTAGGGTTTATAGCAGCAGATGGTGTAATCCAAAAAGAAAACCAATGTGTCAGTATCTCACAAAAAGAAAGTGACATTTTAGAAGATATTAAAAAAGAATTAAACACAAACCAGCCACTTTACCAAAATAAAAAAACTGGCGTATATATGCTAAACATTAATAGTAAAACAATAAAAGACGACATTATGAACATACACGGAATCATGCCGTGTAAATCATGTAACATCGAATTTCCTTTTGTACCAGAAGAATATTTACATCATTTTGTTCGTGGGTATTTTGATGGGGATGGACATGTAAACTCTCATAAATACTTTGTTAGCTTCGTTGGTGGATCATATAATTTTATGAATTCTTTTAAAGGTATACTTGAGAATAATAAATTCCAATTGAGTTTTGTTGACAAAGTAAAACAATATCGCATATACCTTAGTGGTAAAGAAAATGTTAATAAATTTTCAAAGTGGATTTATAAAGATAAAGGATTGTATTTAGAGCGTAAAAACACTATTTTTCAGCAAAAAGAAGAATAATATACTAATAAGTAAGAATTCTTTTATGATATAACATATTAGAAGATTGTTTATTGCAAAAGAAATTTTTGAATCCAGAAACGATGCCAGCCACTTTTGGATATTCACATATAGTCGAGGTTAGCAACACCAAACGGACCGTATATATCTGGAAAAATCGCTATAAATACTGATGGTCGAATAGTTGGAATTAACGATTTAAGTTTACAAACAAGACAAGTATTTGAAAATATAAAGACTACTTTTGAATCTTCCGGATTAAACTTTAATGAGGTTATAAAATTAACATTTTTTCTAACAGTCATTTCAAAAATGGCCATAGATAGAGAAATATGTAATCAGTATATCAATACAAACAATCCACCAGCAAGTTCAGCTGTAGAAGTTAACAAACTAATTCACGACGAATTAGTAATTGAAATCGAAGCAATTGCTGTAGCAAACTAATAAATAAACATATATTAATCATTCTCAAAGCAACTTGTTCTTTAATTAAAACAAGTTGCTTTTTATTTGTTGTTTAATTAAAAAGCATTTTCAAGAACATATAAATTATAAATGCAAAGTCAAACAAATTGCACTGATTTAAAAGTAACGAACTAATCAATCACGTACAAACAAAGAAAAGGGGAGTATAAAAAATACTAATATTTAATAAGTTTATTACTTTTTATTAGTTGACATAATATATATTATAGGCAGTTATAGAAACAAAGTGTTTACAGGTATCAAAAACCAAGTAAACTATACTTAATGAGACGAAACGGAGATTTTCAGTGAGATTCCCATAAAATCTAATCTATATGAATTTCTACAGTTTTATCGTTTATTTTGCTTTAAATGAATCATAGCAAATCCTAATCAATAATTGCTTAAGATTTAACGAATCCAAATCATTTTTAATCGACAAGAAATTTTTCTGCATAAAAATTATTTCTATACAAAATATAAATTAATAATTTTATTTTATGTTTTACTTATTCAATTTATTGCTATTTACACACGTTTTACAGCTTTACTTTATTTGTTGTTATTTCTATCATTTACGCTTGACTTTTAATGCGCTTATTGTTCTATACGCTAGTTAACATAACGTTTATTTGTAACATAAAAAAATCCTCCTCGCCTTCAGGAAGATTTTTTAACTTGCTATTAGATTATATATATCTTTTTAGTAGCAATCCCAATTGTAAATAACATTGGAAAAATCTAGATTTAACAAATCATCTTTCTTTATAAAGAAATTAGCAACACCAGAATCTCCCCACATAATATTTAATGAGTCGTCTGTATCGATTTGCAGCAATAACACATCATGCTGTTTGTATTTTTCTTGCCATTCTCTTGGATCTGTCTGTGTAAAAAATGGATAACCACCAATTTTATGCCCTTGATCTTCGCATAAATCATCATACAGTTCGCCTAATTCTGTATTGTTTTCTTTATCAACGATTTCTTCCCAATCAATGTTATCGTTAAAAATCATTTCAAATCGATAATCTCTAGATGTTACTGGTTGATAATTCAATTCAAACTTTAGTTTTGCTGCTTCAGGTATGATAAAATCCTCTGAATCTAAAGTGTTTAAATAACTGAAATCAGTAATAACCTTAGTTAAATCTTCTGTAATTGTAGAATGATACATAATTCGAAAGTCTTTTTGGTCAGTTGGATGATCAAAATCTGCTCCAAAAAGCTCATCATCAGCACTTACGAAAAACTGTAACATACCATTTTGAGGCATATATTCAATATGAGGCATTTCTTCAAAGTTTAATTGAGCAAGTAGCATCATCGGTTGCCCATTTGAGTCTTTAGGATGCTCTTGATCTATAGGTAAATACGGATGACCACCAAACTTACTCTCAAAAAGAGTTGTCTCTGCTAATGTTCCAGAAACTTTAACATACGGTTTCACACTTTCTTCTAAAATACTACGATACTGTTCTAGTTCTTTCGGAATTTGAAGTTGATACGTATTCTTCATCACATTTGCCTCCCTTTAATAATGAATTCAAAATGCCTTACTTAATTATATAGTAAGAGATAGCTTCATTGAAAATTGTTAAAAGTCCGTTTTCATCCTCGTTTTTTGCGCACTTGGTGGACAAAGTAGATTATGTTCTAAAACCTTTTTATTAAGAGTTCGAATTAAATCCGCTACTTCTGCAGTATTTGTAGTTTCTTTTAGCCTTTCTTTTAAATCATCAATTTCCTTTGAAAGCTCAATCCACCTAGGTAAAACATGATTATTTTCCAAAGTTCTATACAGTTGTTTTTCAGGATTATACGAAAGATCTTTATCTAGATTTAGAGGTTTCCCTTTACCTGGCAAATTATCAAAAGACCCTTTCTTTTCTGCTTCTTTAACGATAGAACTAATATGATCCTCATACGTATAGGACCAAACTTTCTCATCTTTTACTAAAATCTCTTGCTTTTTTAGTTTTTTATCTAGTTCTTCTTGATTCATAAAATCTCTCCCCTTTATATTTTATAGTAGCGTTTTTGTAGGTTTTAATGCTTTCAACCCATCAAATAACTTTTCTCGCCACCAAACACCGTCATGACCGCCTTGAAACTCTTCATAAATAATTTGGTGTCCTTTTTCTTTTAAAGCTTTATACAGGCGTCTATTGGCTGTTAAAAGAGGTTTGTTTTCAAGTTCTCCTGCTGCTATATAAAAATGAGGTTGCATCGCATTTGAATCTATAGATGAAATTTGATTTTCAATCCAAGGAATTATATTTTCATAACCATCCTTTTTCCAATGTACGGATCCAGACATTGACAACACGTTCCCGAAAACATGTGGATTTTGAAGCGCTGCATAAAAAGCTGCTAAGCCACCAAGACTGAAACCGGCAATTGTTGTATGTTTCGCGTCTTTATGCACACGATACTTAGCATGAATCCACGGCAGTAATTCCTCTGTTAAAAATATATTCATTTTATCGTTATAAGTTAGCTCTTCTAGCCGATCAACTGGTTCTATAGCAACAGCAATACAAGATGGGATTTCTTTTGTGTGAATTAAATAATTGAGTGTTCTTGCGATTGAAAGGTTATTAATGAATGAATTCCCATCAAATACAATGAGAAGTTCTTGAAGATGTGAAGTGTGAGAATAATCATGAGGCGTATAAATATGAATTTTACGTGTGTTATTTAAAATCGTACTATGAAAAGAATATGTTTCAATTTTTCCGGATGGATAATGTTTTGAAGGAAAACGACTGCTATACTGCACTTCCATTCCTGTGTTTAACATAGACGCTTTATTGGCACCTTCTCCAAATGTATTTCCATTAAATTGGTCTAGTTGGTACTGTCCACTACGCTTTATCCAATCATTTTTGAAAAAATCGTTTACTGAAAAATAGTACGTTGAAATAAAACTCTTATCCGTCCTAAACGTTTCATACCAAATATCTGTCTGTAACAATCGTTTTAATTGATTTACAGACAGATCCCAACCAGGAAAACTGCCGAATACATAAACATTTTCAGTTTTTCGGTCCCTTAACCAAATATACGTTATAAGCTTATACTGATTAGCTACAGGACATTGTTCTATTAGTGGCGTATTATTCGACTTTATTTCATGCAAAAAAGTATAAAAAGCTTTCTCGTTTCCATTTTTTAATTGATTATTCAGTTCCTCTAACTTAGGACTAATTATTGAAGTCACCCCCACTTCCTCCTTCGTTGTAGTTCTTTCTTTTTATTAGGAAAGTTTATCAATTGCCTGAACAGATAGTTCCAACGCTTTTATTCTTCTTGTTAAAAGAGTTCTTTGCGGACTACCTACTTTAGACTTATCATAAGCCCTCTCCATTGATGGAAGCAAACCAACAAGGACATTACGAGCTTCTATTAACTCTTCTTGACTATACTGATGACTTTGTTGATTCCAAGCGTTTTCTAGCGCTGCTAACCCTATGCAAACAGCTTTAAATCGTTTTTTCACTAATGTAGTATTTGCACCTTTTTGAGTCATTTGTGACAGTGCATTTTCAAGTTTACGAATTGTTGATTGTAAAGATTTTATTGATTCCGATTTGTCTAGATTTGATACGTTTTCCATTTTACTGTTGTTCCTCCTGGCTTAACTTATTTAATACTGGATATAATAAGTACTTAATTTCACTCGAAATATTTTATCATAAATAACTAACTATATTCGAGGTGGATAATGGATTAAAGGAAAACGGTATCTAAGCGCCTCTCCCTCCCTTACATCATTCTATATGTACTTCTTTCTTCGTATTAGAATCCCTATATAAACAAGGTATTAAAATTGTATTTTTTATGAAAAAAAACGCACAAGCAGCATAACTTGTACGTTTTAATTTTTATTCAGTAAGATAATATAGTAATAGTTTTCGCGCTTTCTCATAATTCATGAAATTTCTATACAAAACGGGATACTTCACAATTTCTGTTTCTATAAAACGATATTGCGGAAACCATTCGAAAAATGATTTTCTCAGCCACTTTATTTGCTCAAACGAAATCTCCTTTTCGTTTTCATTAAGTACGTAACTCAAAGTCCCTGCTGTATGCATCCAATAATAATTTAAATCAGCGCTTATACAATCATCTTCTGTGAACATATTTTTATAATCTTTCCGTATTTTTTGAATGTCACAATTCGGAAATGGTTTATATAGAGGACTATGCATTTTTTGCAATTCATTAAACATAATTTGTTTTCCTAACTTCAAATACCCACTCCTTTATTTCTCTATCCAATTTAATAAGTTTTCATAGTGATATTGAGCATCGATATACCCAAGATTATATAGATTAACAAGCTTTTCCTTATTTCTTTCTATTCCGCTTATAGGAAGTTGTACGCTAGGCTGAATAACATAAAAATTATCTTTTTGTTCTTTTTGATTCATATAAGATATCGTCTCATTATAAAAACGATAATGCTCTACTAAAGTCTCTGCGATTTTCGGATATTTTCTATATAAAATTTTAGCCAGGCCAGAAAATTTATTTCGCTGCTTCTCATATCCTTCTGGTTTTGTCATAATTACAACGTTCTTTTCATAACCATCAGTTTGAGCTTTTAAAACCGGTATAGGATCTATAATTCCTCCATCTAGCAATTTTCGATTATCATATTCTACAGCAGGTGCTATAAAAGGCACTGAGCTAGATGCACGAATGATTTTTAAAATATCATTTCCGTGTTCTGCTTTATTATAATAAATAGCTTGTCCTGATTCGCAGTCAGTCGTTCCTATAACAAACTGTTCATTTGAGTTTAAGAAAGTTTGAAAATCAAATGGTACAATTTTATTAGGTACTTCATCAAATAAAAAATCCATTCCGAATAATTCACGGTTTCGAATCAAATTTCGATAAGATATATATCTGTGATCTGCTACTAGCTCTGTATTTACTTTCTTATTCCTTCCTTTTTGACGTGACAAATAGGTTGCTCCCATACACGCTCCAGCAGATACACCGACTACATACGGAAAGAATAAGTTTTGTTCCATGAAATATTCGAGTACTCCTGCAGTATATAAACCTTTCATTCCTCCGCCCTCTAATACTAAACCAATATTCTTCATGCTATATCCCTCTACTCCTTTTTTCTTACTTACATATTAGCATAAGATTTTAAGATGAGGTTATATAATCGAATTGCAACAATAACCAGAAACTACTAAAGTAATGTCATAATTTCTTAGTAAGTAGCATGGTACAATATAAGTAACACATCCCACATATATTAAAGGAGGAATTTCATATGGGTTTATTTAGCGGTATTTTAGGAAATGCATCGAATGCGAGTACAGAAAGTGTAGAACGTGATTTAGAGAAGATTATGCTAGACGATGAGAAAGTTGAGCATGCTTATAAATTAATTCGCGATTTAATCGTATTTACAAATCGTCGTCTTATTTTAGTAGATAAACAAGGAATATCAGGTAAAAAAACAGAGTATCATTCTATTCCTTATAAAAGTATTACACAATTTAGCATTGAAACAGCTGGGCATTTTGATTTAGATGCAGAGCTTAAAATTTGGGTGTCTAGTATGGATGATCCAATTGCAAAAGAATTTAAAGGTGACGATAGTATTTTAAGCATTCAAAAAGCGTTAGTAACATATACGACAAAATAGTTATTTTGTATTTTTATTCATTTATGAAATTACTAACCCGAATATTTTGGAAGTATATACAAAGTATTTGTATATTTAATCTCTATTAACATAAAAAGGTAAAGCGTATTTCTAGTGCTTTACCTTTCTTTTTTGTAATAAATAAGTGTAGCTTTATCATTTAATTTCTTTATAACTTCTGTTCTTTTATAACCTATCTTTTCATATAAAAAACAATTTCTCTCTTCTTCTAAAATAGTAGCAAGTTCCCAACTTATCGCTTCAGGAAACATCTCCTCAATTAATAATAATACTTTTTGAGCAATTCCTTTTCCTTGAAACTCTGGATGTATGAACATAGGACTTATCCAAAATTGATTTGTTTTTTCTTTGTAATATATACATATTGCCCCGACAAACTGACCATCTACGATAATTTTATTAAATCCACCATTCGGGTATTTAATTCTTGTCATCGTTCGTTGAATCGGCTCATTCGCTGGACTCGTCTCATAGTCTTGGTACTTCTCTAATAACGGATAAAATGATGTAACTTGCATTGTGAATATGTCCACTGCATCTTTCTCAGTTGCTCTTTTTAGTATAATATTCATCTTACCAATCTAGGCGCTTTCTTAATGAAGTAATATGTGCTGTATGATGACGACCGTGCCATGCGTATAATCCAATTGCAACAGCAAGTTTTGTTTCACCAGATTCAGGATGATTAAATGTCTTTTCTAAATCAGTAGGTTCTAATGAATATAAAAGGTTAACCCATCTTTTATGTAATGAATCTAGCATTACTAGTGAAACATCTACAGGTAGTTTCGAATCTGGCAATTCTGCCCACTTTTCTTCTTTATACGGTTTAATAGTTGGATTCTTTTCTGTTAGTGCTAATTTAAAGCGTATGTAACTATTCATATGGCTATCAACAACGTGATGAACAACTTGACGAACTGTCCATCCGCCAACGCGATACGGTGTGTCTAGCTGCTTCTGATCTAAATCTTTAATTGCCTTTGCTAAATCAGTAGGTACATCCTCAATTTCTTGAATCCATTTATCAATCATTTCCTCAGTAATAGGACGCTTGTATGTAAATTGACCAATTGGATAACGTAAATCATTCATGAATAAGTCCCCCCTATTATTTTGAACACAAAGTAGTTCTACAAATATAATGTACAAAATTTACACGTTCTCCGTTTAATTCTACAGAAGTTGTATCTGCTTCATTTTTAAAAGAAAATCCGCTTTTTTCTAGTACAATTTGTGATGCAAGATTATTAGTCGTTGTTTTAGCATGAACCTCATTAATTTCATTATTTTTCGCTACGTCTAAAATTAATTTTACAGCTGCTGTTGCAACTCCTTTTTTAGTGAATTTTTCTCCGACTCGATAACCTAACGAACTCATTCGAGTTTCGGTATCTATATTTACTAAGTTAATTCGTCCTACAATTTCTTTTTCTTCATTACGAATTAAATAAAAATAAGAATTTCCATCTGCCTGTTCTATTAATAAATCGTCTAATAGTTTTTGAAAATATTCAAAATCGAAATATTGCGAACCACGATTTGGTACCATCGTTTCAAAAAAAGATTTATTCGTAAGTTCAAACGTAAATAAATCCGCAGCATCTTGTTTTTTTAGTTGCTCTATGTATATTTCCATCCCGTATTCTCCTTCTTGATTTACTAACTGTTATACATTCTTTTTTAATCAATTATATTCCTGCTATTTCTTTCGATTAAGTAATACAGCTAGTAGCACTTTCGGATGAAAAAGGTGAAATGGACTACGAATTAAATTCATCACTCGTACTAACCGAATATAAACATCAGAATCACTTGCGGAAAGTCGATATATTTGTTTCGTATACCATAGCTGAAATTTTTGTTTCGTAGTTAATTCTCTCTTTAGCTGCGGGTGACGTGATATTTCCGTTGTTGTCATATCCCAAGGGATTTCTATTATGTCAGCTGTCTTTTTATAAAATTGTTGTGTAAATGTTTTATCGAGCTGTTTTCTACTTTGCAAAAGTAATTGCAATTGGTGAGCTTCCATAGCAGCAACTGAAACACCTTGACCGAAAACAGGATCAAAACGACATTGTGCATCTCCAACTACTAACAACCCTTCTGGTACATTGTTAACTAAATCAAATCGCCGGCGTACTTGATAGGGAATTTTGTATGTCTTTATATCAGTAATTCCCTCAGCCTTGTTTAGGAAGTCTGTAACATTAGAAATTGATAGGTTTTCAGCAAAATCATAAAACTCATCATCTGTTTGTGGTGCTTTCTCATTTGCGTATCCACTGAAAGTAACAAAATAACGATTATCTTCAATCGTTTGAATAAGAACGCCATAAGGGTTTTCAGGGAAACTCGGAGACATTAGCATATTACAACAGTCTAATTCCTCATTTTCTTTAAGTTGGAACATTTTCGTTGCGTAAAATAAATCAATACGAACCTTCTCTTCTTGTACTTCAATTTCATATTCTCGTAGCCACTCTATACTTTTCGAGCCAAATCCACTCGCATCAACTACAATATCTGCATGAACTTCTTCTTGCATGCCTGTCTCTAAATATTTAACTTTTACTCCACACACTTTGTTAAGCTTTCCATCTACTAATAACCCTTTAACCAATGTTTCATATGTAATAGTAATATTTGAAATTTGATGTATTCGTTTTTGAATATGCCATTCTAGCAAAAGTCGACTTTGTTGAATCATATGTACTTCCCCTATGAACGGTTGTTTCCATAGACCAAATTGATGCCATTTCAAATCACGCGTAAAGTTATTTATAATACTGCCCGCTTCTATTAATTCATTCGTAATAGTAGGAAACAATTCTTCAATTGCTTTTTCTCCACCTTTTAATAACACGTGAGGATGATCGCTTTGTGGAACTCTTTTTCTTGAAGCTTTTCCATCCCATTTTTCACCGACGTCTAAAATGATGACTTCTTTAAAAGAAGTTGATAATGCTTTTGCTGCAAACTTTCCCGCCATACTTCCACCAATAACAATAGCCCTATTAAACATATTCTCCCCCTTAATAAAAAGAGATCCTGTCGTGTATAAATGAAACAGGACCTTAATTACATTGCTTCTTTATCATTATAATTAAAATACATGAGTAAATTGCAACGTTAAAATTAAAATACCTAATCCCCATACGTAATACGCGAATACTTTTAAGGAATGACGTTTTAAATATTGAATCATCCATGAAACTGCTATGTAACCAAAGAAAGCTGCTGATAACGTTCCGACAATTAATGATGTACTAGAAATAGATTCTGCTTTCCCTTGAAAAACATCTATAAATTGCAAGATGATTGCTCCGACTATTGCTGGCGTAGATAATAAAAAAGAAAAGTATGCTGCTGTTTCACGGTCTAGTTTTCTCCATAAAGCAGCGACAATCGTCATTCCAGAGCGAGAAATTGCCGGGAAAATAGCAGCCGCTTGAAATGAACCAATGATAAATGCATCTTTATATGTAATGTCGTCCATTTTTTTACGACCATCCTTTTGTTTATCGGCCATATATAGAAAGAAACCTGTCACTAAAAACTCCCAACCGATGGTAATGCCTGTTTTTGAAATATCTTCAAAGAAGTCTTTAAATAATAAACCGATTACAACCGCAGGTATCGTCCCAACGATAAGTAATAACATAAGCTTTGAAAATGGATTTTTCATTAAATATATAAATTCTTTTTTGTAATAAATAAACACGGCAAGCAAAGTCCCAATATGCAGCGTCGTATCTAAAAACAATCCCGCTTCATCTAATTGAAACAAATGCCGTCCTAAATAAAGGTGCCCTGTACTACTAATCGGTAAAAACTCTGTTAACCCTTGAATTATACCTAAAATAAATGCTTCTAACCAATTCATGATGGTCTCCTTTCTCGTTTGCTTGTACCAATATATGAAGGTTAAATTTTCGATATGAAAAAAACTATATTTCTCTATGAATTTACTTTTAAATTATGGATATATATGTAAAGAGAGTCGAGGTGGGTTAATATGTGGAGGCACACAAAATTCGGTAATGTATTACTTTGGGTGGGACCTATCCTTGTGTTTTTAGGATTATGTATGACTAATGTTATTTCAGACATTCCTTTCTTTGAAGGAAAACATAAAACGCTCGGAATAATAATTTTATTTATAGGGGTTTTCTGTTTAATTGCTGCTAATTATTTTAAAAAAGGAGAAAGAAATGAAGAATAAAGCTAAATAAAAAAACAATCCCAGTATAAATGCTAGGATTGTTTTTCGTTTATGTTGCTTATTTATAGAATACTTTATCAACGTTATATTTTGCTTTGTATTCATTAATGATATATGTTTCGTAAATTTCTCTTTCTGTTGGATCTTCTACGATACATGCATCAATACGGTATACTTCGTCACGATGATTTTTAATTGGTGAAACATTGTCTTCAAAGTGTTTTTTAATACGTTGTCTAATTTTACGAGCTTTACCTACGAAAAGCAGTTCGTCATTAATATTGTAAAACATAAAAATGCCGCCTTTATCTCTAGGGAACAAGTGGAAATCGATAAAACCATTAATTGGAGTAATGATTGCCTCGTCTCCTTTAATAACTTGTTTACGTTCAGTAATTGAAACATCAGCTTCAGGAATATTAATTTTAATCAAGTTCATTCACGTCCTCTTTTATTATAAAGATAAATAATAGCATACATACGTAAGAAAAGCTATGTCCAGAGGCATATTTCATTTTATAATTCAAATATTATAGGTGTATCATGTAAACTCTTCTTCCAAATCATATGATCACTTGATTTTCCCCAATAACCCTTCAGTACATAACTAGGTTCTCCAAACTTCTTTGTCCATATACTTTGTGCTTTTTTGTATCCACTATCTAAACAGTATTCTGTTATTCCTCTGCTAAGTAATGTAAGATACATTGCATGTAATAGTAAACTCCCTATACCCTTTCTTTGATACTCAGGAAGTATAAATACAGTTCCTATTTCATACAAATCCTTAAGTACACCGCCTGTACAACTAGTAATCAATGTACTTACTGGACCAATTTCAATTGTTCCAATCATTTTATCGTTATTTGTATCTATCGCTAATAAAAAGTAACGATTTTCTCCATTACTATCAAAATCATCTTTTAAATATTGCTTTTTCAAGTTAATTTCATTTTCTATGTCACCCAATAATTGTGATAATCCTTCATTTTTATATGTATCCGTAATAACTATACGGAAAAACAAGTGAAGTTCCTCTAAATCATCCGAATTCGGTCTCCTAATTTCAACGTTATACATGTTTTAAATCTCCATTCTATACGATTGTTAAAACCAGACTTTATATACTCTATTCAACAATATTCTACAAAGCCCTGCATAGATCCAGCAGTATAGAAAGCTCAGTATAAATATTGATAAAATAATGTTTATATCCATAGTTGTATGAATAATAGGACCAAGTACGGGAAAACGGAAAATATCTAGAACAATCATAATTCCTATAAGTAGACAAATCGCAGAAAAGGAAACCACCCAAATTCTTCTCTTGAATTGTTTAAAGGAAAGCCCTAAGGCTATACCTAATAAGCCTGTAGTAAAGGGAAATACAATTAGTTCACTCGGCTCAATAATAAATAATAGGAGAATAGTAAGAAGATAAGAAAGTACTCCCTCACGAATGGAGTAGAAAATAGCAAAAAAAATTGGTAACGTCGCAAAAGGACTAATGAATAATCCTATACCTGGAATTAAATTACCCGCTGCTTGAAACATGGTGGCCAAAGCGCTCATTAAAGCTGTAATGACTATCTTATTTGCAAGGGACAATTTTCTTTTATGAACATAGTTCGCATCATTCTCTATCATAAGTTGACACAAATAACGTACAAACCGATTCATCGAAATACCCCCTAAAGATATCTAATTTATACACTTATTGTTTATTTGTTACCTTCTTCTAGAAAACAATCACTATACAATAGCCAATTCTAAAAAGAATGAATCTGAGAATTTATATCGTATCAAGGAACAATTTCAAAAATAGTACCTTTGTTAAAATCAGTTACTTTCATAGAACCGTAAACTCCTAAATATAACCTAGTTTGATCCAAATTTGTTCCTAAACTCATATAATAAGCTGCTTGCGTACCAAAATCATAATTAGTTTCAATAACATGAAAGTCATTATGTTTACCGTCTGTACCGGCTCTAGTATATGCTAAAACACCTTTAACTGGAGGACGAGACTCTTCTTTCCTAGCAAGGTCACTAAATACAACACTACCATTTAAATTCGGGATTGCAGTTCCCATATATGGCTGAACGCCTGTTAGTGAAGTTCCGCCAAACTTATCTGGTCTGGGGTCTTTATGAAAATAACTAATTAGTGGCTGAATACGCTTGGCGGATAATTCTATTGTTTCATTATAATAAGCCATTGTTCTCTCATCCAAAGTAGGATTCTCAGAACAGTGCCTTATAAAAGAAGTAGGTAATTCTCCTTCCCATCCTCTCCAACCAAAATTAATAAACCCATCTTGATTGGGAGTGAATCTCATTGCATGCGTTTGAACAAGTTTGGTAACCGGTATCGGTTTATATTGAACAAATGAAAAAATAGACTCTACAATATCCTGTCCGACATTACCTGCATATTTAATATATTGATTATAAAACCTTTGGAATGAAATACCGGTTATATTACGAATACCTTTCGCAATTACTGTAAGTGTTTCTTGTATAGATAAAGGAAGTTCATTAAAGCGCGAAACTACTGGAGGATTATTTATGACTGTATTTTTACTTACATCGACTTCAATTATTTTACCTGCTATTTCTAAATCATCTTGGCTTAAATTAAATGGATCATATCCCGATCCACCATCTCCATTTGTAAAAACAAGTTTTCCCGTTTCAGGAGAAAAGTTTAAAGTGTTTACTCCGTTATGATTAAAAAATGGGCGTTTTATATTAAGTAATGTTCTGCGTTTTTGAGGTTGACCATTTGATTGTAAAACCCATTCTTCAATTGTATCAATATGATCATATTGCGTATTTCTATTAACCCACTTTAAGTTTAACGTTTTAGGGTCACACGGATTCGGTTTAAATTGTTCAGAAAGTGCACCAGGTCCTTGAGTTCCAGCTACTGAATAATGAAGATAAAATAAACCGTTATGATGAAATTGAGGATGAAACGCAAGTCCTAGCAATCCTCGCTCATCATATCCACTACTAGCAACACCTTCTTCAAATGTACCTAATTTAATAATTCGTGGACGAATATTTAAAAATGTTTTTATAACACCGTTTCCTATGTAAAAAACCTCTCCTAATTGAGTTGCGATGAATAATCTTTCGGTCGATTCACCTGGAATTATGGCTGTTTTTATTACAGTTGGTAAATTTATATTATGAACAATGGGCCGTAAACGAATCTTAACTTTAGTCAATTAACTGTCCACCCCTTTTTCTTTTATTTAATAGAAGAGTATGATTAGAGTAGTCTTATTAGTATCAATTAACTCATATTCCTTTTTATTACAATTTTACATATAATATAATTATAAATAAACTAGGGGGACTACTTATGACGCTTTTACTACAAATCATAGTACCACTTATATTTGCACTATATTTATTTACCATCTATCGTAATAATACTATTGGAAAAGCTGCTTTTCTTTTAGCGGTCATAATTGGGATTTTCGGTTTAGAGAATATTTTTCAATATGCTAGTTTAACAGATCATGCTGTTTATCCATATTGGGGCAGTTTGAAAGCTGTTGTTATCATTTTATCAGTCGTATTTCTATTTAAAAAAGGTGGTCTGACAGGAAAATACTAATTTGTAACGCTATACATATTTTCTTGTCAGATTGCTTTTATTTTATAAAAGAAGAAATGTCCATGTAAAAACAAGAAGGAGTGTGTTACATATGTCTATAAATATTATTTCTATAGTTTCTATTATAATATGGATTGTGTTGATTACAGAACTTATAAAACCTTCAAAAGAACAGAATGGACGAAAAATCGTAACTTTATTATCTGCTGGTTCCGCATCGACAATTATTTTGACGGTTTCATTTATTCAAAATATCCCGTTTTGAAATTGGTAGTGATATAATTACAAGAAAATATTTATAAATAAAAAAGATTAGGATTCGCTCCTAATCTTTTTTATCATTCAATTGCACCAGCAACATCATAATCATTTAAATCCAATTCAATAGGCTGTCCGAGCGCTAGTTTAGCAAGTTCTGCTCCTAAGTATGGACCAGCTGTTAAACCTGAAGCTCCTAATCCATTCGCAACGAGAATTCCTTCAAAGTTAGGTATTGGTCCGATAACAGGTAAGAATCCTGGTGTGAATGGTCTGAATCCTACTCTCGTTTCAAGCATTGTAGCATCTTCTAAGCCAGGTGCAACTGCTAACGCTTTATGGAATACTTCATGTAAACCACCTGCAGTTACACGGTGATCGAAACCAGTATCATTCTCATGTGTTGCACCAATTACAACATGACCATTATCAAACGTTAATATATATTGATCGTTTGGTGGCATAACAACAGGCATATTTTCTGTTGCTGTATTTTCCATTTGCAGGTGAACAATTTGTCCTTTTTGGAACGTAACTAAGAAATTAATTCCTAATGGGTTTAATATTTCGTTCGCCCATGCGCCAGCAGTTACAATAACCTTTTCTGCTAAAATTGTCTCGTCATTTACTTTAACTCCAGTAATATGATTCCCTTCACGGACTAATACTGCATCTCCTTTTATGAAAGTTGCACCATGTTTTTTCGCAGCGCTTATTAATGCGTTGCGTAATAATCTTCCGTTTACTCTTGCAGCACCACTAATATGAACAGAACTATATTCTTCTGATAATGCCGGGAATAATTTTTTCGTTTCTTCAGCTGATAAGCGAGTGATTTCACCAATCTCTGGTGCATCTTCACGGCGTTTATACGCTCGCTCTTCCATTTGATCTAGTTTTTTCTCATCAGTATGTAAACTAATTGCACCTACACGGTTGTAACCTGTATCCGTTTCACCGTCTTCTTCTAATTGCTGAATTAACGAAGAATAGTAACGTGCACCGCCTTTAACGATTTTATACCATGCTTTATTACGACGTTGCGACAGCCACGGACAGACAATACCTGCTGCTGCATCAGTTGCTTGACCTAAATCTTGACGATCTACAATAGTAACCTTCGCACCAGCCTTAGCAAGATGATAGGCAGTAGATGCCCCTAAAATTCCAGATCCAACTACAATATACGATTTCATTTCAAACACCTTTTCTCTTTTGCTAATTATTTAAATATAAGAACATACTTTAGTATACTGAAAGGAATCCTTTTTTCAATGTGCTCAACGTAATTAATTGTTGCATCATTGTGACGTTCCTAATCATTATTTTTTCTTCTTACGGAATAATTCAATTGTTTTATAGCCTTGTGAAAGGATTTCAATCATTTTCTCAA
>Ga0114954_1000119_pt1 | contig 28908 bp, 24 predicted proteins | sample Porto_4metaG_FD_87299 | JGI IMG/M metagenome (GOLD analysis project Ga0114954, IMG submission 87299) | Marine algal microbial communities from Porto, Portugal - Porto_4 metaG | ecosystem: Host-associated > Algae > Red algae > Unclassified | place: Portugal: Porto | collected 2015-02-02
AATAAGGGTTTCAATTCCATTTAAATCTTTATATTTCATGGTGTTAAGAAGGGGCATATCTAACACAACGATATCAATTTCTTTTTCCTCAATTAATTCTTGCCATTCGTCTAAAATCATTTGTTTATTTCTTCCCAAACGATCTAGTGATTGAATATATAAAATATCTCCATTTCTCAACATACGCTTCATAAGTTGATATTCAGGACGCTTAAAATCTTTTCCACTCGCTCTCTCTATAAAGATGTATTCTTCAGGAATATTTATTTCTGATGCAGTCACAAGTTGTCTTTCAATAGATTGATCTTTACTACTTACTCTAATGATTGCTCGTTACTATAATCCAGAGCATGGTGTATTCTTATCAGTGGATCCTGATCCAGGTGATGAGGATGATCCTGTGACACAGAATGGGTACACATATGCAGATAATAATCCAGTGATGATGACGGATCCAGATGGTAAATGGGCATGGTTAGTACCGGTTGCAATTGCAGGTGGAATGGTAGCAGCTAGGTATGGTGCGAAATATGCAATCCGCTATGGTGCGAAATATGGTAAACAGGCAGCAAAGTGGGTAGGTAATAAGGCGAAGACAGTTTATAATAATTATAAACACTCTGGGGCTGTGAACAAAAAATTAAAAAATATAGGGAAGCAAACTAATAAAGTACAGCATATTTTAGCTCCAAAGCACAATTGGAATAAAGTTACAAAAAAACCAGGTGATTTTAAATCTGTTTCTAAAGTTATGGGGAAGGTAATGAGGAAAGGGAAGGAAACACCATATAAAAAATCAAGTTATCAAAGAACTATGAAGGTGAAAGGACAACAAGTAACGGTTACGTATGTTAAAAAGAACGGGAAGATATATATATCAAATGGGTGGGTAAAATAATGAATAATTTGTTAAAAGATGCAATTTATCGAGGAGACATTGGAAATGCTATAGCACATGCAAATAAAATAAGTATTGAGGAATTAGAGGATTTATTAATAGAATGGTCTTTTAATGAACCAAATATTATTGTATACACTTTCTTGACTAGTTATTTAGAGAGTCGAAATGATGCTAGATTACATTCACTAGCATCAGATATTTTATGTCATCCACTATGTCATTTAGAGGGGGCATACCTAGCTGCTTTTTATCATGCAAAGAAGTGTATCGAATTGGAGCCTAATAATATGCAATATAGGGAGTTTTTATTGTTTTTTGCTAGTGTTCCAGATGATGTTTTTGAAGAAAAATCAGCTATGAATTGGGCAAAAGATATATTAAAAGATGACCCAAACAATGAGGTAGCTAAAAATTATATAGAAGAAAATTTATGACAAATGGATAGTAAGTTCGTTATTTGAATTGGAAAATGAATGTTTGCTATATGATGTAGAATAAATGAAAATAGAATAATAAACAGAGAAGTAATTGAAAGAGGGAAGAGCTGATGTGATGTAGACTCTTCTCTCTTTTTGTATACAATTAATTTTTGTTGATTATAAAATCATAAGAAGAAGCGTTATACTACAACCCACGTGGTGATGTCATTGCGATGACAGACCAAAATGGACAAGTTGTCGCAAACTATGAATACGATGCATGGGGGAACGTATTAAAGAGTGATGCAAAAGGTATCGTAGCAGACAATCCATTTGGATATGCGGGGTACATGTATGATAAAGAAATTGGCATGTATTACTTAATTGCTCGTTACTACAACCCAGAGCATGGTGTATTCTTATCAATAGATCCAGATCCGGGTGATGAAGATGATCCTGTGACGCAGAATGGATATACGTATGGAGATAATAATCCGGTGATGATGACAGATCCAGATGGTAAGTGGGCATGGCTTGTACCGGTAGCGATAGCAGGCGCTAGAATAGTTGGAAAATATGGTGTGAAATATGGAAAAAAAGCGGCTAAATGGACAGCGAATAAGGCAAAGGATGCATGGAAAAATCGCAAATACACCATTCAGGGGCCGAGCAAAAGAGATGGTAGGATATTTGCGATTGTAAATCGCAAAAAAAAGCAGACAAAATCCACCGATTCTAGATTGTTTGCATTGGATTATCATCAAATTAGAGAAAATAAAAAAAGGACAACCAGAAAGGTTTTACATTTGCATTGGAACTATAAAAAGAATAAACATCACATTATATATCCTAAAAGAAGTAAGGTGAAATGGAAATAAAATAATTATAACCTTGAGAGAAAAGAAGGTGCATTATGGATTTTACATTTGAAAAGGTTCAACATATCGAAGATGAAAATATATATCGTGTTAGTAATGTAACTGATATATATGAAACCGATTTATTTGATGATTATAATCGTAATGTTGATAACTTAAGTTTGCTTTTTCAAGAGAGGATTAATCAGTTTATTGTACATGTAGATAAATCTGAGGAAAAAAGTTTAAAAGAAGAAATAGATTCTAAAAAAATTTCCTACACAGTTTTTGATTTGGGAAGAAGGGACATTTTCTTTATTTTTAATTCTATACCAAGGACAGAAGTATTATATATAATCAAGTTGTTTTATGGTGTAAGTATAGAAAATACTTTGGCTATTATCAGTTTAGGAAATAGCGTTGACATTAAATTAGAGAAAATAAATCAAAGTAAATTTATGGAGCGTTTAATGGGAGAATGCTTTGTACCACAAATCAAATTGGTTCCATCATCGGCGTGTGCATTTATTCAATATGATGGTGCGCTTTTAACAATTGCTAGTAATAATTTGGATATTTGTGCAACATAAAAATAATAAAATGGAATTATATCTTAGGTGTTTTTGCCCATCCTTTTGAAAAGGAGAAAATTAGAAAAAAGCAAGCTTTCCTTTTAAGGAAGCTTGCTTTTTTCTAAGCTAAATTCGTATTCTTTTACTCTTCTATAAAATGTATTACTCTTCATTCCTACTCTTTGCATTGCTTCTACTGCAGTAATTTTATGATTTTTCCATTCTCGATAAGTTTCTTTAAAATTATCATCTATTTCAACTTTTTTGCGGCCAAATTTAACTCCTTTTTGAAGAGCAATTGTAATCCCTTCTTTTTGTCGTTCACGGATCCTTTTTCTTTCATCTTCAGCCATATAACTTAATAACTGTAAAATTAAATCTGAAATAAGGGTTTCAATTCCATTTAAATCTTTATATTTCATGGTGTTAAGAAGGGGCATATCTAACACAACGATATCAATTTCTTTTTCCTTAATTAATTCTTGGCATTCGTCTAAAATCATTTGTTTATTTCTTCCCAAACGATCTAGTGATTGAATATATAAAACATCTCCATTTCTCAACATACGCTTCATAAGTTGATATTCAGGACGTTTAAAATCTTTTCCACTTGCTCTTTCTATAAAGATGTATTCTTCAGGAATACTTATCTCTGCTGCGGTTGCAAATTATCCCTTAATAGATTGATCTTTACTACTTACTCTAATATAAAAGAATTTTCTTATTAAGGTAGGTTACGTTAAAAATAGTAAATTTGTGAGGAAACAAATTTTAAAAGATAGAATGCTAGTAAGAAATAAAAATATACCTGTTAAGGGAGAGCGCATTGGCACTTTTATAAAAGTGCTCGAACTGGAAAAGTAGGTGCTTCTAAAAAAGTGTTAAAGATGTTAAAAAGAAATGGAATAAGCTACACAATTCATGGTTAAAAGGAAATAGAGGAGGCTAGAAAATGTATGTATCAGGAGTAGGTATCTTTGAAGATGATTTATCTGAAGATATAAAGTTTGATTTTCAAAATTTAATAAGTGATGGATATAGTTTAGAGAAAGCTACTAGTATATTGATAAGCAAATATGTTCCATCATTAAGAAAATATGAAGAAAATGTTTTTTGGATTGCCTTAGCGGCAATCCAATGGGAAATGGGAAGACTGGAACCTCTGGTTAAAGAAAAAGCAATTAATATTATTGATAATAAATCAGATTTAAAACGTTGGTGGAGAGAGCCTGAATTAAAAGAGAAGAGAGAGAAGGTTTTAAAGAATTTAAAAGAAAAATTATTATCCCCAACTCCAGAATCTAAAAAGACAAAAAAGAAAATGATTCTGAAAATTGATCTAGCTCAGCTCCAAAAACTTTGCAACAGAACCCTTATGACTATGTATATATAATAGTTAACTTCCCTCTATATAGATATGCAATTTTACATATCCATATAGAGGAAGAAATAAGCGAAAAGTATTGAAAAGTTATACTGAAATAATTTTTCTGGAATGAAAATTCACCTAGTTAAATTAAATTAAGTACCTTTTTATTAGTACTATTAAATTATAATTATTTTAATTATAGTAGTGAAGTTGCATAGCAATTTTAGAAGTATAGTATTTTAATTTCTACACATATTAAATGATTAAGATAAAAAAACAAAAAAGGACAAAATTATACAAAAATCAACAAAATTTTACTATATACGCAATGAAAATTTGATGTTTTAATAAGGGCACAAGATGTTAGTTACATTTTAAGACATATAAAATCAAGATTATCTTCGTATATGCCTTTTATGTAATGACTTAGGAAATAAGTTTATAGTAGAGCATTATGTACAAATGTTTACAATCTATATTCCTAAAAAATCATCTTTAAAATAATCTATATAGATTAATAGTTACAATGTTAGGTTTCAGATTAATTAAAATTTAGTCCAACTATTTTATCAAAAGGCACCAATAAATGGGAGGGATCACCATGAAAAAAGCGTTAGTCGCAGGGTTATTAGTTACAGCAGTATCTACAAGTTGCTTCTCACCTGTAAATACTTATGCAGAAAGTAATACAACTTATTTACAACCAAGTAGTATACTTGGACCCGCTATGGATAGGTTATCAAATTCGATTACGAACTTAGGATCACAGACGCCATTAATTCAAGGATATGGGCTAATCATATTACAGCAACCAGATCTTGATGTAAGTACTATATATGGAATAACAACTGATCAAGCCACTATAAGAAACCATGTTCGAGACTGCCTGGATGTAAATAACCACAAATTATCCGTTGTAAATCAAGAGATACAGAGTTTCGGAATAAGATTTACAAATTACTACAATAAATTAGTTGAACTATCTGGAAAGATGAATGAAGATCCGGAAGCAAGAGCATTATTTGTACGTATTTTTAACTTACTTCAAGGTGACGTTCAAAAAATTCAGTATAATATGAAAATAACTTCGGAAGACTTAAACGATTCTAAAAACGAATTGGTTGAAGATAGTAATAAATTTTCTAGTAAAGTTAGCAAAGCGTTTGAATCTTATAAGGGTTCCGACGGTGACATTGAAAAATTAAGAACGGAAATGGGACAACTTAATGCAGGTATTCAAGAAGATTTTGAAAAACTTCTAGCTCTACCAAAAGAAAATCTAGACGGTTCTTTAAATATTACAAAGTCGGTTATTAATATTTTGAAAGACGGAGTTAAGGATAAAACTGTAGACGTGTCTAATTTGGAAGCGGTTTATAACCAATATGGACAACTCACAAATGATAAAGTAACAGAACTGAATAAAGCTATTGCTCAAAAGCAACAGAAACTAATTCAATTGGTACAAAATTTATCGAATATTGAAGTGCAAGCAACTCAAATGACACTTATTGAGCAGCAATTAAATAACTTTACAAGAACAGTTAAAAAGCAAACTCAGAGTTTTGACAATCTAGTAAGTAGTTGGGACACCTTTAATATCATAATGATTGAAACGGGGACAAGTCTTAATACTGATGCAAAAATAGATTCAAATTCATTACAAGCACGATTAAAAGAGCTTAAACAGTTTACGGATGAATTGAAAAAACAAACAACGGAATATCAAGAGAGTGTTACAAAAATAAAAGTAACAGGATGAGATTTGTAGAATCCAGAACAATAATTCTTAATAATATAATGTAAGGAGAGAAAAATGTGATGAAAAAACCTTATAAAGTAATGGCTTTATCTACATTAATAGCAACAATCGTAGCGGGTGGCATTATGCCATCATATGCTTCGGCAGCGGAACCAGCACCTATTTATGCAAATCAAGACCTTAAATACCCTAGTTATTACCTTGGACCAACAGGGCTTGATAATGCGATGAAGGATACTAAATCCAATATGTTGGTAATGGACCTGTATGCCTTAACTATTCTTAAACAAGCAGATATTAATTTGGATGGTTTACCTTCAGTTGGCGATAATTTAAAAACATCCATTAAAGCCAACCAAAATCTTACTAGAGAAAATGCAACATACTGGTTAAATAATTTGAAATCAGGGATAGTTACGACGAATCAAAATATTATCAGTTATGATACAAAATTCCAAAATTATTCTCGTTATTTATTACAATATAAAAATGATCCAGTCAAACTAACAGCTTTGCTTACAAAGTTGAATGGTGAAATTTCACAGAATAAAGATCAAGTGACCAAATTAGTTGAGGATTTAAAAAGCTTTCGCGGCAAATTAGAAAAAGATACACAAAATTTAAAAGGGAATTCTGAAGATATCGTAAATATTTTAACTGGTCAAGAAGCTGGAATTCCACTGTTTCAGAAACAAATCGAAACAAATAAAGCATTAATCGATGAGAATAACAAAATTTATATTGCATCGTCGGTTGCAACTGCTGCTGGTGCATATTTAGTTCTTTCACCTTTTGCGCCCATTGGTGCACCTATATTAGGAGGCGGGATATACGGAGTAGTTTCATCGCAGCAGCAGATAATCAAGGCACAAGAAGAAATTATAACGCTAACACAAAATATTTCAATGGCGCAACTACAGTCAGCTAGGTTAACGATAGTGCAAAGTGATATTAAAAATTTAACAGATACAATTGATAAAGCTATTGTTTCTCTTGAAAATATAAAGACTGCGTGGGATGGAATGGGAACAAAATATGACTCATTGATTAAGAGTGCTAAAGCTGTTGACCCAGAATTCCTTGCTATGGATATAACAGCAGATCTGGATACAGCGAAGGATCATTGGGCGGATATTAGAAAGTATGCTGAAAAAATTCAAAGTAGTGAGATTTCATTCGTAGAAGATAAAAAATAATATTACTTCAAGAAATTGCCGAAGTAATGAAAATATAATATACTGAGTTTCCTTTTTGAAGAATATATAATGTGAGTCTCCTGTTCAAGTATGAGCAGGAGACTTCCTATATAGTTATGAAACTTAATAAAAATTATAGAATAAGAAAGTACGAGAATCTCTATTTTAATATGTTGTTTTATTTGCAATCATCGTAATTCATTTGAAGTAAAGAATCGAAGCTTATGAATTTAATAAAACATGTGATGTATGTGAAAGAGTAGGTGAAAAAGATGAATAAGAATTTATATAAGAAAATTATTTTGTCAACAATCATTACGGGAATGGCAGCGAGTAATGTAATTCCACTTCATACTTTGGCAGCAGAACAAACTGTGTCCCAACAGCAAGAAAGTTTGAAGAACTATTCCCTTGGTCCTGGTGAATTTAAAGAAGTAATGGGAAAAATGGTGGCAAATATCCTTACAATGGATTCATATGCCAATACAATCAGCAATCAACAGCTGACAGATTTAAGTAAAATAAGTTCTATAAATGGTGATTTACAAGCAAACATGATTAAGCATCAACAGGATGCAATAGGGAATGCCGACTTTTGGTTCATGTATTTTAAAACTCGTATTATGTACACGCATCAGAATATTGTAAGTTATAATGATACGTTTCAAGCAAGTTATAAGCTTTTACTAACTGCTATAGAGCAAAAAGATACAGAGAAATTAAAATATGAACTAGAAAATTTGTACAATAGTATTTTGTACAATAGTCAAAAATTAGATGTACTGTTAGAAAAATTGAAAAATTTTCAAGGTGAAATAGCAAAAAATACAAGAAATTTCAAAGAAGATTTCAATCAATTGGAGAATATTCTAGAAAGTACGAACGCTGGTATTCCGCTTCTACAACAAAGAATTGAGAATTATAATAATACAATTAAAGAAAACTATGATAAACGTGGTGGCTATATAGCTTTATCTGTATTTATGCCTCCGATTGGTATACCATTGATTGTTACTACTGACAAGAATATCGCATCTGCACAACAAGAAATAGAACAATTAAAGTCCAGAATTTCTGGAGCAGAGGCAGAAGTAGTTATTTTGACTGATGCCAAAAATAAAACGGAACATATGGCTGCAACAGTTGGTACAGCTGTTACTGCTCTTGAGGATATAAAGACTCAGTGGGGGACAGTGGGGAAAAAATATAAATCATTAATTGACAGTGTTAACGATATTAATCTAGACCTGTTTGATGAGATTATAAGAGCAGATCTGGATACAGCGAAGGATAATTGGCAAGACCTTAAAAATTATACGGATAAATTATATGAAGGTGCTAAGATTGTACAAGGAGAATAGATTATAAAAGTAGACCCACCAGAAGAACGAATTATACAAATGGCACCGGATTGCTACTGAATACGTGTAAAATAACAAAATATACGTTATATAGAAAAGATAGTTTAGTTGTTTCAGGTTCGTGGAATGTAGGAGACATTATTAATAATGAATCATGTAGCAAAAGAAAAGGGATACAAAAAGGGCTTAGAAGAGATCCAAGATAAAAAATTGAGAGATTAGCATATAGTATATAGAAATTGCTTAACAAAACCGGCTGAAAACAGTGGATTTCTTTTTAAGTACCTCAATAACTTGAAGTAGGCCTTTAAGTTGTTGTGCATGTATTTTATTGGTTTGTTGTTTAAAACCTGATACATACGAATCTGAGGATCTGTTTTTTTAGGGTGACTGGATAAAATATTGAATTTAATATAAAAACGGTATTAATTTACAAAAATGACAGAATAAAAATATTATTTCAGATGAATATGAAATAATAGAGGAATGATAGAAATATAAATTGTTTAACCTAAATATCTAATAAAAGAAAATATTAAATAACTAGCTATATAAAAGATGGTATTACTATTTTAAGAAGACGGTTTTAAAAGAACCGCCTTCTTTTTGTTTCTCTATAAAAAGATACAGACTAATTAATGCCATTTCTATGTTTTATAATTGTAATAGACTTATTTTAAACAGCTTTTTTAGTAGTAGCTATGTTAAAGGTATTACTTCTCATGCTATAAAATTGTAGGCCTAATGAAATAATCATAGAAATTATCGCGAAGTAGATTAGAGCCATAGTCCCCATTCCAAGAGAAATTACTACTCCACCTAATGTGGCACCTACTGAACTTCCTAGATAGTTAATTGAACTATTGAGGGCCACAGCTGCACTTCCATGTTTAGGTTGATAGGATAATAAAATATGTTGCTGTGGTGCTCCTGATGCCCATCCCATTGCTCCCCATATGAAAAATGGTAAGTACTTTATAATTGTTAGATTAATCATTATCGGAATACATACAATTGAGACAGTTAAAATAATTAAAATAAGAGCCATTAAAGTTTTTGGTTTTTTGAAGTAATCAATTAAATATCCAATTGTTATACTTCCAAATAATCCACCCAATCCCCAAGCCCATAAATAAATTGTTAAATCACTTGAGTTATCAAGATCTTGTAATAATGGCGATAGATAGGTATATAAGCCTAAACTTGAAATACTTGCAAAGAATGTTATTAAAACAGTGATAGTAACTCTTCTATCTAAAAACATTGCAAGTCTTTCTTTCATAGCAGGTGGTGCCGTGACTGGAACATGCGGTAGAAACTTAAGAATACTAATAGCAGCAATTAAACTAAGTAGTACCACAAACCACATTGCGGATTGCCAATCAAACTTGTCTGCAATATAAAGACCTATAGGAACACCTAATACAGTTCCCATACTCATGCCACCGATTGTTAAGCCAAGTGCGCGTCCTTTCTTTTCTACAGGTACTAACATAGTTGAGCCTGCGACAGCTAAAGGAGAAAATAATCCAGCACCAACACCAGCAATTGCCCTTGATATTAAGAATACCGAAAAGTTTGGAGATACTGCAGTTAATGCATTTGCAAGACCAAATATAACTATTGAAGTCAATAGAACTTTTTTGATAGGTTTACCTGCTAAGAGAGAAGCAAACAGTGGAGCAGATATTGCATAACATAATGTAAATATACTTACCGCTTGCCCAACTTGGGATGCACTTTTTTGATAGGTATCACTAATTCCAGGAACCAGTCCAGCAATAATATAAGCATCGAATCCCAAGGCAAACATACCAATAGCTAAAAAAATAACTTTTTTCATAGTTTTGCCACCTTTACATTGTCAAGATTAAAATAAATTATCAATCTTATACACTCTAGTTGCTAGTTTTATACAGATAGAGAATGATTATTAAATCAATATATAACTCTATAATAATTTTATTTTCAATTATAATAATTGAGCTATATATAATTATTGAATAATGCCATAGTAATTAAAAAATCTGCAGATTAAATTAAGGTAAAATAACATTTGATAATCATTACTCGTCTAGCTTCAATATGTTAATATTAGTATACTTAATGACTGGGATTAAATAAAATGAATAATATTAATGCAAGGGATGAATAAAACTCATGAGTATTATTAAGTATGAAATTTTTGAATCAGTAATTAAAACGGGGAGTTTTACAAAGGCTGCTGAAAAATTAAACATGACGCAATCTGCAGTAAGCCATGCAATTTCTAGCTTAGAAAAGGAATTAGGAACGTCTTTATTCCTAAGAACTGGTCGAACAATTACTTTAACTCTTCATGGCACTAAAGCTTATGAGTATATTGGTCAGATATTAAATATAAACCGTAAATTAATAGAGACTAATTTTAATGATGAATTATTGCCTAAAACACTAAAGATTGGGGCCTTTACAAGTGTAAAAAAACATATATTACCTCCAATTATGAAAGAATTTAATAAATTGTATCCGTTTATTGAAATTATAATATTTGAGGGGACTTATGATGAAATTCAAGAATGGGTTATTAATAAAGTAATTGACCTGGGATTTACAATTAACGGGGAATTCGGATGTGAATCCGTTCCATTTTGGGAAGATGAGTTAGTTATAGCAACACCAAATGACTTAAAGGTAATTCCTGAAGATTGCTCTTTAAAGGATTTCTTTGATCAAAATAATATCATTATGCCAGCAGCGCCGTACAGAAATCAAGTTGAGAAATTTTTTAATCAGCACAGTATAGAGCCTAAGGTTCATTCATATATAAGTGACTGCAATACAATAGTGAAAATGATTGATTTAGGAATAGGTATTTCTATAGGACCAAAGCTTTTCTTAAAATCATTTGATAATATAAAGATATATGAATTGCCAGATAGACATTATAGAAATATATACATATCTTATAAACATTCTACAGAATTAACACAAGCAGAAGACTATTATGTTCAGGAATTTATAAAAATAGCAAGGAACTTATTTTAAGTTCCTTGCTATTTTTATCCTAATCGTCCAAAATTAATTGTTTTTGAATCGGTTTATTCTATGAATGATGACATTGCACCAATTGAAAAAATCGTTAAACTTGCTAAGAAGTATAACGTATTAACATTCCATAAGATACCCCAATACTATAATGAATACTACATTGAATTTAAAATCTCTAGTAAATTGCTAAACTTTGTATCATTTATCTTTCCCTATTCTTCCTAAGCTATCTTTAATAGTTGTTTCTCCAAGTTGTGTGTATAATAAGGCCGTATCTTGACTAGTATGCCCAAGTTGCTGCATGACTTGTAACGAGTCTTTTTCTTCCATATATAGCTTATTTGCCAGTGTGTGTCTTAATTTATGAGGAGACATTTTTTTGCCATAGGCCTTCGTATATTTTTCTACTATATCTTGGATAGCTCTAACCGAAAGAGGCTGTGCAGTATGTTTATACTTCGATAAAAACACATTTTTTAATTCTTTCCCTGGGGTGTATTTGTTAGCTCTAATTTCCATATACTTTTCAATATCATTCAATGCAATTGGGGTAATCCATACTGAGTCTTCTTTATTTCCTTTGCGAATTACATCAATTAGTCTTTCTTTTAGGTTTATATCCTCCATACGAAGATCGGCTAATTCACTTACACGAATACCACTACCAAGAAAGAGGGAGAGGATAGCTACATCACGATCTTTATCTCTTAGGAAATAGAATAACTGATGTTTTGTTAAAGATTTTTCATGTTCGTACTTAACGTAATTCAAAAATTCTTGATCGTCATCATTATGGAATATTTTAGATCTCATACGTTTTGCACGAGCATTTAATGTTTCTTTATCTTTATGTATTTCTATTTTAGCCATTACATTTCTATAAAAATAACATTCTCCATCTTCATTCTCTGATAGGGAGGTAAGATACTTAAATAATGATTTTAAGGCTGAAATTTTTCTGTTAACAGAGGAATTCTGCATGTTTTGTTGTAGTTTTAAAAATCTCATAAAATTTTCAACATCTTTTTTCTTTAAATTTTCCAAATCAAAGAAGGATATGTCTTTAATGGGTTTCAATTCAATAATTTGTTCAGATAATAACCAATTAAAGAAGACTCTAAAATCATATACATAATTCAGTAGGGTGGAGGGAGAGGCATCATGCAATTCTTTGTACTCCACAAATTCTTCTATGTAAAAGGGCATTTCATTTAGAATTTCGTATAATTTCTTACGATGTACGGATTTTTGACGTTGCTTGCTGTAATCCATAAAAATCACCTCATATATACTATAACAGAAAAAACACAGAACACAAGTTCGCGTAAAATTCAATTTTTACACAAACTTATTTACATAATAATATTATGGTAGTGAAAAAATACCCCCGCATAAATAATAGTGGGGGAGGAGGTTGTAATTTTAATATCGTGAATTATTATTTTTATTCTGTATATAAGAGAATATAAACCAAATAATGGTCATCATAACACCGAAAATAATAAACCCATAAAATATATTTTTAATAGTTAACCATAGAACGCTAGGTTCATCACTTTTTCCAGTGCTTCCTTCTATTTTTTTGTATGTACCAATTGTAGTTTTTTCTCCGTTTTGAACCACGCTATACAGAAGCATGTCATCTTTTTGCGGTTCAAAATAAACTTCCGTAATGCCTTCGTTGTATATTCTATAGACGTCATCTTGAATTACTTCTAATCGTTTATTCTTTTCTTTATAGTTTACTGTGTAAATTTGATTGCTTATGTTGAGTTTTGCCTGATTGTTATCCATAATTTTTATACTGTAACGTGGTTGGCCATCAGTACTATATTCTCCGTAATAATCCGACTTATTGTTCCAGAAAAACATGACGACAATAGCCGCTAATAAACCTATGGATACATATTTTTTGTTCAATTTTAATTCCTCCTTGTTAAGTTAGCACAATCTACAATATATTTAATTTAAGTATATAGGATATTACACATAGAATTAACTCAAAATATAAATCTATAAGACGATGTATCATCTTAAGAATCGTACAATCTCTAAATACATTGTTTTATATTTATTAACTTCCTCTAATTATTCGTAAAATTGGTATTTCGTGCGAAGTTTTGAAGTGTTTGTTTTTTTCCTCTTTATAAATTCATCACTCACTTCCCTTTCGTAGGTATGAATACCTTATAGTTCCAGATACATTCAACTATATACATTAATATCGATTACATGGTTGTTTCTAAGATATAGCCAGTATATTTGCTTTTCCTAGCTTGATGAATGTGTGGCGGTACCCCATTTCTATCAAGCTAAAAATTTGAAATATCCTTAAAACGAAAATTTTATTTATAGCTGACCTTCGGAATTCAATTCACTTTTTTCGCTTTTGAGGACGATGCATTCTTTAACTTGGTAGGCATGGGGACTACCATCTTGATTTAAGAGCATATGTTTGTCAGAGAAAGTGGACTATAGGTTAGGGATCACACCTTGTATCAGTGGATGATGGAACTAACTTGTAATTCCATAATACAAGCTCCTCTTTCATTACAATATGATACTATACTACCTTAACTTAATGATATATATAATTACTTGTACCATTGTGTATAAAAGTACATAAATATTTTAAGATGCTTTCCCTACTCTTTTTGTAATATATATTTTTTCTATTATTCTTACATTAAGATAGTAGATATATCATAGAATTTCTCGGTTTTTACCTTTAAATACAAAAACCTCCCCCATTTTCATAAAAATGGGGGAGTAAAAAATAGAGTATCGCCATAATACTTATATATACTGTAATCTTTCCAATCCAGAAATTGGAGACCTATTTGGCATAGAAGGTCGAACTTCTACAAAAGCAGGCATTATGCTGGATGGTAATTCTGAGATTGCGACAGCCAATTGACCTATATCCCGTGGGCGCATTTTCCATTCATCATTTTCCATCGATCTATTGGCAATTGCTCCTAAGGATAGGTGACTAACACGTATTCCTTCATATCTTAAATCTTGTATTGCCGCCTCTGCCATTGCGTGCAAAGCAGATTTTGTACTTGAATATGCAACACCTTGCTCAAAGTAGTATTCACCCGCATGGCTTCCAATAAATATAATTAGCCCTTTACTCTGCTTTAGCATAGGAGCAGTAAACTGAATCAACCATAATGGGGCTGAAAGATTTGTACTTATACTGTCTTGCCAATCTTGTTCTGTTATCTTTGAAATGTTATTAAATCTTCTTATACCTGCATTATTTATTAATATATCTATTTTTCCATATCGTCTAATTATCCCGGCAACAGACTTTTCAATATCTATCTTTTGTGAAAGATCACATTGAATTTCTTCTAACCATTCTTCTTTACACAAAGTCCGATTCAATCCAATAACCTTGTGCCCTTTTTCCGCAAATGATTTTGCAATTCCGTATCCCAAACCACGATTTGCACCAGTTATTACTACTATTTTCACTTTAAAACACCACCTATTTTCTCAAAATGTTATTTTTATAACTTAGATGGCACATTAATGTTATAAAAATAATTATTAAAGTTTGCTAAAAAGTCATTAATTTGTTTTTCTTTTTCATATAAAGATTTTTTTCTTTTAACTATTTTTGCTGAAATCTCTTCAATTTTTTCATAGACTATTAATCCATTTTCAACAAGTGTCTTACCTGACTGCACTATTTCCACAATACAATCCGCCATATTCAATACTGGAGCAATTTCCACCGAACCATTTAAATGTATCACTTCTATATCATGGTATTGCTGATCAAAATATTTCTTTGTAATTACAGGATATTTACTTGCTACAGATTTTACATCTTTTATATTTATTCCAGGTTTTGCACAAACACACAGTTCACATTGGCCAATTTTAAGATCAAGTATATCTACAAAACCTTCACCTTTTTCTAATAGTAAATCACTTCCTACAACGCCTAAATCAGCAATTCCTTTCTCTAAAAAAAGTAAAATATCTACTGATTTCACCAAGATAAAGCGCAAATTTTGTTCACTTAACTCAAAACACAGTTCACGCGAACTCTCTAAATCTAAGGGGATATTAATCCCACTTCCTCTTAGAATCTGCAAGGTTTCTGATAATAAGCGTCCCTTTGAAAGAGCAATTGTAATAAACTCTTCATTTACTGACAAAGTGATTCCTCTCTTCATAGAAAATATAAAATCAAATGTTAATAATTTTTCATTTTCTTCTTTGTTTACTTTTTCCTTAGTACATCTTCTATACGTAAAACTTCAAATGGAATTAAAACTCCTACACTTTTAATTCTCCCTGTTAAGTGCCCAATAACAATGTCCGAGGTACATCCCAATAACATGTAGGCATCTGCCTTATTCATATGATTTGCTTGAGCTATTATCTTTGTAGAAGTATCTACGCCCATCTTAACAGCTTCTTCAAATGTCTCCCCAAATCCAATTATTACAAGCCCTTGTTCTACCTGTAAAATGGGAGTAGGAATATTATTTTCAAATATATTTATATTTATTTGTAAAGTGCCTGATGCCTCTAAAGCAATCCCTGAGGGTTCTCCATTTCCTTGTAAAGCATGTAAGTCACCAGCGTATAATAAACCACCTTCGACAGCTACTGGTAAATAAATTGTTGTTCCTTCAACCAACCAGCGGATATCTAAATTCCCTCCGTATTTACATGTTGCACCATTTCTTGTTCTAAAGGGATCAGCTAGTCCTATCCCTCCCAAGCTAGGTCTAACCTGTAAATCAATTCCCTCAAAATCTATCCTATTATTTTTAATCTCTATTTTCTTATAATTCCGTTCTGTGAATTGACCCTTCAACACTCCTGAAGAACGTGAAATACATGTATATGCATACTTGGCTAAATGAATATTTTTAATTTTTATAGCTACTGTCATTCCTGGCAAAGCTCCATTGATATAAACTGGCCCTGTAAACGGATGATGTTTGCCTTTATTAATTACATTATTTAATTCCTCTTCATTATCCGTCTCTTGTGAAAATGCATTCATTACCTCCATTGAGATTTCTTGACCTGGATTTACATATAAAACCGGTTCTCTCTCTGGAGATAACTCAAAACTAGCTGTATCGATTGAGTATTCAATAAAATTCACATCTACTTTATTCATCTTATTATTTCATACTCTCTACAGGCATTATACGTTTCAATATTTCTTCATAAGCATGTACCAAGTCCCCTTTGTTGTAACGAAATACATCTTTATCTAGAGATTGGTTTGTTTCTATATCCCAAAGACGCATACCATCTGGAGAAATTTCATCTCCTATTACCAAATCACCTGCTGCATTTCTTCCCATTTCGAACTTAAAATCAACTAACTTTACACCTCTTTCCAAAAGAAAATCCTTTAAAATAGCATTTAATTCAAAAGCTATCTCTCTGATAACTTCTATTTCTCTTTTAGTAGCAATGCCCATTGCAACAATGTAATCGGAATTCATCATCGGATCGTTTGAATATTTGAGGTCTAATTTTAAAATAGGCTGATTAAAAACTTGTCCATATTGGATAGGATAATTCCTTACAATTGAACCAGCCGCAATATTTCGGGGGATTATCTCCAATTTAATCATATCTAATTTGTTAACTTTCATTCTCCCCATTCCTATATTGGATATATAATGATTAGGTACCCCTTTTTTATGGAGCAACTCAAATATGTGAGAAGAAAATTCACATCTTAGTATTCCAGTTCCTATAATTCGAGCATTTTTATTTTGTGTATAAGAAGATACACTATCCAAAAAATGCATGATAATTGAATCATTTTCCTCACCATAATACATCGACTTTGACTTACCACATGTATATAACAAACCGTTTTTCGTCATTATATCCTATCCTTTCCATTTATAAGTTATAGTCTTTATATAGAAAAAATCCCATGTAAAGTGTGTGCTACACCATCATTTTCATTTGTTGGTGCAATACAATTCGCTTTTAACTGCACATCTTTTCCAGAGTTACCCATAGCGACCCCAAAACCAACTAGTTCCAACATTCCAATATCGTTTTCTGCATCACCAAATGCCACTATGTTTGAAAGTGGGACACTGTAGTGATTCGCTATCCACTTTACAGCCGCTGCTTTCCCTGCATTTTTACACAAAATTTCTATCCAAACTTTACGGGAGTCGGAAAATGTATAAATTAAGTGCTCTTTGAAATGTTTTTCTAAAATTCCGATAATAAATTCGGTATTTCCCCTAACAATCAATTTAGATAAATGATCATCTAAAAAAGTTGACGGATATCCTATTGCATGTGGTGGACAACCAGCATCAATCCAGCACTGTACATCTTTATCAATTACATCCACCCAAAACTCGTTATTCTTTTCAGCTAAATAATTTTCAATACTTTTTTCTTCTCTTAATACTTCAAATAATTTTTTCACTATGGAAATATCAATCATATTAGATGTAAGTATTTTACTGTTTCTATTATCAAAAATTAATGCCCCATTATAACAAATGCTTGGAGTATCCAGTTCTAATCCTTTTAAATATATTTCTATATCTCTTGGTGCTCTCGCCGTTGCAAGAATAACAGGTATTTTCATTTGATTTAAAGATTGTATAGTTTTTACTGTTTTATTACTAATCTCTTTATTATTGTTTAGCAAAGTACCATCTAAATCACATATGACAATTTCAAACGTAGAATTCATTTTAAATAACTCCTAAACAAGAATTAAAATCTCTTTATTTATCGATTTTTCGTCAATACTTAATTTATTATTTACAAAAGCAAGAAAGTATCCACCACTAAATATTTCTTATCTAATGGTGGATACTCTAAGTTTGCACAAAAATCTAAAATTTAGGTTTATGCTGCTTTGTTTAATTCCTGTTTCTGATTTAGCACTGAAAATCCGTATTTTACAAATGTTTCTTTTACTTGATCCGTTTGAAGATAGTTATAATACTCTGTAGTTTGAACTGGAGACAGTGTTGCTTTAAGAACACCCATTGGATAAATAATAGGGTCATGTAAACTAGAATCTGCTGTATCTACTATTTTTACTTGAGGTGAAATAAGTGCATCTGTCTTATATACAAGCCCAGCATCAACTTGCTTCGTTTCAATCAAAGACAATACATGTCTTACATCAGTTGCTAATACAAATTTAGGTTTTAAAACTTCATACAGGTTCAGCCCTTCAAATACTTGTTTTGCATACATTCCAGCAGGTACTGTTGCAGGATTACCAATAGCTATCTTTTGCACATTATTTGTGTTCAAGTCCGAAAAACTATACACAATATTATTTTCGATTGGTGTTGCCAATACTAATTCATTCCCTAAAAAATTAATAGCTTGGCTCGGATTGATATACCCCTTTTCAACTAGAGGAGTGAAATTTTTTTCTGCAGCGGAGATAAATAGATCTGCTGATTTACCTTGCTCAATCATTTGTTGAAGTGAACCTGAACCACCGTAAGTGAAAGTAAACTTTACATTTCCATGAGTTTTCTCATAATTGGCTGTAACTTCCTCTAAAACATCTTTTAAACTTGCAGCAGCAAATACTTTTATCTCAGTTTTATTAACATTTTCTTCCGCCATAGCAGGAGAGAATCCTGTGAAAATTGCGAGCATAAAAACAGAAACAGCAAATAGTAAAAATGATTTAATTGTTTTCATAATTTTTCTCCCTTCTTAATAAAAGACAATAAATAAATTACCTAAAAAAAATACTCTTGTATCTCCTCCTTTATCAAAAGCATCACTTGTACAAAATTTAATTCTCGCAAACAGAACATAACACAACATTCTTACTACATTTTAAATTCTAATTTTTCTATATTTTCAGATTTATTTTTTGAGAAATATTTGTATAATAATATCTGCTCAATTTAAACAAATAAAGTATTATGAGTCCGCTTTTTTATAAAAACCAACGCAATAAATGTTTATGAAATAACATCATCATATGTCGAAATATGCGATTTTATTTCATAAGAGAATTTTTTTGCGAAAAAATAATCTGAAAATACTCGTACTTAGTTATATTTAGTTATTTTTAATTGTGTTTAGTTAAAATTCGTTATGTATTAAAATCTCCGAAGAAATATATTCCAATTAAACCAAAAGTATTGTATACTTCTTTTTGTATTTTCAGAATAATAAAACGGAGGTGTTACAATTGACTTCATACTAATATGTACTTACATTTACTAACAATAAATTCGAAATACTCAATGTGGAACATACCTTCAAATTAGTATGTTTTTAAAAGAGGTTTATTAGTTGGATAGCCTGTAGAATTTGATACTGGACTAGTTTTTCATTATAAGAACTAATCCCTCCTTTCAGTTAAAAATACAGTCTATAAACATAAACCATTTGCTTGTATATTAAATAACTTTCTAATCTATGAAGGAACAAAAACAAAAGGCTTCTCTCCAAAGTATTACAGTTGAAAATACGCCAGACACTAAGAATTATTTCAAGCATGTGGAAGATCACTAAATGTATTATTTTTCCAATTCGTAAACCACTAATCATTCGGAGAAAAATTATTTAAACTACATTATAAAATAAATTTAAAAACTTAATATATTAATTTTAAGTAAATGTTGCTACAAACTAATAAAAAAATTTTTAATGCAGGTCAATCACTACTATAACAATATTAATCTTAATAAAGAGGTGGATAAAAATGAAAACTTTTGATAAGTACTGTTCCTTTACTTTCTTTTCATACTTTGCAACATTTGCTATTGTAGTTCCGCTAACTGGTCTTTTTTTAAATCAATTACACTTTGGTAGCAAAGAGATAGGGATAATCCTTGGCATTTCAATCCTAGCCAGAATACTAGGACCATATGTATTCCTACTGATATCAAAACTAAATAGAAATTTAGCAAGCATATACCTTATACAATGCCTTCTCCTTTTAGTCGTTCTGTTTGTTGGTACTCAAGTTAAAAATAGTTTGGCTATAGTTATAGCACTCTCCTTACTAAATATTTTTTGGATATCTATTTTACCCAACATAGAAACAATTTCATTATCAAAGCTAAATGGTGACATGAAACGCTACTCAACCATTAGGATGTGGGGAAGCATCGGATTTATTTTCTTTTCAGTTTGGGCAAGTCATGCTCTTATTAAATTTGGTCCACTATCTTTTTGGTTTATATTAATATTTTTAGGGCTTATGTTGTTAATTTCCTCTACGCTACTAATTCGCCTTGAACCGATTGAGGTTACGAAAAAAAAATCAAAAAGTATTTTTATTGAAAAAAAACTTTTGCTTTTTTATTCTGTATTTTTCTTATTTGAATTAACACATGCACCTTATTATGGGTTCTTTTCTATTAAGTTGTTGGAAAATAATTATACTGGTTTTGCAATAGGTTCATTAATTGCTTTTGCAGTTATATGTGAAATTGTTACTTTCGCTTATGGTCATAGGCTTCTAAAATATATGAATGTTTCATCTATTCTCTTATTGTGTTCTATTTTAGGTATTCTAAGATGGACATTAATAGAACTTTTTGTCGGAAGCATCACTTTATTAGTAATTTCACAGTTAATGCATGCTTTTACCTTTGCTTTATATCACATTTGTGCTATGAACATTTTAAGTTTAAATGCAGACCAAGATTTAATTAGCCAAAGACAAACTACCTACACAGTTCTTACCATGGGTATAGGTGCTGCATTAGGAGCTTACCTGTCTGGCTTGTTCTGGGACGCTAAAATTTTTCAATTCTCATCTTTCATATCAGTTGGAGTTAGTTCACTGGTTATTAGTATAATACTTATTTTATTAATAATGAAAAAAGAAGCAAACCAAACCCTAAATATTCCTACCGAGAATAATATGTAATTATATAGAAAACAATCCTTGTTGCAACAAGCCTAAGAAAACTACATGTAAAACATTAAATCATACATTTTAATCTTTAAAAACAAATTATCTTATTCAATACCAAAATCAGTTTTCTAAATTTTCAAAAATAAAATCATCTCAGAATTTCCTTATTTAAAAGAAAATATATCAATACCTTTCTACAGTGAAAAAGTTTAATATATTAAAAAGATTCCAATATAACCCTTATATTGAATTTTTTTGATACAGAAAACCTATTACTTTATAAGTGCCTTTTCATAAACACACATTAACAAGAATTAATTTTAAAACAAAAGTTTCTATGCACTTCATAAATCTTAAAGGAGGATAATTATGTGATACAACTATTAGATCAAGCAAATATTTCTTATCAGCAATACAAGCATGAACCCAATCAATGTGGCTCAAATAAATAAAGGCATTAAAAATGGATTTTGGAGTGCTTGGTTTGTTGGATTAGGTGCTATGTCAGCTGATGTAATTATGATGCTACTCATTTATTTTGGGGTTTCCACTTTTTTAACAACTCCAATTGCTCAACTCTGTATTTGGATTTTTGGTTTTACTACCATGCTTTACTTAGGATATGAAAGTATTAAGGATGCTCCTAAACAAGTACAGCATTCTTTAACTGGTGAAAAAGAACATCCTCTAAAATCTTTTTTAGCAGGATTTGCAATTGCAATTTCAAATCCATTAAATATAGTATTTTGGATAGGAATTTACGGTTCTGTTCTTACTAGCGCAATAAATACAATTGGAAAAGAACAAGCTCTATGGTATAGTACAGCTATTTTTGCAGGTATTATGCTATGGGATTTATTCATGGCTACATCCATACATTTTGGTAGACGCTTTGTAAACGCTACTGTAATGAAATGGATTTCCATTTCAGCAGGTGTTATTTTAATCTGTTTTGGTATTTATTTTGGCTACCAAGCTGAGCTAACAATCCAACAGTTAATTTAAATAAAGTTGCGAAAATATCCCTTTGGAGTTGATAATCCAAAGGGATATTTTTCATTTTGCAATATTTAATTATCCCACATCTAATAATTTAAAAATATATTAATTGATTTTTAAAGATTTAATTATGACTTAGGCTATATAATTCAGAAAGTTTCTCTAACCTATTTATGATCTCTATTTCATATTCTATGTCCATTGGAATACTTTCTTTAGAGAATGGCGCTAATTCTGGATGATGTCCAACCATTACTGAATATGCAGCATGTTCGAACATACTTATATCATTTGCATCATTTCCAAAAGCTACATATTCCCCTTCCTTAACCCCTAATACCTGTAGTGCATTCCATTTATGAATCCCCTTTGGACTAATATCTATTACATTCTCATTTCTATGTTTATGTACTACAATATCTAATAAACTTAGACTCTGAGATAGTTCTTCCATGTTGCTCGCTGTAAGGATTAAAATCTTAACTATAGAATTTAAAGAAGTCACCTTAACAGATTTAGCAAGTTTAGCTGGATCTAGATTATTAAGTATAGAATGATTATTCGGACCAGTATATGCATAATCCCAATCACCATCAATTAAATACGTTGCTTGAAATTCATTTATCAAAGCAAGAATCTTTTTTAGTTGCGATTTCTCGAACTCCTTCGAATAAATTAATTTTCCATTTTGAGAAATTAAAGATCCATTTCCACCAATCAATGTATATTCGTGAAAACGTGGATGTATCACAGGTAGCATATCACGAATAGGTCTTGCAGAAGCAAATATAACGTCGTGACCATTTTTACTAATGTTATCTAAACATGCAAGAATTTTTTCCGAAACTGGTTTTCCCTTGAAGCAAATTGTACCATCTAAATCAAAGACAAATTTCAAAATTTGCACTCCCCTTCTTATTTCTCCTAGATTATATAATAACTCAAAAATAAACAACGTGATTTTACTTTAAGTTACTTACAGCTATTCACTCTACCCAATGTTGATCTATCATCTACCTTCTTTTCTGCTTATCTATAATGTCTTTAAATAAATCAAACATAAATTTAATAGACTATGTAGATTCTTCAAATTATTAACAAAGAAAACATATCATATCAATTCTATTAATTGCAAAATTATTTTTTTCTTTATTTTCAGGATAAAAACCTTTTGAACGCTTTATTTCTTAGTCACAACCCTTGATAGTCTTACAATTTAATAAAAGATTTTCACTTCATTAACTATAAAAATTATCATCTTAATAAACGAAACAATGAATATTCTGAATTAAATAAACAAATATATATCCAGTTATGTTTAGTTATGTTTGGTTATGTTTAGTTAAAAAAAGTATTGTTTTATAACTAAATTTATTGTTTAATATAATTTAGTTATAACTGGAAAATAGGTCCATATCTATATATATATTTCAAGCATTATTTTCTCTTTTCTCATCCAGCAACCAGATCACTCACAAAAATATGAAATATCAATTACAAGAAAATTAATATTACAAATAAAAGTGAATCTAGGAGTGACGAAATGGCTAACAATACTATAAAAAAAATTATCGAAGATAGATATAAATTTTATACAGAGGTCTTAGCTACAGAAAATATTATTTGGGATAAAGAACTCAATGCATGGCTTGTTTTTGATTACACCAATATCACCCAACTACTAAAAGATTCTCGATTAAAGGCTAATCGAAAAAAACAATTCATCGAAAAGCTAGATATACCTGTCGAGTATAAAGATAAACTCTCTAATTTTTACTCTAGATGGTTAATGTATATGGATAATCCTGAGCATAAAGAATTGCGTAAACATGTACAAGTACCTATCAATTTAACAAACTCTATTATAGAAGAATTAGCTAAATCTTCTACACTCAAAGTATTGAATTCTCTGAACAAAGATACTGAATTCGTTGACGTTGTCAATGAAATAGCTATACCGTTTACAGAAAATACTCTCGCTAATTTATTGGGTCTAGATGTAAAAGATTATAAACTAATTTTACAAGAAGCTTTTAAAGCTGTGGATTTCCTTTGGATTCCTGTTCCTAGTTTCGAAGATTCACAAAAAACTGTTCACTCTATTGACAAAACCTACAGTATTATTTCTGAAATTCGTGACCAACAAAGATACGAAAAAAACGGTTTATTCGATTTAATACTAAAAAATGTAGATCAAGTCGAAGATAGTTTGGCACTAATAGCAAATGTAACAGTAGATGGACATGAACCATTTCTTAGTGCTGTAAAAACATTAATGTATCTTTACATACAAAAGCAGAATGATAAATTACCTCAAAATAATCCTTACAGTTTACTAACAGTAGAAAATATGGTTGAAGAATCTTTAAGAATGGAATGCCCTTTTCCTTATTGTGCACGTGTTGCCAATGAAGATATACCTTTAGAAGATAAGCTCATTAATAAAGGTGACAGAATTATTTTATTTATCTCTTCTGGAAATAGAGATCGGAGTAAATATGAAAACCCAAATGAATGCCAAAAGCGATCAAATACCCCTCCAATCTTAAGTTTTGGAGTTGGTTCTCATTACTGTGCCGGTGCAAATCTAACAAAAAAATCACTAAAAGTATTTTTAAATACCATACAACCTTTTATAGAAGATAAGTCACTTATTATTGACCATTTAGAATGGAACGATACTTTTGGATTTAGAACAATTTCAACTTTGAAAGTTACAATAAAAACGAAGTACCCAGTCAATGTATAAAAAATTTGAACAGAGGAGACTTATGTCATGACAGAATGGATTTATACTCACTTTAATATGACACACTACAATACAACCATAAAAAAAGAATTACTAGCTGCTTTAACAAGTTTCTTCACTGTTTCATATATAGTGATTGTAAATGCCTCCATATTAAGAGATGCAGGAATTAGTACAGAGGCATCTGTAGTAGCCACTACTCTTACATGCTTTTTAGGTTGTCTTATAATAGGATTTTGGGCAAATTCCCCTCTCGTAATTATCCCTGGAATGGGGGAAAATATTTTCTTTTCCTACACAATTGTTCAATCTCTAGGACTAAATTGGCAGGAAGCTTTAGGAGTCGTATTAGTATCAGGCATTATTTTCACTCTGATTACATTTACACCTTTTTCTAGACTTTTAATCAACTCTATTCCACATTCCTTAAAAAATGCTATTACTGTAGGGATTGGCCTATTTTTGACCTTTATCGGACTTCAAAAAGGTGGACTTATTACAGATTCTTCTGTAACGATAATAGGATTGGATAACCTATTTAAAGCAAATACATTACTTACAATTTTCACTCTGGCATTAGCTGTAATCCTTTTTATTTATAATATCAGAGGTGGATTTTTAATCGTTATAGGAATTAGTACATTAGTTGCAGCCCTCTGTGGCATAACAAAATTAGATCTTTCTTATAATATGGGATCTTTATATGAGCATTACCCAGCTGTGTTCAATGCTTTTTCTTTTGCACAAGTAAAAAATGCATCCTTTTGGACAGCTACCTTTTCTTTAACAATGATTCTACTATTTCAAAATCTAGGAACCATACAAAGTTTTGAAAATGACAATAAACGTTTCAATCGAGCTTATCAGGCAACCGGGATGTCCAACATTTTTGCTGGGATTTTTGGGACTAGTTCTACTGTAGCTGGTTTAGAAAGTGCTGTGGGAATAGCTGCTGGTGCAAAAACCGGTTTATCTTCTATTTTTGTTGGATTACTATTTCTTATCTCTTTTTTCTTTATGCCTTTTATAAAAATGATTCCAGATGGAGCCGTTGCACCTATTCTAATTATCATTGGAAGTTTAATGTTAAAAAGCATAAAAGAAATTGACTTTGATGATTTCTCGGAATATTTCCCTGCCTTTCTTACAATTATTATGATTCCACTGACTTACAATATAGCTGACGGTATAGCGTTTGGTTTTATATTTTATCCAGTAATAAAACTTCTAACTGGAAAAAGAAAAGAATTAAACAAAACTATTTGTGTTATCGGTCTATTATTCTTATTAAACTACTTATTATCCTATTAATTAGTAATTCTTTATACATAGAAAAAGACTGCTTTATATATAAAGCAGTCTTTTTCTATGTATAAATCCCATCTATAAACAGATAACAAGCTTTTTATGTCTCATTACTATAAATAAAAAAAGATATTAAATCTACCTAAAAAGATTCGTATATCGTGTTTCCTGTCAATGTTAAATCATATCCTCCAATAGACTCTAGTTCCTGTTTAAAATCTGTTGAATGCAGTATTTCTTTAATTTCATTAATAATTTTAACAGTATTTTCATTTTTTAAGATAATAAGATCATACTGTTCCTTTATTAATGGAACGAATTCAACCTTTGTTATATTGGCAACATTCTCAATCCCTATTCCCACATCCGCTTTATTCATAGCTACACTAGTTGCAATACTAAAATGGCTACTTTCTTCGTAATCATAACCTTTAATCTTTGTTCTATGTATATTATGAATACGTAACTGTTCATCTAATAGAACGCGTATACCCGCTCCAACTTCTCTATTCACTATCTTTACATCTTCTCTGCATAAATCTTCCCAAGTTTTGATATTCTTCGGATTACCTTTTTGTACATAAAATCCTACATTCCTTAAAAGTAAATTAAAGATTATATACTGGGAATTTGTTAAGATTCTTTTAGTATAGGGAATGTTGTATTCTTTAGTATCACCATCAAATAGATGTAGACTGACTATACTTCCTTCACCTTTATACAAACGAATCAAACTTGTAAGACTTCCATCATAAGCTCTTAGCATTCTTTTCCCCATACTACTCTCCATATATTTTCCTAGTATGTCCAATGCCATATCTTGCCCACTAATTACAATTGCATTCGTTAAATTATGTTTTTCAGATAATTGAGCGGAATTTTTTAGGCTCCCCGTTTTACTTTGCTCTATGTATTTCTGTAGATCTTCTACATCAATTCGAACTTGTCTACCTATTCGATAAGAAGGCAATTCCCCTCTTTTGATAAGCTCATAAACAGTTAATTTAGATATTTTCAACTTCTTTGCAGCTTCTTCTGCTGTATATGACTCGTTCAAAGTTTCAGTCCCCCAATCTCTTAAATTTATCATATAATATTTGTCTCTATTTTTCCAAGAAGTATATTTGTAGCAAATAGAATACCCTTAAATCAATTTTTTATAAACTGAATTATTTCTTTTATCCTGTACTAATCACGTACTTAATTTTTAAAAAGAATACTGTTTTTTAGTTCTCCTCATTTTTTTTCATAAAAACATCAGTTTAAAGCTCTTCTTCTCACTTTTCACGAGCTATTAATTAAGACTGAAGCGACCTACGTTTCAGAGAATTTATTTGATCCCAAATAAAGTTTTCATTACGATACCTATAATTTATTTCTCAACATAAGGCACCTAGAATTTTAAATAGTTAAATGGTAATATATAGACATCTCAATTACGCTATTTCTTGTAGCTAGGGCTTGTTTCAAGGACAGGCTCTTTTTTTATAGATTTTTAAACATTTCTATTTCCTTTAGTTTTTTTATAATTCCAGTATATAAGCACCACTCTTTACTTTTGTATCCTATTGAACCGTATTCTGTGCAATTTACACTGAACTAGAATTCTTCTTATAAGAATTAGCCTTTGGTGATTTGTAGCATGGAGATACTTTTGACATTACAACTTATACAGGTGGTAAAGATATATCGATTAAATGAAATTGAAAATGAATTAGTAAATATGCAAATGTATTTTTGTGAAAATTTTAAAAATAAAAATAGGTGTTTGACGAAGAATTTTATTTACTTAGAATTTCCCCTTGACTGAAGTGCATCCTTCTATTATGGAAGGCATATCCCGTTTAGGGGGAGTAACACACATCCATCAACTTAAGGATTTAGACTATTTTTGAAGTTAAAAGCACGTTACTATTTTCTTATGTTAATGAGAAAGGGTAACGTGCTTTTTATGAATATGCATCAGAAAGAGCTAAGTGAATATAAAGCGATGTATATAATTTAGGATTATTTTTCACTTTTTTACCAAGCATTACACAAAAACACCCAAGAATTGTTAAAGGTTCTCCTTCGTCTGTTTAACCTCCTACAGCACAATGGACGAAAATCTCATCGATATGAGAAAAAGACAGTCTTTGATATTTTGGGTGTTGTGTATGAGTATACCACTTCTACTCATCAGGTAGCATAGTAAAAGATTGAAACCCGTCAGGGTTTATTTGATATGCCTACTTTTATAAAATCTGTAAAAGATAATAAAAAACTATATGAAAAGACCGCACTTTGTATAAAAATATAACTTAAGTTGATGGATGTGTGGCGGTACCCCTCTTAGTTGTATAAATGATAGTAAAAACAAAAAAGACATAAATTAACGTAGATAGATAATTTATCGTTTTCCGACAGAAGACTCCTTCCTCAAAAATGTGAAGGTGTGAAACACCAATTTTAGGTGGGAGATGAATGTCGGTTGGCATAGGCCAACATGTTTGCTATCATTTACTTGTACAG
>Ga0114954_1000120_pt1 | contig 28798 bp, 33 predicted proteins | sample Porto_4metaG_FD_87299 | JGI IMG/M metagenome (GOLD analysis project Ga0114954, IMG submission 87299) | Marine algal microbial communities from Porto, Portugal - Porto_4 metaG | ecosystem: Host-associated > Algae > Red algae > Unclassified | place: Portugal: Porto | collected 2015-02-02
AGATATTAATCGTTTAAATGATATTTGTTTAGAATATCAGCAATCTAGATTTTATGTTACTAGAATACCTGAAGGTTTCTTATCAATTGCAAAAAAACGTTTCTCTATACCTACGGATGATCGGATTATTGCTTTTTTAAGTTGCAATTTATTTGGCTCAGGAAAATATGGTGTTTATTTTACAAGTTCGGGTTTGTATTGGAAAAATTGGCTATTAGGTAAAGGAAATATAAAATGGGATAAATTAAGTGAAGTACAACAAATCGAAATTGATAAAGATGGCTTTTTATCTTTTGATGCACAAAAAAGTTTTAATATTAATGGTAGTGATTATCCGCCACACTTATTTAAAGAATTACTTATAACTCTTACAAATTCGTTCCATAATTTAAAGCAGAAAGATATACATCCAGTTCTAAAGATTGATGAGATAAAATCAATCTGCTCTTTGTTTGAGACGTACGATGAATTATTAGAATCCGATAATGGATTATTTGTAGATACTCATATTTCAGACAAAAAGCTAAAGGGAATTCGGGCGCGATATATTGTTTCAAAAGAAGAAAAAATCATTGCATTTTTAGATACCTCTATCCTTGGTAATTTGAGTAAAGGATCGGATGGAGTATTAATTTGTCAATCGGGTATATATTTTAGAGAAACTTTTGTACACTTGTATTTTCCATGGCATGTCTTTAGGAATATCCCTATTACATTAACTTCAACCGAGTTAGAAATCGGCAAAGGAAACATTTTTCATCTTCAACATGCTAGAATGTCTAGTCAAGAGATTCTATTATTCATCAAAAATTTAAAGCAGAATGTTAATACTTTATATGAGGAAAATAAGTGTTTATCCAACACATAAAGATCTTAATATAATTTGGACTGAACCCTGAGAATGAGACGATAAAAAACACGCTAAGAGTATGCAAGATTTTATGCGAAAAATAGGGAAACATCGGGAACTATAGGGAAGCCAAAATGCGCCGTAGAATAGGAATGTATAAAAAAATGCATAGGTCGATAGAACAAAGAAAGGAGGTTCCCTTGTAAGGGGAAGATTCCTCCTTGTCCTTGCTACCGATAATAGGACGTTATGTTAACTCTCTATGAATATTTTATACATGATTTCCTACGCTTCGCTTTTTTTATCTCTTTCCTTTGCTTTTGGTCTGTCGACTTGGCAATTCTTCTTGCATGACTTAATCTTCTCTAACTAAATAGCTTTTATTCTTATCTTCCCAGTATCTATACTCATAGAGTACTTGTTCATCAAATCGCTGTAAATAACCTCTCCAGTTATTCGGAATATATTCTTCAAAAGATATTGATTCCGGATAATTAGAATAAAAAATTAAACGCTCAAAATCTATCAGGAAACATGGATTATAATCATAATAGGCTTCTTCTCTATTAGTTCTTAGTTCCCTTAAAAATTCTAACCTAATATCTTCTGTAAATCTTTCATATTTTTCTATTTTTTCTAAAAAAATAGCTATTGTAGTCTCATTTAAAATACTAATGCCTTTTCTTTCTTCTGGATATTCACTAGGAGAGTACCCAGCTTGATTATAATCTAAATACCATAAATCCGGTTCAGTTATATACCAATTGAACTTATTTTTATATTTTACACCTACTATAATATTTTCTGCATATAAAGGCTTAATCATTTAATTAGTTCTCCTCTCTTACTTAATAAGTTTAGCATTTTGGCCATATTCTACCAATCACCGACTAATGGGGTCAGGTAATTCGTATGCAACATCTTCAAATCCATATTCTTGTCGGAACTTCTCCAAGAGGAGTGGGAGTTAATCCATTAACCAATCGAATTTATATAGCAAATGTAACTAGCAACAATGTTTCCGTAATAGATCGAATAACAAATACCGTGATTACTACGATTTTAGGATTTTCCTCGCCATTTGGTATAGGAGTGAATCCTTAAAAAACATTAATCAATAAAAGAAAAATAGTACAGTTAACATAAACCAAGTTATCTACCGATAACGACAATTATGTAAATAAGCTGTCCATATGGGCAGCTTATTGTATTTTTTGTTTAGCGTGGTTTGTTTCCGAAATGCTGAAGATACCCCTAATAGAAAGTAATTTGCCTAACTCCTCCTTAGGATAATCCCTTTTGAAAATCTTTTTATTTAAATGTATAATTGTGTTAAAAGTCACAAATTTTAGAATTGAGGTGAACATCATGAAAAGTTTTGATATGTTAGTACTCTCTACTATCTTTTCAGTGCTCCTAGTATATTATAATGTCGATTCCTTTTATAATAAATTTACATCAGGGAATACATATTACTGGGTAAACGTAATCCTAGCTGCTGGATTCCTTATATCCTTAATTATCAACATAAAAGATATCATCAAGAAAAACTACACAATTTCTGAATCAAATTAAGGGGCCTATTATGGTTCCTTTTTCTATGCAAAATAAAAAAGAAGCGGATTAGCTACTTAAAATTTGTTATTTTCCTGAAAGTAAACTTTTAGATAGAGGTTTACTTTCGGTTATTGTTAAAGCAATCACCCCAGCGTACCATCAAACATTTTGGAATAGCACCAATAAGGAGGCACTCATGAAAACTATTTTAATAATTATTCGTGGAAACTCAGGATCAGGAAAAAGCACAGTAGCCCGACAACTACAGCTACTCCTAGAAGACGCCTTACTAGTTCCACAAGATGTTGTTCGTAGAGACATACTTCGTGTAAAAGATACTGTCGGGAACTTATCTGTTGAACTTATCAAACAAATAGCACTGTACGGTATGAATAAAGTAAACTATGTAATTGTAGAAGGCATTCTAAGCAATAGTAAGTATAAAACTATGCTTACAGAACTAATTGATACATTTGAAGAAACTCACATCTATTACTATGACATTTCTCTTAAGGAAACAATAGCTAGACATAAAACCAAGCCCAATAAAAACGATTTTGGCCAAGCTGAATTAGCCGCTTGGTACATTGCTAAAGATTTTCTAGATTTACCAAACGAGAAAACTATTTCCGAGACTATGACAGTAGATGAAACTGTCAAAATGATTATCTCTGATATTGAGGGGTACCGCCACATGCCCATCAACTTAAGATTTTAAAGTAACCCCTAAACGAAAATTTTTCTTTTTTTAATTGATTGATAGTAAACAAGAAAGGTTGGCAAATCACCAATCTTTCTCATTTGTAGAGTTTTAATTTTCAGTTATCAAACCAAAAATAACCAAAATAATATCCTACGAAGTATTCTCCTCATGACTTTTCTCTAGAGTTTATCGGTCTTTGAGAATCTTTGTAACAGAACCAAATATATCATTTTAAATAATTTTAGGTATCAATAAAGAGAATTTAATATCCTTGCAACATTTAAATAATCAGAAGTTTTAGACGAATAAAGGGATTGTATGATAATATATTTATATGCATTACTTTTCCATCTTTACAATAAACTTACACATAATTAAAAATATTGAGGTGATTCATTAGTGGTTAATAATACGTGTGAAACTAGAAAGTATAATTCAATACATAAAAAACGTTTTTATAATTCCGTTTTTTCAATCCCTTTAGTTGCTTTAGCTTTATTTATATTATCTTCTGTACAACTAGAATTAACTACTTTTTTGCTTATTACTTTTGTTTCTGTTGTTATAGTGCTCTTTCAATTGATTTATTTTTACAGGAAATGGAAAGTTATGTTGCAAAGTTAAATTTTAGTCAGTTACTAATAACAGTTCTAATTCATTGTACGCCGAAAAGACGGAGTCTGCTTGAAGACTTCGTCTTTGTTTATAGAGGGGGAGCATGACATTACTATTAACCCAAGATGATTTTATACCCATAATTCATAGAAAGCGTTACTCTTTTTGTAGAAATATAGAGAAAGGATGGCGTCTTTGTATGAATCTATCGATTCAAGATGAGTTTCATTTGTTCGCTGAAGAACTACAGCGATATCTATCTCCACATATTCTTCAACAACTCGCACAAGAGACAGGTTTTGTAAAACGTAAAAGTAAGTATGGCGCACGAGATTTAGCTGCCTTATGTATCTGGATTAGCCAACAGGTAGCAAGTGATTCCCTCACTCGATTATGTAGTCAACTTTATGCAAATACAGCTACACTCATGAGTCCAGAAGGACTTAATCAACGTTTTAACCGATGCGCTGTTTTATTTCTACAGCGTATATTTTCTCGTTTAGTCAAAAGCCAACTAAACGATTCGTCTCAAATCGAAAACCAATATACTTCTTATTTTCAACGTATACGTATTTTAGATGCTACTATTTTCCAAGTACCCAATCATTTGGCCCCTATTTATCCCGGTTCAGGAGGATGTGCACAAACAGCCGGTATTAAGATTCAGCTAGAGTATGATTTACATAGTGGAAAATTCCTCAATTTTCAAATGGCACCAGGTAAAAATAATGATAAAACCTTTGGTACAGAATGTTTGGATACCTTAAGACCAGGAGATTTATGTATTCGAGATTTAGGATACTTTTCTCTAAAAGATTTAGATCAGATGGATCAACGAGGGGTATTCTATGTTTCACGGTTGAAATTAAATAATAGAGTATATGTGAAAAATGAATCTCCAGAATTCTTTCGGGATGGGACAGTAAAAAAGCAATCTTTATATGCTTTACTTGACCTTGAACATATCATGCATCAGATAAAACCAGGAGATACTTATGAAATTCGAAATGCCTATGTTGGACAACAAAAATTACCCTCACGAGTTGTAATATACAGACTCACATCAACTCAAGTTCATAAACGTAGGAAACAGCAAACTTATGTTGAAAAGAAAAAAGGGGTTACATACTCTGAAAAAAGTAAACGTTTAACAGAAATCAATGTTTATATTACCAACATCCCATGGGAAATTGTTCCGATGGAACATGTTCACGAGATTTACTCTCTACGTTGGCAAATAGAGATTGTATTTAAAACATGGAAATCTCTTTTTGGTATCAATCATTGTCACAATATTAAGCGAGAACGTCTAGAATGTCATCTTTATGGACAGTTAATCGCTATTTTTCTTTGTTCCTCCACTATGTTCAAAATGCGACATCTGTTACTACAGAAAAAACAAAAAGAATTAAGTGAATATAAAGCAATTTATATGATTCAAGATCATCTGTACTTAGTATATGAAGCTATACAACAAGACACCCAAAAAGTATCAAAAATTTTTCTTCGTCGGTTTGACCTCTTACAGAAAAACGGACGGAAATCCCATCGATATGAGAAAAAGACAGTCTTTGATATTTTAGGTGTTGTTTATCAGTGCACTATATCCAATCTAAATAAGAAAATTGCATAACTTTTAAAAATACACCTTATTAAGGTTTATTTGGAATGCGTATTTTTAAAAACAAATAAACAAAATATCAAGCATGTAGGCAAAAAGAACGGAAGTTCATGGAATACCCAACCTTAGCTTGATGGGCATGTATTGTGACCCCATATAGATCCTTTATTTAGTGATGTAATCGATTGGAAGTTAATTGAGACTCATTGGCAAGATTTATTTCAAGTTGTTTTGTCTATAAAAGCTGGAAAGATACTACCCTCAACTCTTCTCAGAAAACTGAGAAGTAATAGTAAAAAGAATCGAATGTACCAAGCATTTCGAGAGCTAGGCAGAGTCATTCGAACGATATTTCTCGTTAGATATATCTCAGATATGAAATTAAGAGAGCAAATTACAGCTAGTACAAATAAAGTGGAAGCATATAATGGTTTTTCAAAGTGGTTATTCTTTGGTGGGGATGGGATTATTACTGAAAATGATCCAGTAGAACAAGAAAAACGTATTAAATATAATGATCTCGTTGCCAATGCAGTCATTTTTCAAAATGTCGTTGATATTACCATGATTTTATGGCAACTCAAAAGAGAAGGTTATCGATTCTCACAAGAAGATCTGGTGATGTTAAGTCCATATATGACGAAACATATAAAACGTTTTGGCGATTATGTGATTGATTTACAAAACATTCCACAACCAATAGAAGAGAATATACCTGTATAAAAGATAAACGGGTCATAACATGGAAATAAAAACCAGTCTATGACCCATTTTTACACGTATCTCGGCTGAACCCCATCATGATGCAACTGTATTTAATTAATATATAGGATAAGTGAGGCATCCAGAGCGATACTTTTTCTTTTGGCATAGAAATCCCCTTGGTGAATATATTTTAAATATAATTAATAAATACGGTGCGTGAAATTTTATAATGTCTGTAGAGATAAGATTACATTTAATACAATTAGGGCAGAATGGCATATAAGATGAGGGATTAAATACATTTACTTTTATACAAATGGAGGAGTGTTATGAATGCAGTTTTTAAAGAGTTTAAGCAGACCTTGAACGCATTAAGTGCTGCCAACACATATTTAGATTGCTTAGTGCAAACCAAAACGTATCTGCAGCTCATAATACTACTCTTATTTTGTATCGCCACAGTATACTTACCTTCCCCTGCATTTACTTTCAATTTTATAAATAATATAGATATCGTGTTACAATACGCGTTTAAAGCATTATGTTTTTCGCTTCCTATCTCATTGGTATTTTTATTTATAATGTGGGATCAAAGATTTTTATTTTCTAAAAAAATCACATTCCATCAGCTAAAAATTTCTTTCTTCAGTGCTTTCATTATTTATTGTATAATGTTGCTGTTTTTGGCTGTACTAATATCGCTAACAACATTCACCGGGACATCAAATCCCATTGGGAATGAAGGGAATATCAATATGTTTTATAAAACTCCTGGAATTGCAATTCAATTAATTGGGGAGAATATCATGTTTGTATCTTTATTATTCTTTTGGCACAAGATTATACGCTCCTTCGTAACAAATCCCATTACCTCAATTACAACCTCTTTAATATTGTCTGGAAGCTCATTTGGGTTACTCCATCTTTCCACGTATAATTTTAACTGGATACAATGTTTAGCAATTATTGGTATACCAGCCATCATTCAAATGATTTTCTTTCTAATATTTAAAAATATCCATATGGGATATATACTTCACTTCAATTACAATTTAATCATTTTACTTTTTAACTACATAGTTTCTATTTAAACTAATTTACAACTAAAAACGAAAGAAAAGGTACCCCTGCTGCAAGGTACCTTTTCTAAGGGGTATAACTCATTAGCTAAGCGGCCGTTGGTTAAGTATACCGCCTAGACTATTACATGAGTTATGTTTTTATTATACATTGATCATATCAAAAATATTATCATTAGTGAAATTAACTTTAATTATTTTTTAATTTTAAAGCTGTCACCATAATAATAATTTTCTCCAAGTTTCATAACAGCTACATATGATCCTGGCTCATAAAATGATGTAATAGGTGTTACAAATCTACCATAATTATGATCAATACCTGTATCATAAATTGTTTTATATAGTTGACTTATTTGTACTAGAATAATTCTATTCTTCAAACCAAAATAGAGTCTCGATAGGCGCTTCTAAAACTTTTGCGATATCATAAGTAAGTTTGAATGAAGGGTTATATTTTCCGTTTTCGAGATTGCCAATTGTTTCTCTTCTAACCCCAACCTTATTAGCTAAATCTTCCTGAGACATATTTAACTTTACTCTATATTCTTTCATTCGAGTCTTAAGTGGCATCTTGCATTCCTTTCTTTTCCCTACGCTCAAATATTTCTAAGTTAATTAAGAAGGTACCTAATGGTGCAAAAACTGAAATAATAACAAGGAAACGAATTATATGTAGATTTTCAAAAATAAATATACTCAAAACTAGTATGATACCTAGCACCAATGCTACGAAAAAAGCTCTTGTAGCAGAGATGCGAACATGTAGTATAAAAAGCTCATCTGGTACCACTTTTGCATATGCAAAGAAGAAAAAGAAATTGAATAGGAGACCTGCCCACGTAATATCACCTAAAAATGAGAAAGGTGCCAAAAACCCTAAAAAACCGATAAATCCTAAATAAGCCATTTTATTTTTCATACAATCCTCCTACGTGATATATTTCGCTCTATATGTTAAAAATATATCACATAATTTTGCAAATAGAAAGGACTTACAACATTACAAATTTGTTTTAAATTGACAGTAAATGCACAAAAAGATACGTGAAATTGCCGCTAACAGCACCCTTCAAAAGAATCGTTATAACAAAAAACACACATTATTGATACAATATACTTATTAATTGAAATACAGAGAAAATAAAATATAAATTTAGGAGGAGAAATACTTTGGAAATAGTTCAAATAAAGAATATCCTAAGAAAAAAAGCAACTCTCTTTCAAACAGGAGGAAAAAGACCTGATTTATCTATAACTGAAAGTTGGATTGGAAAGATTCCCTATTCATTACCAAATGAAACTTACCCAATTGACCGCTATCAAGAAAAGATGTATGCGATCATGATGCTTAATTTAACTCAAATACCTTTTGTTCCTGAAGCAGTAAAAGGCACGAAAGCCATAGCAGTGTTTCTTTCTCCAAACTTTGCAAAAGACTTATCCAACTTATCAGGAAATTTTTGTATTAGAGAATATGATTCTATAGAAGAACTAGTACCCAATGAGATGTCACTTACGTTTCCAGCTCTCAAGCCTTTCCCCTTAATACCAAAGTTAGTAGTTAATGAGTTTCCACAATGGGATACGGAAGATTTCCCCAACAACATACAGGATAAAATTTTAGAACTTGAAAACACAATTGAGATTGACTATTACGAGGATATTTTTGAAGAAAATCATTATATACATAAATTAGGGGGCTATGCTTGCTTTGCCCAATCCGGTATCCAATGGCCCGTGGATTATGAATTTATTTTTCAAATAACAGATGATCCAAAAGCACATTTAAAGATTATTCATGGTGGCGGAATTTATTTTGCTAAAAATAGTAAAACAAATGATTGGATCGCACATTGCGATTTCTTATAGGGTTAGTATATAAAGTGACGTTTTCTCATATAAAATCTTGCTTAGCCATATATTCTCGTGACAATATTTGCGGTATGCATATAACTATAAGTATTAATGGATTAAAAGGGAAAAGGGGAGTTACGATGAAGAAATATGCCAAATTACAGGTGTTAGGTAGACCATCCAGTCCCATTATTTAAAAGAACTCGAATAAAGTGCTTTTTTTATTTGTAATTTCACTCCCATAGTGGTCCTTAATCCCCAGAATCGTTTCCGTACTGCATAACCAGGTCTTTTTAGAACAACATGATCTTATTTTAAATCTATATTTATTTATCCTAAACTGAAAAATCACCTTTTAAAAGAACGTTAGTTCGTATATAATAAACTCAGAACAAACGTTCTTTTAAAGGAGATGTATTATTTATGTATGACTGTTCCCTTTTACCGAATCGCAAAATTTGTTTCGTTGATCTCAAGAGTTTTTACGCATCAGTTAGTTGCGTTAAAAGAGGATTAGACCCTCGATATACAAAACTTGCTGTAGTGGGAGATGTAAATCGGAGTGGTTCAATTGTACTTGCGGCAACTCCTCCATTAAAAGCATTAGGGGTCAAAAAAATGTCAAGGAGCTGGGAGTTGCCTAAAAGGTCAGATATTATAGTTGTTAACCCTAATATGGAAACGTATATTAAATGTTCTAATTACATAACCAGTTTAGCGTTACAATATGTAGCACCTGAGGACTTTTTTCAATACAGCATCGATGAATTTGCAATAGAGCTCGATTCATCTCTACATTTATTTGCCTCAACGCCTTATGAATTTGCTGTTAACTTTCAAAAAGAAATATATAGTAAAACAAGACTAGAATCTACAATCGGTATAGGACCAAACATACTCATGAGTAAGCTAGCACTTGACCAGGAGTCGAAGAAAAATGAAAATGGCATTGCACAATGGGAGTACGAGGATATTCCAACTAAGCTATGGCCTATACGTCCTTTAAGTAAATTTTGGGGAATTTCACATAAAACAGAAGCTAAATTAAATCAAAAGGGGATATATACAATAGGTGATTTAGCAAACTATCCTCTTCATTATCTAAAAAAATCATTTGGCAAAATCGGGGAAGAGTATCATTTACATAGTAATGGCATAGATTTTAGTCGGATATCTGAGAAATACGTACCTGCAACGACTTCAGTTGGTAAAAGCCAAATCCTATTACGTAATTATAATATAGACGAATTCATAATTATATTATTGGAACATATTGAAGAAGTTTGTTATCGTCTCCGCAGACAAAACAAACTTGCTCAAACAATACAGTTTTCAGTAGGATACAGTGCAGAATATGGAGGGGGAATACGGAAAAGGCACACAATGAATAGAGCAACTAATTTGACCATGGATATATATAACATCTGTAAATATTATTTACACGCACTGTATACTGGTGAACCAATTCGATCAGTTAGTATTTCACTATCAAATTTATTAAATGAAGGAGAGGAGCAGATATCATTATTTGATAACATTGTACAACGTGAAAAAGAAGTTAAATTAACGAAGGCGATGGATGAAATTAGAGACCGCTTCGGAAAAAACAGTATATTAAGGGGAATATCATATACAAACTCAGCTACGGCTAGATATCGAAACACACTACTGGGGGGCCATAAAGCATGATGAATTCAAAGATACCTAAAGGACGTTTAATGGTCAAGTGGCAGGGATTTGCGGCATTACCTGAACAATTTATTGGAATTAACAGGCTTATACAAGAGCAATCAAAAATTGAACGTCCCATATTAACTCCGGAAGAACAGGAAATTATAGAGAACAAAATTATACACTCCTACACATCAGAATCAGAAATGTTACTTACATATTTTGATGATGGTAGGCTGCTTACATGCTATATGACAGTAGTTAATATGAATTCTTTAAAACGATTTATAACATGTACAGAGCCATATCATAATAAAATTACAATTAATTTTAAGGACATCATACATATACAATAATGTTCACTTAAAGATGTGATATGAACCATAAGTTTTCCGAAACGGCAAGCTTATGGTTCTTTTTGTTTGCGGTAAACTTATGCTTTCTGTAGCTTTGAAATAAATTCGTACCGATTATAAAAAAAGTTGATCGTTTTATCCCTTTGGATTTACTTATCTATAGGGATATTTTTATTAATAAAAGAAACATGATATATAAACTGAATATAAAAACGTTTTAATCCTTTAAAAATATTCCATAATTTAGTATTGTTTAAATATGGGATATTTTGTTTACATGAAAGGGGTAACTATATGTTTTTACAAAAATATAAAGGTTTGATTATTGGGATAATTGGTGCTGTTATAGGGATATTATCTTTCTTTTATCTTAAAGATTTAGATTATATGTATAGATTGGGTCTTAGATTATTTTCTATAACATTAATAACTATAGGATGGATTATTGTCGAGAATTCGAACCATTTCTATAAAAAAAAGGATAATGGTAATGTATAGATGTTACTATTCCCAAATTTTTTTTGCGTTTTATTAATGAGAGAATCACATAGTAAGGTTAACATGTGTAATTTTAATCAACCATTTTTATAAAAACCAATCTTAAATCTACTGGAAAAGAATCTATTATAAAATCAACGTTTGTAGCATGTTTTTGATCAAACTTTATTACAAACAAACAGAATTCACGGCAAGTTTATGGGTTAATAATTAATCCACGGCAAAGTTATGCTACCATTTTCTTTGAACAATTAGATAAAAATCTTCTAAAACAAGTGAATTCCGGCAAGTTTATGCTTCCAATTGCGGCAAACTTATAGGTAAAGTGACAAAAGAATATATATTCAAGTAAGTTAAGCACTTTGAATTATGTACCAAATATTATAACATGATAGTGGGGATGAAAATCCCTCTGCTAGATCTATTTACCAACTGCAAAGCAGTAAAAGAGCCTATATATTAATAGGTTCTTTTACTTTATTTCTTCGAATAATATCCATGATCGTAGTTTTGAATAAAATCTATTTTATTCAAATAAAAAAGAAGATATAAAAGTTAATTTTTATATCTTCTTGAAAACTTACTCATTCGCATATTCAGCACTTACAGCAATACCAGCTAATCCTGTCCACAGTGTTTCCGATACAACAGATATAAAGGATTTTACTTTTAGTAAACTAGTTATTTTTTTCATAGACATCTCTCCCGTCATTAAGCTGATAACTCTTAATATTATTGCTAACAGGAATATTAATATTGCCTCTGGTATAGATGGGGCTGCAGTTGCACTTGTAAGTGCTCAATATACGAAATATTTACCTACAATAATTATATCAAAAACATTCGGAAAAATCAATGTTTTTTTAATGTGCAATAAAGCAAAAAGACCCTTTCTTGTGTTGAGGGCCTTTTTATATTTTATAAATTTATACGCCAGCGTATCTTACATGCTTGAAAAAACACTCTAAATAATTGAAGAAATTATGGGGTTATTAGGTCCAGTACAATAATTTCTCTTATTCTAGTTTTAAAGTATTTACTCTAATGCTTTAAAATTATAATATATTTATTACAGGCGCTCTAAGTAGCGTCTTTTTATATTATTCGTTACCTTAGTATTGAAAGAAGAATAAAACTGAAAATAACTTCTGAAAGTAATTCTAAACGATTCTCAATATAAAAAGGAAGAGGAGAATGATGATGAATCAGTTATATAATAATATTTTTCATTACTATAAAGGAAACAGTAAACAAAATGAGCATGAGTTACAATTTGAAAACAATGTCACAAAAGCTTTGATAAATGTCTTGCAACATAGTTCACCAACAGTAACAACTGGTTTTATAAAATTAGTAAATCCACTTTATAAAACAAATCCGAGTAATAACTATACATATAGCTTACAAATTGGAAGTAAATTAAATAAAACTTCTGAAATGGCAGTTGTTCTAGGCATTGCTGAAGACAATTTATTGCCATACGAAAAACAGCCCCAAAGGAAAACAAGTATACCGGACGCTGCTATTATATGCGATGATATTGCAATACTAATTGAAACTAAAATTGGTTATGATTCTAAGTTAAGTAAAAATCAACTTATGTATCATAAAGAAAAATTCCACTCAGAACAATTAAACTTACAACCACCGATTACTCTTACATGGAATAAAATACGAAAGTATTTTAGTGATGTAATAAAACAATTCACCCCAGATTCTAAAACATATTTTCTAATTAAACAGTTTGATGAGTTTTGTGATATAAATGGCATAGGTGGCATTACACACCAACACCATTTTCTAAAATTACCTTTATTATCTAGGGAGATTGCACAAGAAATTGATGAATACATATGGAAGACCTTCCAAGATGTATTTGAACCACCACAAACCAAAAGAGGAATTGCATATAAACGAAAAAATAGACGAGCTGGATTTGGTAAGTTATGTACAGATCGGCAATGTCTAATTTTACGTTTTGGACCAAAGGGAAGTAGTAAGGGTTTAGAAATGCAAGAGGTTATAGACAAGAAATTTGGAAAATCCTTTGTGCGTAAAGGAAGAGATTTAACCGGTTATACGCATGAAACATATATAGATTATCAAGTTGTATCTCAATTAGAATTACTTGTTCCTTATATACATCAATCTTATAATGAAACACCATAGTTTATTAAAAAATATCAAATTCCACCTTATATCTCAATAACTAAGAATACTTTTCATTTTGAGATATAAGTTTTTTGGGGATTTGATTACTAGTAGTATACAACCTATTCTGGAGCTATGAGCAAACATGTGTAAAACCGGGCATAATTCGTCAAAAAACACTTTATTAACTCATGTAATATGAAAGATCTAAACTGAATAAATATTTTTTATTTTATATCTCAATAACATAACATTACTTTTAATTTTGAGACGATATTTTTTCATTTCTAATGACTACCTATAATAAAGGTTATGTAAACTAATTAATAATAAGTTATTATAAACATCTTTATAGTGCGGTTTTTCAGCTGCATACCTTTCCCTACTGTTACATCATTACAAACTTAACTATCTAGATAGAACATACATTACTTCAGTACTAATCAATTCTTTTTGTATACAACAAGAGAATAGTAGTCACAATATATTTCTAAAATTATAAAAGACACCAAGTTACCTTTTGCAGAGAATATATGAATTACCCCTCATTTCTTTAGACATTTTTATGTACAGTACTTATATGATTATAAGGGGCTAGCACCTCATGTCATAGCGGCTGCAGTTGGCCATAAAAATGATAGAACTACAAAAGAAAATTACTTGAAGCAAAGACTTACAAAGGATAATGATGTAGGGAACTTAATTGGTGATGATAAATTTTAATGTATAATTAACATACAATAAAATCGAAATAGGGCAAGGTTAAACAAATAATCCCGTTTCACCTTACCTTATCTGTTTGAATTGTTTTAAATATTTATACTGCATAGACTTCAATTAACAATATAATTCTATCTCTCTATCAAATTTAAGGTTTCACTTCGAAGTGTACTATTATCTTTAAATATTCCTTTATATGATGAAGTTATAGTCATTGAACCAGGTTTTTTCACACCCCTCATTGTCATACACATATGCTCAGCTTCAATTACTACAATTACACCTTTTGGCTCTAAAGTTTCAAAAATTACATTTGCTAATTCATTGGTTATTCTTTCCTGCAACTGTGGTCTTTTGCATATGGTTTCTAAAGCTCTAGCTAATTTGCTTAACCCAGTTACCTTTCCATTATTAGGAATATAACCTATATGAGCTATTCCAAAAAAAGGTACCAAATGATGTTCACACATAGAATAGAACGGAATTTCTTTAACTAATACCAATTCTTCATGATTTTCATTAAATATTTTTAACAAATGTTCAGAAGGGTTTTGACCTAAACCTTGAAAAACTTCCTTATACATTTTTGCTACTCGTTTTGGGGTTTCCAAAATACCTTCCCTATTAATATCTTCTCCAATTGCTTCAAGAATCATTTTTACTGCTACTTCAATTTTGTCAGTATCTATTTCTACACTTTGTATTGTTTTTAAGCTCATCTATTATCTCCACCTTATTAATTTATTCATAAAATGCTCTTATTTATACACCTCGTTTATTTCCCCATACTAAAGCATGAAGTTGAGGTAATACTTTTGCATCATTCATTTCTTTACACTGTACAACTTTTTCAATCAATCGTTCATATTTCTGTAATAAGTTTTTAATAAGCGCTGCATCATCCACCGTTTTCGTATCATCATTCCCAACTTGTAAGAAAAATGGTACTTGCGGATATCGCTTGTGCACCTTTACTGCATATTCAAAATCGTACTCTTCAAATACAACCACTTTTAAACTAAAATCTTTTCTTTCTAATTTATGAATAACAGAGTCTAGCATTGTAAAATCTGTTTTCATCTTCGAACTTGGTGGTTTAGGCGAAATTGTCACTTCTTCAATTTGAAGCAACCATTCTTGCCACTTACTCCCTTGCGTCTCAATCGCTGTACGAATTCCATTCTCTTTTAATACAGTAAGAAGAAACTGAATATTCTTCAGCAAAACGGGATTCCCACCTGAAATTGTAACGTGAGAAAAATTTTCTCCACCAATTTCAACAAGTTCATTCCAAATTTCTTCTGGCGCCATTTGTCTAACTTGTTCTTTTGCTGAGCCATCCCATGTAAAGGCTGAATCGCACCAAGAGCAGCTATAGTCACAACCTGCTGTGCGAATGAACATCGTTTTTTGTCCGATAACCATGCCTTCTCCTTGAATAGTTGGGCCAAATATCTCCAACACAGGAATCTTACTCATCAAGTATCCACTCCCGCCTTACTTCTGCATAACTCGTTGGTGTTTCAAAGAGACGTACGAATTCGACACGAGCTCCTTTATATTCTTCTGTTCGATTCCCTTTTATTAATGCTTCCGCCATCTTTTCATAAATCCAGACAACCATATTTTCCGCAGTCGTATTCATCACTGGTAATGTCTCATTTAAATAGCGATGATCCAAATAAATCTCTATTTCGTTTTTCCAAATTTCTTTTATATCTCCAAAGTCAATTGCAAGTCCAATATCATTTACATATCCACTAATACCAAATACAACTTTGTATGTATGACCATGTAAATTTTTGCATTTCCCTTCATAACAGTGCAAATGGTGTGCTGCATCAAATGTAAATTCCTTGCTAACCATTACTCTTTTATTATGGTATTTTAATTGCTCAAGCTGAATATCCTTGTCCATTTTTTGCAAATTTTCTACAATGCGAAACCCGAAAAAGTTTTCCATTATTCATTCTCCTCTTTGCGTTCTTGTAGGTACGTATCTAATCCTGCTTTACGAAGTTGACATGCTGGACATTCACCGCAACCATTACCAATGATTCCGTTATAACATGTTAATGTTTTTTCTCTAACAAACTCGAACGCGCCAAGTTCATCAGATAATTTCCACGTGTCTGCTTTATCAATCCACATAAGTGGTGTATGAATGACAAATGGATAATCCATAGATAAATTTAATGTAACATTTAACGATTTCACAAACACATCACGGCAATCTGGATAACCACTAAAATCAGTTTCACATACACCCGTTACAATATGACGTGCTCCAACTTGTTTTGCTAATACAGCAGCAAATGATAAGAATAATAAATTCCGCCCATCTACAAATGTCGATGGCAATTCCCCTTCTTCGTGTGTAATCTCCATATCTATTCTCGTTAACGCATTGGGAGCTAGCTGATTTAGTAAGCTCATATCTATCACTGTATGTTTAATGCCAAGCTCATTCGCAATTTCCGCTGCACAATCAATTTCTAACTTATGACGTTGATTGTAGTTAAATGTTACAGTTTCCACCTCCGCAAACTGCTCTATTGCCCAAAATAAACATGTTGTACTATCTTGTCCACCACTAAAAACAACTATTGCTTTATCATTAGAGTACATTTTGTTCTCCCCTTAACTACTTGCACTGTTATAATATCTTAAGGCAAACTTCCAAAAATAAATTGAAATAATAAAAAATCCAATAGAATAACCCATTAACACGAATATATCGTTTAGTTCTAATCGACCAATTAAAGCATAGGTTGGAATATTACTAACAATAACAATAGGAAAAACAAATAAAAAAACAAATCGACTTATTCCTTTATATAAGGAAGATGGGTATCTAAGTAATGTCATAGTACCAAGAAATAACTCATGCATACCTTCAACTTTGGTTAACCATATAGATAAAGTCATTAAAATAAACCACAGAGCATACGAGAGTATAATCCCTAAAAACAATAGACCCAAGAAAGAAAATCCATTTACAATACTAACACTCTCTCCCTTTTGTAATAATGCATAACTAATTAACAGTACGGCTGGTAAACAGTTCCCTAAGTTCCCTAAATCAAGCTTTCTTAATGAAACTAGAAACTGACTATTAATAGGTTTAAACAATATCTGATCTAAACTTCCTTGGTTAACTAAACTCGGTATATACGGTAGATTATTAATAAAAAGAGTAAACATCAAAGATTTTATCAACTCACTTGTTCCAATTAACAAATAAATATCATTTGTATTCCAACCGTTAATATTACCAAAACTATCAAATATACTATTAAAAAATACTAATGTAACAATGAACCAAACAACGCTATCTAATATATTTAAAAAAAAGTTAACTCTATACATCATAATATTACTTAAATTAATTTTAAGAATTGCTTTTAACATTTTTAAATATCTAATCATATTTATGCACCAACAGATTCATATTTATTTAACCCCTTCTTCCAAAGTACTCTAATAAGGACATAGAAAACTAAAGACCATATTACTTGTGAAATTAAACCATTTACAATTTCAGTGCCACTTAAATTTCCTAAATATACATTTACCGGAAAGTGAATTAAGTATGAAAAAGGTAAAAACTGAGTTATTGTATTTAATGGAGTTGGTAAAAATTCAAGCGGAATAAGCGATCCAGATAATAATTCTAATACTATATCTACAGTAAAGAAAAAGGATGATATCTCTACAAAGTAAAATGAGAAGAGTGATATCAAATAATAAATCATATAATATAGTATTGCTGCTCCTACCATTGAAAGAATGAACAGGAAAGTATATTTTAAAGTAGGCAAAAGGAAATAATCCCTGTTCAGGAATATTATCGGTATTATCGGTATCACTGACATCAGTAAATGAATAATTTTGTTACCTAAATTATGGCTAAACCAATATCCAAAATATGAAAATGGTTTTATAAGATATTTTGATAATTCACCGGATTGTATTTCCTCATTTATCGACCAGTGCATTTCAGGAATTAGTAAAAGTTCAATTAACTTAGCAATTATTACATAAGTAATCATCATTTCAAGAGTATAACCCTGAATATTGCTTTGTGTTTCAAAGAGAGAATGCCACAATAGTATTAAAGCCACAAGCGGTATTAAACCAAAAATCATATATAATACAACATTCATGCGATACTGAAAAACCGCTTGAAATGAAAGCATCATTGGTTTTAAATACTTCTTCATACTGTTATTTTCACTCCAGTCGATTCCATTGAATAAATATCTTCAATGAGGTCTTGTGATGACATTTCAGTCAAATTGTAATCAATAACATTGAATTCTTTTAATATGCTAGATATGGTCTCGTTCACTAACTTATCTTGAACTTTTATTGTTACACTAAATTTATCCGACTCTTTAACTTCTCCATATTTCTTAAGATCTTCAGAATTTATTTCATTTTCAAAGCTAAGATATATATATTTATAACTCTTAATTTCTTCTTTTATTTTTTTGAAATTGTTATTAAAAACAACTTCTCCATTCTTCAATATTATTAATTCTTCACATAGCTCATATATATCTGGGAAATAATGGCTAGTTATTACGACTGTTGTATTTCTTTCTTTGCAATAATTTTTGAGAAAATTCCTGATATTCTTTTGAGCAAGAAAATCCAATCCGATAGTCGGTTCATCTAAAAATAATATCTTAGGTGAGTGTAAGATTGAAGCAATTAACTCACATTTCATTCTCTCTCCTAACGATAGATTCCTTACTGGCGATTTAAGAATTTCTGATACCCCGAGATTTTTAGCTAATTCATCTACATTCTTTCTAAACTCTGTATCAGACAGCTCATATATTTCTTTATGTAATAAAAATGTTTCGTAAGGGGAAAGATCCCACCATAGCTGATTTTTTTGTCCTAAAACAACGCCAATAGACTTTAAAAAATCTTTCTTCTTATCATGAGGGTTAAATCCATTTATCAAGATTCTCCCGGAAGTTGGTTTAATTAATCCAACCATGGCTTTCATTAGGGTAGACTTACCAGCACCATTCGCGCCAATAAGCCCTATTATTTTACCTTCTTTTATTTTGAATGACACATCACTTAAAGCAGTAACCTTGACCTTTTCTCTTTTAAATAAACTCTTGAAAGAGTTTATTAATCCTTCTTCAATTTTTACTCTTTCAAAAGTTTTTGATACATTTTCAATTTCAATGATATCCATCTTCTCTCTCCTTTTTACTACTTACTTACCACTCTAAAAACTTCTGCAAATTGCACTCCTGCCTGCATACCCCTATAAGAATTTAGCCCCAAAACTCCATCAACCAAATTTAACGTTTTAAGTTGGGATTCATATTTTTTAATTGATGCTTTTTTCAGTTCAATAAACCTGGAAATATCTTTTACAACCTGATAGTTTTTCATGGGAGTCCATACTTCATACTGTAAACACATCGGAGCACAATTCTCTTTTAAGAACCCCGATTGACACAGGAATATTGCTTCTGATACAACTTCATTTACTATTCGATGATCCCTATCACTTTCCATATCATGGGGGAAATAAATAAAATTAGGCTTATATTTTGAGATTTCATAAATAATTTCTTCAACAAAATCTAAAGAATACACAAGTGATCTGTCTGGTTTCTTTAAAAATTTAATATCTCCTTTTTCTATCCCTAATGTATTACAAGCATTTATACACTCGTTCTCTCTATTTGAAATAATTTCATTTAAATCCCCTACTCCTCCAGATAAATCTCCTTTTGTAATTATGATTACTTTTATATGTTCACCCTTACTAATAGCTTGAGCAATTGTTCCACCACAGCCAATGACTTCATCGTCATGGTGTGGCGCTATAACTAAATGTTTTTTTACAATATCCTTCATTCAGCATCACCTTTATTGAACAGGTAAATCATTTACCTATTATTTTAATTAAAAATTTTTTACTCTGGAGTATACTAACTGGATACATTTTATTTCCACTAGAAAAATATAATTTTTAGGAGCGTCTATTCACACTGTATATCATTAAAATTTTCCCCTTGCTTCCTACATTCGTACACCATAAATTCACTATTCCTCCCAAAAGGATTTTTATTGTAATCACCATAAAAATTTTTTATACTGAATCCTTCTATTTCTAAGAGATACTGCATTTCGGATGGTAAAGTATATTTTGCAAGAAATCTAAAATTTTTTTCACTTAAAAAATTATCTGCTATGTCATAAACCTCAAAATAACAAGTGGTTTCAACTATTTGCTTATAATGATCTGCTTTTACGACATCCCATGATTTAATTTTATATTTTTTAAAATTCTCCCCTTTAATAGGACTATTTCCTCCATCACTCACTCTCTTAGAATAAGGAAGAATAGTTGGAGGTGTAATAATATCGAAAACAAAAATCCCGTCTTCTTTTAATAGTAATTTAATGTTCCTAAGAGCTAATTTTTGTTGTGACGATGTAAGTAAATATTCAAATACACCACCAGACATAAATATAAAATCAAATTTTCTTTCAGACTTAAAATCTGTAGCAGAAGAAACCTTAAATTCTATTTTATCCTTAATATTTGGCATCTCATCTAACTTCTTACTGGCTTTTTCAATCATTCCTGCTGATATATCAACACTAGTTACATTCGCACCTTTTTCAGCAAGAGTAAAAGATAATCTACCAGTACCGCACCCCAAATCTAAAACTTCATCATTTGCTTTTACCAAACCACTGTAAAAATCAAAAATACCATCAGGTTCTGGGATGATAATGTCGTATAATTCAGAAATTTCATCGTATTGTTGCTGCATTGTTTTCCTCCTTAATGCATTTCTTTTTTATATCCCCTATAAAAGGCAAGCTGCCAAAATATGAGATAGAAAGCAGTTAAATAACCGTATTTTTTTTTAATATACTTATATGAGTTAATAATGGACTTCGTTTTATTTTTAGGTTCATAATAACCATCTTTTTTGTGTAAAACCCCACGTGCATGACCTACACCATAATTAAATGAACTTTTCAAATCTTGCTTAATGCTTAACTCTGGATGAATAATTCTTGCTTTATCATCATATAAAATCTTAAGATTTGCAGATTTAACTCTAATATCAAAATCATAATCCTCTGTCCAAGATAAATTCTCATCAAAATAATATCCATTTACCTTCGCTAAGATTGCTTTATTAAATGCCAATGGAGGTGAATATGCATTTTTTTTGCAAGTATGTATATGTCTTGCGCGTGCAATGATTTTTCCAATTTTACTGTTAAAGGAAAACATCACCCTTCCTTTAGCCAAAGGTCCTGCATCTAATAATTTGAATAACTTATTGATGGTACCTGGCATAAAAACACAATCTGAATCCATAATTAACACATTATCTTTACTAGAAATTTCAATTCCATAATTATAAGCTTTTGCTAAATTAGGTATAGGTAATTCCCCAATTACTGCATTGCTAGAATGAGCGATTTTTTTTACTTCTTCTGTTGCACCATTTAAGACAACGACAACCTCTACATTTTCATCAATACTTTTTAAACACTTTTCCAATCTAACATCATTATAAGCCGGTATTACAATTGATAGATTCAACATATCTACTCACCTTATTTAAACAATTATCCATACTACTCAAAACTTCATCTAAACAATAAAATTCTCCTGAATCATTTAACTCGACTAATTTATCTTTATTATTTCTATATGTTTCTATATCTGGGGTTAAAAGAAAAGTAATTCCTAGATCCTTACAAATATCTTTAATTACAGGAGCCATTGAATATTTTTTTACCGGTATACCATATTGTACTACTACATCGTATGAATTTGATTCTAGGTAGCTCCTAATTCTTTGTATCAATTTATCCCTATATTCTTTCATTAATTCTTCATAAATTACTGGATCCTCAATGTCATCCATCCAATCGTACGCACAAAAAGTAGGATTCATTTGGTATTCATATGGTATAATTCCCGCATTTGATAGAATAATTGGATGAACCATTGGGTATTTATTTGTAACTTCTCTAATTTTTTTACCAATATATGAAAAATCATATGGTTTAGCCCAAGAACAAACTTGTAAAAAAGCAATTCTTTTCCCCTGAGGCTTTTCGTAATAATCCCCACAAAAATATTCCTGCCATGTATTGAACTCTTCGTGATGAATATACTTTGAGCAAGCTCCTCGTTTAAAAACTGTTTCCTCTTTTATTAAATCTAATAGTATATATTCTGGGTAGTTAGGATAACCTTTTTTATTAAGTACCAAATCCTTTACCCTTTCATCTTGTAGATTAGAATAATTTCTATTTCTCAAAATCTCTCCTCCTTTATTTAAGAATTAAAAATGAACCTAATAAAAGGGCATCCATCTCTGATCCATAAAATGACCTAATAGCATCACTTGGGTTACATATAATTGGTTCTTTTCCTACATTAAATGATGTATTCATGACTGCAGGAATTCCTGTCTTCTGGTAAAAGTTATAGATTGTTTCATAATAATCAGAATTCATATCCCTCGTAACTACTTGAGCCCTTGTTGATCCATCAACATGAACTATTGCTGGAACTAAATGATGTACCTCTTTTTTAACAGTAGAATTTAACAGCATATAAGGGTTATTTATTTTTTCTTCTAATACTACAGAAGCGTTTTCATCTATGATGCTAGGAGCCAATGGTCTCCATTGCTCTCTTTTCTTAAGAGTATTTACTTTATTTAACATATCACTACTCTGAGGGTTAGCTATTATGCTTCTATTTCCTAAAGCTCTAGGACCAAATTCCATCTTTCCAGAAAATCTTCCTATTATCTTATTTTGAATTAATAACTCGGAGCATTTATCATATTTATTAGAACCTAATTCTATATATGATAAATTATATTTTTTTAATATATTTAAGATACTAGAATCAGGAAATTCCGGACCAGAATATACATGATTTTCAGTGAACATAGGCGCTATACCATTTTCGGCAAGAAACCATGTAGCTGCTCCAATACTTACCCCACTATCTGAAGCACCTGGTTGAATGTACAAACTATCCACTTCTGGTAAATTAGCTATAATTCTATTTGCTATACAATTTAATGCTACTCCTCCCGAAAGACACAAATTATCTATTCCAGTTAGATTAACAGCTTTTTTTACAAGCTTAACAATTGCTCTTTCAAAGGCTGCCTGACCTGAGGCTGCAATATTTTTATATTCCATTACTGATGAATTCATTGATAGTATTGAATCTATTGGATTATATTCATATTTAATATAATTAGGAGCTATCTTTGTTATACTATTAATAACTTTTATCCAATCTTTTAATACCGAAAAATATTTACCATTCATACTAACTGTATTTTTATTTGGTTTCAAAGGATTTTCCAGTATTTCAGGAAATTCAAATATTTCTTCCCCATATGAAGATAGGCCCATTAACTTCCCTTCATTATGCCTCCCTAAACCTGAAAATACAGTTAATGCTTCATAAAAAATACCTAAAGAATGTTCCAACGGGTATTTTTCTAGTACTTCTATTGTATTACCTTTTCCTTTTGCTATCGTTATTGACTCTTCTTCTCCACTTCCATCAATAACTATTATGGTAGCTTCAATGAATCCCGAACTAAAGAACGCACCAGAAGCATGTGCCAAATGATGAGAACACATATGGATTTGAGGATCTTTATCTCTCTTAAAAATTCTCTTCGGAAAAATCTTTTCAAGACATTCATCTTTGTTAAGCTTCTTTGAATACTTCTCAAAATATAATTGTTCTACATTCCAGCCCATAACAATATGATCTACTTCATTTGGAGTAATTTCAGCTTCCTTTAAACAATAAGCTATTGAATTATATGGAATCTTATCTAATGCCTTTTTTTGACGAATAAATCTTTCTTCTTCAGCTGCAGCTATTAATTTACCATTATAAAATAAACACGCACTCGCATCATGAACATCAAAGTCCCACCCATTGACTCCTAAAACATACATTATATTACCTCGCAGTTATTTTATATTTTTCTTCTAATCTCATAATATTCTTGCGGAAAAAGGGTTGGTTTATCTATTAATCGTACAAAAACTAACATGTCCGTTTGAATATATAAATTATGAAATGTGTCTTTAGAGAAACCAATGCCATCTAAGTCCTTTTTTATTAATTCTTCATCAATGTAAGGCTCTTCAGCCACTTTATAAGAACTTAAATCGTGAATAATTTCTTTTAAATAAAAGCCTAAAGATGTCAAGAAATTCTGCAAATAAACCGCCCTATTCCCTAATCTTTTAACACTTACATTTAAAAAAATTAAATCACCCTTTTGACCTTTTAATAATTCATTAGCTCTATTTAACCACAAATCTAACCCTCTACCATCATCTATAGGGTCACAATGTATTGCATCATACTTATTCCTTAAATCTTCTATAACTTCATTTCTAACATCAAAATTATAAAATTCAATGTCTTTGTTTGCATTTTTAAAATATTCAATTAATTCTTCGTCAATATCTCCTACACTTATTTCTCTGTTTTTATATTGTTTAAGGGCCAAACTTGTATAATCATCATCTCCGCAAAAAAAGATATTTTTATTAGATGATAATTCTTGATTTATTATTTCAGCTCTCTTCAACGAACTATCCCAAGTAGCTTTAAATTGAGCATATTTTTTTTTGTTTATTTTACTCTCATATCCTGTATTAGGAAGAGAGGTTGGTTCATATAAAATACTACTTGTTAAATCTTGTGAAAACCTTATTTTATTTTCTATAATTTCAACTAAATTTCTTTCTTTTAATACTTTTAATAATCTTAAAGCCAAACTTAAAGTCCCAGTTATTTTGACTAGATCATCTAAAGTATCTACAGTATTAATGGACTTCCAAATTATAAATTCGAATTGTTTTTCACTAATTTCATACCATTTTTTCCAAAAATTCAAAAGTACCCCTCTGTTTTTTAATTTTGGTACTTTATCTAACTCTTCTTCATAGTCTAATTCAATAAATCTTTCATATAATAAAATAATCTTATTTTCTTTCATACTGTATACCCTACCTTAAAAAAAGTTACATATACAGTTAAACTGCATATGTAACCTCCTTATTTTAAAACTTAACCTAATGTCTTGCCTGCGCGAATTAGTAAATCCTCTTCATCTAATTCAAGATCTTCAAGCTCTAGCATTTCTTCATGAATATATTCCTTTTCCATTTCACATTCCCCCTTTTATAAATAATTGTGTAGTTCAAATATTTGCAACAGAGCTGCACCACCCATATTAGCATAAAAATAGAATTTTCTGATTAATAAATAAATTGTATTTGTAGATAAAATTTATTCAGAAAATTAAGTATAATTTTTCCTGATAAAACAATAATAGGAATAATTTTGGGTATTTATATTATTTTAATTTTCATATTAGGATTTTTTAAAAACCTAGTATAGAGCCTTTTCTTTGAGATTTTTGTCGATTTTCTTTTTTATAAATTTTTCAAAAAATGTTTATTTTCGGGGGTTATTTCATTAAGTAGCTTTTGTGGTTCTGGCGCAAAAATATTAATTAGAAACATAATGAAGGATGTGTATTTGACGTAAATATGGAGTTTGTATAACGGATCTATACTCGCAATGATACCCTCCATATTCAGTGTTCTGAGGAGAAAAAAGCAATTGAAGTGAGATTTAAACCACATTTTGCAATTAATATTAGAGAAATCTAATCAAAAAATCGTAGGAATTATTAGTTCCTACGATTTTTATTATTGAATATTTTTCTAGCTTGGCCCCTCATATCCAGAATCGTTTCCGTACCCCGAGTTGACAAATAGCACAAAAAAAGACCCCAATTAATAGGTTCTTTTTTTGTTGCTGATTATTTTTGTTCTAAAATACGTTCAATCTCATCTATGCCTAATTTACTGGCTTTAACAATCGTTTCAAGTGGTACACCAAGTTCATGCATACCTTTAATTATCTGTATTTTCCCTTGCTGAACCCCTATATGAGGTTGGAGTAACAAATTCTTCTACTCCGTAAAATGTATTGAGTCGTCAAGCACAAGACGCTAAAACACAATTGAGAACTCACAATCTGACTCGTTTGGTAATAGAACAAGTGCCGTGTCTGCTATATGCGCTGGATACGGAGTGGTGATGGCACACCGCAATCTTGCACGTCAGCGATACTAGAAATAGACTTCGCCTTTGGTAGCAAGAATCCCACTGACGTTAGTCAGCTTGTGGCTTTAGCCGTGGGAGTGTCAAATATATGTGCTTTATTCTTTAATTTTGTTTACACACTTAAACGAAACGAGCATATGATATTATATACTAATCCAAAAACCATATAGTCTACTTTCTAAGAGCACTGATCTGTGTTCTTTTTTTTCAGATAACGCTTTTGTTCAACTTTTTGCTACATTTTCAAACATTCATTTGTTACCCTTAACAAGCCCTTTTAAGAACAGTTACATGTAAATAGTATTTTTTGAGTTTTCTAATTGCTCGAAATTTCCATCAATAGTATCAAAAACTTAAGCACTATATTTCATCGTATTCAAATACCATTCAGCATGGCCCCATGTACTCGCTATCTCCACTTTATCATTCCAATTCATATCATTTGGATCTTGGAATAGCTAATTACTAAATTATGTAATATCTCATTCAAAAACCTGCTTACCATATTTTTTTCAACCTTCATACTGTAATATTTAATAGTTATCACATTGATCATGAAGAAATAAGACCGGAAAGTGACTTCTATTAGTCCAAGCACTTCATATTTCTACCACATACACTATAAAATGTTTGGAATTTAAAACATTATTAAAACTTTTGATTAGGAGGGCTTAATATGGCAGCATGTGAAGGTTTAGCTTGTGTTGTATTCTCTATATGGCCAGTGGGAACAATTGTTACAGTTACTACTAGATCAGGCCAAATTATTGGGCCTGCTACTTTTTCTCAATTCATTCCGAATACTTGTGCGGTGATTTTAGTTGAAGAAGATGTGATTAGCCCCTCTTCTACCAATACTATATTCATAAGTTGTGAAGATATAGAAAGTGTTACTTTAACCACTCCTTAAGATGATTCATATGGTTCTGGCTTAATCCATATTTAAGACATTCTATTGAATGTCTTTTTTAATGAAAAATCTAATTAGAATACCCTAAAATGTAACATTCTATTGTATCTATTATTTCAATAAGTTGCTTTAATTTAAATTTTTTTCTCTTCTAAGGGTTACTTGTCTACACATCGTTCTACAAACATTCATATGATATAGTATATTGTTTAAAGGAGGGATAAATTTGTTCTTATGCAATTTATTTCGTTGTTCAGGTGGAATATGTAGTATTTTTAAAAATTTACAACCAGGCGAAGTTGTTACTGTGACTGGTAAATCTGGAAATATTATTGGACCTGCTATTTTTACAAATTTTAACCCTAATACTTGTATCGTCACATTAGAAGAGGAAAATTCAGTTACTCCTCCTACTACAAGTATTACTAAGATCAGTTGTAAAGAAATAGAAAGTGTTACATTTATCTCATAATATATTTTAAACCTAAAGCAGGGATTGAAATATGAAACTCTTATACATTACTTCTGGTTACTCAAAAATCTATCAATATCTAGATCAAAGCATACAGGAAACATTTATCGATCAAAATTTCGAATGGTTGGCAGTACAGCCGAGTGAATTAATACAGAAATTGGATTTCATTACAACAACGTTCCATCCTGATATTGTTTTCACCTTATTAGGTAATCATCTACCTCAAAAAGTAATTCAATATTTTAAAAAAAAGAACATTAAATTAGCTGTCTGGTTAACTGAGGACCCATTTTCTATAGATAATTCTCTTCTTCTATTAAATAACTTTGATTGTATATTTACCATTGATAGCGAAGCACTTAACTATTACACTGATTTAGGATATACCAATGTATACCACTTACCCTTAGCAACTAATATAGATGTATTTAAACCTGGTCCAAAAAACTCAAAATATAAAAGTGAAGTATTGTTTATTGGATATCCTTATACAACCCGAGTAAAATTGATACAGTTTCTTTTGGAAAAAACCCCTTATCATTATACTATTATTGGTCAACACTGGAGAAATAAGTTATTTAAAAAATGGAAGAATCACCGAAGAATTAAAATTATAGAAGAATGGATTCCACCTCAAGAAGTTGCACTCTATTATAATAACGCTAATCTTATATTAAACCCTCATCGTAGTTATCTATTTCAACAGAATAAAAATAAAAATAAAGTAAAAAATAATACCATTAATAATCGTACATTTGATATTGCAGCTTGCAAAGGCTTTCAAATAATTGAAGAAAAATCTGACCTTTCATCTTTCTTCAAT
>Ga0114954_1000121_pt1 | contig 28746 bp, 17 predicted proteins | sample Porto_4metaG_FD_87299 | JGI IMG/M metagenome (GOLD analysis project Ga0114954, IMG submission 87299) | Marine algal microbial communities from Porto, Portugal - Porto_4 metaG | ecosystem: Host-associated > Algae > Red algae > Unclassified | place: Portugal: Porto | collected 2015-02-02
TCTCTTTCTGAATAAGATTCCAGATATAGGTATTCTAATCTTAGAAGTTGTTGCTTAGATGATGCTGAACAATTTTTGAGATATTCATATGGATGATCTTTGAGTTTCTCAGAATTGCTCTTAGTTAATTTTCTGATTTTAGTTTTAAACTTTGCATTCTGCCCCATACTTCCACCTACTGTTTTTAAAAGTACAACATGACTAACTACTTCTCCTTCATGGTTAAATATTCGATTCAGCCTTCTTAGCGTTTTAAGAATTTTTATATAGGCTACTTCTATGGCTAAATCTTGACTATTATAGGAGAGCATGGTGCCAGCTAATATAAAGGGTCTTTCGTCCTCATCAAAAAAATGGTCTGAATATAATTCATTTGAAACTAAATCCCTTAGCTCTTTGACTTCTTCATGTTGGCTTGAAAATAAGGTCACATCATCATATTGAAACTCTAAGAAATTATCATCTTCTAGCTCATAATTGATCAGCTTAAAGTAAAACATAGCTTCATAGCTACTATTCAATCGAAAGTTATTAATTCCTTCGATCTGAGTTTTGAAATTAAGATTCTCAATGTAAGTTCTCTTTTCCTGAGTAATATTAATTGGTAGTACATCATGAAACTGATTTGGTGGAAACTGGTATTTATGTATATCAGTGGTCATGACTTTCTTATAAATTCCATCTAAGTCTTTCTGAGAAAATTCTTGAAATCGAAACTCTGATAATATAACTGAAGCATAATATCTTATCTCCTCGGCGTGAGTCCTTAACTTATGTTTGCAGCCCATCAATCTTATAGCTCTTAGTAGTGCATCTTCAAACAGTTCACTTTTCAAAATTTCGATTACCCTTCTGCATTCATCAATGAAGCTTCTGTCATTAACAAACTCTTTCTTATCCGCTCTTGAGCTTTCTTGATATTGAATTAGATAATCAACAAATGCTTCAAATTCACTATACTTTTTTAAGTATAAGAGATGATACTTGATCAAGCCATCTATATGGTTATAGATGTATGATCTACTTTTTTCAGGATTCGTATCAAATTGATATACTATATTCTCTACTCTGAACAGTGGTGACTCAAAACCAAAAACTTCTAATCGTCCAAGCTTCGCATTTGCATGTCTAAAGAAATCCCAAAAGTATTGCACTTTCTTGGTTAAGTGTGGTTCTGGGTAGTTGAATTTAGTTAGGTATGGCATAGATATTTATGGACTTAACAAAATGGAATTAGATTAGTGAAAAGTATGTAAATAATTCAGATTAGCATTCATATGGCTAACCTGTATAAATTTCAGAATAAATATATGTTACATACTGTATATCAGATCAATAAATAAAGTATTTGTTCGGCAGAATCATATATATATACAGCATTTATAAAGAGTTATTTATATATTATAAAAATTGTAATATATTTGAAGTGACGGTCTGACAAAAAACTTTCATCAAACCAAAACCAACCTTATAACTAAGCACTTAAGCTAAAGATCAGCTTAGTGGCTTTACTCGATACTTAGAGCTTAATCAAGTATTTAAATTCTAATTTTTAGTTTAAATCTAAGTATGATTAATATAGTAAAGTGGTTGCCAACGTTTGTTAAAATGATTATCCGAAAAACATAATAAACTATAGACAAGCAATTAGTCTATTAAGCAAGGTTTATAGAGGGGAGGATTTCAATGAATCTGAAAATGCATATTTAGTTAGATTAGATTCGAAATCAAATCTAATTGATATCCTCTGCATATCTGAAAAAAATTCAAATACAAAATACTAATCAGTAAAGAAGGATTAAAAAATGTCATAAATGATAAAGAAGTGTCATCCGTTTATATAAGTCATTCTCATACATTAGGTCTCTGCTTACCATCTAAGGCTGATTTCATACTTACTGAATACGCTGTTAATTTATGTTCTTTACTGGGCAGGAATCTGAATGATCATTTAATTTTAACACCTAATTACTGTTATTCTTTCAGAGCAGATCCGAATAACAAGTTTAATTAAACTTGTTCTTTTTTACCTTCTCGAGTTTCGAAATAAGTTTTTCTAATTCTTGCTCATTTAGATCATTTAGATAGTCATTACCTGAAATCATTTTAGGTTTAAGAATCTCTCTTACCAAAAATTAAAAAATTATACAGATTTTTTGATAAATTAATAAATGACCATAATAATGCCCCAAATAGAGGCGAAATGAAAAATGCGAGAACATGCAATGCTGGATGAGTGGACACAACTATATCAAAGCAGAAAACAAAATATACATATGTTACTGTACTACATGCTAAAGCGATGGCACAGGACTCTCTTAACATTTTAACAATTGGTCTTTTCATACAAAGGTTTATTAGGTTAGCAATCTGCAGTGGCTACACACTTTTCGGTGTTTCGTCTAATCGGTATTATTCAGCGTACAAAAAAAGCAAGGTAAAAAATGATTCTGGTGAGTGTGTGTGCGACAATAAGATTTGGTTTGGAGTTTTGGGATATGCTTAGGCTTCAACCAGCAGCAATACCAAGTATATAGTAATACCATTCGATTAGCTTGATTTGTTCTTTACACGAATATCTGACTTTACAATAGTTTCCTTACCTTCTCTTAAAATCTAACACATGAGACTGCTTCTTTTCGGCTTTATTTATGGCTTCGTTTTATCCGCTGCGGCACAGGATACATTTCAGCCTTTAGATGTCTATGATTTAGAGTATGTAACTAATCCTCAGATTTCACCTGATGGAAAATCAATCATTTATGCCCGCTCATTTAATGATATAATGACAGATCGCAGACTTTCAAATCTCTGGATGATCGGTACCGACGGCAAACATCATCGGCCCATGACTTCGGGTAATGAAAGTCATCAATCCCCCAGATGGTCACCCGATGGATCTAAGATAGTCTATGTCTCTGATGGTTCTGGTCAGGCCCAGATTCACATGCTATGGCTCGATTATGGGAAAAGCTCTAGCATCACTAATCTTAAAAATTCTCCCTCAAATATCAGATGGTCTCCAAGTGGCGAGTGGTTACTCTTTAATATGAACGTGATAAAAGAAACGAAGAATGGCAGCCAAAGACCTACTAAGCCAGATGGCGCTCAGTGGGCACCAGAGCCAACATATGTGGACCGCCTCGTATATCGCTCAGATGGTGGTGGAATTCAAGACGAGAGCTACAGTCATCTCTTTCTATTGCCAGCAGAAGGCGGTACGGCTCGCCAGATCACCACAGGTGATTTCAATCATTTTTCTGCGGTGTGGGCACCCGATGGAAAGACTATATATTACTCTAGTAATCAGAGAGCTGATCGGGACTTAAACCCATTTGATAATGAGGTGTATGCACATCCGATAGAGAGCCTTGTGCCCAAAGCTCTTACCAGCAGGTATGGTCCAGATCATGCGCCTACAATATCACCAGACGGTCAGACTATCGCCTACTTAGGCTACGACGATCAGAAGCTTGGGCATCAAACTGAGAGATTATATCTGATGAGCATAGATGGGTCAAGCAGCAGATGTATATCAGAGGATCTAGATATCTCCTTTTATAACCTGCAATGGGCGGAAGACAGTCGTGGATTATATTTTCAGTATGATCTGGAAGGTAATACGAAGGTTGGATACATATCTGGGTCAGGGCAGATGAAAAGCTTGGCACATAACTTAGGTGGTTCTTCAATAGGAAGACCCTATGATGGTGGGGACTATCACGTACATCAGGGGTGGATGGCCTTTACCCAGTCTACACCCTCACAGCCAGCGGAGCTAGCAGTCATATCGCCTTCACTATCAACGGCGAAGACGATAACTTCAGTTAATAAAGACTTGCTCGCCCATAAAAAACTGGGCCAGGTAGAGGAGATCTGGTATAAATCAGACTATGACGGACAGCGCATTCAGGGCTGGATTATGACGCCTCCAGATTTTGATTCGACGCAGGTGTACCCGCTCATATTGGAAATTCACGGTGGTCCTTTTGCTAATTACGGTGATCGCTTCTCTGCAGAGCTGCAGCTCTATGCAAGCGAGGGCTATGTGGTCCTCTACACTAATCCGAGAGGAAGTACAAGCTATGGAGAGGACTTTGCCAATCTAATCCACCATAACTATCCAGGGAATGATTACGATGATCTAATGTCTGGGGTAGATGCAGTCATCGCTAAGGGCTACATTGATGTAGATCGACTATTTATAACAGGAGGTAGTGGTGGAGGTGTTTTGACCAGTTGGAGTATCGGCAAGACGCATCGATTCGCTGCTGCAGTTGTTGCTAAGCCCGTCATCAATTGGTACAGCTGGGCGCTGACTGCCGATATACCGGGCGTAGTAGACTATTGGTTTCCTATGAAGCCTTGGGAAGATCCTGCACATTATATGAAGCGATCTCCTATATCACTAGTGGGCAATGTGGAGACACCCACGATGCTGCTGACAGGTGAGCAAGATTACAGAACTCCGATATCAGAGTCAGAGCAATACTATCAGGCATTAAAAATGCGCCAGATACCAGCCTCACTGGTAAGAATTCAGGAGTCTGGACATGGTATAGCTAATAAACCGAGTAACCTCTTAGCTAAGGTGGGATACATCACAGCTTGGTTTGAGGAGCATGACATTAAAAAAGACGCGAAGCCCTAAATCATCAAACGAAAAATTAAAACCATATTCGAGAAGATCCCCATTAAGAGATTGTGGTTGGTACTTATTTGTGCTTGGTCGGTATCGTTGTCTTTTTCAATCGCCCAAAATGGCGCCTCAGAGGCCAACAGTAACTTCATTGATCAGGTAAAGGGAAAGACACAGCGCTTATTATTCATTGATCAATCCATTGGTGAGGGTGAATCATTAGGTGCTGTGAGGTCAGTCGGTTATGACAACCATAAATCGTACTACTGCTACGTCACTAATCATGAATCGGCGGAAAATCTGACGCTGGTGTTAGATAACCACTTAGTCGATGACTGTACTCTAACGGTGACTCACGAAGATGGCTCACAAGGACATCTGCGTCTAAGTAGTGAATTAGCAGCAGCAAAAAATTATATTAGCTTTCGTCTCAATCCACATGAGACAGTGCTTTTACAGCTACATGTGATTAATCGTCCTGACTTTAACATTCCGTGTCTTATCCATGACTCAGAGGAGTTTCAGCAACTGCTTTTGTCTCGTAGTTTCATTAACGGTCTATTCTTTGGCGCTTTTTTTTTATTCTTCATTTACGCTTTAATTTCTCTCATCGTCTCTGGCAAAAAAATCTATTTCTGGTTAGCGCTATATATTGTGTTTTCCAATATTTTTCATTTGCGCGAGCAGGGCATTGAATTACCCTTCGCAATTGGTGAAAAATCACTTTTTTTCTCAGTGCTTGTGGGTCTACTCGCTCTGACACAGATAGGTCATCATCTCTTGCCCGTAAGGCGGCTTACACTCAGTTTTGACTACGCACATAAGTTCTTAAGCTTGATCTACATTATCATGATCATCTTGGTTCTGACCGGTCTTTATGATTTTAACCTGGCAGTCTTTATTGTATTTTTTAAGGCCTTGTCAGTATTAGGCATTTGCGCATATTTCTATGTTCTGATTCGAGCTTGCTACTATGCGACCTCCCCAGGATTCTATAAGATCCTGCTGATCAGCTACGTGTCTTTGGTTATTGGGTTTGTGATTAAGCCCCTGTCGTTTATCGGTGTCATAGAATATGGTAATGGGTTTCGATATAGTGCGATGATCGGACAGTTTACGGAATTACTATGCTTAAGTGGCTACCTGATCCTGCAGGGGTATTCCAAAATCAAAGCAGCACTTCAGGCGGACCAAGAGATCAAAGAATTGGAGAAGTCTGCTTTGCGTGCTCAGATGAATCCTCACTTTATCTTCAACTGCCTGAATTCGATCCAGAATTTCATTATGGATAATAAAAAAGATAAGGCTATGGATTACTTATCAAGATTCGCCAAACTTATCCGTCAAAATCTAAATGCTTCAGTCAAAGCTCAGGTCTCTATCGCTGAAGAAGTCAGTATGCTTCATAGCTACTTAGAATTAGAGCAGATGAGGTTCAAAAATAAATTTGCCTACATTATTAAGGTCGATCCTAACATAGATCAATCTACGGTCTTCATCAGTCCACTACTTATCCAGCCATTTGTTGAAAATGCCATCTTACATGGCATTGCAGATATGAAAGATAAATGTTTAGTCAAAGTGTCAATGCAGCAAAATGGATCATATATTCATGTCTGTGTGGAAGATAATGGGACAGGAATACAGCTAGAGGAGACGCAGGCAAAGAAAGATTCGCTTGGTATGAATATCACCGAAAGAAGACTCAACTATATCAATGACAAAATTGGGAAGAACTACTCTATCTCTACTAGCGATAAAAAAAAGGGTACTCAAGTGCTCATCAGAATAAGGATACTTCAGGAAAATATACCAAAAGGAAATTGAAAATCACCAGCGGGAAATTATAGCTATCTATTTTTGTAGAATAACTATATACTTACACCAGTCAAAAAAAAGCTAAACCAATTATAATTTTTTGACTATTTACATACGATGGTGCAATTGTTTGGACGATTTACAAAGTATCGGTATTGGTTTGGCTTTTTAATTATTGATGCAGTGTCGCTATAGTGTATGTTTCAAATCTGCATCTTGCTGACAGCTTTGCCAAAAGGTATGACTAAAGACAGCATCTTTTTCCTTGGTGCAAGTGAGCCCCTCTATCACACGATCAAACTCCGCTGCACTGGAAGATTCCCTCTTCACTAATTTCGGATGATATACCTTCTACCACTGCCGTAAAGGTTGTTTTTTAATTAATGCAATGGTGATGCTTTCAGATTCTAGACTTTTCCCAGCAATTATTTCTGTCTGTGATGCCATACCGCTGCAAGCTTCAAATATTTTAGATTCACTTGTCCAAATAAGATCATTTATCCCTGCGACTATGAAAAAAGAGTTAGTTGTCTCCGCAATGAGGCAGATAAAATTCCAAATAATTTTCCCGTTTATTTGATTGGTGGCCCAATGCATACTGTGTGAGTTTAAGCACCTTCAACGCTTATCAGTGATCCACCTTGATCAATCACTATAAATTAAATGCATATTCAGTAGCGCTCGTCCTTCACATAGGGCAGCTTCTCTAACTTAGTGGCTTCCAGACTGGGAAATCCGAAATCTTCTGTGATCTTGCCATAGATCAAATAGCAGCCTTTTCCTCTGAATGGATAGGCCGCTAAAGATGGTGGAAAATGGGTGCTATCAAAAAACTGGCCCTCTTGGTCTAGCCACGTACCAAAGCTCATATGCTTTCTATTGACCGTAGTTACAGGTTTCTGCGCGACGTAGTATCCCAACATTTTTACTGTTTTGCCTACCTTGGATTTTAGTTCTTTTGTGAGTGTCGTAGCCTGCTGCTCAGTCGCTAATAATTCAAAGGGAGAGCATAACGGAAATCCGAGCAGCTCAATCTCATCAAAGGCCTGCTCATGCGCCCCTTCGTCTAAGGATGGCAGCGTAAAGTGGTCAGACTCGTGCTCAAAGAGGCCTGGCTCTCCGTGGTGCTTCAGCTGAGGATTATGCACGGCATTCTTCTCCCACATGAGTTCATACTTATTCATCCCCGTGAACCTAAATGCGCCTATTCTGATCAAAATTTCTAACTGGTCCTTTCTGATATCTATGCGACTCACAAAATCCTGTAGGCTACGATACGTACCGTCCATCTGGCGCTCGTGCACGATACGCTGTGCCAGCTTACGCTCTAAGTCTGCAATGTGAATCATGCCTATGTATACGTCATCGCCGTAGATATTAGTTAGATAGGTGCTATGATTCACGCAGGGAGCTTGGATGCGGGCGCCACACATACGCGCCTCATGCACGTACACCTCGGTGCGATAAAATCCACCAAAGTTATTGATTACGGCCACCATAAACTCCTTAGGGTAATAAGTCTTCAAATAGAGGCTTTGGAAGGATTCCACGGCGAAGCTTGCCGAGTGTGCCTTGCAGAAAGAATATCCGCTGAAGCTAGCGATCTGCCTCCAGACCTCCATGCTTAGCTCATCAGGATAGCCCCTGGCTTTGCAGTTTCGGAAGTACTTATCACGTAGCCTATTGAAGGTGTCAGAAGTCTTTTTCTTACCCGTCATAATGCGCCTCAGCACGTCTGACTCGTCCAGTCCCAATCCTGAGAAATGATGGACGATCTTCATGACATCTTCTTGATAGACCATCACACCAAAGGTCTCTCCTAGATGCTCCTCGAAGACGGGATGGATGTAATTAAAGCTATCAGGATCATGAAATCGCTTGATGTACTCACGCATCATACCAGACTTAGCCACCCCTGGTCGGATGATGGAGCTGGCTGCTACTAGATGTATGTAGTTGTCACAGCTAAGCTTAGTCAGCAGCCCCCTCATAGCTGGCGACTCAATATAAAAGCAGCCGATGCACTGCCCCGACTTAAGCTGAGCTTTCACTTTGACATCATCTTTTAATTTGGGTATATCGCGTATGTCAACGGCTTGACCTTGATTCTGAGCGATGAGGCTGACAGCATCCTTAATATGGCCGAGTCCTCGCTGACTGAGCACGTCATATTTATGAAAGTGGAGGTCCTCAGCGCCATACATGTCAAAATGAGTGATGGGGAAGCCTTTCGGCATCATCTGCAGCGAGGTATGATAGCTCAGAGGTTGCTCACTGATCAGGATACCACCCGCATGTATGGAGAGGTAGTTCGGGAAGCCCTCCATCATTTTACCATAGTTGAAGATGTGTTTGCCAAAAGGATGATGTTTATGCTCGTTGTGAGGTTCATTCACAATCACATCGATATCGGATTTCGGCAGACCCACGACCTTGCCCAGCTCCCGGATGATGGATTTGCCTTTGAAGGTATTATATGTCGCGAGTAGTGCCGTGTGCGTGGTACCATAGCGCTTAAAAATATAGTCCGTCACGTCGTCGCGCTCATCCCATGAGAAGTCAATATCAAAATCAGGCGGCGAGCTCCGATGCGGATTGATGAATCGCTCGAAGTACAGGTCTAACTCTAGCGGGTCCACATCGGTGATGTATAGGTTATATGCCACGATAGAATTAGCTCCACTGCCTCTCCCGACGTGATGATACCCAGCTGTCTGAGCATAGCGTATGATGTCCCATGTGATCAGGAAGTAAGGCGCAAATCCCAGCTGCTTGATGACACGTAGCTCTCTGACCGTGCGCGTCATAGCTTTTTTATTATAGCGGCCATAGCGTCGTATGCAGCCGTTTACAGATAGTTTTTCTAATAGCTCTGCATCACCAGCAATACTCCCAGTGAATGTCTGCCGATTATTCGCCGAGGTGTCCTGCATCTCAATGGAGCAGGCGTCTAAAAGTCGCTTGGTATTCTCGATGATCTGTGGGTATCTCTCATAGATCTGCTCCAGCTGCTCTGGCGAGTAGATCATCTCCGTAGCTCTCCCGTGGTGATTGCGATTCAGCCTGCCAATGATAATATTTAGGTCAATGCAGCGCAGCAGTTTGTGTGTTTTGAAACCCGACTCATTCAGATAGGTGATGGGACTGAAGATGACTAACTTGTCTTGATGGTCTTTCAGGTAGGAGGAGTATAGTTTATTCACTTCTTCGGGAGAGACGCCGATGTATTCATTCTCCCGCAGCTGCTTGAGGCCCGTCTGCTGCGGTAGGTGACGATAGATCACATAGGCGTGCTGGAAGGAAGGTGCCGTCTCAGACAGAGGCTCAGCATTCATAGAGCTAGCGGTGAGATGTTCGTTCAGTTCGCGCCAGCCTTCACGATTTTTTGCTATTCCTACATATAGTAATGATGGGTGCTTGATATTCATGCCGGAGCCATTAGTATACGGCTGTGGCTTACCGTCCTCTGCTTGGTCTGGCTTTGCGAATGTCTCTCTATACTCTATCCCGAGTACTGGTTTGATCCCCCGCTCCTGGCACGCTCTGATGAATTGATAGCTGCACGACGTATTATTGATGTCAGTCAATGCCAGTGTCTTAATGCCTCGTTGAGCTGCTTCATAAGCGAGCTGATCAGGAGAGAGCGTCCCGTACTTTAGGCTATAATATGTGTGTGAGTTCAGATACATAGGCTCCTCGCAAAGCGTAAAAAATTTGTATGTCTTTTATTTTTTTATTTATTCGTTTCCCATATTAATGTACGTGTTCTTAGCAAGCATAGACTCAGGTATCAAGACGCCAAGGAGAATAATTAATCTTCAATTATCTGCTGAAGGGCGATTCATTAATAAATCAATTATGAGAAAATCGATCATTCAATAATTGATTATCCATTTATAATCATGGGCGGTTTATAAAAATTATTCATCCATTTTTTAATTTTAGTGTGAAATCGGTTGTACGTCTTTCTATGGATCATGGTCACTGAATAAATTTTAATTTATTGATGTACTTACAAAGTCAGTTTACTTTATTCGTGGCTTGCCAGAAGAGATTTTGCAATCATATCTTGATGAATTTTAAATCCTCTTCATCGCTATCTTGAGTCTAGTTTTTCATAAAAACTCACCTCAGGATTAGACAATGTATTTTTTCTATGTTTTCCATTTGTGTGTTTATTGGGGAGCTCGCCAAGACAAGGGACCTCAATAAATATTTATTCAATTTCTGATTTTCATTTCTCACGATACTACTTTTGATATTCTGTGATCATTATCCTATACTCGCCGCATAACTAATCGCATCCACCCCAAATCGCTTTCTGATCTGATCGCGCTCTTTCAGTAGATTGATGGTCTTAACGCTGTCATCAAATAGGCTGATCTGATAGTGACCATTGACGAGTCCGCTGAACTTGACACCGATCAGCCGGATGAGCTGTCGACGATCATACAGGTTATCAAATAGCTCATAAGCGTAGCGGATCAGGCTGCGGTCATTAGCCGTGTAAGAGATGCGTCGTTGCTTTGTGTAAGTGTTGAAATCTGCATACCGTATTTTGATGGTGATACAAGAGGTCAGTTTATCACTGGTCCGAAGCTCGTAGGCAAGTGCATCCACCATGCCCATCATTCTGTGTCGGATCATCTGCAGGTCCAGAGTATCTTCTGTGAAAGTCTTCTCCTTAGAGATGGATTTCTTCTCATTGTACGGTACTACAGGGGTGTTATCTATGGCGTTAGCTTTTTCCCATAGCTTCTTGCCGTGTTTACCAAATTCTCTCTCCAGCAGGCGAATGGGGATCTGGCTGAGCGTCTTGACCAGACGTACTCCCATGAAGCTCAGCTTTTTATGTGTCTCCTTACCTACGCCCGGTATTTTTTTGACGGGTAGCTTAGCCATAAATGTTTTTTCTGTTCCCTTGGGGACTTGCTTCTCCCCATTAGGCTTACCCTCTCCCGTGCCCACTTTGGAGACCAGTTTATTCACTGCCAGACCAAATGATATAGGGAGTCCGGACTCCTTGATCACCCGGTGCCGCAGCTCTTTGGACCAAGAGAAGCATCCAAAGTACTGATCCAGTCCTGTGAGATCTAGATAGAACTCGTCAATAGATGCTTTCTCCAACAGTGGGGCATCCTCGGCGATGATCTCTGTCACCAGCTTAGAGTAGTAGGAGTAGCTGTCATAGTCGCCCTTGATGATCAGCGCATCTGGGCAGAGCCGCAGCGCCATCTTGATGGGCATAGCAGAATGTACCCCGAAGCGGCGAGCTTCATAGCTGCAGGATGCGACAACACCCCGCTGACTGGTCCCTCCAATAATCAGCGGCTTCCCTAAGAATGATGAATTCTTTAAGCACTCTACCGAGACAAAGAAGGAGTCGAGATCTAAGTGTAGGACGGCACGATCATACATGATTACTTTATGATTATAACAGATGTCGAAAATATCGTCATTAATATGACGAGATAACCAACAAACATAATCCAAATAGTTGGCTGTTGAAAGGGGTAAGGCATTATTTAAATGAATTCTCTTGCATTGCACAGAGCTATTCATCATAGCCATGCACTACCTAGGTATTTACTAATAACGTTCTTCTTAATATGTAATCAGCTTGATATTGAGGAAGTTGGCATAATAGTATTCGCTGATAGCCATAGTCGGTAGGACCCTTAGAAAGGTCTTCAAAAGTGTTGCATTTTATAGTACGTGAGTAGGTAAATTAGTTATGGTTTTATCAATTGAATCAATGAAAGATTAGGAAATGTGTTGCTGGTGATCTGGACGAAATGTTTCCCCATCCCAAGTTGTGTCGTATCTATTGTATAAGGACCATTAGACTGAATCACTGTGAATATAGACGTCATCGAAGCATTCAATATATCGATGGTCGCATCGCTAAAATTGCCATCAAGTGTCACTAATGAAGGAGTCGGATCGTATAGAAGTTCTATGCAGACTGGCGAGATATCAATATTAATATCCGACGCCGCAGTAAATCCAGTATATTCATCGGCACCAATATCTATCATCGTAAATAATACCCGATCATCACCATCAATATCTTGAGAACCATTAAAAAAATTATTAAATCCAGCATCCCTTGCTGGTGATGCCACGCTTAGGTGCAAATCCAAATTAGCCAAATCTACTAATTCTGGATTGACATATTTGGAGTTAGCTTCCAGTCCAGATCCCACTTGATACGCAGCGAGATCAGTGTAGATAGTTCCTTCGTATTCCCATTCAGGGGCATTTGGATTAGGTAGTAAATAGTACATGTTATAGTCCATATTAAGGCCTTGAGAATTCACATTGTCTGCATATACAATCAGCTTATCTTGCTTCGTAGATAAAACGATATTATTAGTTATGGTCACAAATTCTGTATAGCTTAAATTGATATCTCCTGTCGTGCCTGACAGTCCGCTCAGGTTCGTATCATTATTATAGAGCGTATTATTTACAATACTTGAACTAGACACTTTGCCAGAATTAGCTGGGTAATCAAATCCACCAATGGATAAGCCTGCGTCTTCATTGTTGTAAATGAAATTATTCTGAACCGTGATCAGAAAAGAGGTGAATCCCACCTTTTCACAACCTAATTCAATACCCCACTGATTATCATAGACAAGATTATTTTCAATAAAAATATCGGAAGCGCCGTCTACATAAATACCCGCTGCAGTAGCGTATGGAGATTTGCAGTTATATACTTCATTATTCGTGACAAAGCCACCTCTTGCAAAGTCATCTCCCACTGGGCCTACGCCTTCTCCCCCAATAATATCTATGCCAATGTTATTTATATTAAACACCTTGTTTCTATTCACAGTAAATCGTTCTACGAAACCATTAACCGCTAGCCCCTCACTACATCCCACATTACAATCACGGATGACATTATATTCAATGGTCAGGTCAGCCAGGCTATCCGTAGCATTACCATATACGATGATTGGTTGACTATTCTTATTGGGGCAGGGTGAGTTATCTACCACGGTATCGTAACTGATATTATAGATTTCATTATTTCGAATGGCTATGTGTTGACAATTCCCTTCAATTAATATTCCTTGTGCATTATTTTTGACATTATTCCGAATCACCAAACCCTCTATGGTAATATAATCTTGATTAGAGATTCTGAGCATAGCATCCTGTATTGCCGTAGCACCAGTGCCATCAATGATTGCCGGATTCCCATCAAAATTTTTTATGATAATCGGATCAGCAGCTGTTCCGGAAACGTTGATATTTATCCGCTCGTTATATTCTCCACCAAGGATATTGACTGTGGATCCAGGTCCGATATTATCTACAGCATATTGTATCGTCCTCCACGCTGTCGCATTTGACAAGCCAGTATTTGAATCATTACCTGATGTGGACACAAAGACGTTCTGTGCTATAGATAGATGAGACAGACAAATTATAATTAGTGTAATGGCGAAGTGTTGTTTTTCTTTTGTCATCAGTGAAAATTGTATTACGATTTGTGCAAATTTATCGTTTAACCTGAGCGCTCTTTCAGACTATATATTGGCTTGCAGTCTGCTGTACTGTTCGATTTAGCTCTTAGATACGTCGATAAATTATATAGTTGAATACTAATATATGATTTACATTAGCTGTATTAGGCCAACTTCTCTTTAAAAAAGGCGATACTTCTACTCCAAGATAATGCCGCTGCAGTTTCATCAAAGCGAGGCGTTGTATTATTGTGAAATCCGTGATTCACATCATCATAGACGAAGGCTTGATAATCCTTATTGTTCTCTTTGAGTGCGGCCTCATAGGCAGGCCAGCCGTCATTAATCCTTTTGTCTAATTCAGCATTATGCACCATCACTGATGCTATGATTTTAGCTGTCTCCTCTGCTGATGGCTGCTTACCATAGTAAGGCACAGCAGCCTTCAATGTGGGAATTTTGACTGCCATCATATTAGAGATCCAGCCACCGAAGCAAAATCCCACGACCCCTATCTTACCACTGCAAGCTTCATGTTTTTTAAGGTACTCGTAGGAAGCTATAAAGTCTTCCAGCATTTCTTGTTTGTCTCGCTTTCGTTGTAGTGCACGACCATCGTCATCATTGCCAGGGTAACCACCCAATGGTGTCAAAGCATCCGGAGCTATAGTAATAAATCCTGCAAGCGCCGCTCTTCTTCCCACATCTTCAATGTATGGATTTAGACCTCTATTCTCGTGCACTACGATCACACCAGGCAGCTGACTCTCCGTGTCTACGGGATGAGATAATAATCCTCGAATCTCTCCACCTCCATGTGGAGACTGGTAAGTCATATAATCAGAAGTCAGCCTCGGATCATCTCGTGCTATGAAGTCAGCGTCGACATAATCTGGCATGACGAAGCTCATCAAGGAGGAGACCGTAATTCCTCCCACGGCGTAAGCGGAGAGCTTGTTGATAAAATCTCTGCGCTCTATCTTATTATGAGCATAGTCGTCATATAAATTAAATACCTCCTGGTGGATGTCTTCTTTCCTTAATTTCATAGTGGATTTATTATTGGTTTCCATTAGCCTCATTTTTACACGACATTTTATCGTCAGTCAACTAAAATTATTCAGCGAATAATTATAGGTTCTCGCGCTTAAATCCCTTATCCTACACATGAGAAATATACGACTATTATATTTTAATCGTGTGGCCTAAGATGTATTGATCCGATATCAGTCTTGGTGTACTCAATCTGTTCTAAGACTTTAAACCTGAATCAATTCTTTTCTTTATTTCTCACTAACAATGAGTAGCATCAAAATTGCCTTCAGCTATATGTTGTTGTGTTCGGATCTTAAGACGATTGAAAGAATTAAAGTTTTATCGATTACTTACCTTGTAACATCCCACATTTAATTTGGATCAGACCTGTGGCTTCCAGCGCGTATCTCTCCATTGCTTTTGCTCCTCCGCTGACAAAAAAGTCCAAGCGACTATTCGGCTTGATTTATTGCCAGTACCCATTTGGATGGTTCTACTACGCTGTACAGATGCAGCCTCGATAGCTTTATAGATTCTCTTTAAATTAGACTGTTTAGAGACAAGGGTAGAAAACCAAAGACATCGTTTAGCATACCGACGGCTCTCTTGGATCATCTGATTGATGAATGCATATTCTCCGCCTGGATAAGTTAATTCTTTACTCAGTCCTGAAAAATTTCTCATTGGTGTCTTAACAGATTTGCCTGATAGATTTTTTCGCATTCGCCTTGTTCCTGCAAGAGCTTCATCAGCCGAAGCGTGAAATGGAGGATTGCACATAGATAAGTCGAACTGTTCTTCTTCTGTTATAAGGCCATGGTACATATATTTTTCATTCGTTTGTAATCGGCAGTCTATCTTTCCCAATAAGATCGGATTGCTCTTGACGATCTGCTCGCTTGACTCAATAGATGCAGGATCAATATCAGAACCTACAAATGACCATCCATACTCCACAGCTCCAATGATCGGATATATGCAGCTAGCACCCACGCCAATGTCCAAGACTTTGATGTTGTCTCCTTTTGGAATACTGCCAAAATCATTCTCGCCTAGTAGGTCTGCTAAGTGGTGGATGTAATCTGCTCTTCCTGGTATCGGCGGACAGAGATTTTCATCAGAAAATGCCCAACTATGCACTCCGTAATAATGGTGAAGCAATGCACCATTGAGCAATTTTACGGCAACAGGATTAGAAAAATCAATTGAATCTTCACCATATGTAGAACTCACTAAATGATCAGATAACTCTGGTTTGATTTTTATCAACGCCTTAAGGTCATAGCGCTTGCGGTTTCGATTGCGCGGGTGCAGTCTCGTTTTTTCTGTTTTACTCTTATCTATTGGCATATTGGTTTTATACTTGGGAGTATGAACTTAAGTCTAATAATTCACAGCAAATCATATTAGTTGGGGTATTGTATCTGTGCACTCCTGACATAGAAGTGACGAATGTAATTGCCGCTCAGTCGAGCCATACTTTACGATTCGACCATCATACGATAGCTTACAATACAATTGATCAGTCGCCAATTTTCTAGCGCGCTTAGACCTATCATGATGCAGAACTACACAACTTATTTACTTGTTATCTAATATCCCAGCAGTTTTGCTTTCTGCTATATCCAGAAAAAAGCCCATGACAACTAAGTCATAGGCTTTCAGATTATCTCGGAAATGAGCTGCGCTATTTCAGCTTCAGTATTTTTCCTTTATGCTCTTCCGCATCTGTCACCAGCTGGTATAGAATTGCTCCAGTATGGCTGACATGACCTAAGTTCACTCGTGTCTTATTTGTCCCTTTAGCCAGATACACAGCTTGTTGATGCAGCAATCTTCCGTCGATCGAATACAGTTTTAGTTCAGCGTTCTGCGACTGCTCCACGTGGAGCGTCAGGCTGAATCCTAAGGTAAATGGATTAGGCTGGATGCTGAGCTGCTGCTGAGTTTCACCTCTAAATTCGGAAATCTTACGTTTTAAATCGTTGATGTCTGACCTGGTTTCGAGATCTACATCACCGACATTACCTACTTGGATAGCCACGAAGTCTACTTTATTGACTGCTTGGTCTATCATGACATCATACTCTTCAAAAAGCTCTGCCCAAGGCGCTTGCACTCCTTCGAAATTATGAGCTGCATTCACGTACAGCCATGGTGTACTCGGCAGTGCGTCTATCTGTCCCGTGATATAATCTACTAAAAATTCGACATCATCAAAGTCAATGTCGTTGTCTCCATCCACATCCGCTGCCAGAAGCTGATAAGGATCTTGGATACGGTTAATTCCTGTCAAGTGCTCGAATAAGATTATGCCATCGGCCGTATTAATCTTACCATCAGCAAGATCAGTATTAATAGCTGGACTGACACTCACCATCTGGCCTCTAGGTACGTCACTGAATAAGAAACCACCACTTACATCCGTCGCGACTGTTCTATCATAAGCTACCTGGCCTGCGACTTCTATTCTGACCTGCGATCCCAACATAGCATCCCCACCAGCAGATATCAGACTGCCGTATACTAAAGCTACATCAGAGCTGTCTACTATAGTCGTGTCTCCACTGCTATGAGTGCTGTCTACTTCTACATCTACTTGTGTACTGTCTATGAGAATACTATCCATCACCACTGTACTGTCAGGTGATACGATGGAATCTTGAGCTGGTAGGGTATCCATGGTGTACATGCTGCTGTCCATATGGGCACCAGTACTATCTACATCGGCTCCACCATCATCTACGGGTTCGTCTTGATGTTCGTCTTCCTCTTGATCTTCTGGTTCACAGTTAGGAATGTTAGCCGCGTTATTCTGAACTCGTAGCTCTACGTTACATGATGACTGGTTACCATTACTGTCTGAAGTGTAAAGTGTCAGCTTATTGACGCCAACGTTGGAACAGTTATATGATTTAGACATGACCAGCTCGGTCGGAGAAAAAGAAAAGGTCAAAGGCAGATCACAAGGGCTGTAACTTTTGAAATCAAAGTCTTTAGCCCAGATGGACACCTCGCCATCTTCTACTATACCGTCATTATTTTCGTCTATCGGCATCAGAGCGACTGATAAGCCGCTCAGACAGATGGGTACAGGTGCTGTTTTGTTCACGACTCTGACTGATTGCTTCATCGTTTTGTTAAAGCCACATCCATACTCTACTTTGTAGTGGATGACGTGCGTGCCCACAGGGTATGTTCCGCTGGCGTCTGCGCCACTGCGCTTAGCATATCTTGAGTCGTGAGTAATCTTGTATCCATCGCCACATTCATCTCCACTGATGTGTAGGTCTGGTACGGTGACGTATGTTCCTTTACAATCTGTAGCTTTAACTTCCGTCATGGGGTTGTCATAGCCATGGGGCTCTTTATTGTTGACTATTTTTATTGTTTGAATGTGCTCATAGTAACCCTTCTTCGGCCACGAATTTGGCTTGTATTCACACCAGTTAATGACGGTCCACTTTCGCACTAATTTTTTACAGCCACCTCCGAATGAGAAGATCTGATCTTTATATGACTTCACTAACATATCACAGCCCTCATTGTGAAACTTCGGCTCATCGTAATAATTAGGGAGATACTGAGGAAGGATGTTAGGGTTACATCCCTCTAATACCAAGTCGTCCTTCGGCCAGAAAATCTTACTATCTGATCCGCCTGTTCCTACGTGAATCGTTTGGACACATTTATGCCACTTACCGTAGGCTTTATGCCTCCAGGTCCTGGTGATGTAGCCAGTGTTACACTCATTTAAATGCCATTTCTCTTCTGGATTATAAAGCGTAATGGTTTTATTATAATCTTTGAAGTGAGCATTCCCATAGATTTTTAGATCCCAGAGCTCTTCCCCGCATTCTACCCATCTATCTCCTGGGCATACCATGCCTTGGAAAATGTCATCGCCTTCGGATGAATTGGAGTCGGTAGCAAAGACTCCGTAGCTTAGATTCAGATTCATCAGTAAGAAGACAAATAAAACTTTGTTCATGGTTTTGAAACTTTAGTCGATATTAAAATTTAAACACTCAAAATTAACGAATTATACATTACAAATTAAATTAATATGTATTCTGTCGTGAGAAACATTTCTGGTGCAGTAAAAGATGATCTCAAAATTATATTTCACTGAAAATGAAACAATTAGCTCGACAAAATAGCCATAGAAAGCTAAAATGGTATATTTCTTATGAGTAAAAAATATATAAATAGTCTTTTAATATGAATTGTCTTCTAAGCTATGATGTAATTCATTATGATAATCCATATATGAATTTGCAGCATTCTTGGAAATTCGTAATAATAGCTCCCATTCCAATAAGATTTCGCCCGTGATTGGCGCACATTTATCTGGACTCGCGCTAATCAATGTTAACTATTTAGATATTCATTTCAGGAATATCTCCCTCAACAATCAAGGCACCTTCAGTCGCCTGCTTAATCATATCTACGGTGACACCTGGTGCACGCTCAATTAGCTTAAAGCCATCATCAGTGATGTCTAATACGGCTAAATTAGTCACCACTTTCTTCACGCACTTCACTCCTGTCAGAGGTAGTGAGCACTGCCGTAGTAATTTGGACTGGCCTTTACGGTTGGTGTGCATCATCGCAACTATAATATTATCTGCGGAGGCGACAAGATCCATCGCGCCGCCCATGCCTTTCACCATCTTACCTGGTATTTTCCAGTTGGCTATATCCCCTTGGTCAGAGACTTCCATGGCACCCAACACCGTCAGCTGAATGTGCTGGCCTCGGATCATAGCAAAGCTCGTCGCCGAATCAAATATGGCTGCGCCGGGCATGGCGGTGATGGTTTGTTTGCCAGCGTTGATCAGATCCGCGTCTTCTTCCCCTTCCCAAGGAAAAGGCCCCATACCTAAAATGCCATTCTCTGATTGAAAGACAACATTCAACCCATCTGGTACGTAGTTAGCTATCAGCGTCGGTATTCCTATCCCCAGATTCACATACCAACCATCTTGGAGTTCTTGTGCTATTCGCTTCGCTATGCCTGTTTTATCTAACATTTTTTTTGCTGTCTTATGAGTAGTGTAGTCAATTCTTCTAATGCTTTTTTGGGTACTTCTATACTTCACTTCTTTTTCGCACCGTCCTTTGCTCAATCCGCTTTTCGTAATTATTACCTTCAAATATTCTCTGTACGAATACACCTGGTGTGTGAATGAAGTTAGGATCTAATTCTCCAGGTTCGACCAAGTGTTCTACCTCAGCGATGGTGATCTTACCAGCCATCGCCATGACAGGGTTAAAGTTTCTAGCCGTCCCTTTGTAGATCAGATTACCAAATGAATCTCCTTTCCAGGCTTTCACAATAGCAAAATCAGCCTGCAGCGCTGCCTCTAAGATGTGTGGCTTGCCACCGAAGTAGCGTACCTCTTTACCTTCTGCGACTTCGGTACCATAGCCTGCTGGGGTAAAGAAAGCCGGTACACCAGCCCCCGCTGCTTGGCAGCGGGCAGCAAGGCTCCCTTGCGGTATTAAGTCCACCAGGAGTTCGCCGCTGAGCATTTGTCTTTCGAACTCTTGATTCTCACCCACGTATGATGAGATCATCTTTTTAATTTGTTTCTTTTTAAGTAGTAGACCCAGTCCAAAATCATCTACACCTGCATTATTAGAGATGCAAGTCAGGCCTGTGACCCCTGCACTCACTAAAGCTGAGATGCTGTTCTCAGGAATGCCGCATAGACCGAAGCCACCTAACATGAGTGTCATCTGATCCTTGATGCCAGTTATGGCTTCTTCTGCGTTCTTAACTATTTTGTTCATGCTTGTCTGATTTAGTCTATTTGAAGGCATTCAGAGAAACGGTTATCCTGCTTCTTATATTCCGTCGAATCTACAACCTTTATTGACTGACATGAAAGTAATTTTGTCTTTATTTTATTCTTCTGGCTGCTCGCTCAGAGATGTTTGCATTGGCTCTCGTTTTCGAATTAGCTTCTTGATATCCACTTTATTAATAAATGCATTTACAATAAATCTTCGTTTTTAAAATGCGATCACCAATCGATTTTCATTTTATTGCAGATAATTTAATCCCTTCTATCAGATTAAGCCATCGATTTTTCAAGGAATCTCTTTGAGCAAACTAAGGATCCTCCTTTTTCTTTATTCCTACGGTGACAAGTCTTCTTCTGTTGCAAATTATTTGAAAGATTAGTTCTGTTCGTTCGACCTCAATTTTGCGAAAACATTTGATTTTCTAACATTTGCTATACTTGGCTATCCATGAAATTTATCTTTCCACTATGCATTGGATTATTTTGATATACTCTGAATGCGACAATAAGCTTCTACATTACATATAGACATGTGACTAACGCGTGGAGAGGTGCAGTAGACTAATTTTTATAGCACAGGTCAAAGACTTCTTTTTGATTTCAGATAAATAAACTCGTTCGAGACCGAGCAAAAAAAATACCCAGCCTAATGACCGGGTATTTATATTTAATAATTAAATATTTTTTAGTTACAGACCTCTATTTCCAATAACAATTTGGCACCAAGCTCTACTTCGAACCCTTGAGTGATTTCAATAAAATTACCTGCTCTCAATTTGACATCGTGACTTTGTAATACTTTTACCTGAGGCTGGCCATCAATGGTAATGTGGTCTATGGTGGTCAAGTCTGTGCCATCTGCAATATTGCCAGTACTAAATAGGAAATCGAATATACACTCATACGGCGTTATTAAGATAGTCGCTGAGCTAGAATGAGTTCTGCCACCAGACGCCATGGGATCAGTCACCGTAGCGGTATTAGTGATGGTCACTGGATTCTGAACGATCAGGACATCATCAATAAACCATCCTTCTCTGCCTCCTCCGCCAGTATCTTCAGTAAAGACGAATCTGACTTGTGTCGTACCATCAGGTATGGTAGCTGCAGACTCCTCATAATTATTTCGTGTCCCTGTGAATGCTGCACCTCCGTTAGCTGGATTAAAGGTGGAATTTAATGCACCATTATAGCCATTGACTTGGACTGGCATCCTTGCCCAATTGACACCATCTGATGTCGATTCCAAAAATCCCCCATCGAAGCCTGCGTCAGTATCAAATTTATGCCAGAATCTGATCTGTTGATTGGTTAGGTTTGGATCTAAGGGTGGACTAGTCAGTGTTGTATTCGCACCACCTAACCCATTATTAGTAGAGAAGAAATAAGAATCTCCGCTGTAGGCTTCAGTAGCATCAGTAATCCTTGCAAATGTATTGCCGCCGCCACTAACGACTGTCCAACCTTGAGGTCCGGGCTCATAATCGTACTCATCTACTATAGTTGAGGTCGTTGGAATATTTACGATAGCATCTACAGTAAGAGCGACTGAGGTATTAGCGGCTAAGCTGGGTATCGTAAATGTTACAGTATTGCCAGTCACGCTATGAGGGGCTCCTGTAGCGCTGACGTAATTCATTCCTGCTGGTAGTACATCTTTGACATCTACATTAGTCGCCGTCGTTCCAGTAGGTGATGTATTAGTCACAGTAATGGTGTAGGTGATTGTACCTAAATTACCTAACGATGTGCCAGAACTTGTCTTGTCGATAGCGAAAAATATCTGGGATGCATTACAGGCTGTAGGCACTCCAAATCCCTCCACTTCATCACCGATACTGTTAGTGGGGTTCTTAGCATTCACTCCAAGGCCTCTCTTAGCGAATGCCTCCCAAATTAAGCAGCTGTGGGCACCTCCATAGAGCATAGCATCTGCTTTAAGAATTCCATCTCTCATATCCGTAAATCGTGGGCTAGGTGCTTGCATAGCGATGCCTTCTTGGATTAGTTTGAGTGCTACATTATTCCCAGCAGTGTTGCTACTTATTGTCGCTATATCTGTGGCTTGGTTTCCAGTAGTCGGCGGATTATATGTCTTGTCATCGTTAAATCCATATCTATCTATGAAGCTTTGAGTCATTTCCCAGAGCATCGTACACCATACAAACCCGACTCCGTGAGGAATGGTAATCTCTGGCGCATTGCCTATGCCGAAACCTCCATTGGTACTTCCTGCGAACGTATATTCATTTTCATTAAGGTCAACGCTGTATTTTCTTGGTCGTATACCTGGACCATCATATCCTGTATATCTAACATAAGTACCGATACCCCTATTAGGCAAAACGCCGTTTGGATGATCGTTAGTAGCAGGCTGTAGATCGGTTTGGGTGGTCGTGAGGTATAGAGCATAATAATCTGCCCAGCCTTCTCCACCTTGTTCGCTACCCGACAATGTACCACCTACAGGACCCTGTGGACCAGTCCGTGTAGAAATACCGTGTCCGTACTCGTGTGCTATGATACCATTGTCAAAGTCTCCATCTTTTTTAGGTATGGGTGGATTATCCTGTTTTAGCGACCCTATGACCATAGCCCCTGATGCGAGCGCTGCTTTTAGTTTAACACCAGAATTGAAGCTGACCATGACTGAAGGTATGGTGATCGTGTTAATTGCAGGGTCAGTGCCTCCCATGGCTAATATGGCGTCTGGATTGGCTTGATCATTATTCATGACTATGACACCTGCTGCCCCACCTTTCTGTGCTCCATCTACCTTTTCTACAAATGAGCAAGACCCTCGATCTATCAATACAATCCTATTAGTCACTGTGTTGCATGGGGCTGTCCCAACACCTGGAGGACTCCCAAAACCCCTACAGCCTTCTGAACTGCCACATCCATCATTAACTAAAACATACGTTTTGTTTAAGACAGGATTAGTGTTAAGGTTAATTGGCATTGCTGAATTATAAAGAGCACCTTGTAGAGATTCAAACTTTTCGCCGCCTTCCACAGTTGTTGGTATGCTTACACTCGTGATCTGTACTAAACTATCTACAGTGGAAGATGTCCACAGATACATTTGCATTTGCCCATTAACACCATCCCTCAAAGTCAAAAAGTTGGCGTTATTAGTTCCTCCACCATCTTGAGCCTGGGCTAAGATTTCATCATTGCCGTCACCACCCTTCATAAAATTATCAAACTGAAAATTTCTTCCCGCTTCCGTAAAACCAAAATTGTAAAAAATGTCATGCACTAAATTATTCCAATAAAATAGATTGACAATGGCTGCATTCCTGTTAGGGAATTGATTGCTCGGATTTGTAGTAGAGTATTCTGGCTCTTGCGAAAGGTCCCATGGATATAGAAATTCTTGAGGTCCCGCTGGATTAGATGACGTGGCTTGCGCAGCCGTACCAGGTTGAGGTGCACCACCTAAAGGGCCTGGGCTAGGATCATAGAATGAGTATACATTGTTACCTTTCGTAAATGTATTCTGTGTCTGACCATCTGTGCTGGTCCATCCGAAAGGAGAAGCAATGGGATCTCCTGCGGTAGTGACTTTTGTCTGAGTGTTGGTTGCCGTATTATCATTAGGGGCTTCTGCGGGCAGGTCCAATACGAGATAAGTATTTGCTGGTCCCATAGCGCTGTTCGCTTTCTTGATACCACTGTGTACAGCGTGATCATGATTACAACCACTATTGGCTTCTCTATTCTCTAACATGCTATCCCATTTTCTCGCGCTTTCCATATGCATCTTATGGTGTTGCTCATCTATCATTGCTTGTTCTTCAGGTGATGCATCATAAACTAATCCACCTCCAAATGAGCAATGGAGTACCAAGTCATTGGATTCTAAAAGTTGACCATTATCTGCATCTATGTAACTAACCCAATAATGTTGTCTGTCAGGACTGTGTACTTGCGTTTCCCATGTCAGTCTTAATTGGCCTTCATTTTTGTAATTAATATACATGAGTCGTGCTTGGATATCAGAGGCAGCTAGACCTTCTTTCTGATATACCATATGCTGATCAGCCTGTTTCTTATTTTCTTTGATTTGTAGGTTTTTATTCCAGCTCAGCTTGTGGAATTTCATTGAGTTTTGTATCGCTGTTTCTGCTGATATATTTGGTTTAACTTTCGTCGCATGACTGGTAGAAAAATTATTTTGAGAAAATAGCTGCCCGCTTTTAGAGTAGGTTAATGTCAATATGCCTTCTCTTACGTATATGCCATTCTTTTTCTGGAGTGCATGTATTTTTCTGACTCCATCAGATTTCGTTATTTGGTCAAAATTAACTTCAAATTCGCCATTGTTCGCAATGGATTTAAGCTCAGGATTAGAAGACATGTAATCTCTAATAAGTTGATCGGCGTTCCCACTTTTTTGAGCATTGATGATGATCGGGAGTAGCATAATACTAATAATCAAATAGAAACTGTATTTCATAAACTGAGTTTAAAAGAGTTAAGAATAATAAATGATGAGATAAAAAAATTGCACTGAGGGGAAAGCAATACTTAGCACTGAGGGGAATAAGTAATGGTATCTCTAAAAAAGAATTCTAATTTATGAACTCTGAATATAGATAGAATTTTTTGTCAATTCCACATATTTAACCTCTTAAAACTCAATCTTAAGTTTTAAGGACATTTGGTTTTATGTTAGCATCTCTGTTTGCAGAAGCACTTAATTAATAGGGGCACCTATTGAGTCTTGGGTTTATGCTATTCCCATTATGACCCGAAAATTAGACGGTCCGCTAATTTTGTCTAATAGTATTTCGGACTATGAGAGCCTCAGAAATTTTATGGGATGATTGGTACTCAGGACGAGAATGACTTACCGAAAGTTATTCATGATATTTTAGCGCATCCAATGTCATCAGCTGTCCTCGCGGCGAGGCCACATAGATGATCACTCCACTGGCAGGTGGCGGATGTTCAAAAGATTGTATGTGCAGCTGTATTTATCCCCGGCGGTGAGCATAAAATCTTGTTTTGTCGTATTGCCATCTGCATAGGTAGCTGGCATCCATCTTGGCATTTGACAGATGGCATTGATTAGTATATCATTGATGGCGCTGCTCTGCTCCGGATAAACATGTTGTGCAGCTTCAGCAATGTGCGCATCGATTACTTGTCCTGATTTATCAACGGAGAACTGTATAGCATGTATTCTATGCTCTTTAAAGTGAGATGAAGCTATCTTATCCTGGACATGTATTTTAATGTAGTCTGCTAAAGATCTTTCTCCGCCCGGGAAGAACGCTTCCTGGTGAGGATTGACCACAAAATTAAATGTAAACTCCTGAGGGCTATTATGGCTGAGCGAATTATCGGGAATGTATTTCACATTCACCGCTACTTCTGATCCGTTATCGATGGATTTTAAGTTATTTATCTGTTCTGTATTCAGCCTATCATCTAAGGCGAAAGTCGACCTTATCTCCCCAGCGTGAGTCGTTATTATGTCAACCGAGATAAATTTTTTAACCCAAGCCGGGTTATAGAGTGGGTGCAAGTCACTTATGGTAGTAGCCTCCTCCAATTGGTTATAATCCAAAGATAGCGGCTGATAGACTCTGCTCACAGCGAAGCTAAGCTCAAATTCAGGGTGTTTTTGGATGAATGCGCTGCACATAAAATAGGTTGCGATGAGGATGCTGATTTGCAACGTTCGAATATTCATTAGGCTTTTTAAGATTTAATATATGCTGTAGTTTGCGATTCTGAATAGTCTAAATTATACAAGCAAATATATATAGTCACCACCATGGCGTCAATTAAGCTCATGTAAATTAGTGCAAAATGAATGTAAATGCCATTTTTCACATTTGTCAAACCCATAGATTTGTGTGATGTGCAGTCATAAAATGATAAAGTGTGGTCGCGGTCTATTCCTGATAATTATATCTCTGGTAGTGTTGACGAGTGCCCGGCAGTCTGAAGGTGATGAGCTGAGTCGCATACGAGAAGAGCTTATGATGAGAGAGATCGGCCATGCTATGCTTAAGTGTATGGGTGATCAGTCATCGCGAGTGCTTCCAATTAAGGGAGATAACGGGTACTTCAAAATTTCTTTCTCTACTGACCTGATCATTGATCCAGAAGATATGATTAGAATCTTTGATACCGCGATCAGTACTAGTGGCTCAGCGTATCATCTTTTTGTGGAGATAGAACAATGTGGATCAAAGGAGGTCCATCATGTCTTCGAGATAAATTCGCACATTCGTGGCGGGGTAGTCGCCTGTGGCGGGCGGGTGTTACCGGAGGATTGCTATAACATATTAGTCACGACTGTGCCTGCGTCGCCTGTTGCTCTCACTACATCATCTCGGCCACCGATCTTTCCATGGCTGAAGACTCATACGACGCTATATTTGCTGCTCTTAGGAATTTTGATTTCGCTGATTATGTGTAGGCTCAACACTCGGCGTATTGACCTTGCCGCCACAGGAGAAACTCGGATAGGTGCATCTCAATATAATCCTAAGACAATGATCCTGTCATATGGGCAGTTACAAACCACTTTATCTCATAAGGAAGCCATGCTACTTCAGGTGCTGCATAATTCTGCTAATGCCACTGTAGAACGCGAAAACCTATTGAAAGAAATTTGGGGTGACAATGGCCACTATAGGGGTAGAACGCTGGATGTATTTATTTCTAAACTACGTAAGAAGCTTGAGCCAGACTCAAGCATGGCTATCGTCAACGTCCGCGGCGTGGGTTATAAATTAGTTATCCAGTGAATCGATTGGAGATGCTCTAACTTTGTATGCGAATAACACAGGAACATATCTAAGCTCTAAAGTAATACATACCAGCAAAATGCTCACGATATAATATAAGTACGTGACATCTCTCTAGATGATAATTCGTGCATGTCCGAATCAAAAAATTATAATCTGAGTCAGTCATAGATTATATCTAATGCTTCGCTTCACCTCTATTTAGGAAAAGAAACATCTTATTTTTTCCTGACCTCTTCGATCATAGCCAGCGCTGCTCTGACATCGTTCTCCAATTTTTTGAAATCAAGATCAGCTATTATTTCCTTTGAGATCAGCTTAGATCCCATTCCGACACAAGTCACTCCTGCATCAAACCAGCCAGTGAGGTTTTCCTTGGTGGGTGATACGCCTCCGGTAGGCATAATGCTCGTCCACGGTTGTGGGCCCTTAATAGCTTTAACGAATCCTGGACCATAGGTGGCTCCTGGAAATAACTTAACAATTTCACAGCCCATCTCCTCTGCCCGTACGATTTCTGAGAGGGTGCCACAGCCGGGAGACCACAGTACTTTTCTTCTATTACAGACCACCGCTATATCTTCTCTCAGCACTGGAGTCACAATAAAATTAGCCCCTAATGACATAAATAATGAAGCTGCAGCCGCATCTGTAATTGATCCGACTCCTAGGATCATTCCTGGTAATTCGGCAATGGCATACTTAGTCAATTCGCCAAAGACTTCGTGAGCGAAATCTCCTCGGGCCGTAAATTCAAGCAGCCTTCCTCCACCATCATAGCAGGCCTTTAATACCTTTTTACTAAGCACTATATCGGAATTAAAAAATAGTGGAACCATACCCGATTCTGCCATCACTTGAGCGACTTCCATTCTTGTATACTGAGCCATATCTGTATTTATTCTATTGGTTTATATTCTGAATACCCTCCGTCTACCTGGACACTCTTCCGGAAGCATCACCACCCATCAGCTTTTCTACTTCCGCTACAGTCACGAGATTCGCATCTCCCATAATGGTGTGTTTTAAGCATGACGCTGCTACTGCAAAATCAAGAGCATTCTGATCATCGTCCGGATATTTCAGTAATCCATAGATCAGGCCTCCCATGAATGAATCTCCCCCGCCGACGCGATCAACTATATGTGTGATCTGATACTGCCGTGTCTCATACATCTTTTTTCCATCATAAA